>OBPM01000044.1_pt1 | contig 31258 bp, 32 predicted proteins | sample 1493981 | NCBI WGS metagenome assembly OBPM01 (sample SAMEA3275485, study PRJEB22092) | marine metagenome | reverse complement strand
GATGTTCGGGTGCTTATGCGCTCGCCTCTCGTCCGCCGGGGACTGAGAACCAAAAATAAAAAAAGTAAAAAGCGGTGCGCAAAGACATGGGGTTCAATGTAGCACAGCTGGATGACAGTTCCTGACAGACCGATCCGGGGACAAACCCGGAGGGCCTTTAGGGGCGTCAGGTTTCAGGTTCAGGCGGTGCCACCCACCGTCAGGCCATCGATGCGCAAGGTAGGCTGACCAACGCCCACCGGAACGCTCTGGCCTTCTTTGCCGCAGGTGCCCACGCCCGAGTCGAGTTTCATGTCGTTGCCAATCATGCTGATCTTCTTGAGCGACTCGGGGCCGCTGCCGATCAGGGTAGCGCCCTTGACGGGGTATTGGATCTTGCCGTTTTCCACCCAGTAGGCTTGGCTGGCCGAGAACACAAACTTGCCGCTGGTGATGTCCACCTGGCCGCCCGCGAAGTTGGTGGCGTACAAGCCCTTTTTGATGCTGGCCACGATCTCTTCGGCGCTCTTGTCGCCGCCCAGCATGTAGGTGTTGGTCATGCGCGGCATGGGCACATGGGCGTAGCTTTCGCGGCGGCCGTTGCCCGTGGGCTTGACGCCCATGAGGCGGGCGTTCATCGAATCCTGGATGTAGCCGCGCAAGATGCCGTCTTCGATCAGCACATTTTTTTGGCTGGCATGGCCTTCGTCGTCCACATTGAGCGAGCCACGGCGGTCGGCCATGGTGCCATCGTCCAGCACGGTAACCCCCTTGGCCGCGACGCGCTGACCAATGCGGCCACTGAAGGCGCTTGAGCCCTTGCGGTTGAAGTCGCCTTCCAAACCATGGCCCACCGCCTCGTGCAACAACACCCCGGGCCAGCCGTTGCCCAGCACCACCGTCATCTCACCCGCAGGCGCGGGGCGGGCTTCGAGGTTGATGAGCGCGGCCGACACGGCTTCTTGCACGTAGCTCTCGACCATGGCGTCGTCAAAATAAGCCAAGCCAAAGCGGCCACCGCCGCCGGCACTGCCCACTTCGCGGCGGCCGTTTTGCTCGGCAATCACCGTCACGGACAAACGAATCAGGGGACGCACATCGGCGGCCAGGGTGCCATCGGCGCGGGCCACCATGACCACGTCGTACTCGGTGGCCAAACCGGCCATGACCTGCACCACACGCGGGTCTTTGGCTCGGGCGATTTTTTCAACATGGCCGAGCAGATTCACTTTGGCCGTGCTGTCCAGCGTGGACATCGGATCGAGCGCGGGGTAAAGCGAGCGACTGGCCGAGACCTTACGGGCAGGGACCTTGATGCGTTTGTTTTGGGTAGCCTGCGCGATGGTGCGCACCGTCATGGCAGCGTCCATCAAAGAGGCTTCGGAAATGTCGTCCGAGTAGGCGAAGGCGGTTTTCTCGCCCGACACGGCCCGCACGCCAACGCCTTGGTCGATGCTGAAGCTGCCGGTCTTGACGATGCCTTCTTCCAGACTCCAGCCCTCGGAGCGGGTGTACTGGAAATACAGGTCGGCGTCGTCCACCGCGTGGGCCTTGATGGCGGCCAAAGCGCGGCTGAGGTGGGTTTCGTCCAGGCCAAAAGGCTCAAGCAAAAGGGACCGGGCAGTGGCCAGGCGTTCGATGGTGGGTTCGCGTGAAATCATGATAGCCATTGTAGGCACGGATCAAGACCCTTGCCCGCATCGGACAGGAAAGCCAAGCACGCTGCGTTCGCAGCCCATCAAGAGGCCAAGCGGGGCAAGGGGGTTCAAGCTTGGCGCATGAGCCGCAGCAAAGCCGCGTCGTCCAGATCGGCCCAACCCTGGGCGAGCGCTTGAGCAAAAAGGTCGCGCGCCAGTCGCCCCATGGGCGGATCGAATGCCGCTTCATCGGCGGCTTGTACGGCCAAATGGGTGTCTTTGGCCAACAAAGTGACGTGCGCACGCGGCTCGAAATCACCTGCCAAGGCCCGCCGCATGCGGTCAGAGCCGATCCAGCTTTGGCCGCTGGAGGCTTCAATCACCGACAACGTGGCCACGGGGTCCAGGCCCAGTCGTTCGGCCAAAGCCATGGCTTCGGCAGCGCCCGCCAAATTGACTGCCGCCAACAAATTGTTGACCAGCTTGGTGCGGGCACCGTCTCCTGCGCGGGTTCCAACGCGAAAAACCTGCTGACTCAAGGCGGTCAGCAGCTTCTGGCTTCGCTGCCACACCCCATCGGAGCAAGCCACCATCAGACTCATGGTGCCCTCTTGGGCGCGCAAAGGGCCACCGGACATGGGCGCATCCATGAGGTCAACCCCCATGGGGGTCAAACGTTCGGCTTGCGACTGCACAGTGGCCGGCCCCAAAGTCGGACACAACATGACCACCTGGCCTGGCTGCAAACAAGGGCCAGCGCCGGCCAAGCCCCACAACACCGATTCGGTTTGCACCGCGTCGACCACCGCCACCAGCAAGACGCCGTCGGGCGCCAAGCCTTGAACGGCGGCCATGGCAGAGCCAAACGGCACCGCTCCATGGGCTACGGCCCGGGCCTGGGCCTGGGCATCGCTGTCATGAACCCCAACAGACCAGCCCAGTGCGCACAAACGGGCCAGCATGCCGCCGCCCATGTTTCCAGCGCCGACGACCACAACGGACAGTTTGCCGCTCATGTTTGCACCAGCTGTTTCGATTTGGCGATCGACATGAGGATGCCCAGTGCCAGGCCGAGGGTGACCATCGCCGTGCCGCCGTAGCTGATGAAGGGCAAGGGCACGCCCACCACCGGCAAAATGCCACTGACCATGCCCATGTTCACAAAAGCATAGGTAAAGAAAATCATGGCCATGCTGCCGGACAGCAAGCGGCTGAACAAAGTGGGCGCCTGCATGGCAATGACCAAGGCCCGGTAAATCAGAAAGAAAAAGAAGGACAGCAACACCAAGCCACCGAACAAGCCAAACTCTTCGCCCAAAGCCGCAAAGATGAAGTCGGTGGTGCGCTCCGGGATGAACTCCAAGTGGGTTTGGGTGCCCTGCATGAAACCCTTGCCCCAAAAACCACCCGAGCCAATGGCGATCATGCCTTGGATGATGTGAAAGCCCTTGCCCAGCGGGTCACGGCCGGGATCCAGCAAGGTGCACACCCGTTGGCGCTGGTACTCGTGCAGCACATGCCAATCGACATCGGGCTGGCACAAACTCGGCTCCATGATCACCAGCACCACGATGCCCAGCACACCCAAGCCCACGGGCGGCAAAATCCAGCGCCATTTGAGTCCAGCAAAAAAAATCACGGCCAAGCCTGCCGACAAAACCAGCAAAGAGGTGCCCAAGTCCGGTTGCTTCATGATCAGCGCCACCGGGAGGCCCAAAATCAAAAGCGCCACGGCAAAGTCCGAAGAGCGCAACTGACCCTCTCGCTTTTGAAACCATGCCGCCAGCATCAGGGGCAACGCAATCTTCAAAATTTCACTCGGTTGAATCACCACACCCAAGTTGATCCAGCGCTGCGCGCCCTTTTTGGTGATGCCGAAAAGGGCCACTGCCACCAGCAAGATCACCCCCACCGTGTAAATGGGAACAGCCCACGCCATCATTTTGGAGGGCGGGATTTGGGCCACCACGAACATGATGACCGCGGCAATCAGCATGTTGCGGCCATGGTCTACAAAACGGGTGCCATGGTCAAAGCCCGAGGAATACATGATCAAAAGGCCCATGCACGCCAACATGAACACGGCAAAAGCCAAGGGGCCGTCAAACCCCTCCACCAAGCGCCACAGGCGCTGAGCCAAGGATGGTCTTTGGAAGACGGATGCGGAAGTCAGTGGAGGCTGGCGGGCTGTCATGTTGTGGGCCTGTCAGGCAAACTCACCTTTGGGGTCACGGCCCATCAGGGCCTGGACCGCCTCAAGGGCGCTCAAACGGCCATCCAACAAGGCCACCACCGCTTCGGTGATTGGCATTTCTACACCCAAATCGCGGGCGCGCTGCATGACGGTGCGGGCGCTGTACACCCCTTCGGCCACATGACCCAAAGACGCGACGGCCTGCGCCAGAGTTTGGCCTTGGGCCAACAGCAAGCCAACTTTGCGGTTGCGGCTCAGGTCGCCGGTGGCCGTCAACACCAGATCGCCCAAGCCCGACAAACCCATGAAGGTATCGGTTTGAGCCCCCAGCGCAGACCCCAGGCGGGTCATTTCAGCCAAGCCCCGGGTGATGAGCGCTGCACGCGCATTCAAGCCCAGATCCAGGCCATCGCACAAACCCGTGGCGATGGCCAGCACATTCTTCACAGCACCGCCAACCTCCACACCCACGATGTCATTGTTGGCATAAACCCGCAAGGCGGGCCCATGAAAAGCTTGTACCAATGCCTCGCGCACACTGGCGTGGGCACTGGCCGCGACCAAGGCCGTGGGCTGGTGGCGCGCCACCTCTAGGGCAAAACTGGGGCCACTGAGAGCACCAGCCATCAAATCGGGGGCCACTTGGGCTTGGACCTCGTGGGGCATCAAACCGGTGTCCGACTCGAAGCCCTTGCACAGCCAAGCCACGGGCGATGTCACGCCCACCATGGCGCTCAGAACACCGCGCAAGCCCGCCATGGGTGTGGCGATGACAAACAGGGCGTCTTCGGCTTTTTGCGCCCACAAAGACGCCAACGAGCCAGAGGAAATCTCAAGAGAGTCGGGCAAAGCAATGCCCGGCAAGTAGCGGGCATTTTGAGCTTGCTCACGCAAAACCCGCGCTTGGGTTGCGTCGCGCGCATGCAAACGCACCCTGTGCACCGCTGGGTGACGGCTGGCCGCCAAAGCCATGGCCGTTCCCCAAGCGCCAGCACCGATCAGGGTGATGTGCATGGCCCGCAAGCGCCTCGCGCTTACTGGGCGATGGCAGCGGCTTGTTCGGCTTGCTGCACTTGCTGCTGTTCGTACATGGCCTGGAAATTGATCTCGGCCAAGTGCACGGGCGGAAAGCCAGCACGCGTGATCAGGTCGGCCACATTGCCTCGCAAGTAGGGGTACACAATTTGCGGGCAGGCAATGCCCATGACGGGGCCCATTTGGTCTTCGGGCAGGTTGCGGATTTCAAAAATGCCGCCTTGCTTGCACTCGACCAGAAACACTGTTTTATCCGCGATCTTGGTGTGCACGGTCGCGGTCACGCAAACCTCAAAAACGCCCTCGGCCACAGGGGTGGCTTCCACGCCCAACTGAATGTCAACATTAGGCTGCTGCTGGTCGAGCAAGATGGCGGGCGAGTTGGGTTGCTCCAGTGAAGCCTCTTTCAGGTAAACACGCTGAATTTGGAAAACAGGGGCTTGAACTTCTGGGTTGGGTGTCACAGCGGTATCGGGCATAGGAAACTCTTTAGAAAATGCAGGCACAGGGCAAAGCCCGGACCCTTGGGAAAGAAAGACCTGCGATTATCAGCGATGATCGCCGGCCACTGAGGAGGCCAAGGCTTGTGAAAACCCTGACAGGCCGACCAGTTTTCAGGCCGCTTGCAGCAAAGATTGCAACCCGCCCTGCGCGTCCAAGGCCATCAGGTCGTCGCAACCGCCCACATGGGTGCTGCCGATGAAAATTTGCGGCACCGTACGCCGACCGGTGATCTGCATCATCTGGTCGCGCTGCGCTGCATCGGTGTCGATGCGGATTTCCTCAATCTGCTCAACGCCTTTGGCCTTGAGGATTTGCTTGGCACGAATGCAATAAGGGCAAACGGCGGTGGTGTACATCTTGACGGCTTGCATCGAAAAATCCTTCAATCAACGAACGTTGTAAGAGCCTTCAGGCCTTGTCGGTCGGCATGCTGGCTGCGGCCCAGGCCTTGAGGCCGCCGGAGAGCGACTGCACATTTTCATAGCCCAGCTTGCGAGCCGATGCCGCGGCTCGCGCCGAACGCGCACCCACCTGGCACACCATGATGACGGAAGTCGACTTGTTTTTCACCAACTGTGGCAGCTTGTCTTCCAGCTGGCCCAATGGCACATTTTTGGCACCCATGACATGGCGACGAGCAAACTCATCGGGTTCACACACATCAATGACGATGGCCTTGTCACGGTTCATCAACTGCACCATGGCGTGCGGATCCAGCCCGCTGCCTTTGGTCAAAACCGGCAAAAGCAAAGCAAAACCCGAAGCCAGCGCCATGGCCAACAACATCCAGTTATCGAGGAGAAATTTCACGAATCAGACCTTTAGAGGCAAAAAAACAAAGGCCCAATCAAAGGCCAGCCAGCACCGATTCTAAAATGACGGGCTTATCCCCTGTTTTCACCCCCCTCTGCGGCGCTTCAGCTTATGTACAAACTTGTCCTCATTCGCCATGGCGAATCCACCTGGAACCTCGAAAACCGCTTCACCGGCTGGACCGATGTGGACCTGACCCCCACTGGCGTGAGCCAAGCCATGTCGGCGGGCAAATTGCTCAAGGCCGAAGGCTGGGACTTTGACCTGTGCTACACCTCGGTGCTCAAGCGCGCCATCCACACCCTCTGGTACACCCTGGACGAAATGGACCGCACCTGGTTGCCTGTGGTCAAGGACTACCGCCTCAACGAACGCCACTACGGCGCCCTGCAAGGTTTGAACAAGGCCGATATGGCCAAAGAGTTTGGCGATGAGCAAGTGCTGGTCTGGCGTCGCAGCTACGACACGCCACCGCCAGCCCTGACAGCCAGTGACACCCGCTGCGAGCGCGGTGACCGCCGTTATGCCGAAATTGACCCTGAAGCCGTGCCGCTCACCGAATGCCTGAAAGACACCGTGGCCCGCGTACTGCCCTTTTGGAACAGCGCCATCGCGCCCAGCATTCGGTCGGGCCAACGGGTCCTGATCGCGGCCCACGGCAACTCTATCCGCGCCCTGATCAAGTACTTGGACCAAGTGTCCGAGCAAGACATCGTGGGCCTGAACATCCCCAATGGCATCCCGCTGGTGTATGAGCTCGACCAAGACCTCAAACCGATTCGTCACTACTACTTGGGCGATGCCGAAGCCGCAGCCAAAGCGGCCGCCGCCGTGGCCAGCCAAGGCAAAACCTGAGCCCCACCCAGCCTTTACAGGTTATTGCGCAGCCCGGCCCGCCCCACGGGGTTTCCGGGTGTATATTGATTCCATCTTTATGGCTTAAGCAGACTCGCAAAATGGGACAAAAACTCAAGATCGTCGGATGGCTCAGCGTAGGCGCCTTGGCGGGTGCCCTGACCACGGTGTCACTGCAAACCGTGGCACGCGGCAACATGGCCCCGTTGCCCCTGGAAGAGTTGCAGCAATTGGCCGCCGTGTTCAGCATGGTCAAAAGTGACTACGTCGAGCCTGTTGACGAGAAAAAACTGATCACCGAAGCCATCTCCGGCATGGTGGCCAGCCTGGACCCCCACTCCCAGTATTTCGACAAAAAAAGCTTCAAGGAATTCTCTGAAGGCACTTCGGGCAAATTTGTCGGTGTGGGCATTGAAATCAGCCAAGAAGATGGCTTGGTCAAAATTGTCTCGCCCATCGAAGGCTCGCCAGCCGACCGGGCAGGTCTCAAAACCAACGACCTGATCACCAAAGTCGACGACACCCCCTTGAAAGGTCTGTCGCTGAGCGAAGCCGTCAAACGGATGCGTGGTGAACCGCAAACCAAGGTGGTGCTCACCATCTTCCGCAAAGACGAAAACCGCAGCTTCCCGGTGACCATCATCCGTGAAGAAATCAAAACCCAATCGGTCAAGGCCAAATTGATTGAACCCGGCTACGGCTGGATTCGCGTCTCTCAGTTCCAAGAACGCACGGTAGACGACTTCGCCCGTAAGATCGAAGAGATGTACAAGCAAGACCCCAAGCTCAAAGGCTTGGTGCTGGACTTGCGCAACGATCCCGGTGGTCTGCTCGACGCGGCTGTGGCCTTGTCGGCAGCCTTTTTGCCTGAAAACGTCACCGTCGTCACCACCAACGGTCAGCTCGAAGAGAGCCGATTCAGTTACAAAGCCTCGCCACAGTTCTGGCGTCGCAACAGCAGCAACGATCCCATCACCCGCATGACCCAAGCCACGGGCGGTGCCTTGAAAACCGTGCCCCTGGTGGTGCTGGTCAACGAAGGCTCTGCTTCTGCCAGCGAAATCGTCGCCGGGGCTCTGCAAGACTACAAACGTGGCACCCTGATGGGCAGCCAAACTTTTGGCAAGGGCTCGGTACAAACCGTGCGCCAGCTCGGCCCTGACACGGCACTCAAAATCACCACGGCGCGCTACTACACCCCCAACGGACGGGCCATCCAGGCCAAGGGCATCGTGCCCGAGGTGATGCTGGACGAAACCGAAAACGGCAATGTGTTCTCTGCCTTGCGCACCCGAGAAGCCGATTTGGAAAAACACCTGAGCAACGGCAAGGACGCTGAAGAGAAAAAAGACCCTGCACGCGAAAAGGCCCGAGACGCGGCGCTCAAGAAGTTGGAAGAAGAATCCAAAAAGCCCTTGGCTGAACGGCGTTTGCCCGAATTCGGATCTGACAAAGATTTCCAGCTGAACCAAGCCTTGAACCAACTCAAAGGGCTGCCCGTGAAGGCCAGCACCACACTGGCCGAGCGCAAAGTCGAGACAAAAGACTGAGCGACAGCGATCGACGGAAGCGGCCCATGGACGACACGCAGCTGCTGCGCTACTCGCGCCACATCCTGCTCAATGAATTGGGCATTGATGGCCAAGAAAAATTGCTGGCTTCGCACGCCCTCATCATCGGTGCAGGCGGACTGGGCTCTCCGGTCAGCCTGTATCTGGGCAGTGCCGGGGTGGGCCACATCACCGTGGTGGACCACGATGAAGTCGACGCGACCAATTTGCAACGCCAAATTGCCCACACCCTAGACCGCGTAGGCCAATACAAGGCCGATTCGGTGCGCACCGCGATCGGCCAAATCAACCCCGACGTGCGCGTGACACCCATCACCCAACGCGCCGATGCCGCTTTGCTGGGCACCTTGGTTGCCCAGGCCGATGTGGTGCTGGACTGCAGCGACAACTTTGAAACCCGCCAAGCTGTGAACCAGGCCTGCGTGGTGCACCGCAAACCGCTGGTTTCCGGTGCGGCCATTCGCATGGACGGGCAAGTCTCGGTGTTTGACAGCACGCAGGCCGATGCGCCTTGCTACGCCTGCATCTTCCCGCCTGAGCAACTGCCCGAAGAAACCCGCTGCGCCACCATGGGCGTGTTCGCACCGCTGGTGGGCATCATCGGCACCGTCCAAGCTGCCGAAGCACTCAAGATCCTGAGCGGCATGGGCAGCCACATGGCTGGCCGTTTGCTCATGCTCGACGGGCGCGAACTGTCTTGGACCGACATTCGCATGCAGCGCAACCCGCAATGCCCGGTCTGCGCTGAGCATCGCCACTGAGTTCAGGGTGCTGAGTGCCCGTGGCAAGTGCCGTGAAACTTTCTGAACAAGGGCGGCGACATGGCGCTCTGACTGGCCCCAAACAGCCCCGTCTTTTGTTTTTGGGCTTGTCGCTGCAAACCGGCATATGGCCCTTTGCCAGTGCGAAACCGGTAAGCCCAGGCCATGCCTGAGCGCACCATCTCAGCGCCCAAATCCACGCCATCGATCGACAAGCGTCCGATGTGTCGGCCATAGACATCCCGACCCACATCGACCACCTGAACCGTTTTGCGCAGTGCCATGCGCATCATGGCGTCGCGCGAGGCCTCGCCCCCGGGCTGACAGCTCTCAGGGGCGTCGATGCCATCAATGCGCAGCTTAACGGGCTCGCGCTGCCCCTCTCGCACCACCAAGACGGTGTCGCCGTCCATCACCCAGCTCACCCAGCCCGTCCAAACTTCGGAAGCCTGAACCGCCCCAGTCCCCACCAGCAGCCATGCCAGCCAGCCGACACGAACCAGCCTCACCCGCCCTCCTTGCCGCGCTGGCCTTGGTGGCGATTGGCTTTGGGCAAATCCGGGCTGCGCGCTGCCAGCAAACTCTGCGCACGGGTTTGCATGCGCGCCAGTGCTTCATCAAAGAAAGCCGCTTCGTCGGGCTGCAACACGCTCAATATCTGAGCATTGATGGCCTGAACCTGAGGCATCAAGACTTCGTAGAGTTGCCGCCCCGCATTGGTGAGCGACACCACGGCACTGCGCCGGTCATGCGCAGGCACCGTGCGCAACACCAATTGTTTGTGGACCAAGGCCGTCAAAGCGCGTGAGGTTCGGGCCCGGTCACGGTGCATGCGCTCGGCCAAGGCCGATGGGGGCATGCTGCCGTTCTCGTACAACTGCCCAATCACCGACCATTCACGCCGCGTGATGCCATGACCCCCTTCGCACAAACGCACCACCATCAAGCCTGCCACGCTGGAGAGCTGCCCCAGCCGGTAAAGCAAAAGGTCATCGATCGTTGCCAGGCGTTGGGAGGGGGACAAGGCCATCAGGGTTTTCAAGGTGCTTGATTGTTTAGAACAATTGTCGTTCAAGACACTACATTCTGATCGGCAGCCGATTTTCAACACGGGAATTTTGATTCCCGCAGAAGGAGACACCATGACAACAAAACACCACAACCGCCGCACACTGGCACGCTTGGCCTTGGGCGGCATCGCCCTGTGCCTGAGCACCTTGGCCCCCAGCTTGCAGGCGCAAGACAAACCGCCACTCAAGATTGTGGTGGGCTTTCCCCCCGGTGGCTCAGCCGATGTGCTGGCCCGCATGGTGGCAGACGCCTTGCGCAACGACTTTGGCAGCATCATTGTGGAAAACAAGCCCGGCGCAGGGGGGCGCATTGCGCTGAACGCGGTCAAGGTGTCCAAGCCCGATGGCCAGACCGTGATCATTTTGCCCAGCGGCCCCATGGTGTTGTTTCCCCATGTGTACAAAAAACTGGACTATGACCCGGTCAAAGACTTCACCCCCGTGTCACAAATTGCACGCTTTCAATTTGGCGTCGTCTCTGGCCCGGCCACCCAAGTCAAGAGCATCGCCGAGATGATCGCCAAAGCCAAGACCGACCAGGCTTCGGCCAGCTACGGCACACCCGGTGCGGGCACTTTGCCGCACTTCATGGGCGTGTTGTTGGAGCAGTCAACTGGCGTCACCCTCAACCATGTGCCTTTCCAGGGCGGCGCACCCGCCAACAATGCGTTGGCAGGTGGCCACATTGGCTACAAATTCGACGTGGTGTCCGAAACAGCCGAACTGCACCGCGCAGGCAAAGTCCGGATCATCGCGGTCACAGGCAGCCAACGCGACCCACAAGTGCCTGAAGTGCCCACACTCCAGGAGTCCGGCATCAACATGAGCGCCAACGCCTGGTTTGCCATGTATGGCCCGGCAGGCCTCAAAGGTGATGCCTTGGCGCGCCTCGAAAACGCCATGATGAAGGTCGGTCGCGACCCCGCCATGAAAGCCAAAATGCTCAAGCTCGGCTATGAAGCCATCGGCTCCAACTCGGCCGACCTGGCTGAGGCGCAACAAGCCGACCTCAACCGTTGGGAAAAGCCCATCAAAGCCACCGGCGTGAAGCTGGACTGAGAACAAAACAAGACCTCAAGGAGACTCTCATGAAACGCCATTTACTTCGAACCTGTCTGCTGGGCAGCTTGGCCCTGCTGTTGGGCACCACCGCCACCGCCCAAAGCGCCCCATGGCCGAACAAAACGGTCAAATTTGTCAACAGCTTTCCGCCTGGTGGCCCCTCGGACATTCTGGCCCGATCCGTGGGTGATGTGCTGCAAAAACGTTTCAACCAGCCCTTTGTGGTCGAAAACAAACCCGGCGCTGCAGGCAATGTGGGGGCCGATTGGGTGGCCAAATCGGCAGGTGACGGCCTGACCCTGCTGTGGGGCATTGACACCACCCACACCATCAACCCGCACATTTACGCCAAACTGCCCTACCAGCAAAACGAACTCAAGCCCTTGGTGATCCTGTCCAGCTCTGGCCTTTTGCTGGGCGTTCACCCCAGCACCGGCATTCGCAATGCCAAGGATTTCCTCAACGCCGCCCGCAGCCAGACCCTGAACTTCAGCTCAGGTGGCAACGGCTCGCCGGGACATTTGTGGGTCAACATGGCCAACATTGGCGCGGCCACGCGCTTGGTGCATGTGCCTTATCGGGGCAACTCGCCGGCCGTGCTGGCGGTGGTCTCTGGTGAGGTGCAAGGCGGCACCCTGGCCACACCCGGCATGCTGCCCCACGTCAAAGCGGACAAGATCACGCCCTTGGCGGTAACCAGCGCGACCCGCTCGCGTCTGGCCCCAGAAGTGCCCACCATGGCTGAGCTGGGTCTGCCTGATTTGCAAACCGAGGTGCACTACGTGGTGATGGCCCCTGCCAGCACGCCCGAACCCTTGATGCAAAGCATGGCGGCCGCCATCGTCGAGGCCCTGAAAACCCCTGCCCTGCAAACCCGACTGGGCCAACTCGACATGGCCTACCTGGGGCTCACCGGTGCACCGGCGGCGCAGCGGCTGTCACGCCTTTACGACCAATACGGTCGCGTCATTCGTGCCACGGGCATGAAAGTCGATTGATCTGGCTTTTCTGGATGCCTCGCCCATGACCCAACGCCCCAACATCATTTTCATTGTGGCCGACGACCTCGGCTTTGCCGACTTGGGCTGTTACGGCGGCCGAGACGCGAAGTTCGGCCCCGTCTCGCCCGTGCTCGACCAACTCGCAGCGGGCGGACTCAAGTTCACGCAAGGTTACGCCAACTCGCCCGTGTGCTCGCCCACCCGATTTGCCTTGATGACAGGGCGCTACCAGTACCGCCTGCGTGGCGGGGCCGACGAGCCCATCAACAGCAAAAGCAAAGGCAGCAAAGTTTTGGGCTTGCCCCCCGAACACCCCACGCTGCCCTCATTGCTCAAGGCCAGCGGTTACCGCACCGCCTTGATCGGAAAATGGCACTTGGGTTACCCGCCCCATTTCAGCCCGCTCCGATCGGGCTACGAAGAGTTCTTTGGCCCCATGTCTGGCGGGGTGGACTACTTCACCCACGCCGCCACCAATGGTGCGCCCGACCTGTACAGCGGTGAGGAAGAAAAGCCCGAAGAAGGCTACCTGACCGATTTGATCTCGCACAAGGCGGTGGACTATGTGGAGCGCATGGCACCGGGCGCTGCACAAGGCACGCCCTTCTTTTTGAGCCTGCACTACACCGCACCCCATTGGCCCTGGGAAACCCGCGAAGACCACGCGCTGGCGGCTGAGGTCAAGGACAACCTGTTCCACCTGCATGGCGGCAACATCCACACCTACCAACGCATGATCCACCACATGGACGAAGGCATTGGCTGGGTGGTGGACGCTTTGAGAAAAACCGGGCAACTCGACAACACCCTGATCGTCTTCACCAGCGACAACGGCGGGGAACGTTTCAGCGACAACTGGCCGCTGGTGGGCGGCAAGATGGACCTGACCGAAGGCGGCATCCGTGTGCCGTGGATCGCGCACTGGCCAAAGGTCATTGCACCCGGCGGCACATCGACCCAGCACTGCATGACCATGGACTGGTCCGCCACCATGGTGGCGCTGGCAGGTGCCAAGGCCCACGACGACTTGCCATTTGACGGCGTGTCTTTGGCCCCCGTTTTGCGTGATGCCCAGCACCAGTTTGAGCGCCCACTTTACTGGCGCATGAACCACCGGGGCCAACGCGCCTTGCGCCTGGGCGACTACAAATACCTGCGGGTGGACGGCAACGAGTATCTGTTCAACATCCCAGCCGACGAACGCGAACGCGCCAACCTGGGCGGACGCCAGCACGAACGCCTGCAAGCCATGCGCGCCGCATGGGAAGCCTGGGACGCCACCGTGCCCGCCATCCCCGAAGACGCGACCGTCAGCCTGGGCTATTCGGTCAAGGACATGCCGCAGCGCTGAAACCTTGGCGGCTAAGATCGGGCATGCCTGACATGCAACGCTTTTTAACTTTCCGCCATTGGCCCCGCCTGACCGTCCCACTGGCCCGCACCGAGGTGCTGGCAGGCCTGACGGTCGCGCTGGTCATGATTCCCCAAGCCGTGGCCTATGCGGGTCTGGCCGGCATGCCCTTGGTGACCGGGCTTTACACCTGCTTGATTCCAGCGCTTTTGGCCGTGCTGTTTGGCAGCGCCAACCGCTTGTCGGTTGGCCCGGCTGCGCTCACTTGCGTGCTGATCGGTGCCTCACTCACCGGCATGGCCGAGCCTGGCTCGCCCGAATGGGTGGCACTGGCGGTGTGGTTGGCCCTGCTGTCGGGGGCCATTCAGTTGCTGCTGGGCTTGGGCAACTACGGTTGGCTGATCAACCTGGTCAGCGCCCCGGTCATGACCGGCTTCACCCAGGCCGCTTCTTTGCTGATCATGGCCTCGCAAGTGCCCGGTTTGCTGGGCGTCAAGGCTTGGAGCTGGAACGTGCAGCACTGGCCGGTGTGGCTCAGCGGGTGGCCTGCGTGGTTTGGGCTGGGCAGCCTGGTCGTGCTGTTGCTGCTGCGGCGTTTCAAGCCGCGTTGGCCGGGCATCATGATCGTCATGGGCATGGCCTCGGCACTGGCTTATGCCACCGATTACCAAGCGCACGGCGCAGTCGTCGGCCTGTTGCCCTCGGGCCTGCCCGATTTTTACTGGCCCCAATGGCCGGGCCTGGACACGCTGAACCAACTGTGGGTGCCGGCCATGGTGATCGCGCTGGTCAGTTTTTTAGAAACCGCTTCGAGTGCCCGCATCGAGTGCCGACGCGACGGCAAGCGCTGGGACGACAGCACCGAGCTCTTCAGCCAAGGCTTGGCCAAACTGGCCTCGGCCTTTTCGGGCAGCTTTGCCACCAGCACTTCGTTTTCGCGCTCGGCCCTCATGCTGTATGCCGGGGCACGTTCGGGCTGGGCGGTGGTCGCCTCGGTCGGCTTTGTGCTGTTGGCTTTGCTGATCCTCATGCCCGCGCTGCAATTTGTGCCGCGCTCGGTCATGTCGGCGGCCGTGATTGTGGCTGTACTCAACTTGTTTCAGCCCCGCCAGTTTTTGAACCTCTGGCGCGTGGGCCGCATCGAGACCATGACGGCAGGCATCACCTTTGCCATGACCTTGCTGACCGCACCACGCATTTACTGGGGCGTGATGACCGGTGTGTTGGTGGGTCTGAGCCACTTCTTGCACACCCGCTTGCACCCGCGCATCATCGAAGTGGGCCTGCACCCCGACGGCAGTCTGCGCGACCGCCACCTTTGGAGGTTGCCTCCGCTGGCACCGCATTTGTATGCGCTGCGCATGGACGCCGAGCTGGACTTTGCCGCCGCCAGCGACTTTGACCGCGCCATCACCGACCACTTGGCACGCCACCCCGATGTGTTGCATGTTTGCCTGTTTGCCCAGCCCATCAACCGCATCGACGTGACCGGTACTGAAACCTTTGGCCAACTGCACCGCCAACTGGCCAGCCGGGGCATCACCCTGCACATCAGCGGGATCAAGCTGCCAGTAGAGACGACTTTGCGCCGAGCGGGAGAGCTGGCCGAGGGGCCCTACCTGCAGCTCTACCGCACCGATGCCGAAGCCCTGCAGGCCCTGGCCCAACTGACCCCACTGCCCAACGACATCGCGGCTGCTGCAATTTGAACGGTTTCGGCCATCACAAGGTCATTGTTTCACCCAGATCGGCAGGGCCTGACTGTTCTGGATTTTTTCTCGCTGCGCTTTCACAGCCTCTCGCTCCAAACCGGCGGGCGCCTGAGTCAACACCGATAAATTGAGGAAACGCAGGTAAGTGGTTTTCTTAGGCCATTCACGCCCCACCACAATCTCCATCTCATCGGGCAAGCGCCAAACCGCTTGATAAGGGCCACTTTCTTCGCGGCCTGTCACGCGCAAAGGTGCCCCAAAGCGGCCCTCAATGCGCAGCTTCACATCCTCCACATGGGCATTGTCTGAAAAAGTCATGAACACATAGTCCACCCGGGCCAGCTTCTGCCCTTGGCGCGCATAGCTGAATTTCAGCTGCAGCAAGCCAGGCATCAAATTGGGGGCCTCGTAAATATCTTCTTGAAAGGCCCCATCCTCTCGGTGGACCGTCAAACCCGCTTGGCGAATGGCTTGCCGCATGACTTCGCGCGTGGCCGTGCCCAAGCGCACCCCAAACATCTGCAAGCCGCCCTCGGCTGGGGTTTGGGCTTCGTCTTTGGGTTTTTGTGAGGCTGCCCCAGGGATTGCTGTGACCACTACGTCAGCAACTGGCGCGGCGCCCGAAACAGAACGCCATTGCGTTTGGCCCAACGCGGGCGTCGCCCCAGCCAAACTCCAACCTATGGCGCAGATCCATGTGGCTTGCTGCAGCCCCTGCAACAAGGGTTTGTGACGAAAAAAACCTGAAGTGGATGGCATATGTGACCCGCCTTGAAGAATGAAACGATCCTCAAGTGTACCCACACACCTTAAATATGAATATCAAAGTACCCAAATAAAGCCTCTGACTTCGGATTTAAGCCAAGGCCTTTTCAAACTCGGTCAAGCGCTTGTAGATCGAGCGCAGCTCGGTGATGTCGGTCCAGCGGTCGATCAGGTAAGAAAACGCGTCATTGACCTTGCCGAAGGCGTTGCTCACCTGCTGGATCACTCCCAATGTGATCAAACCTGAAAACAGCGAAGGCCCCATCAACAGGTACGGAAAAATCACCATCACCTGGCTGTACAAATTGCTCCAGAGGTTGAAGTAAGCATAGTGGTTGAACAGCCTGAAATTGTTCACCCGCACGCCAGTGAACAACTGAAACACCGTGGGCAAGTCCATCCGGCTGCGCTCGTCTTCTGCAAATACCAAGTCTTTGCGCAACGCCGCTTCGGTTTTCTGGTTGTTGTATTCGAGGCCCGGCAAGCGAATCCCGACAAACCAAGACACCACCGTGCCCCCCAGCGCGGTGGCCAAAGCCACCCAAAACAAAGACCCTTCAAATTGCAACCAGGCGATCGACATGCCCTTAGACAAGACCCACAAAATCGGGATGAATGAAATCAAAGTCAGCACCGCTCGCACCAAGCCCAAGCCCAGGTTTTCCATCTGACGGGCAAAGCGCATGCAGTCCTCTTGAATCCGCTGCGAAGCACCCTCCACCGTATCGGTCGTGTGCTGCCAACGCGGCAAATACACCTCGGTCATGGCCTGACGCCAGCGAAAAGCGTAATGCGAAGCCAAATACATCTCCAGGCTGCGCAGCAACATGAAAGGGAACGCGATCCAAGCAAACTGCTGCATGAACCCCCAAAACATGTCCAGCCCCCCCGCCTGCTCGGGCTTTTGCAACAAGTCATAAAACTGGCCATACCAAGCATTGAGCTTGACGGTCTGCTGCACGGTGATGAACACCAAGGCCATCAAGACCAACAAGCCACCCCAAGCCCACAAGGCCCAGCGGCGAGAAAGGAAAAAACTTTGGAACATGACGATGGCCTGCTTTAGGGGTTCACGGTCTCAACGGTCTCGGTCTTGAAGTCGGCAGGCAACACCACCTCCAACAACTCGACATCTTCGCTGTGGCCCATCTCGCGGTGGCGAATACCCGGCGGTTGGTGAACGCACGACCCGGCCTCCAGCCGAACCACACCTTGACCCTCGTACTCAAACTCGATCCAGCCCTTGAGCACGTACACCAGCTGGAACTCGGTCTGGTGCAAATGCGGCTGGCTTGAAAACGCATGGCCCCCGGCGGCGCGAATCACACTGGCCGTTACCCGACCTTGGGTGGCCTGCTTCATACCCAGGTCTCGGTACTCAAAAAATGAACGCAAACCGCGCTCAAACTGCGCATCTTTGGCGTGGGTCACCACAAAACCGTTTGTCGTCATGGGCATCTCCTCGGGTCACTGAATCAGGTGGATTACAACCGCACATCCTAAGGCCGGACAAGGGAATGGACTGTCACATCATTTTCTACGCGAATGGGGTGGCTCCACGCCATATGCCCGCTTCGCAGTTGCCACTTGCGAAGCCTCGGTGGTTTCGTTCGGGTAAAAGCGGTAACTGGGGGCCACGATGGCAGCGACGGATTGCACCTGAATGACCAGCACGCCGTGAATGGTGAAGCGTTGGCCCACCATGGCCAGCAGCGGCTTGGCCCAGGTCGCAAATTCGGCATCACCTGCACGCACCTCGCGTGCAGTGCCTAAGAGCTTGAACCCCTTTTGCACAAACACATCAACGAAACTCAAACACACTTGAGGATGCTGCGCAATGTTGCGCGCACTGATGGGCGAAGCAATGTGCGCCACCACCACATGCTGCGCGTCGGCAATGGCCCAGACCTCTTTGGGCGAGACATTGGGCTGACCGTCAGTGTCCACCGTGGCCAACCAACACAACACACTGAGCCGGGCAGATTCGCGGACAGCGTCAGTCAATGGCCCTTCTATGAGAGGCATGCCATGCCCTCCTTCAATAGACGTACCCCATCACGCTTTGGGCCAGTCAGGAACGCGAAGTTCGCTGTCCAGTCTGGCTTTTCAATGACCCGTTTCTTGTTCATAGCGTCTGATCTCTCGTGAATTTGCTCTGCTAAAACGCATGGGCCGCTAACCGGTGCACGCCCCTAGGGACCACGCCCAGCAAGCGCTCCTTGAGCAAGCTTGGATTGTCCAATCGCCATCAACTGAAACGGTCATTGAGCGATCGTGAACAGATTTCAAGTCAAGTCACGCCGTCACAATCCACCCCTCCAGCGGATCACATGGCGGCAGGCCGTATTGCGGATGTCCCGCTTCGTGTTGCTGCTGCGCCCAGGCCGCTTGCATCAGGCACAGAGTGGCGTCGAGTGCGTCGCCACTGGCGTCGTCGGCCAGGCGGCCGAGCAGCGCGTTGCTGGCTACCAGACGCAGGCCCAAGCGGGTTTGGCCGCGCTCCAAGGCGCTCAGCAGTTCACGTCGGGCCAGCAGTCGCTCGGGCGTTTGTTTGGCCTTGTCGTCGCTTTTGTAACTTCGGTTGCCGAGCACTTCACGCGCCAGCAAGCCGGGATAGGCTTCCAGCGCCACACGGCGCACGTCGCCCGCATGCAAACCGGGCAAGTGCACGTCCGCTTGGCGCAACAGCGGCACACCCGCGTGCAGCATGTAGGCCACGGGCGGGTTGACCCATTTCATGGAGGGGCTGGAGCCTGCGGGTTTGTCTGCGGCGCGGTGGGCAAACTTGCCGCCCACGGGGCGGGCGTTACAAAACGCTGCAAACTGCTCGCGAATCTGGGCGCGCTCCAATGCGCAGTAATGGTCCATGCAGGCGGCCCAGTCGGTGGGCCAGCCCAGGGTCTCGACCAATTCGCGCGGCAGGCCAAATGGCAAGTCAAAACCGCCCACCCAGTCAGCGGGCTGCGCCAGCCATTCGCCAAAGGCGTTCAGGGTTTCAAAGGTCTGCAGGGCTTGCAGTTGCACTCTGCCCTGCCGGGCTTGGCCCAGCGCCAGCACGATGGGCTTGCGTTTCGTGGGGCTGCTGGAGAAGTCACAGCCGATGAGCTGCATGGTGTTTGGTGCTTGGGGGGTGCCATGGATCCCTGCCTTGGCGGGGATGACGAGCAGGGGTCTGAGTGGTCAGGCCCGGCCAATGATGCAGGCGGTGGCCATCAGCTCTTCGAGCAAGGCGAGCGAGACTGAGCCCGAAACATTGTAGGGGTCGAGCTCGGCACGCTCGGAGTATTTGAGCAGGATGTTGGTGTTGACGCGGGACGCATCGACCTGACCCATGGTCCATCCCCCGAAACGGCGCTCGGAAATTTCTTCGTAGTGCAACAACACCACATCCTCGTGGCGCGGGTCTTTTTGGATGTGGCCGTAGAGCTCGCTCACGGCGTTGCGCCCGCCTTCGATGGCTTGCAAAAAGATACCGTCGCCGTAACACAGGATGCCCGTGATGCCGCTGGGCGGGTTGTATTGGCGTGATTGGGCCAAGATGGCCTGGATGGTGTCAAGGCTCGGATCAACCGTGCGGCTGGCATAAAGCAATCGAACCAACATGGATCAGTTCCTTCCAGGAATCAAAGCTAAAAATTCACGACGCAGGTTCACGTCTTTGAGGAAGGCGCCGCGCATGACCGAGTTGATCATTTTGCTGTCCATGTCCTTGACGCCACGCCAGCCCATGCAGTAGTGGCTCGCCTCCATCACAATAGCCAATCCATCGGGCTGGGTTTTGCGTTGGATCAAGTCAGCGAGTTGGACCACCGCTTCTTCTTGAATTTGCGGCCGGCCCATGATCCATTCGGCCAGACGGGCGTACTTGGACAGGCCAATCACGTTGGTGTGCTCATTGGGCAGCACCCCGATCCAGATCTTGCCGATCACTGGACACAGGTGGTGGCTGCAGGCGCTGCGCACGGTGATAGGGCCCACAATCATCAACTCGTTGAGGTGCTCGGCGTTGGGGAACTCGGTGATGTCGGGGCCTTCGACATAGCGGCCCTTGAACACTTCTTTGAGGTACATCTTGGCCACACGGCGAGCGGTGTCGCCTGTGTTGTGGTCGTTCACGGTATCGATGACCAGGCTGTCAAGCACGCCGGCCATCTTGTCGGTGACTTCGTCGAGCAGCTTCTCCAACTCGCCGGGTTCGATGAATTGGGCGATGTTGTCGTTGGCGTGAAAGCGTTTGCGGGCTGCTTGAATGCGCTCGCGGATCTTGACAGAGACAGGAACGCCTTCGTCTTCGGGCGTTGCGGCAGAAGCAGTCATGGCGTCTGAGGGGTTCATTAACATGCGCGACATCGTAACAGCGATTGAGCGACGCACAGTGATAAGGGTCATCCTATCGAACAAGCGTTCAGTAGCGGTGACCCGTGATCAGGAGCGCCAGCCGCATCAACCCGAAAGCGATGACATCGCGCAAGCGCGTATGCCAGTGCCTTTGGTTGAAGTCTGCCGTGACGGGTGTACTCTGGGATTCAATCACTTGGCACAAGCGCTGATGCAAACGCCGGGCAAACCGCTTGTCGGCCACCACCACGTTGGCCTCTCGCGCCAACAGCAAACTGAGCGGATCGAGGTTGGACGAGCCCACCGTGGCCCAGGGACGGTCATTGTCGGGGTCCACCACGGCCACTTTGGCGTGCAAAAAACTCACGTCGTATTCGTAGATTTCGACCCCGGCGGCCAGCAGCGCACCGTAAACCGGACGGGCTGCGTGGTATTGCATGAAGTACTCGTACCGCCCTTGCAGCAACAAGCGCACGCGCACCCCACGCCGAGTGGCATGCACCAAGGCCTGACGCAGCCTGCGCCCGGGTAAAAAATAGGCATTGGCGATCAACACCTCGTGCCGGGCCAGTCCTATGGCTTTCAGGTAGGCCCGCTCGATCTGGCTGCGGTGCAGCACGTTGTCACGCAGCAGCAAGGCGGCGCGGCTGGGGGGCGGTGAGCCGTCGGGCAAGGGCAAGGGCTGCTTCCATGGCAATGGCAGGCCCGCAGTTTTGAACGAGCGCAAGGCCTGCGGTATCTTGCGCTCACGCGCGTGTTGTGCGCCCTGCAAGCGCCACCACAGCTGGGACATGCTGTCTTGGATGTGGCCCACCAGTTCGCCTTGCGCACTGACGGCAAAATCCAGCCTCGGCTTGGCCAGGGTGCCGTGACGCGGGTCGTACCAATCGTCCAGGATGTTGATGCCACCACAAAAGGCGGTATGCCCGTCCACCACGCACAGCTTGCGGTGCAGCCGCCGCCAGCGGTTGGGCATCAACAAGCCCAAGGTGCCCAAGGGGGCATACACCCGCCAGTCGACGCCCGCTTGCGCAAAGCGCGTGCGCCACATTTCGGGCAAATGGGGGGTGCCCACGCCGTCCACCACCAGCCACACACGCACACCGCGCAGGGCCGCCCGCTCCAGCGCCTCAGCCACCCTGAGCGCTGCGCCATGGACATCAAAAATATAGGTCTCCAGCATCACATGTGAGCGTGCTTGGTCGAGCGCCGCGACCAGTGCGTCAAAGTAGGCCAGGCCCCCTTCAATGAGCCTGATCTGATGACCGTCACGCAGCGTCGGGTTGTGCCGCATGTTCAATCATTCCAAGTGAATTCAGCGACCAATGGCAAATGGTCCGACATGCGCCGCCAAATGCGCCCCGAAGGCACCATGGCGTGCACTGGCGTCAGGCCTCGGGCGTACACATGGTCAAGCTGGTTCAGGGGCAAGCGCGAGGGGTAGGTGGGCGTGGGTTGCTCGCGCCACTCGCGAAAACCGGCCTGCGCCATGCGCCGCCCCAAGCCAGTGCCCCAATCATTGAAGTCGCCCGCCACCAGCACCGGCTCGTGGGCCGGGATGTCTTGTGCGATGTGCGCCAGCAGCAACGCCAACTGGCGCACGCGGCTGGCGGGCACCAACCCCAAGTGCACCACCAACACATGCACCACGCGGTCCACCACCTCCAGTCGGGTGTGCAAAAAACCGCGCTGTTCGAAACGGTGGTCCGAGATGTCGCGGTGCTGGTGCGAGAGCACGGGCCAGCGCGAGAGCAAGGCGTTGCCGTGCTCGCCGTGGCGCGTGATGGCGTTGGTGCGGTAAATGGCCTCGTAGCCTTCAGGGGCCAAATATTCGGCCTGCGGCAAGCTGGGCCAATGCTTGAAATAAGCCGCCTCGCGGCGGTGTTCGCGGCGCACCTCTTGCAGGCAGACAATGTCGGCGTCGAGCTGCTCCACCGCATGGCCCAGGTTGTGGATCTCCAGCCGCCGCGCTGGGCCCAGGCCTTGCACGCCTTTGTGAATGTTGTAGGTGACCACCCGCAATACAGGGTGCTCGTGGCGCTCGGGCTTCATGGCGAAGAGGATGCCAAGAACCGCGGCAGCATCAAGATGGCTTCGGCATTGGAGGGCGAAAAGCATTGGTCGGCTGCAGCGTGCCACGGCAACCATTGGGCTTCGGTGTGCTCGCGGGGGCTGAGCACCACAGGGAGGCGTTGCGGCACACACAGGCCAAACACGCGCTCGGTGTTGCGGCTCACTTCGGGCGCATAGCGCCAGCGCCAAGCGGGGTAAATGTCGTACACATTTTCCAGTTCCCAGTCTTGCAGTTGGCAACTGGGGTGCCGGGCGTCGATGCCAGTTTCTTCCTGCACTTCGCGGATGGCCGTGTCGAGCCAGCTTTCTTCGGGGTGGTCCTTGCTGCCCGTGACCGATTGCCAGGTGCCCCAATCGGTGCGCCGGATCAACAACACATCCTGCTCAGGCGTGTAAATGAGCACCAGCACCGACTCAGGGATTTTGAAGGCAGCTGGCGATGGGGGCAGCGGGTTGGCCATGGGCGGGGCGGACTCCAGAAGAATGACCACAACAAAATTTCATTGTAGTCAGCACTGTCTGGCTGCAGGGCAGAAAGCACTTGGGTGCGGCCGCGCTGACAGCACCTCTGAGCAAGTCAAGCCTGGCGTCGTTTGCTGGGCATGACCGCCAGCAGGTGTGTTTTTTGCAGAGGTTTCGACAAGAAGGCGTTCATGCCTGCGGCCATGGCCTGTTCGGCCGCATCGTTCATCACATCGGCCGTGAGGGCCACGATCGGCACTTGACCGCGTGCACCTGGCATGGCGCGGATCTGGCGGGCACTGGTCAGGCCGTCCATCACCGGCATGTGGATGTCCATCAGCACCAGATCAAAATCGGACAGGCCGGCCTGTGTCAGCGCTTGTTGGCCGTTCTCAGCAAAGCTGACTTGGTGACCCATGCTTTGCAACAACAAGCCCACGACCTTGCGATTGACCGGATGGTCTTCGGCCACCAACACGTGCAAACTGTCCACGGGAAATACCGGTTCTTCTGCATCAGGGGCCATGGCGTCTGGTGCGTCAGGCTGTGCACCAACAGACTCAGGTGCTGTGGCGGATGCTATGGCGGGTGCCAGCGGCGTGCTCAGTTTCAAGGTCATCAGGGTGCCCTGCCCCAACACGCTGCGCGCCATCAAGTCACCACCCATCAGCAGGGCCAGTGATCTCGAAATCTCCAAGCCCAGACCCGAACCCGACTGGGACCGCGTGAGCGAAGCGTCACCCCAGTGAAAGCGCTGAAATAAACTTTTTTGCGTCGCGTCGGACATGCCTATGCCGGTATCGGCGATCTCAATTTGCCAATCGACCCGCCCCGCCTCTGGCTGACAGTGCACGCGAACATCGACCTGCCCTTGCTCGGTGTATTTCACGGCATTGCCCAGCACATGGTTCAGGATTTGCCGAAAGCGCACCGGGTCGAGCAGAACAAGTCCCGGCGATGGCAGATCCCCAGTCAAGTTCATTTGCAGGCCTTTTGATTCAGCTTGCACCGACATGTCACTGTGCACTTGCGCCAACACATCAGCCATGTTCACAGGCTCTGGCCTGAGTTGAACTTTCCCGGCTTCCAAAGCCGACACATCCAACACATCGTTGAGGACATTCAACAAATGGGTCGCGCTGCCCTTGGCCGTTTGGAGCCAATCAAGCTGCTGTGCACTGAGCTCGGTTTTTTCGAACAAAGCCAGCATGCCCAAAATTCCGTTGAATGGGGTGCGCAATTCATGGCTCATATTGGCCAGAAAACGGCTTTTACCCAAATTGGCGCTTTCCGCTTGCTCCTTGGCCAGCATCAGCTGGATGTGCAATCGCGCCTGGGCTCTTTGGGCTTGGGTTTGCTTGCGCTCATGCACATACAAGCCCCCCGCGCCCACCAGCAGGCCCAAAATCTGCGCCATGGTGAGCCAAGCAATCCAGCGGCTTTGCTCGCGCACGGTAGACACCTGGTGGTGCACCCATTCGCCCATGACGATGTCGGATGCAGTGTTCAAGGCCTGCACATCCGGCTTCATTTGCCGCAGCTCGGTCATCAAGCCTGTCCAAGCGGGAGAGGCCCAATTCTTCCCGTCAGCCAGTGGGGTGCTGGCCGCCATCCATGACGTCAAGCGTGGCACCAATGCACTGAACTCTTCACGGTGCTGAACCCGCGACAGGCTCGGGCTGTTGAGCAGCAAATTCACGCGGCTGAACAAAATGTCAAAACGCATGGATCTTTCCATGCTCATCGTCTCGGGGGGCGCATCGAGCCGGACCATGGCGGCATCAAACCGCCACATTTCTCGCTCCAAGTTTGTGATGATGGCGGACATGGAGTCCTCTTGCAAACGCGCCGCTGCCTCCAGGGCCTGTGCTTGACGCCATTGCACCGTGGTGGCCACCACCAAGGCCGCGATCACCCCAGCAGCGACCCACGCCAAGCCCCAAAAAAATCGGGAAGGTGCCAGGTTTGAGGGGTTTTCAGCCTCTGAGACGGCTGCGGTCGGGTGCATCACTCCACCTCAATGGCCTTGAGTTGCCAAATGGAGCGCTCGTAATAAGTTTTGTGCTGAAGTTCCTTTTTGGCATCAAAGGGGTAAACGATGAACAAAGGCCCTTTGGTGCGAACAGGGATCGGCTGGCCATTCATCTGCACCGCCACCACAACATCGTGCTCAAGCGCATCCGACAGAGGCAACTTCACCCGGTAATCGTTCAGAGCGACCGCCCTAATCTGCTCGCCTTGCGCTTTGACCAGTGCCATCACATCCCGAAGCAAGGGCCCCGTGAAGGTCACAGGCTGTTGTTCCCAAGGCGTTTGTGTGGTGAAGCTTTTTTGGGGCAATGCTTGCAAGGCGGCCATGTCCAAAGCGGCCACTTGCCCTTGGTTGTGCCAAGCAATGCGTCCTGAGATTTGCAACACGACAGGACTTTTGGGTGCCTCTTGTGCCCAAACGACCCCGCCGACGAACACCCCAAACAGAGCCACCATCAGGCCGAACAGAGCGCGCAGTTTAGGCAGCCATGTTTTTGATTTTTCGCGGACTTCCAACAAATTGTTGAGGTGCATGATCGATTTCCCGTTATTCATCAATTGAGCAATTAAGAATTATATTTCCCGATTTAAAACACTAAAAATAATTTGTTTCAGAATGTAAAAGTGATTGCCAAATGACTCAACCCACAGCCGATTCGGCCGGCCTGAGGCCACTGGTAGCATGTTGCCCATGCTGCACCACGCCATCGCCCCCACCGCCGAAGTCCGTTCCACGGTCCTGCATGCCCGTGGCCTGACTGGCGGACCGGGGCCGCTGGCGTTGTTCCATCAAGTGGATGTGCGCTTGCCCGCTGGCGTGTCTGCGCTCGTGGGTGATGAGGGCGTGGGCAAGACGAGCCTGATGCGTTTGCTGGCGGGCGACTTGGCGGCCACCGCTGGGGAACTGTGGGTAGGGGGCGGACTTGTCCCCTTGTCTCGCCCGCAAGCGGCCTCGGTGCTTTGGCTTGACCTGCGCCTGCCGCTGCACGACGAAGACACGCCTGAGGCGTTCTGGACCCAATTGCGACAGCATTTGCCAGATTGGTCGCCAGAGATGCAGCTCAGTTTGGTGACCGATTTGCAATTGAAACCACACCTGGGCAAGCGATTGAACATGCTGTCCACCGGCAGCCGGCGCAAAGTGGGACTGGTGGCTGCATTGGCTTCGGGGGCACAGGTCACCCTGATAGACCAGCCTTTTGCCTCACTGGACACGGCCTCCATACGCGTCATCCAAAACGCACTGCGGGCAGTCGCTCAGCACCCCCGTCGGGCTTGGCTCATCGCCGATTACGAACCGCCGGCCGATGTGCCCTTGGCAAGTGTGTTGAGCCTGGACACCGAGGCCTGAAGGCTTGAAACCCACCAGGCCCCATTTGCGCTAGAAACGGTCCGCGTTCATCACTTTGCTCCAGGCAGCCACAAAGTCGCGCGCCAATTTTTCGCGGTTGTCGTCTTGCGCGTAAACCTCGGCATAGGCCCGCAAAATCGAATTGGAGCCAAAAACCAAGTCCACCCGCGTGGCTGTCCACTTGACCTTGCCCGTTTGCCGATCGCAAATGTCATAGGCGTTTGTGCCCGTCGGTTGCCATATGTTGGCCATGTCGGTCAGGTTGACAAAAAAATCGTTGCTCAGCACACCCACGCGATCGGTGAACACACCGTGCCGCGTGCCGCCATGGTTGGTGCCCAGTACACGCATGCCGCCCAGCAGCGCGGTCATTTCTGGCGCGGTCAATCCCATGAGTTGCGCTCGGTCAATCAGCATCTCTTCAGGATTGGCCGCGTCGCTTTTCTTGACCCAGTTGCGAAACCCATCGTGCAGGGGTTCCAGCACCGCGAACGCGGCGGCATCGGTCATGGCCGCCGTGGCATCGCCTCGGCCAGGCTGAAAAGGCACGGGGATGTCAAACCCCGCAGCCTTCACCGCTTGCTCCACGCCCAGGTTACCGGACAAAACCACCACATCGGCCAGGCTTGCACCCGTGTCTTGGGCAATGCCTTCGAGCACCGTCAAGACGGTGGCCAAGCGTTCGGGTTCGTTGCCTTCCCAGTCCTTTTGCGGCGCCAAGCGAATGCGAGCGCCATTGGCACCGCCACGTTTGTCCGAATGGCGGAAAGTGCGGGCGCTGTCCCATGCGGTGGCCACCCTGTCTTGAACACTCAATCCGCTGGCCACAATTTTGGCCTTGACGGCAGCCACATCGAAGTCGGCTCGTCCGGCGGGCACAGGGTCTTGCCAGATCAGGTCTTCTTGCGGTACGTCGGGCCCGATGTAACGGCTTTTAGGTCCCATATCGCGGTGCGTCAATTTGAACCAGGCACGGGCAAAGGTTTCGGCAAAACAGTCCGGGTCTTCGTAGAAGCGTTCCGATATGACCCGGTAGGCCGGGTCCATTTTCATGGCCATGTCCGCATCGGTCATGAGCGCATTCAAGGGCATCGACGGGTCCTCTACATCGCGAGCTTGGTCTTCTTTCTGGATGTTGACAGGCTCCCACTGCCATGCACCTGCGGGGCTCTTTTTGAGCGCCCAGTCGTAGCTGAACAGCATGTGGAAATAACCGTTGTCCCACTGAGTGGGATGAGGGGTCCAGGCCCCCTCAAGGCCACTGGAGACCGTGTTGCGACCCACACTCCGGCGGGCCGGGTTCACCCAGCCCAAGCCTTGCGCGTTCAATGCACCGCCTTCTGGGCCTGCGCCCAAGGGCCAGGCGTCGCCATTGCCGTGGCATTTGCCAATGGTGTGCCCCCCTGCGGTCAACGCGACGGTTTCTTCGTCGTCCATGGCCATGCGGGCAAAGGTCAGGCGCACGTCTTGCGCTGTACGCAGCGGATCGGGTTGCCCATTGACCCCTTCAGGATTCACATAGATCAAGCCCATTTGAGCAGCCGCCAAGGGGCTTTCCAGGCTCTCGCGCGGCTCACCCTCGTGGCGTTCAGAAGCAAGCCATTCCTTTTCTGGGCCCCAGTCAATGTCCTGCTCGGGGTGCCAAATGTCTTCACGGCCAAAAGCGAAGCCGCAGGTCTTCAAGCCCACGGACTCGTAAGCCACCGTACCCGCCAGCACCATCAAATCGGCCCAACTGAGTCGGTTGCCGTATTTTTTCTTGATCGGCCAAAGCAAGCGGCGGGCTTTGTCGAGGTTGACGTTGTCGGGCCAGGAATTGAGCGGCGCAAACCGCTGGTTGCCCGTGCCCGCGCCGCCTCGGCCATCGGCGATGCGGTAAGTGCCTGCGGCATGCCAGGCCATGCGCACCATCAAGCCCGCGTAATGCCCCCAATCGGCGGGCCACCAATCTTGGCTGGTTGTCATGAACGTGGTCAGGTCTTTTTTCAGCGCCTGAACGTCAAGCTTCTTGACTTCTTCTCGGTAATTGAAATCGGGACCCATCGGGTTGGTCTTGGTGTCATGCTGGTGCAAGACGTCCAAATTGAGCGCATTGGGCCACCAAGCCATGTTCGAATGGCCAATGCGGGTATTGGCAATGCGCATGACGGGGCATTGGCCAGAAGTCTCGGTTGAATGGCTCATTTCATTTTCTTTCGTGGTGGGTCTATTTAAAATTTGGCAGGGGCCAAAATCGTGTCGCTGAGCGCCACAGCCCAAAAGAAATGGCCTTTTTTCGCAGGCAACCCCATTAAGGAATGCCTGCGGCCATACAGGCTTGTTGTTTTTCTATCTTGGCGACAGTTCACAAAGAAAAATGTGCGCCAACCCACAAAACACGAGCTTGGCGGCCTGAATGTTGTGAATGCAAGCAGCGTCCCAACCGCTGAAGACAACGGTACCTCCTCAGGCCAAAAAATAAAACATTTGCAAAGGTTCTCCCCTTTTGGCCGCTATGCCCCATAATCTGCTAGTGCACGTCCATAAAACGTCACAAATCAGGTGATCGGTCAGTTTCGCGCGCTACGGCGGCACTTTTCGGGTTTGTTGTGCTTTCGGGACCCCATCGCTTTTGTTTTCATGTGTTTTTCAGGAGTCCCCATGGGCAATAAACTTTACGTCGGCAACCTGCCGTACACCGTTCGCGACGAAGACCTGCAACAGGCATTCGGCGAATTCGGCGCCATCACCAGCGCCAAAGTCATGATGGAACGCGACACAGGTCGTTCTAAAGGTTTCGGCTTTGTCGAAATGGGCAGCGATGCCGAAGCTCAAGCCGCTATTGCTGGCATGAACGGTCAATCTTTGGGTGGCCGTAGCATCACTGTGAACGAAGCCCGTCCGATGGAGGCACGTCCTCCACGTACCGGTGGTTTCGGTGGTGGTGGCGGCGGTTACGGCGGTGGCGGTGACCGCTCCGGCGGTGGCGGCTACGGCGGTGGCGGTCGTTCCGGTGGTGGCGGTTACGGCGGTGGCGGCGATCGCTCCGGCGGTGGCGGCTACGGCGGTGGCGGCGGCGGTCGCGGCGGCTACTAAGCCCTGCGCATACCGTTAACGGCTGCCATGCCGTTCAAAAAATTCCAGATCCTGCCATGTGCAGGACTCTGGCACAAAAGGCTTCAAGATTTCGGTTTTGAAGCCTTTTTTATGGGCCACATATTGGACGGCAAAGCATTCGGATGCTCCGCAGGTCGCGGTCATCGCAGCCCCCTCCTTCCACAACAGCAAGCCGCCGCTCCGTTCCGGGCGGTTCAAGTCCCAGATGCGCGTTCAACGCGCGATGACCCTTATGCCGCGTCCTTCGCGGTGATCAGCTTAGGGTAAGACTTGCACTTCCAACAGTGCGCCCGCACAGGGCTCACCACCAAAAATGCCACCCGAAGGTGGCATTTTTTCTGACTCGGCAGAGGTTACTCGGCTTTGGCCGCATCCAGATTGCGCAAGCGGATGTGCAACTCGCGCAACTGCTTCTCGTCTACCGGGCTGGGAGCTTGCGTGAGCAGGCACTGCGCACGCTGGGTCTTGGGGAAGGCGATCACGTCACGGATGGATTCGGCACCGGTCATCAAAGTGACGATGCGGTCCAGACCGAAAGCCAGGCCGCCGTGGGGCGGTGCACCGTATTGCAGCGCATCCAGTAGGAAGCCGAACTTGAGCTGAGCCTCTTCAGGTGTGATTTTCAAGGCGTCAAACACTTTTTGCTGCACGTCGGCGCGGTGGATACGCACCGAGCCGCCGCCCATCTCCCAGCCGTTCAAGACCATGTCATAGCCCTTGGAAATGCACTTCTCGGGCGCAGTGACCATCCAGTCTTCGTGGCCATCTTTGGGCGCAGTGAAGGGGTGGTGTACGGCGGTGTAACGCTGGCTTTCTTCGTCGAACTCGAACATCGGGAAGTCGACCACCCACATTGGGGCCCAACGGTCTTCAAACAGGCCATTGGCTTTACCGAAGGCGCTGTGGCCAATCTTGATGCGCAGGGCACCGATGGCGTCGTTGACGATCTTTTCCTTGTCGGCGCCAAAGAAAATAAGGTCGCCATTTTGTGCGCCTGAGCGCTCCAGAACCGCTGTCAATGCGGCGTCATGGATGTTCTTGACGATAGGCGACTGCAGGCCTTCACGACCTTTGGACAAGTCGTTCACGCGGATGTAGGCCAGGCCCTTGGCACCATAGATCTTGACAAACTCGGTGTAGGCATCGATCTCGCCACGGCTGATGCCGCCACCTTCGACCGAACCGCCCGGCACGCGCAGGGCCACCACGCGGCCGCCCTTCATGTTGGCCGCGCCCGAGAACACTTTGAAGTCCACATCGCCCATGACGTCGGTCACTTCGGTGAACTGCAGTTTCACGCGCAGGTCGGGTTTGTCTGAGCCATAGATGTGCATGGCGTCTTGGTAAGTCATCACCGGGAACTCGCCCAAGTCCACACCAATCGTTTTCTGGAACACGCGCTTGATCATGCTTTGGAACATGTCACGGATCTCTTCTTCGGTCAGGAACGATGTTTCGATATCGATCTGGGTGAATTCAGGCTGACGGTCCGCGCGCAAGTCTTCGTCACGGAAGCACTTGGTGATTTGGTAGTAACGGTCGTAGCCCGCCACCATCAAGAGCTGCTTGAACAGCTGGGGCGACTGGGGCAGCGCAA
>OBPM01000043.1_pt1 | contig 31442 bp, 38 predicted proteins | sample 1493981 | NCBI WGS metagenome assembly OBPM01 (sample SAMEA3275485, study PRJEB22092) | marine metagenome | reverse complement strand
TCGTCAAGAAGGTTTTGGAGTCCGCCATCGCCAACGCTGAACACAACGACGGTGCTGACATCGACGAGTTGAAGGTGAAAACCATCTACGTCGAACAAGGCACCACGCTCAAGCGTTTCACCGCCCGCGCCAAAGGCCGCGGCAACCGTATCAGCAAACCCACATGCCATGTGTATGTGACGGTCGGCAACTAAGCCAGGGAAGAAACATGGGACAAAAAATCCATCCTACCGGCTTCCGTTTGGCCGTCAGCCGTAACTGGTCCAGCCGTTGGTACGCCAGCAACAAAGACTTCGCCGGCATGCTGGCCGAAGACATCAAGGTGCGTGAGTACCTCAAGGCCAAGCTCAAGAACGCTGCGGTTTCCCGCGTGCTGATTGAGCGTCCAGCCAAGAGCGCCCGCATCACCATCTTCTCGGCTCGTCCAGGTGTGGTGATCGGCAAAAAAGGCGAAGACATCGAGTTGCTCAAGAAAGAACTCGCGCTTCGTCTGGGTGTGCCAGTGGCCGTGAACATCGAAGAAGTGCGCAAGCCCGAAATCGATGCGCAACTGATCGCTGACAGCATCACGCAACAGCTCGAAAAGCGGATCATGTTCCGCCGCGCCATGAAGCGCGCCATGCAAAACGCCATGCGTCTGGGTGCCCAAGGCATCAAGATCATGTCGGCTGGCCGCCTGAACGGCATCGAAATTGCGCGTACCGAGTGGTATCGCGAAGGCCGTGTGCCATTGCACACCCTGCGCGCTGACATCGACTACGCCACTTCCGAAGCCAAGACCACCTACGGCATCATTGGTGTCAAGGTCTGGGTCTACAAAGGTGACACCTTGGGCCGCAACGACGCGCCTGCACTGGCTGAGCCACGTGCCGAAGAAGAACGCCGCCCACGTGGTCCACGCCGTGATGCACGTCCTGGTGAGCGCCCCGCAGGCGATCGCCGTGGTGGCCCACGTCGTCCCGCAGGCACCAACACAGCACCTACCGACGGCAGCGACAAGCCTGCCGGCGCAGGTGGTGATGCCAAACCCGCCGTTAAGCGCGTACGCACAGTCGCCGCGCCAGCTGCAGCAGCTGACGGTCAATAAGGAGTAATTACATGCTGCAACCTGCTCGCAGAAAGTTCCGCAAGGAACAGAAAGGCCGCAACACCGGCGTCGCTACCCGTGGCAACACGGTGGCGTTCGGTGACTTCGGCCTGAAGTCCACAGACCGCGGCCGTTTGACGGCCCGCCAGATCGAAGCCGCACGTCGTGCGATTTCCCGTCACGTCAAACGTGGTGGTCGCATCTGGATTCGTGTGTTCCCTGACAAGCCGATTTCCACCAAGCCTGCTGAAGTGCGTATGGGTAACGGTAAAGGTAACCCCGAGTACTACGTGGCCGAGATCCAACCCGGTAAGGTGCTCTACGAAATCGTAGGCGTGCCAGAAGAGTTGGCCCGTGAAGCCTTCAAATTGGCCGCTGCCAAGTTGCCCTTGCGCACCACTTTTGTGGCACGCATGATTGGCCAGTAATTCAGGAGAAATAAGAAATGAAAGCTGCTGAACTGCGCCAAAAAGACGTTGCTGGTGTGAAAGACGAGATCAAAGCGCTCCAAAGAGCCCACTTTGGTCTGCGTATGCAAAAAGCCACGCAACAACTCGGCAATACCGGAACGTTGAGCGAAACCCGTCGCTCCATCGCTCGTGCCAAAACCATCCTTGCCCAAAAGCAAGCCGCCAAGTAAGGAGTGACCATGACGGAAGCTAAAACATCCCTCAAGCGCACCTTGATTGGCAAGGTGGTCAGCGACAAGCGCGCCAAAACCGTGACCGTGCTGGTCGAGCGTCGTGTGAAACACGCGCTCTACGGCAAGATCGTGGCCAAGTCGAGCAAATACCATGCGCACGACGAGACAGGTGAATTCCACCTGGGCGACACCATCGAAATCACGGAAAGCCGTCCGATTTCGAAGACCAAAAACTGGGTTGCTACGCGCCTGGTTCAGAAGGCTGCAGCCGTCTAAGCCCAAAAGCCTGACTTCTGCAAACTTTCAAAAAACGACCCACAATGGTGGGTCGTTTTTTTTTACCTAGGCCACAAGGCCACTCAAAATCTATGGAGCATCACATGATCAAAGTTGGAGACAAACTGCCCAGCGGCACCTTGATGGAATTCATCGAAGTAGAAGGCAACGGTTGCAGCATTGGGCCAAACCCAGTGGAAGTGCAAGCCGCCAGTGCTGGCAAAACCATCGCCCTCTTCGCATTGCCAGGCGCGTTCACACCAACTTGCTCGGCCAAGCATGTGCCTGGCTATGTGGACAACCACGATGCCCTCAAAGCCGCGGGTGTGGATGAAATCTGGTGCGTCAGCGTGAATGACGCATTTGTCATGGGCGCATGGGCGCGTGAGCAGCAAACCGGCACCAAAGTGCGCATGCTGGGCGATGGCAGTGCTGATTTCAGCAAGGCCACGGGTTTGACGTTGGACTTGACCAGCCGCGGCATGGGCCTGCGCAGCAACCGCTATTCCATGTTGGTGAAAGACGGCACCGTGACCGCCTTGAACGTCGAAGGTCCTGGCAAGTTCGAAGTCAGCGATGCCGCCACTTTGCTGGCGCAAGCAAAAAGTTGAATTTGACCGTGATGGAAAAAAAGGGGCCGAGAGGCCCCTTTTTTAATGGGGCATGAACCTTCAGGCGATGTCGACCTTCAGGTAGTGTGAACCTGCGTACGGGTTGTGATAATAAGGGGGGATCTCGGCAAAACCCAGATCCTCGTAGAGGGCGCGAGCGGCCTCCATGTCATCGAGCGTGTCCAACAAAACACAGCTGTAAGCAGCACGCTGGGCGGATTCCAGTATGCCCTCGGTGAGTAGCCTGCCAATGCCCAGGCCACGGTATTCAGGTCGAACGTACAAACGTTTCATCTCCGCTGCATTGGCGTAGTCACAACTGTCCAAGGGCCGAAGTGCGCAACAACCGGCCAACGAATCATTCGTCCAGGCCAGCAAAAGGCAGCCGCGAGGCTCAATGTATTCGCCCGGTAAGTTCGCCAGCTCTCGATCAAAATCCTGAAAGCACAGATCTACCTTCAGAGAAGACGCATATTCGACAAAGATGGTGCGCGTCTGGGTCCACTCGAAATCACTCGTAGGGCATCGAAGCACGACCGTGGGTTGAGGAGAGGTCTTGGGCAAGGTGGCATCCAAAAATCAAGTTTTCAGTATACAAGCGCGAATCAAGAACCCCAGCCAACCAGTGCATAAACGCCACAGGACGCCATCACCAAAATCAGCAACGCGATCAAGCGCGTGGACCAGTGGTCATGCGAAGACACGGCAAGGGCCGCGAGCTGCTTGTCACCGTGGACCATGGCAGGAACAAGCGAAATTCGCTTGGCAAAACGGTACCAGACCAGTGCCAACACATGGAGAGCAACCAAAAAAAGGATGGTCAATTTGCCCCAGTGGGTGTGCCAACTGGTGGCCCATGAAACCCACTGACCCGGCACCATGGCGGTCAGTGGCCCGCTGTAGGCAATTTCATCGTCACTGACCAGGCCCGTGGCCACCTGGAAGATCAAAAAAGACAGCATGGCCACAATGGCCCAAGAGCCCATGGGGTTGTGACCCGCAACAGATGCCGAAGGGGGCCGCCCCTTCAGGTAAGCCCAAACCAGCGCAGGCTGCAAAGACAGCTGGGCCCAGCGAGACCAATGGCCGCCGACGAGCCCCCATACAAGGCGGAAGAGGACCAGTGACAAGACGGCATACCCCAGACGAAAGTGCCAAAGCATCGCGTCACCGCCCATGTTGCCGGTGATCAACAAGCCGATGACACACAAGGCCAAAGCCCAATGGAACAAGCGCGTGGGTAAATCCCAGATACGGACTGTGAACATGAAACGTTAAGAAGTATGGAATGGGTGAAGTTGTGAGAAACTGAGGTGAGGATATGTCTTTTTAACGCATTTCAAACAAATGGAGTCAACATGAAAAAAACAATCAGCATGATCGGTGCCTGCATGGCACTGGCAATGGCGATCCCCGCACAGGCCCAATTTGCTAAAGCAGAAGATGCCATCAAGTACCGCAAAGCCAGCTTCACGGTGATGGCAGCGCATTTTGGACGTTTGGGTGCCATGGCCAATGGCCGCATCCCCTTTGATGCCAAATTGGCCTCAGAAAACGCCGATATTGTGGCTGCGATGTCCAAACTGCCATGGGCGGCCTTTGGCGAAGGCACAGACAAGGGTGAGACCCGAGCCAAGCCCGAAATCTGGCAAGAATCGGCCAAGTACAAAGAAGCGGCAGACAACATGCAAGCCGCAGTCATGAAGCTCAATACCGCAGCGAAGGCCGGCAACATCGATGCTTTGAAAGCCGCGTTTGGTCCGGCAGCGGCCTCCTGCAAGACCTGTCACGACAGCTTCCGGCAGAAATAACCCAGTCAAGCCGGTTTGACCACACTGCGCGAGAACGCGGGGTTACCCCGATGTGACTCAAGTTTCACGCAGTAATTTGTCGATCAACTGGTGAAGTTCGGCAAAGTCAGGCGTGCCCACAAAGCGCTTGACGATCACACCGCGCTTGTTAACCAAAAAAGTGGTGGGGGTGAGTTTCACATCGCCCCAATCGCGCGCCACGACGCCGGTATTGTCAATGGCCACCTTGAACGGCAACTGGCGTGTCTGGGCAAAGTTCACCACATAGCTGGGGGGGTCGTAACTCATGGCGACCGCCACCGTCTCGTAGCCACGGTCCTTGAACTTTTGATAAGTGGTGATCAACTCGGGCATCTCGGCCACGCAAGAGGTGCAACTGGTGGCCCAAAAATTGACCAAAGATACTTTTCCTTGCAATTGCTTGGAGGTCACTGTCGTGCCGTCGAGCAAAACGAAGGAAGATTCGGGGGCCCGCTCACCTGCACAGCCCCAAAGGAGCATAGACAGGCCGAGCGCAGCAGCCCCCTTCCACAAACGGCGGCCGAGAGGTTGCAAACGCCAAGGAGAATTCAGGTGCATATTCATCGTAGAAAGTTTAATACGTTCGTCATGACCTCGGGCATTTTGGTCCTTGTGCCCGCCCATGCCTCCAATTTGGCGAATCTGAGTACAGCGGACGCTTCACAAGGCCTGAAGCTGGCCCTTGAAAAAGGCGCGCGTGCAGCGATTGGTTTGCTGGGCGTGCAAGACGGCTTCATGGGCAATGGCAAAGTGCGCATTGGCTTGCCAGACACTTTGAGCAAAGGGACAAAAATGCTCAAGATGCTAGGCATGGGCAAGCAACTCGATGCCTTGACCTTGCAGATGAACCGCGCCGCCGAACAAGCTGTGCCTTTGGCACAAAAGGCCTTGATGCAATCGATTCAAACCATGTCGGTGCAAGACGCCAAAGGCATTTTGCAAGGAGGCGACACGGCGGTCACGCAGTTTTTTGTGAACAAGACGCGAACCCCCTTGAGTGCCGAGTTCATGCCCCAAGTCAAACAGGTGATGGGGCAACTGGGCGTGGTGGCGCAATTCAATGCGGTGGCGGGCAAGTTGTCAGGCATGGGCTTGTTGTCCAAAGACGACGCCCAACTGGAGAGCCATGTCACAGCGAAAACACTGGACGGTTTGTATTACATGATTGGCGAAGAGGAAAAGAAAATCCGCCAAAACCCGGCCCAAGCGGGCAGTGCCTTGCTCAGCAAGGTGTTTGGTGCCTTGCGGTGAACAACAAAGCCCAAAGCCACAGAACCGAGAAGTCTTAAAGCAAGGACAACAGGTGCTGGACCAAACCCTCTGGGTCGCTGACCATGGGGTCGTGACCGGTGGGCATGTCGATCACTTGTGAGCCGGGCAGCCAAGCGCCGTCCCAGAACTTCGGGTCGCGCATGCGCTGGCGACTCACATCGATGGTGCCCAGCGCAGGCGTTGTGCAGTTGATGAATGACCGCGGCACACTGGCGACGCGCTGTGGGTCGAAGTCGAGCGCATGGCTGTAAGGCCCGCCTGGGTGAGGGGTCTGACGCCTTTGCACCCACGCATGGTCGGCATCGCTCAATCCAAAAACAGCCGGGTCCGGCGCGGGAAAAGCGTGCAAAGGGTGGGCTTGAGCCGCGTCGATGCGCGCTTGCCGCGTGGCGCTGGCATGGGTACTGCTCCAGCTCTCACCCGGCTTGGGCAGCACCGCATCCAGATACACCAGATGCCGCAGCCGCTCGGGCCTGCGGTCGGCCACCGCGGTGCCCAGCATGCCGGCATACGAGTGCACCACCAGCACCACCTCGTCCATTTCTTCGGCATCCATGGCCGCCGTCACATCGGTGATGTGGGTTTCAAGGTCAATGCCCGGGTGCAGCAGGTGGGCACGCTCGCCTACACCGGTCAGGGTCACTGCGTGGGCGCGGTGACCGGCGCCCATCAGCCTGGGCAACACGCGCTGCCAGCACCAAGCGCCATGCCAAGCCCCATGTACCAGCAAGAAATTGGCCATCAAATCACCCCTTTGCCACGCAATGGCCCCAGTTGTTCGGCGGACCAGCCCAGCACTTCCGACAAGACCTCGGCGGTGTGCTGGCCCAACATGGGGGGCGGGAAATCTTGGCGAACTGGGGTGCGACTGAGCTTCATGGGGCTGGCCACCAGTTTCAGGTCGGGTTTGACTGGGTGTTGCCAATCTTGCACCATGCCACGGGCCTGAATTTGGGGGTCCACAAAAACCTCGCTCAAGGTGTTGATCGCGCCACAAGGCACTTTGGCGGCTTCCAGGGCAGCCAACCAGTCGGCCTTGGTGCGTGTTTTCAGGATGCCCTCCAGCAGAGGCACCAGGGTGTCGCGGTGGCGGACGCGTTGGGTGTTTTGGGCGTAGCGCGGGTCCTGAGCCAGCTCGGGGCAGCCGGCCACAGCGCAGAACTTGGCAAACTGCCCGTCGTTGCCCACCGCCAAAATCAGGTGGTCGCGGCTGCCGGGCGCTGAGCCGGTCGGGGCCATGACTTCAAACACTTGGTAGGGCACGATGTTTTGGTGTGCGTTGCCAGCGCGGCCCGGCACTTTGCCGCTGACGAGGTAATTGGAGCCCAAATTGGCCAGCATGGCGACCTGGGTGTCGAGCAAGGCCATGTCCACCTGTTGGCCTTCGCCGGTGCGCTCAACATGGCGCAGCGCCGCTAAAATCGCCACCGTGGCGTACATGCCGGTGAACAGGTCGGCCACGGCCACGCCCACCTTTTGAGGGCCTCCGCCCAGGTCGTCGCGCTCACCGGTCACACTCATCAGGCCGCCGATGCCCTGCACCGCGTAGTCATAACCCGCACGTTCGCGGTAAGGGCCAGTCTGGCCAAAGCCGGTCACGCTGCAATAGACCAGCTTGGGGTTCAGGGCGCTCAGGCTGGCGTAGTCCAAGCCGTATCTGGCCATGTCGCCGACCTTGAAATTCTCCACAAACACATCGCAGTGCCGGACCAGTTCTTTGATCAGGGCTTGGCCTTCGGGTTGAGCGATGTCACAAGTCACGGATCGCTTGTTTCGGTTCGCGCCCAGATAGTAGGCGGCTTCGGCCGTGTCCTGGCCTTGGGCATCTTTCAAAAAAGGTGGCCCCCAAGTGCGGGTGTCGTCGCCTGTGCCGGGGCGCTCGATCTTGATGACATCGGCCCCCAAATCGGCCAGGGTTTGGGTGCACCAAGGGCCCGCTAAAACGCGGGAGAGGTCGAGAACGCGAATGCCGTCGAGTGAATTCATGGCGATATTGTCGCCAAAATACGACGCGTGCGCTGATCAGGATAATCACCCCATGCGAACCCATTCCAAGGCCCTCGGGCCCAGCCTCTTATTGGCCCTGACTTTGAGCGCTTGCAGCCCTGCCGAGAACTGGCGAGATGTGGGCTTTGAGGGCCTGACGCTCAAAGCCCAGCTGCCTTGCAAACCCGACCGCACCACCCGCAGCGTGCCCTTGGGTGGCGTGACCGTGGATTTGCAAGTGGTGGGCTGCGAAAGCGGCACCGCCATGGTGGCCGTGATGACCGCAGCCTTGCCTGCAGGGACCGACATCGGTGCGGTCATGACGGGTTGGCAAAAAGCCACATTGGCCAACGCACGCGTGGCCCAGCCTTTGGCAGCCGGGCAGCAGCAGGTTTGGCACCGTCCTGGACAAATTCCCCTGCCCTCGTCGGTCAGGGTGCAGGCACCGGGTCAGCGCGTCAATGGTGAGCCGGTGGACATGGACGCTGTTTGGGGGGCTTTGGCCCAAGGCGAGCAAGTGCGGCTGGTCCATGCCGTGGTGTATGAACCAAAGCGCTCACACCAGTTGGCCAATACCTTGTTCGAAAGCATCAACCCATGAGCGCCGATACGATAAAAACGGGCGGTTTGGCCCATCCCGATCACTTGCCGCGTCGCATGGCGGTGGTGGTGTTTTTGGCATTTGCTTTGGCGTATTTTTTCTCAGCCTTGGTGCGGGCCATCACAGCCACTTTGTCGCCAACCTTGACCGCCGAGTTTCAACTGAACGCACAAGATCTGGGTTTGCTGGCGGGCGGTTATTTTTTGGGCTTTTCGCTCACCCAGTTGCCTTTGGGACGTTTGCTGGACAAGCACGGACCCAAAAAAATCATCCTGGCCTTTTTGAGTTTTGCCGTGTTGGGTTGCATGGCGTTCTCTTGGGCCGACAGTTTTCATGGCCTGTTGGCCGCACGGGTGCTGTGCGGCATGGGTGTGAGTGCTTGTTTGATGGCCCCACTCACGGGTTACCGGCGTTGGTTTGACGCCAGCACCCAACTGCGCACCAACTCGTGGATGCTGATGACGGGCTCCTTGGGCATGTTGGCCGCGACCTTGCCCGTGCAATGGCTTATGCCCCTGTTTGGCTGGCGAGCCTTGTTCGTCATGTTGGGCGTGATGATTGCCATCGCCATGCTCTTGATCACCTTGTTGGTGCCAGTATGGCAAAAGGCGACACCCACTGCCGATATGCCGCAGACACCGACCGACGACGATGGCAGTTACCGCGAAATCTGGCGCAGCGCTTATTTTTGGCGCATGACGCCGATCGGCTTTTTCAGTTACGGCGGCATGGTGGCCATCCAAACTTTGTGGGCTGGCCCTTGGATGACGCAGGTGGCGGGCTGGACAGCGGCAGAGGCCGCATCCGGACTGTTCTTGATCAATCTGGCCATGCTGGTGACCTTTTGGTTGTGGGGCTTGATCACGCCGCGATTGGCGCGCAGAGGCATCCCGGTCGAGCGCCTGATCGCCTGGGGTTTGCCTTGGAGTTTTGGGGTTATTGGTGCGCTGGTGTGGGTGGGGCCGGGCGTGGGGGCTGCGGCTGCTGTGGGGGTGGCCTTGCTTTGCATGACCAGCACTTTCGTGGCGCTGGCCCAGCCTGCTGTGGGCATGGCTTTCCCCTCGCACTTGGCCGGGCGAGCCCTGTCGGCCTACAACTTGGTGATTTTTGCAGGCATTTTTGTGGTGCAGTGGGGCATCGGCTTGCTGGTCGATGCTGGGCGCGGTCTGGGCTTGGGCAATGCGCAGGCCTACCAAGCGGCGCTGGCCTGTTTTGGCGTCACATCGGTGGCTTCATGGGCGTTTTTTATGCTGAAAAAACCAGCCGAGAGCCGATAATCAAAATCCTATGATTGGCATCCTCATCATCGCCCACGCGCCGCTGGCCACCGCTCTGCGCGAATGCGCCCTGCACGTTTTTCCAGATTGCGCCAGCGGTGTGCTGGCGCTGGACGTGTTGCCCGAGTCTCCCACTGAAGACAGCTTGGCCCGAGCGCGCGAAGCCATGGCCGCTCTGGGCACGACCGATGTGTTGCTGCTCAGTGACGTGTTTGGCGCCACACCTTGCAACGTGGCCCAGCAGCTGGGCGATGGGGTTCACACGCGCCTGGTGGCAGGCGCCAATTTGCCCATGCTGCTGCGCAGCGTGTGTTACCGACATGAAAGCCTGGAAACCTTGGCCGCACGCGCCCACGCAGGCGGGACCCAAGGCGTGATGCCTGTGGGCAGCACCGCACCCCAAAATCAAACTGGACAGAGACATGCCCCAAGCCACCGTGACCATCAGCAATAAATTGGGCCTGCATGCCCGTGCCTCGGCCAAACTGACCAAGTTGGCCGGAGGTTTCCCGTGTGAGGTATGGATGAGCAAAGGCGAGCGCCGCATCAATGCGAAAAGCATCATGGGTGTGATGATGCTCGCCGCCGGGCTGGGCAGCGAGGTGCTGATTGACACCGACGGTGAGCGTGAAGATGAAGCGCTGGCCGCGGTGCTGACCTTGATCAACGATAAATTTGGCGAAGGCGAATAAGCCATGGCCATCAGCATCCATGGCTTGGCGGTGGCGCGCGGCATTGCCATTGGGCGAGCCGTTTTGGTGGCCTCCAGCCGGGTCGATGTGGGGCATTACTTTGTTCAGCCGGAGCAGGTGAACGCCGAAATCCAGCGCTTGCGCGTGGCCCGCGATGCGGTGGTCGACGAGCTACAGCGCTTGCAAAAAGGCATGCCCAAGGACGCCCCACACGAGCTGGTGGCTCTGCTGGACGTGCACCTGATGCTGCTGCAAGACGAAGAGTTGACGTCTGGCGTGGTGCACTGGATCAAGACACGCCTGTACAACGCCGAGTGGGCCTTGACCAATCAGCTCGACATCATCGTGCGCCAGTTCGAGGAGATGGAAGACCCCTACCTGCGTGAACGCAAGGCCGACATGGAGCAAGTGGGCGAGCGGGTGCTGCACTGCCTGAAAGGCACGGGCCCCTTGGTGGCGCAAGCCAAACGGCCCCAGCGGCCCCAGCAAGAACTGCAATTGGGCGACACCGATGTGCCCTTGGTGCTGGTGGCGCACGACCTGTCGCCCGCCGACATGCTGCAGTTCAAACAAAGCGTGTTCACCGGCTTTGTGACCGATGTGGGCGGCAAGACCTCGCACACCGCCATCGTGGCGCGCAGCTTGGACATTCCGGCGGTGGTGGGCGCGCGCACCGCCAGCCAGCTGGTCAAGCAAGACGATTGGGTCATCATCGATGGCGATGCGGGCGTGGTCATCGTTGACCCCTCGCCCATCATCCTGGCCGATTACGGCTTCAAACAGCGCCAGGGCGATCTGGAGCGCGAGCGCTTGGCGCGCTTGCGCCACACGCCGTCTGTCACACTCGACGGTCAAAAAATCGAGCTGCTGGCCAACATCGAGATGCCCGAAGACACCGCAGCAGCCCTCACGGCCGGTGCGGTCGGTGTGGGTTTGTTTCGCAGCGAATTCCTGTTCATGGGCCGCCAAGGCCATCTGCCCGATGAAGAAGAGCAGTACCAGGCCTACCGCCGCGCGGTGGATGGCATGAACGGTTTGCCCGTGACCATCCGCACGGTGGACGTGGGGGCTGACAAACCGCTCGAGGAAAGCCGCCACGAAGCCTCGCACCTGAACCCGGCGTTGGGTCTGCGTGCCATCCGTTGGTGCCTGGCCGATCCGGCCATGTTCCTGACACAGCTGCGCGCCATTTTGCGGGCGGCGGCCCACGGGCAAGTTCATTTGCTGATCCCCATGCTGGCGCATGCCAGCGAGATCCGCCAAACCTTGGCCTTGATCGCGCAGGCCCGTCAGGAGCTGGACCGTCGCGGCGCAGCCCATGGTCCGGTGCGTCTGGGTGCGATGATTGAAATTCCGGCGGCAGCCTTGTCACTGCGGCTCTTCCTGCGGCACTTTGATTTTGTGTCGATAGGTACCAACGACCTGATCCAGTACACCTTGGCGATTGACCGGGCCGATGAATCGGTGGCCCATTTGTACGATCCGTTGCACCCTGCGGTGTTGCGCTTGATTGCCGACACCATCGCCGAGTGTCAGCGCCAAGGCAAGGGTGTGTCGGTGTGCGGCGAGATGGCGGGCGATGTGGCCATGACCCGTTTGCTGCTGGGACTGGGTCTGCGCAGCTTTTCCATGCACCCCTCGCAAATCCTGGCGGTCAAGCACCAAGTTTTGCGTTCGGACGCCACCAAGCTCGTCCCCTGGGCCGTGCAGGTGTTGGACAGCGATGACCCGGCGGCGTTCATGAACCCTTGAGCCCGTCGCGGCGGGCCACCACCGGGCACGTCACTTATGTTGGCTTGAGTTTGTCTTGCGTACGGGTGTCGAAATCGCTCGCGTCGTGGCGTTCGTGCAGCTGGGACTCGGGTGCGCCCATCACCCGGTTGACCATGCGCCCACGTTGTACGGCTGGGCGTTGTGCGAGCTCATTGGCCCAGCGCTGCACATGGGTGTATTCCTGCACCTGCAAGAACTCACCCGCCTCGTAGAGCAGACCTTTGGCCAAAGCGCCATACCAGGGCCAGATGGCGATGTCGGCGATCGTGTAGTCGTCGCCTGCAATGAAACGGTGTTCGGCCAGGCGGCGGTCCAGCACATCCATCTCGCGCTTGACCTCCATGGCAAAGCGGTCGATGGCGTATTCGATCTTGACCGGGGCATAGGCATAAAAGTGTCCGAAACCACCGCCCAAATAGGGGGCGCTGCCCATTTGCCAAAACAGCCAAGACAGGCATTCGGCACGTCGCGTGGGGTCGGTGGGCACCAGCACGCCAAACTTCTCAGCCAAGTAAAGCAAGATCGCGCCCGACTCGAACACCCGCACGGGCTGTTCACCGCTGCAATCCAGCAAGGCCGGGATCTTGGAGTTGGGGTTCACGCCCACAAAGCCGCTGCTGAACTGTTGGCCTTCGTGGATGCGGATCAGCCAAGCATCGTATTCGGCGCCCGTGTGCCCCAAGGCCAGCAACTCTTCGAGCATGACCGTGACTTTGACGCCGTTGGGTGTGCCCAACGAATACAACTGCAACGGATGTTTGCCTCGCGGCAGTTCCTGCTCGTGTGTGGGGCCCGAGATGGGGCGGTTGATGTTGGCAAATTGCCCGCCATTGGCCTTTTCCCAGGTCCAGATTTTCGGCGGTGTGTAAGGGGTTGAATCGGACATGGTGTGCAACTTTAAGGTTGAGGGGTGAAGGGTTGTGGGGCAGTGGGGAGGTTGTTGGCCAGTGAGCTCAAGCTTTTTCGCTCAAGTTGATTTGCGCCGAATGGGCCTGCTGGTCGGCGTGGTAACTGGAGCGCACCATGGCCCCCACTGCGGCGTGGCTGAACCCCATTTCGTAGGCTTTGGTCTCGAACATCTTGAAGGTGTCGGGGTGCACGTAGCGGCGCACCGGCAGGTGGCTGTTGCTGGGGGCCAGGTACTGGCCAATGGTCAGCATCTCGATGTTGTGCGCACGCATGTCGCGCATGACGTCCAGGATTTCTTCGTCGGTCTCGCCCAGGCCGACCATCAGGCCGCTCTTGGTGGGCACATTCGGAAACAGCGCCTTGAATTTCTTGAGCAGGTTCAGTGAGAACTGGTAGTCCGAGCCGGGGCGCGCTTCTTTGTAGAGGCGTGGCACGGTTTCCATGTTGTGGTTCATCACGTCGGGCGGCGCGGCTTTCAAAATTTCCAGGGCGCGGTCGTCGCGGCCCCGGAAGTCGGGCACCAGCACTTCAATCTGCGTGGTGGGCGAGAGTTCGCGGGTTTTGCGAATGCACTCGACAAAATGCCCGGCACCGCCGTCACGCAGGTCGTCGCGGTCCACGCTGGTGATGACCACATACTTCAGTTGGAGCTGCGCAATGGTCTTGGCCAGGTTGTCGGGTTCGTTCGCATCCAACGGGTCGGGGCGACCGTGGCCCACATCGCAAAACGGGCAGCGCCGAGTGCATTTGTCACCCATGATCATGAAGGTGGCGGTGCCCTTGCCAAAGCACTCACCGATGTTGGGGCAGCTGGCTTCTTCGCACACCGTCACCAGTTTGTTGGCCCGCAGCACGTCCTTGATTTCGTAAAAACGGGTGGTGGGCGAGCCGGCCTTGACGCGGATCCATTCGGGCTTTTTGAGCACCTCGGCCTGCTCGACCTTGACCGGAATGCGCGAGAGCTTGGCCGCAGCTTTTTGTTTGGCCAGGGGGTCGTAGTTTTCAAGGGTTTGGACTTCGCGGACCACTTGGCGCTCGATGGGGGTGTTGCTCATGGGCTTCTTTCAGTCTGCAAGGTGGCGCTGTGGCCTGTCGGTGTGAATGGGTTGGGGGCTTGTCGTGGCTTCAAAGGCGCGCGGCCAGTTCGGCGGCCAGCACGCGGGCGGCCTCTTCCCAAGTGGTCTGAACCCCGATTGTAAAAAGGTCCACGGTTTTTAACCCGACATAACCACAGGGGTTGATACGCGCAAAGGGTTGAAGGTCCATGGCCACGTTCAGGGCTGCGCCGTGGTAAGTGCAATGGCGGCTGACCTTGATGCCCAAAGCGCTGATCTTGCCCAGGCCCCTGAACGGGTCGCTGGCCGAGGCCGGGCCGACCAGGGCCGCGTGGCTGAAGGGGTCGTCCAGGCGCACATAAATGCCCGGTGCGCCTGCCACGCGGTGGCCCGTGACGCCAAAGTGGGCCAAGGTGCGGATGACAGATTCTTCCAGCTTGAAGACGTATTCCTTGACGTAGTACCCGGCGCGCTGCAGATTGACCAAGGGGTAAGCCATGACTTGGCCGGGACCATGAAAAGTGACTTGTCCGCCCCGGTTGGTCTGGACCACCGGAATGTCGCCGGGCGTCAAGAGGTGCGAGGCCTGGCCCGCCAGCCCTTGGGTGAACACAGGCAGGTGTTCGCACAGCCAAAGTTCATTGGGCGTGTCCGGGGTGCGGGTGGCCGTGAAGGCCTGCATGGCTTCATAGGTTGGCAAGTAGTCCACCTGCCCAAGAAGCCGGATGTCCATGCTCAAAGCACGATTTTGACCATCGGGTGTGAGGTCAGGGTGCGGTACAGGTCGTCGAGCTGTTCGCGGCTGGTGGCCGTGATGCTGAGCGTCACGCCCAGGTAGTTGCCGCCCTTGCTGGGGCGCAACTCGATGGTGGTGGGGTCAAAGCCGGGGTCGAACTGCTGGGCCACTTGGCACATGGCGTCGGCAAAGCCATCGACCATGGCACCCATGACCTTGATTGGGAAAATCGAGGGGTACTCGATCAAGGTGTCTTTGCGGGGGTCGACGTCGTCGGGTGGAGTGATAGAGGCGCTCATGAAATGATCCGGTTAGCGCGCAAGCTTAACGCCAGACGACCACGGCCAACACCGCCAACCACCCCAATACAAAATTGGTGACCACCAAGGGGTGAATTTGTCCCAAGGCCTTGGCCGCGACGGGCCAGTCAGAGGCTTGCACCGCGGCCTTGAGTCGGCGAAATGGCGAAAACCAGATGTGCGCAAAGATCAAGCACATCAACAAACCCAAGCCCGACATGGCGTGCCAGCCTTTGGGGGCCAGCTTCAGGTCGGTCATGGACATCATCCAGAAACCGGTGGCCAAAATCAGGGCAATCGAGCCCCCGACCATGACGAAAAAGCGGGACAACACACCGCACATCAATGCAAGCCTTTCAGGTGGTGGCAAACGTGCAATCGCCACTGGCCGCAAGGCGAAGATGACCAAAGCCATACCGCCGAGCCAAACAATACCTGCGCCGAGGTGAAAAAATTTAAACCATTCGTACATACAGCAGCCAATCCAGTGAATCAATGCATCGCCTATGAGAGGACGGGAAGTTCAATTGTCGCCGCTCGAATTGGCCATATTGAACGTAGGCCCATTCGGCCATGCACACAAAAAAATGGAGACGCAGGGGTTTCTACGTATAATCAGAGGCTTTGCAGGATTTGACGTGTACGTAACCTCGGTGTAATTTGAGATGGCCAAAATCACCTCATCCCCAGAAGTGGGTGACCCCCGACACGCGACAGACCCTGTAGATAGAGCTCTTGAGGACGATTTCAAGCCCTTGACTGCTGAACAAGCGCAAGCTTGGCGGCAAAACAATCCGACAACTTCCCCTTGGCGTGTGCTGCTTTTGCAGGTGGCCATTGGTGGGCTGATGGCTGTTCTGACGGGTTTGTTGAGTGGTCAATTCCGATTGGCGGCTTCGGTTGCTTGGGGCGCTGTGGCCGTTGTGGTTCCTGCGGTGGTGTTTGTCAGGGCCTTGAGCCGACAAATGCGGCGCAGCCAACCAGGGTCCGCTTTGGTCGGGCTGATGGTGTGGGAGCTGGTCAAGATTGTTCTGACCGTGGCGTTGCTCTTGGCGGCGCCCAAAGTGGTTACTGATTTGAGCTGGCTTGCCTTGGTGGCCGGTTTTGTGGTGACGATGAAGGTGTATTGGCTGGCCATGGCGCTGGGCTGGATGCAGCGGAAATCGACACTGAATTGATTTGATGAACTGATTGGTGATTTATGGCTGCTGAAAACGCTGGCGCGCACGCCCCAACGGCTGGAGAGTACATCCAGCACCACTTGCAACACCTGCAAATGAACTTTTCATTTGAAGGTGTCAAGCAAACGAGCATCGTGGACTTCAGTTTGTTCAACCTTGACTCGGTGGTTTTCTCCATCTTGACGGGTGTGATCGGTTGCTGGTTTTTATGGGCGGGTGCCCGCAAAGCCACCTCGGGCGTGCCTGGGCGCTTTCAGGCTGCTGTCGAGCTGCTCTCAGAAATGGTTGAAAACCAAGCCAAAGGTGTGATCCACAACGCCAAAAGTCGCAAATTGATTTCGCCCCTGGCGCTGACTGTGTTTGTCTGGATTTTCCTGATGAACTTCATGGACATGATCCCTGTGGATTTGATTCCACAGATCTGGCACACAGCAGGCCCGGCACTGGGCTTCAAAGACTACATGCGTGTGGTGGCCACGGCCGATTTGTCGACCACCTTGGGTCTTTCGACTTCGGTGTTGGCCATTTGCCTTTTCTACAACATCAAAATCAAAGGCCTGGGTGGCTGGGCGCACGAATTGATCGCCGCGCCATTTGGTGATCACTGGGCCCTTTGGCCGGTGAACTTCCTGATGCAAATGATCGAATATATGGCCAAGACGGTTTCGCATGGCATGCGACTGTTTGGCAACATGTTTGCGGGTGAGTTGGTGTTCATGTTGATCGCTCTGATGGGCGGCGGCTGGGCATTGTCGACGACCGGAGTGGGCTTGGCCATTGGCCATGTCATCGCCGGTACCGTGTGGACTTTGTTCCACATCATGGTGATCACCTTGCAAGCCTTCATCTTTATGATGTTGACGCTGATCTACACAGGTCAAGCGCACGACGCACATTGATGACTCTTTTTCCCTTGTTTCTCGTTTCTTTTTCCACTCATTTTTAGGAGCTTTTCATGGAAAACATTCTCGGCCTGGTGGCATTGGCATGTGGTTTGATCGTTGGTCTGGGTGCTATCGGCGCTTCCATCGGTATCGCTTTGATGGGCGGCAAATTCCTCGAGTCTTCGGCTCGTCAACCTGAGTTGATGAACGAATTGCAAACCAAGATGTTCATCTTGGCAGGTTTGATTGACGCTGCGTTCCTGATCGGTGTGGCCATTGCCCTGTTGTTCGCTTTCGCCAACCCCTTCGTTCTGTAATCGAGACAGCTCTTCCAACAGAAGAAGGACTGAACCGTGAACATTAACGCTACGCTGTTCATTCAGATGGTCGTTTTTGGGATTTTGGTGCTGTTCACGATGAAATTCGTGTGGCCCCCGATCACCAAAGCACTTGACGAACGGGCACAGAAAATCGCTGACGGCCTCGCTGCTGCAGACAAGGCCAAATCCGAGCTGTCCAACGCCAATGCGCGAGTGGAAGCCGAGTTGGCCCAGTCGCGCAACGAGACGGCTTCGCGCTTGGCTGATGCCGAGCGCCGTGCAAATGGCATCGTTGACGATGCCAAAACACGTGCCACCGAAGAAGGCAACAAGATCATCGCTGCTGCCAAAGCCGAAGCTGAGCAGCAAGCTGTCAAGGTCCGCGAAGCTCTGCGTGAGCAAGTCGCTGCCCTGGCAGTCAAAGGCGCCGAACAGATTCTCCGCAAGGAAGTCAACGCCGGTGTCCACGCTGATCTGCTGAGCCGCCTCAAGACCGAGCTGTAAAAAGCTCCAGCCAGAGAAGACCATGGCAGAACTTGCTACCATCGCCCGCCCTTATGCCGAAGCGCTGTTCAAGGCGCAGGCATCCGATCTTGCTGGCACGGCCACTTGGCTGGATGAACTGGCTGCCGTTGCCAACAACGCGCAACTGCAGCAGTTCGTCGACAGCCCCAAAGTGTCCGACGAGCAGGCTTTCGAGCTCGTCTCTGGTGTCGTGCGCACAGCACTGCCAGAGGCTGGCAAGAATTTCCTGCGCCTGGTGATCGAAAACCGTCGCCTCAGTGCGCTGCCTGTGGTTGCACAGCAGTACCGGGCCTTAATGAATGCGCAAGGTGGCACCGCTGACGCGGTGGTTTACAGCGCATTCCCCATCGACGCTTCGGCTTTGGCTGATTTGTCGACCACGCTCGAGAAACGCTTTGCGCGCAAGCTCAATGTGAGCGTCGAGCTTGATGCCGCCCTGATCGGTGGTATTCGTGTGGTGGTTGGCGACGAGGTGCTCGACACCTCTGTCAAGGCCCGACTGGAACAAATGAAATCGGCCCTCACCGCTTAAAGCGGATTGAGACCGGACATATTTAAAGAAAGAAGGAAAGAGTCATGCAACTCAATCCCGCAGAAATTTCTGAACTGATCAAGAGCCGCATTGAAGGGCTGTCCGCCAGCGCCGATATCCGCAACCAGGGCACCGTGGTGTCTGTGACCGACGGTATCGTTCGCGTCCATGGTTTGTCCGATGTGATGCAAGGCGAAATGCTTGAATTCCCGTCGACAGCCGATGGCATCGCCACATTCGGTCTGGCCCTGAACCTCGAGCGCGACTCGGTCGGTGCCGTGATCTTGGGCGAGTACGAGCACATCTCCGAAGGCGACACGGTCAAGTGCACCGGCCGCATTTTGGAAGTGCCCGTCGGCCCCGAATTGATTGGCCGCGTGGTGAACGCTTTGGGTCAGCCTATTGATGGCAAAGGCCCGATCAACGCCAAGATGACCGACGTGATCGAAAAAGTCGCCCCTGGCGTGATCGCACGTAAATCGGTGGACCAGCCGATGCAAACTGGCCTGAAGTCGATCGACTCCATGGTGCCAGTGGGCCGTGGCCAGCGCGAACTGATCATTGGTGACCGTCAGACCGGCAAGACTGCCGTCGCGATCGACGCCATCATCAACCAAAAAGGTCAGAACATGACCTGCGTTTACGTCGCGATTGGCCAAAAGGCCTCGTCGATCAAAAACGTGGTGCGCGCTCTGGAGCAAGCGGGTGCGATGGAGTACACCATCGTTGTGGCCGCTTCCGCCTCTGAATCCGCTGCCATGCAGTACGTGTCGGCCTACTCCGGCTGCACGATGGGTGAATACTTCCGCGACCGCGGCGAAGACGCTTTGATCGTGTATGACGATCTGTCCAAGCAAGCCGTGGCCTACCGTCAAGTCTCCTTGTTGCTGCGCCGCCCACCAGGCCGCGAAGCCTACCCTGGCGACGTGTTCTATCTCCACAGCCGTTTGCTCGAGCGTGCAGCCCGCGTGAATGCCGACTACGTCGAAGCCTTCACCAAGGGTGAAGTCAAAGGCAAAACAGGTTCCTTGACGGCACTGCCCATCATCGAAACCCAAGCCGGTGACGTGTCTGCTTTCGTGCCCACCAACGTGATTTCGATCACGGACGGCCAGATCTTCTTGGAAACCAGCTTGTTCAACGCCGGCATTCGCCCTGCGATCAACGCCGGTATCTCGGTGTCTCGCGTCGGCAGCTCGGCCCAGACCAAGGTCATCAAAGGCCAGTCCGGCGGTATCCGTACCGACTTGGCCCAGTACCGTGAATTGGCTGCGTTTGCGCAGTTCGCTTCCGATCTGGACGAGTCCACCCGCAAGCAGCTCGACCGTGGTGCCCGCGTGACCGAGTTGCTCAAGCAAGCCCAGTACAGCCCCTTGTCGATCAGCCTGATGGGTGCAAGCCTGTTTGCTGTGAACAAAGGCTTCATGGACGACATTGACGTCAAGAAAGTCTTGGCTTTTGAGCACGGCTTGCACGCTTACCTGAAAGATTCGTGCGCTGCTTTGCTGGCCAAGATCGAAAGCTCCAAAGCATTGGACAAAGAGGCAGAAGCCGAATTGACCACCGCCGTGGCTGCGTTCAAGAAAAGCTTTGCTTAATTTCCACCTGATCAAAAGGAGCCTCTGATGGCATCGGGCAAGGAACTACGCACCAAGATCAAATCGGTGGAAAACACCAAGAAGATCACCAAGGCCATGGAGATGATTTCCGTCTCCAAAATGCGCAAAGCGCAGGAGCGTATGCGCATGGCCCGGCCTTACAGCGAGAAGATTCGCAACATTGCGACCCATCTCGGACAGGCCAACCCTGAATACGTGCACGCTTTCATGAAGCCAAACGACGGCAAGTCGGTGGGTTACATCGTGGTGACCACGGACAAAGGTTTGTGCGGTGGCTTGAACACCAACCTGCTGCGTGCCCTGACGGGCAAACTGCGGGAAACGCAGGCAGAAGGCAAGACGCCTTTGGCGGTCGCCATTGGTGGCAAGGGTTTGGGTTTCCTGAACCGTGTCAATGCCAAAGTGGTGTCACATGTGACGCACCTCGGCGACAAGCCCCATCTGGACAAGCTGATTGGCCCCGTCAAGGTGTTGCTCGATGCCTATGCGGCTGGTGAAGTGAGCGCTGTTTACCTGTGCTACAACAAGTTTGTCAGCACCATGGCGCAAGTGCCCACCATCGACCAGTTGCTGCCTTTGTCTTCAGCCAAAATGGCCGAAGAAACCAAAAATGCTGGCAACTCGCACGCATGGGACTACATCTACGAACCCGATGCCCAGTCGGTCATTGACGATTTGTTGATCCGTTATGTTGAAGCCTTGGCCTACCAGGCCGTGGCTGAAAACATGGCATCAGAGCATGCAGCACGGATGGTGGCCATGAAGGCCGCCACAGACAACGCTGGCAATGTGATTGGTGAGCTCAAGCTCGTCTACAACAAGACCCGTCAAGCCGCCATCACCAAAGAACTGTCGGAAATCGTCTCTGGCGCAGCCGCGATCAGCGGTTGATTCCCAGTTCAGCAAATTCAAATTATTTGGAGCGAAAAATGCAAGCCCAAGGAAAAATTGTTCAGTGTATTGGTGCCGTGGTGGACGTGGAATTTCCACGCAACCAAATGCCCAAAATTTATGATGCGCTCAAAATGGAAGGCTCCGCGCTGACCCTGGAAGTGCAGCAGCAACTCGGCGACGGCATCGTGCGCACCATTGCGCTCGGCTCTTCCGATGGTCTGCGTCGCGGTTTGATCGTGTCCAACACCGGCAACCCCATCACCGTGCCCGTAGGCAAAGCCACACTGGGCCGCATCATGGACGTGCTTGGCGCGCCCATCGACGAGCGTGGCCCTGTGAGCCAAGAGCTGACGGCTTCGATTCACCGCAAAGCGCCCGCTTACGATGAACTGAGCCCTTCGCAAGAACTGCTGGAAACCGGCATCAAAGTGATCGACTTGGTCTGCCCCTTCGCCAAAGGCGGTAAGGTCGGTTTGTTCGGTGGCGCCGGTGTGGGCAAGACCGTGAACATGATGGAACTCATCAACAACATCGCCAAGGCGCACAGCGGCTTGTCGGTGTTCGCTGGTGTGGGTGAGCGTACCCGTGAAGGCAACGACTTCTACCACGAGATGGCCGACTCCGGCGTGGTGAACCTCGAGAACCTGCCTGAGTCCAAAGTGGCCATGGTGTACGGTCAGATGAACGAGCCACCAGGCAACCGTTTGCGTGTCGCCTTGACCGGTCTGACCATTGCTGAATCCTTCCGTGACGAAGGCAAAGACGTGTTGTTCTTCGTGGACAACATCTACCGCTACACCTTGGCCGGTACCGAAGTGTCCGCCTTGTTGGGCCGCATGCCTTCTGCCGTGGGCTACCAGCCAACATTGGCCGAAGAAATGGGCCGTTTGCAAGAACGTATCACATCGACCAAAGTCGGCTCGATCACTTCCATCCAAGCCGTTTACGTGCCTGCCGATGACTTGACCGATCCTTCACCTGCAACCACCTTCGCGCACTTGGATTCCACCGTGGTGTTGTCCCGTGACATCGCATCGCTCGGTATCTACCCTGCGGTCGATCCACTCGACTCCACCAGCCGCCAGTTGGATCCGTTGGTTGTGGGTCAAGACCACTACGAAACTGCCCGTGCTGTGCAAGGCACTTTGCAGCGTTACCGCGAATTGCGCGACATCATCGCCATCATGGGCATGGACGATTTGGCCCCTGAAGACAAATTGGCTGTGGCACGCGCTCGCAAGATCCAGCGCTTCTTGTCACAACCTTTCCACGTCGCTGAAGTGTTCACTGGCTCGCCAGGCAAGTACGTCACCTTGGCTGAAACCATTCGTGGTTTCAAGATGATTGTGGCCGGCGAATGCGATCACCTTCCAGAGCAAGCTTTCTACATGGTCGGCACCATTGACGAAGCTTTCGAAAAGGCCAAAAAGGCCGCTTAAAGCATTGCTTTGGGGAGGCTTTAAGGCCTCCGCTCAGCGCGCTTGAAAGCACCTTTTTAAGGAGTAAACATGAACACCATCCACGTTGATGTGGTCAGTGCCGAAGAGTCCATTTATTCGGGGGAAGCCCGGTTTGTGGCCTTGCCCGGAGAGTCTGGCGAATTGGGCATTTACCCACGCCACACCCCGCTGATCACGCGCATCAAGGCCGGTTCGGTTCGCATCGAGACAGCTGACGGCGGCGAGGAATTTGTTTTCGTTGCGGGTGGCATTCTGGAAGTGCAACCCGATTGCGTGACCGTTTTGTCCGATACCGCCATTCGCGGCAAAGACCTCGACGAAGAAAAAGCCAATGCAGCCAAGGCCTTGGCCGAAGAAGCATTGCGCAATGCCAACAACGAAGTGGATTTGGCCTTGGCACAATCTGAGTTGATGGTTTTGGCGGCCCAGTTGTCTGCGCTGCGCAAGTACCGCAAAAAATAAGCTTCACTGCGCCAAGCGGCTTGACCATGCGGTCAGGTCAGCCCAAAACCCGGCACAGCACAGTGACCGGGTTTTTTTATGGTCACAATCCCAAGTCAGCCAACACGGAAAGTACTTGCCCATGAAAAGCGCCAAACTGCAAGCCGCCCTGATGGGTGGTACGCCCGATGACATCGAGGTGGCCTTCTATGAAGCGCTGCGCAACGCAGACCTTGAACAACTGATGAAGTGCTGGGCAGAAGAGGACGACATCGTCTGTGTCCATCCAGGGGGCAGCCGCTTGATCGGGCCTGGCGCAGTGCGCGCCACATTCGAGGCCATGTTTGCCGCAGGCAGCGTACAAGCCTTTCCGCAAAGGGTGCACAAAATCCAGTCTTTGGCCAGTGCGGTGCACCACTTGGTGGAACGGGTCGAGATCAATACGCCACAGGGCCCCTCACAAGCCTTTGTGATTGCCACAAACGTTTATCACAAAACCCCGCAAGGCTGGCGCATGGTGGCGCACCATGCCAGCCCGGGAAGCCCCAAAGACGCAGACGATGTCGGGATCAAGCCGAGCTTGCTGCATTGAACGGCATGGATTACAAAGCGCCCAAGTGGCTACCTGGTGGGCATGTTCAAACCATTTGGCCTGCGTTGTTTGGGCGCAGACGTTGGGCACCGGCGATGCCGTTGCAGCGTGAGCGGTGGCCAACACCAGATGGGGATTTTGTGGATGTGGACAAACAAGCAGCCAGCCACAGCAGTCGGCCCTTGCTGGTTTTGTTCCATGGCTTGGAGGGCTCATCGGCGAGCCATTACGCGCAAGCGTTTGCCGATTGGGCCGCAGAGCAAGACATCCATTTGGCACTGCCGCATTTTCGGGGTTGCAGTGGTGAACTGAACCTCGCGCCGCGTGCCTACCATTCCGGCGATCACGAAGAAATCGATTGGATTTTGCAACGTCTGCGCACAGAGCACCGGGCGCAAGGTGGTGCCACCTTGGTGGCTGCGGGCGTCTCGCTGGGCGGCAATGCCTTGATGCGCTGGGCAGCGCAGTGCGGCGGCACAGCAGCCAAGCACGCAGACGCTGTCGCGTCGATCTGTTCGCCACTGGACCTCATGGCCAGTGGCCTGTCGATTGGCCAGGGCTTGAATCGGAAGATTTATACCCCCATGTTTTTGCGCAGCATGAAGCCCAAAGCGCTGGCCAAATGGGCGCAGCATCCGGGGCTGTTCGATAAAGCAGCCATGATGGCCGCACAAGACCTGTACGCGTTTGACAATGTCTTTACCGCGCCAGTGCATGGCTTCAAGGACACGCAAGACTACTGGGCGCGCGCATCGGCCAAGCCCTTGATGGCTGAGATACGAATCCCCGCACTGGCCTTGAATGCTTTGAATGATCCTTTTGTGCCCGCGAGCAGTTTGCCAAGGCAGCAAGACGTCTCAAGACAAGTCACACTGTGGCAACCGAGCCATGGCGGGCATGTGGGTTTTCCAAAAGGCCCTTGGCCAACGCATGTGCGTGGCCTGCCGGATGCTGTGGGCCAATGGCTGCTGCAAGCGGCAGGCGTCAATTCAAACCCCATGGAGACAGCGCATGGATGACATCGTCCAACAAGCCATGGCCAAATGGCCGAATGTTCCAGATTGCTATGGTTGGCTGGGCCTGGACAGCCGCGGTCAATGGTACATGCGCGATGACCAGGTGCAGAACTTGGGCGCATTCCAAAGCGGCCAAATTGGGGCCAGGGGCTCGGTGTTGAGGCACGAAAAGCTGATCGACTTCATCCACCGCAATTACGAAGTGGATGCGCAAGGGCGTTGGTTTTTTCAAAATGGACCGCAAAGGGTTTACATCGAGCTGGAGGTCGCGCCGCACATTTGGCGGGTCAGCGACGCGTTCAAGGTCAACGCACATACAGGCCGTGAAACCGAAGTGAAAGCCTGCCTGTTGGATGAAAAAGGCCGAGTTTATTTCGACACGCCCTTGGGATTGGGGCTGGTCCATTCACTGGATGTGGGCGTGGTGGCCGAGGCGCTGGAGCAAGGGATTTGGCAAACAGTAGCCTGCCAATCGTTCGACTTGCCAGCACGGTATGGTTTTGTCTTGAGCCCGCAGCATGCTCAAGAGGGGAAAGCGCCACAAAGGGCATAAAAAAACCGACTCGAATGAGTCGGTTTTGTGAAAGAGCCGTGTGAATTATTTGGCTGCTTCAGCCGCAGCAGGGGCTTGGGGCTCTTCAAATTTGCCACCAGCGCTGTTGGCCAAATAAGCGACAGCACGGCCGATTTCTGTGTCATTGAATTCTCCACCGCCTTGTGCGCCCATGGCACCCTTGCCTTTGAGGGCCGCGTTCATCAAAGCATCCAAGCCTTGACCCAAACGAGGGCCCCAAGCGCCAGCGTCGGCGAACTTGGGCGCACCAGCGGCACCGATCGCATGGCAAGCTGCGCATTGGGCTTTGTAAACATCCTCGCCAGCCTTGAGTGGGCGGTTGGCATCGCGGATCTCTACCATGCCAATTTTTTGGATACGTTGTGCAGTAGACCTTTCGGAGTCCGCAGCGCCAGCAGCCGGCTTGTTGGCTGAAGTGACATAAAACACAAGGCCAATGATGATGAACACCGGGATAACGAAGGAGGCCAAACTCAGCATAAGCATTTGCATAGGCGTTTTGACGGGACCGGTATGGGCTTCGTGTTGATCGTGGCTGTTGTCGCTCATGAAATCCTCTGTAGGGGCGTGGCCGCAAGGGCAATTGTGTTGGTCAAAATCAACAGCAGATTATAGCGGCCCGCCCTACATCGATCTTGTAAAAACGACAATGCCGTGGACAGGCGTGAGATAATGCTGAGCTTGAATGTGCGGCTGTAGCTCAGTGGATAGAGTATTGGCCTCCGAAGCCAAGGGTCGTGGGTTCGATCCCCGCCAGCCGCACCAAGAAGTTCAAAAACGACAAGTGGCCAAAATGCCCGTCAGGTAAGCATGTAGCCAGACGGAAGACAGGGGGCCGGACACCACCTGTATCGAAGAGCTTGCCCCCGACGGCATGATGGACGTCAACGCTTTTTCGGCCGTGATCAACACCACAGACAAAGGGGCATGGCCCCGTTGGTTGAAATTTTCCAAGGCTTGGAAAGTTTTTTCCTGTTGTGCGCGGGGCATGGACATCTCCACCACGATCATGTCAGGTTTGTGGCTTGACAGCTCCAGCAATGCTTCTGTGACGGAATCGTAGAAATGGACGTCAATGGCCAAATTCCAGCTGGCACATTCTTGGCGAATTTCTTCGTACAAGAGCGGTGACTCTATGACGACACTGACTTTGGGTTTCTTCAAGGGTTTGTGGTTGGAGCCCACCACATGCCGAGAAACAGTTTGGTAATCCAAAATCGAATCCAAAGAAATACGCCGATGGCCACCGCGCGTTTTCCAGCCCTTCAGGTCCCCTTGGTCGACCAGGGTTTGCACCAAAGTGGTGGACAAACCCAGCATACGAGCGGCTTCGGCTGTGCTCAAAAATTGGGGTGCAAGCGGTGCAGTTTTCATCTTCAACGAGGCTTTGCCTGGCGCCGAGACTGGAGCGCTTTCTATCACGGTGGAATGTTCATCAGACATGGTTTAACTCCTGCTGTTGGGTATCGAATTAACGCTCGCGCAAGGCTTGGCTGACGTTTTGTAAAGGACGGAAAATGTATTCAAGGACGGTTTTGTAGCCCGTGCGAATTTCCACTGAGGCGGTCATGCCTGGAGACGGAATGAGTTGCAAGCCGTTGCGAATCTTTGTAGATTCTTTGACACGGACGAGGATCCTGTAAAAGCCTTCTTCCAACTCAACAGGGTTGCCAGGCTTTTTCTGTTTTTCGTCGCGCAAGGTATCGGGACTCAAATGTTCCAGCACGCCATCAAGGCCACCATATTTGTTGAAGTCATAGGCGGTCAATTTCACAACAGCCGCTTGACCCACTTTCAAGAACGCCACTTCTGAAGGTTTGACATAAGCCTCGACCAGCATCTCGTCTTCGGTGGGCACAATTTCCAAAATGGCCTGACCCGCTTGCACCACCCCACCCACGGTGGTGATCTGAACATTTTTGACGACCCCTTTCATGGGCGAGCGAATGGTGGTCCGGAGAAACGCATCCTCACGAGCCGACGCATTTTCTTTGGTTTGCGACAGCTCAGAAGCAACCCGGGTCAGTTCATTGTTGGCGTCGGTCAAGTAGCGGTTTTGTCTTTCGGCGCGCTGACCCATCAATTCAGATTGCTGGCGTTTCAAGCGCAACAACTCGACCTCGGACATCACACCCTGGCGGACCATGGGCTCAGTGATCATCAGCTCACGGGTGATGGCGGCCAAGGAGGTGTCAAGCGCCTGCAATGACTGCATCAAAGAGCGCTTGCGCGCATTGAAGGCCTGCAATTCTTGTTGCATCAAGGCGGGTTGTGAATTGAGCTCGGGGGGGAAAACCAGGGCAGTGCCGTAGGCCTCGGCTTTCAAACGCGCGGCGAGCGCAGACAAGGCCAAGTACTTTTCTTGTGCCTCACGGTAAACAGCCCCGGAGCGCGCATCATCGATTCTCAACAGAACTTGGTCTTTTTCGACAACACTGCCTTCGCGCACAAACATTTCGCTCAAAACACCAGAGTCCAGGCTCTGAATCACTTGTTCTCGGCTGGATGGAATGACCTTGCCTTGGCCTTTTGTGATTTCATCGAGTTCAAAAAAAGCGGCCCAGAGCAGCGCCAGGACCAAGGTCAGACCTGTCGCCCAGACCAAGGTTTGACTGGCGCGACGTTCGTCGTCTTCCACGGTGGCGACACCAAAGCTGGAGTGACGAGATTTGAATTTGATCATGGTGTGACTTCCTGTTTCTTGACGCCGTTGACATCAATCCCACGGGAAAGTTTGTCGATCATTTCTTGCTTGGGGCCAAAAGCAACGCATTGGCCACTGTCAATGACAGCAATCGAATCCACCCATTCCAGGAGCTGCGGGCGATGTGTGCACATGAGCAGTGTTCGACTACTCAGCCAGTCTTTGAGCACCGCAATGACACGGGCTTCCGTGTTTTGGTCCATATTGGAAGTGGGCTCGTCCATGAACACCAACTGGGGGTTGCGCAACATCATTCGGGCAATGGACAGCAGTTGACGTTGTCCGCCCGACAAGCCACCGCCAGCTTCCGTGATGGGCATGTCCAAGCCCAAAGGATGCGAGGCCACAATTTCATAGATGTTCAAAGACTTGAGCACATCGATGATCTTGGTGTCTGTGATCCAACTGTCGGCCAAGATCAGGTTGTCGCGAACCGTGCCCATGAACAACTGGGGATCTTGTCCGACATAGCCGATGCGGCTGCGCACTTCGGTGGGTTCAATTTGTTGCATGTCGACGCCATCGAGCCGAATGTTCCCCGAGCCCGGCGCGTACAGCCCGGCCATCAGGCGCAAGAAAGTGCTCTTGCCGCTTCCGACGCGCCCTAACATGCCCACCTTTTGACCGGGGGATATGCTCATAGAAAGTTTCTTGATCACTGGAATCTTGTGTTCGCCCGGATAGGCAAATTCCACAACGTCGGCCTGCATGCCGCCATGAATCGTTTCAGGCACGAGGTAATTGCGCCCATGCGTACGGTCGCGTGGCCGCTTCATCAAGCCATCGAGTGTTTCGAGCGCGGTGGCTGCTTGTTGGTAGCGAGAGGCCAGTGACATCACGCTGGCCAAGGGTGAGATCGCGCGACCGGCCAAAATGACCGAGGCGATGAGACCGCCCAATGTCAACTGGTTGGCATGAATCAGGTACACGCCCCCCACGACCATGGCCACCGTGACCATTTGCTGGATCGACGTCGTGAAGCCCATGATCCAGTTGGTCAGGCTGCGGATGCGTTTGTAAGAATCTGCACCTGCCAAATTCGACATTTCCCAGCGCCGTTGCAAATAGCCTTCTGCGTTGTGCGCTTTGAGCAACTCCAGATTCAGCACCGACTCCACCAGCACACTTTGCTTGTCACCGGACTCTTTCATGTTTTGGCGCATGGCCGTCATGAGCGGCCGTTGCGAAATCAATCCCACGATGAGCAAGATGGGCACTGTCATCGCTGGTATCCAGAACAGAGGACCGCCGACCATGGCGATCAACGCCAGGAACATCAGCACAAAGGGCATGTCGGCCAGCAGCACCAAAGACGCTGAGGAAAAGAAATCCCTTAAAGATTCGAAATCTCGCATGGAGCTGGCAAAAATGCCGACCGACTGTGGGCGGTGCTCTAAGCGAATCGCCATGATTTCACGCAGCAATGTGGCATTGATGGCCAAGTCGGCCTTTTTCCCTCCCAAGTCCACCAAGCGGGCCTTGAGCCAGCGCATGATGAATTCAAGAACGATGGCCACCGTGGTGCCAATGGCCAATGTCCACAAAGAGGTGTATGCACCGGTGGGCACCACGCGGTCATACACGTTCATGGTGAAAAAGATGGTCGCCAAAGTCAACACGTTGGCCACCAAGGTGGCGACCATGGACTCAACGTAAAAAGCCCTGAACCGCCAAAGTGTTCCCCAAAACCAATTGAAGGCAGTGCCTTGCATTGGGGTCAAGGTTTGATCATGGCGTTTGGCTGGCAACTTCAGGGCCAACACTTCGGGTCGAGCCAAGGCTTGCAACTCAGCCAAAGGGATGCGGTGGTCTTCCATGCCCTTGTCTGCCCACCACACGGTGGCTTGGTTGTCTTGAATCGAGCGGAGCACACAAGCGCGGCCATCGAGCAAGGGCATCAACACGGGCAAAACGTAGTGCGGAATTTCAGACAAGCTGATCCGTGACCACGCGGCCATCAGGCCATTTTTGTGCGCCATGTCGGGGTAAGCGGCCAAGGGCACACGCCCTTTGCTGTCCAGTGCGAAACCGGCCCGCATGACTTGAAAATGCACGGGCACCCCAAGCCATTTGGCCCCCATGGTCATGCACAAGAGCAAGGGGTCAGCGGAGGCATCAGGCCCTTGAGCGGGCCGAGCGGGAGCAACACTGGGTGTGGCTTGAACGGGCGCGCTCGCTGCAGCGGGCGCAACGGGGGCGGCACCCGTGAAAGGGGCCGCTGCACCACCTGGGGTGGGCATAGGAATCAATTTAGCCATGTTGGGTCACTGAGTAGTCAAAGCGGCGCTCATCGTGCGGGTGGCGAAACACGCCCAGATTCAGCCGAAAAGCGCCGAGCCAAATCGCCCGTAGCGGCCAACAGACGCACGCGTGCAAGACGCTCATCGTGAAAGGCGGCTTGGGCTGCGCTGCGGTAATTGAAGACGTCTGCCTGGATGTTCAAAAGGTCCAGCAAGGAACGTCGAGCGACTCGAAACTGGTCACGGTAAGCTGTGACCAGTTTTTCGCCCACCAGAGATTGAGAGCTGCCGGTGTTGGCACGCGCCAGGGCTGAGGCCCAGTCTTGCCAGGCAATGGCGGCATTTTCTCGGGCCAAAATCCGTGCTTCTTCCAAAGAAAATTCAGCAGACTTGAGTTGACCAACGGCACCCTCGACCAAGGCCGACGTGCCTCCACCGTTGTAAAAAGGGGCGGTGACTTGAAGTTGGGTAAAAGCCTCGTGCCTGCCCGTGCTGGTGTTGAGCTGGCGCGAAACAGCCAGATCAACAGTCGGCCAGTACTGGCCTTTGGCCAGGCGAACGGCAGCCTGTGCGGCTGAAACTTGAGCGCGCGCTTGCGCAATGCTGGGTAAGTCGTCTGAGACCAAGGCCATCGCCTGTCCCAATGAGGCTGGGACCTTGCCCAAAACGCCCGTGTCCAAAACATCTGACTCCAGATTCACAGGCCGCGCATCCATCTCGCCTTTCCAGAAGCGACGAACACGTTGGATGGCTTGGGCGAAGTCGGATTTGCGCTGTTGCAGCGCCAAGGTGGCATTTTCCATGCGCACCAAGGCCTGTTCGAAATCCACTCGCCGGCCCGTGTCGGCCTTCGAAATTTTTTGAATGTCGTTCAGGGTTTCGCGGTGGGCATTGACGTTTCGGACTGCCAAGCTGTAAAGGTCTGCCGTTTTGGCCCAATTGAGATAAGCCTCCGCGGCCAGCACTGCTACATCGTCCAGCGTATCGGCATGGAGGTGCTCAGAAGCCAGACTCAAGGCCTCTGCGCGCTCGGCCTCTGCCTCAATCTTGCCTCCTGACCACAGGTTGATGCGGGCGGTAGGCGAAATGGAAGACCGCTCTGTGCCAACGGGCACAGAGCCTGAAGAAAAGGCTGTGGCCGTGGCATTGAGGCCCAACTGGGGGTAGTGGGCGCTGCGCGCACGCGCGATGTCGGAGCGGGTCGCTGCCGCCCTCACGGAGGCCGACAAAACCGCCGGATAGGTTTGCAGTGCTTGGTTCACGACCTCCGGCAGCGTTTGCGCATGGCTGGCCATCGACAAACTGGACATGACGAACATTTGGCCATCGTTTTTTGATGTTGTCCAAACTCCAAAAAAACACTTATTCTTTGGCATCTCCTTAAGACTGTCCTTTTCACAATAGCGACGAA
>OBPM01000040.1_pt1 | contig 34098 bp, 27 predicted proteins | sample 1493981 | NCBI WGS metagenome assembly OBPM01 (sample SAMEA3275485, study PRJEB22092) | marine metagenome | reverse complement strand
CTCTATAGATTGACCCGCCGTCAGACGATAATTTACTGCACTGAAAACTTTGTCAAATCCGCCACTTAGGTCTTCGATGGTTTGATCCCCTATATTATAGACATAATAGGTATCATGGCCCAAGCCTCCGATCAGAATATCCGGCGCGCCTTCACCCGAGGACAGGCGGTTTTGGCCAGCATTGCCGATGATCGTTTGCGAAAACGCATTGCCAAATAGGTAAAGTGGGGCGGTCGAGGCTAAGTTTGCCGCTGAAAGCATCTCAATCTCTTGGCCTGCCGTCAAAGCATAGGTGACTGTGGTGAAAACATGATCATTGCCTGCGCCGAGGCTCTCATTAACGCGGTCATAGGGGTTGCAGACATAATAGGTGTCATTGCCGCCGCCGCCCAGCATTGTATCGGCCGCGCCCCCTCCTGAACTTAACACGTTATCACCTGCATTTCCGATGATCGTTTGCGATTTTTCATTGCCTGTTAAAGTAAGCGGATCTGTGGAGGCTGCGCTTACTGCTCCCAAAAGTTCAACTTCCTGACCGGCCGTTAAAATGTAATTTACTGCGGCAAAGACCCGATCCAGCCCGTTGCCTGCGGATTCCAGCACTTGATCGCCAGCATTCGAGACGTAATAGGTGTCATTACCCGCGCTGCCGATCAGGATATCTGCGGCACCCGCTCCCGACCTTAGGATATTAGCGCCAGCATTGCCGATAATTGTCTGCGCCAAGGCATTGCCCGTAAGATTAAGCGCTGTTGTCGCTGCCGCTGACATTGCGCCGAGGACTTCTATGCTTTGTCCCGCCGTAAGCGTATAATTGAGCGCTGTAAAAACCCTATCAAAGCCCTGGTCAATTTCTTCGCGCACTTGATCCAGAGCGTTATAGACGTAGTAAATGTCATCCCCCGCGCCGCCGATCAGCGTATCGGGGCTGCCCAACCCCGATGACAAGCGATTGCTGCCAGCATTGCCAATAAGGGTTTGCGAATAGGAATTGCCACTGAGATTAAGCGCGGTGGTGGCAGCCGTGTCGGCGACAGAGAGGACTTCGACATCTTGAAAGGCGACCAAAGCAAAATGGGCGTAGGTGAAAATCTGATCAAAACCCTGACCCGCTGCCTCATAGACGCGGTCATTCGAATTGTAGACAAAATAGGTGTCATCGCCCGCGCCGCCGCGCAGAATATCTGCGCCACCGCCGCCAGTGTTCAATGTGTTTGCGCCGGCATTGCCAATAAGCGTTTGACTTAGCTCATTTCCTGTCAGGTTTAGCGCATCTGTGGCACCGCCGTCTATCGCTCCCAAAAGCTCGATCTCTTGGCCAGCAGCTAGGCTGTAATCGACGGCGGCAAAGGCGCGGTCAAAGCCCTCGCCCGCGGTTTCGCGCAGTTGGTCCGTTGCGGTAAAAACGAAATAGCGATCATCGCCGGCGCCTCCGAACAACGTGGCGTACCCGACATCGGAAGTGATCGAATCATTCCCCGCCAGCCCGAAAACCTGCACGCCAGAGCCCACAGCTTGCAAAACATCGCCTGCCTCGGTGCCCAGAATGTCGTCTGGAGGCGCTGTGCTGAACAGGGGATCAATCGGTGCGCCGGTATCCATCCAGATTTGATCTAAATTATAAAGATCACTCCAATTTAGCTCTGCGGCGTGAATGGGCTGGCCCGAGGCGCTGAGCAGGGTAAGTGTTTCGTCGCCAAACCGGATCACCGCACCAGTCGCGGTGCTTGTGATCTGCAACTGGCCAAGATTGCGCAGCATAGGCCAAGCGGAGAGATCCAGCCTGTCTTGTCCGGGGGTGAAATCGGCGATTGTATCGGCGGCACCATCGGCACTGAGCAGAAAGATATCCGCGCCCAGACCGCCGCGTATCAGATCGCTGCCGCCACCATCGGCGATGATGTCATTGCCCGCGCCACCGTCGATCACATCATTGCCGCCCCAGCCGAACAGCGTGTCCTCGCCGCCACCGCCTTGCAAGCTGCCTCCCGTATTGGCCGCATGCTGTACAAGCCCCTGCGCGCCCAAAGCGTAATGCAGCTGGGTTATGCCCAGTTCGCTGCTGCTTGCCACAAAGATGTCAAAGCCATCACCCGCTGCGCGCATATCCAAAGCCGATATCTTTGCTAGCCCGATCTGATCGGTATCGGCCAAAGTCGCAAGCGCCAGAAGCCTGCCGCCCGGTAGCAGTTGAAACACGGTGATGCCATCATCCGCGCCACCCGCAACAACATAGCTGCGCCCGCCCAGATCGAGGCTTGCAAGCGCTGTCACCCCAGCAAAGCGGCTGTCCAGAGTGTCCAAGACATGCGAAGCAACCCGCAGACTGCCGCCGCTGCCGACCTCCATCACCGTAAGCGAGCCTGTGCCCGCCGCAGCGGCGATCAGAAAGGTCTGCGGCCCCAGATGCGCCACCGAAAGTGCGGTTGGCGTGGCGATCCACAGGCCAGTGGCCGCGTCTATATTTGCGCTGGCGGTCAGGCTGCCCGTGGCACCAACGGCCCAAGCGGTGATGCCGGGTGCCGTGAAATATGTCTCGGTGCTGGCGGAAAACAGATAGGTTTGCCCATCAACGGTGGCTTGGGCCAAGGCCACCACGCGGTCTGCGTAGGTCGTGTTGGTGTCAGCTGTAAGGCCGGTGGCAGTGACATGCGCACCTTGGTCAAAGCTTAATCTGCCAATGCCGCTTTTGTTCAAGATCCCACCATAGACGGCGGTGGTGCCATTGGCCAAACTTACCGCTTGCAGACCGATCAGGTCGCCAGAGAATTGCGTCAGATAGCCAAGATTGGTGATCAGGCCAAAGCTGCCATCGGGGTTCAGTGCGCGCAGCATCATCTCGCCCCCGCGCCCGCCGCCGGTCAGCAGATAGCTGTTGCTGCCGATTTGCATCGCGCCAATTTGTGCCACCGCCCCCGCTGCATCTGGCCGGAGCAGTGAGGTGCTGTCAAAGGCTTTCAGCGCAGGGCCAGCAAGGCTCCACGAGGCCAGAACCCCGCTGTAGCGCGTGCTGGAATAAAGCATGCCAGCCGAACCCGCGACGCTTGGCGCAAAGAAAAAATCGGTAATGCGCGGCAGCGTGTTGTCCGCTGGATCAACGCTATAGGTGATGATTGACAGCACGCGATGCCCGCCTTGATACCTCTGACCAAGTCAGAGCTACCCAAATCAGGCAGACTGTCCGCGGCGCTATTGCGGCGCGGACAGGGCTTCTAGCAAAGGATTAATTCAAAGCTTACCGTGGCAATGCTTGAACTTTTCGCCCGATCCGCAGGGGCATTCATCGTTGCGCGCGGGATTGCCCCAAGTGGTGGGGTCGGCTGCGTCAAATCCAGCCAGCGCTGCCGCGGCTGCGACAACGGGGGGCGCGGCTGTGGCGGCAACGCTTGGGCCTGCCGCGGCCTGTTGCTGGGCGAGGTATTGCTGCATCAACTGCTGTTGCTCTTCGGCGGTGATCGGGCGGATCTGCGACAGCTTTTGCGTCACATCTTGGCGCAAAGAGTTCAGCATCGATTCAAACAGCGCAAAGCTTTCGGTCTTGTATTCGTTCAGCGGATCGCGCTGCGCATAGCCGCGAAAGCCGATGACCGACCGCAGGTGTTCCAGGGTCAGCAAATGCTCGCGCCATTTGGTGTCGATGGTTTGCAGCAGCAGTTGCTTTTCGATGGTGCGCATCGACTCGTGGCCAAAGCCCTCGGCCTTTTCCGCCATCATCTGATCCGAGGCCGCAATCAGCCGTTCCAGAATGGTTTCCTGATCGGTACCCTCTTCGGCGGCCCAATCGGCGATCGGCAGATCCATGCCCATCTTTTCCGACACGGCCTCATGCATGCCCGCAACATCCCATTTCGCGGCATAGGCCTTGGGTGGCATGTAGTTGGTGGTCAGGTCTTCGGCGACCTGATGGCGCATGTCTTGCACGATCTCTTCGATATCAGGAGCTTGCATGACTTCCATACGCTGGCCAAAGATTGCTTTGCGCTGGTCGTTCATCACATCGTCAAACTTCAAAAGCTGTTTGCGGATGTCAAAGTTGCGACCTTCTACCTTGGCCTGCGCGCGTTCCAGCGATTTGTTGACCCAAGGGTGAATGATGGCTTCGCCCTCTTTCATCCCCAGTTTCGACAGCACGCTGTCCAGCCGTTCCGAGCCAAAGATCCGCATCAGATCGTCTTCCAACGACAGGAAGAACGACGACCGACCCGGATCGCCCTGACGTCCCGAGCGGCCGCGCAGCTGGTTGTCGATGCGGCGGCTTTCGTGGCGTTCGGTTGCCAAGACAAACAGACCGCCTGCGGCCTTTACGGCCTCTTCATCGGCGGCATGTTCGGCCTCTACCCGCGCGCGCACCTCGTCTGGGTGCAAATGCGGGTCGGCGGTGATGGCTTCCATTACCTTGAATTCGACATTGCCGCCAAGTTTGATGTCGGTGCCACGGCCCGCCATATTGGTGGCGATGGTCACGGCGTTCAGCTTGCCGGCATCGGCCACAATCTGGGCTTCCTGTTCGTGCTGACGCGCATTCAAGACGTTGTGTTCAATGCCCGCAGCTTTCAGCAGCTCTGACAGATATTCCGACTTTTCAATCGAGGTGGTGCCCACAAGAATCGGCTGACCGCTGGCATGGGCCTCTTGGATGGTTTTGACCACGCCTTCGAATTTCTCGCGCGATGTGCGGTAAACCGCGTCATCTTCGTCTTTGCGCTGCACCGGGCGGTTGGTTGGCACTTCGACCACGCCAAGTTTATAGATTTCCATGAATTCGTCGGCTTCGGTCGAGGCCGTTCCGGTCATGCCGCCCAATTTGTTGTAAAGGCGGAAATAGTTTTGAAAGGTCACGCTGGCAAGCGTCACGTTCTCGGGCTGAATCGTCACGCCTTCTTTGGCTTCAATCGCCTGATGCAGCCCGTCTGACAAACGACGGCCTTTCATCATGCGGCCGGTGAATTCGTCGATCAGCAAGATCTCGTCGTCGCGCACGATATACTGCTGATCTTTTTGGAACAGCTTGTGTGCGCGCAAGGCCTGCGTGACATGGTGAACAATTGTCGTGCTTTCAGGCTCGTACAGTGATTGATCGGAGGGCAAAATCCCTGCTGCGTGCAGCTGTTGTTCAATAAACTCGTTGCCGTCTTCCGAATAGGTGACGTTGCGAGTCTTCTCATCCAGCTTGAAATGCTCTTCGGTCAACAGCGGAATCAGCCGATCAACCTGCACATAAAGATCGCTGCGGTCTTGGCTGGGGCCGGAAATGATCAGCGGCGTGCGCGCTTCGTCGATCAGGATCGAGTCGACCTCGTCCACAATCGCAAAGTTATGGCCGCGCTGCGACATCTCTTCCAAAGTGGCCTTCATATTGTCGCGCAGATAGTCAAAGCCCAACTCGTTGTTGGTGGCATAGGTGATATCGGCCTGATAGGCGGTCTTTTTCTCGGCAGCGTCTTGATAGGGATAGACCACGCCGGTGGTCATGCCCAAGGCGCCGTAGACTTTGCTCATCCATTCGGCATCGCGCTTGGCAAGATAGTCGTTCACGGTGACAACATGCACGCCCTTGCCCGTCAGCGCGTTCAGATAGGCCGGAAAGGTTGCAACAAGGGTCTTGCCCTCGCCGGTGCGCATTTCGGCGATATTGCCTTGGTGCAGGAAAATCCCGCCCATCAGCTGCACATCAAAGGCGCGCAGCCCCAAAGCGCGGCGCGCGGCCTCGCGGCAGTTGGCAAAGGCCTCGGGCAAAAGCGCCTCTAGGCTTTCGCCGCCCTCTTGCACCCGCTGCCGGAAGGCGGCGGTCTTTTCAATAAGCCCCTCATCGCTCAAAGCCGCGAATTCGGGCTCGAGTGCATTTATCTTTGCCACCAAAGGCCGCACCGATTTGACCATGCGATCATTCGGCGTTCCAAAAATTTTGCGCGCAACAGTTCCAAGACCCAGCATGTTTTCTCCGCCTGGCCGATATTACAATATCGTGTGAGGCTCTGGCTTGCTCGCTCGGCGCGGCTTCCTTAGAAGGGCGTCAGGGTAGGCTGCCTGCATCACACGCGACCCGTGCGATGTAAGGGCTAGGCCCAACATAGTCAACGTCGCGCGGGTGCGCGGCACGATCAGGAGAGTGTGACATGGCAAAAGCGATGCGGTTTTTGGCAGGAGCAGCGCTTGCTGCCTGTCTTGCAGGTCCGGTTCTGGCCGAGGAGCCTTCAGCAGATACGGTTATCGCGACGGTGAACGGCACCACGATCACCCTTGGCAATATGATCGTCGCGCATGACAGCCTGCCCGAGCAGTATAAAACCCTGCCTGCCGAGGCGCTGTTCAAAGGCATTTTGGATCAATTGGTGCAGCAAACCCTGCTGGAACAATCGGTTGGCGAGACCCTGAGCAAGAAAGACACCTTGCAGTTGCAAAATGACCGGCGCAGCTATCTGGCCAATGCTGCCCTGACCCCGATTGTCACCAGCGCTGTGACCGATGAAAAGCTTCAGGCGCTTTATGACGAGCGCTTTAAGGACCAAAAGGCCTCTACCGAATATCACGCGGCGCATATTTTGGTTGATAGCGAAGAAAAGGCCAATGCGCTGAAGGCCGAGCTTGCCGGCGGTGCCGAATTTGCGGCGGTTGCCAAGGCGAATTCGACAGATACAGGGTCGGGGGCCAATGGTGGTGATCTGGGCTGGTTTGGTCTGGGCGCGATGGTCAAGCCCTTCGAAGATGCCGTTGTCGCAGCAAAGATTGGCGAGGTTGAAGGCCCGATCAAATCTGATTTTGGCTGGCATTTGATTTTGGTCTCGGAAACCCGCGTCGCCTCGCAGCCAACTCTGGATGATCTGCGCGCCGAATTGGCCTCGCAGATCGAGCAAACTGCGGTAGAAGATCACCTAAAGGCGCTGACCGATGCTGCTAAAATCGAAAAACCCGGCGAGGGGCTGGACCCCAAGCTGATTCTCGACGCTAAGTTGCTGGACAAATAACCACGAAATGCGGGGGCTATAATGGGAAAGAAAGACTGGAAGTCGAAAGCCAAGGCTTTGAAAAAAGATCTTAAGGCGCTGATGTCTTATCAGCCGGCTGCGACGGTTGTGGTGAAAAAAGCCAAGCCGATTTCTCCTTTGGCCCCCGCAAGTTTTCCTGTGCTGCCGCAGATTGCCGGCGTTGAATTTGCCGCTGTCGAGGCCGGGGTGCGCTATCATAACCGCAAGGATGTGATGCTGGTGCGCTTGGCTGCGGGGACTGCCTTAGCAGGCGTGTTCACCCGCTCGACCACGCGCTCGGGCTGTGTGCGCGATTGTCAGGACAAGCTGGCGATGAAGGTTCCGGCGGGCGCAGGGGCGGCTATTGTGGTCAACTCTGGCAATTCCAATGCTTTTACCGGCAAGATCGGCGACATCGCTGTAGCCGAGGTGACGGGGGCTGTGGCCGCAGCCCTTGGCCTGCCCGCCTCGCGGGTGTTTTCCTCTTCGACCGGCGTGATCGGCGAACCTTTGCCCTATGAGACCATCACCGCCAAGATCCCCGATCTGGTGGCCGGCCTGCGCGAAGATGCCATCGAGATGGCCGCTCATGCAATGATGACCACCGATACCTTCCCCAAGGGTGCCGCCGCCACGGTGCAGGGCGAGGGTGGCGAGATCAAGATTGCCGGTATCGCCAAAGGCTCGGGCATGATTGCGCCGGATATGGCGACGATGCTGGTCTATATCTTTACCGATGCCAAAATCTCGCCCGCCAATCTGCAAAAGCTGTTGTCGCGCAACGTTGATACGACCTTCAACTCGATCACGGTGGACAGCGACACCTCGACCTCTGACACGCTGCTGCTGGCGGCCACCGGCCAATCGGCTGCGGCAGAGCTGAAGGGGGCTGCGCTTAAGGCCTTTGAGGTCGCGTTGCACGGCGTGATGCGCGATCTGTCGCATCAGGTGATCCGCGATGGCGAAGGGGCCACCAAATTCGTCGAAGTACGGGTCACAGGGGCGGCCAGCGACGCTGACGCACAAAAGCTGGCCTTTGCGATTGCCAATTCGCCCTTGGTGAAAACCGCGGTGGCGGGGCAAGATCCGAATTGGGGGCGCATCGTTGCCGCCATTGGCAAGGCGGGTGCGGCGGCAGATCGTGACAAGCTGTCGATCAAATTCGGCGATATTCTGGTCGCCAAGGACGGCTGGCGCAATCCTGACTACAAGGAAGAAGAGGGTGCGGCCTATATGCAGCAGCCCGAGCTGGTGATTGCGGTTGATATGGGGCTTGGCAGCGCCAAACGCTCGGTCTTCACCTGTGATCTGACCAATCGCTATATCGAAATCAACGCCGATTACCGCTCGTGAAGACGGTTCTGGTTGTTGCCGTTGCCCTGATTGATGCCGAGGGGCGGGTGCTTTTGGCGCAGCGCCCCGAAGGCAAATCATTGGCCGGTCTGTGGGAGTTTCCTGGTGGCAAAGTCGAGCTGGGCGAAACCCCCGAGGCCGCGCTGATTCGTGAGCTGCGCGAAGAGCTTGGCATTGATACATGGCAGTCTTGTCTCGCACCGCTGACCTTTGCCAGCCACAGCTATGACGATTTTCACCTGCTGATGCCGCTGTTTGCCTGCCGCCGCTGGGAGGGTATTCCCGCCCCGCAAGAGGGCCAAAATCTGGCTTGGGTGCGGCCGCAAAACCTGCGTGATTATCCGATGCCCGCCGCTGATCTGCCGCTGATTCCGATCCTGCGCGACTGGCTGTAACCCGCGCAATTTATCCTTTTGCGCCTTAAATTCGCCTTAAATATTGTGTGATTTTTAAGGAATCGCTCTTAGCCTAAAGCCGTAAACATCGCTTTGGGGGCAATATGCTGCGGACGATTACTGTTGGAAGTTGTGTCTCGATCCAGGGGCTGCTGGTGGGCCAGATGGCCGATGGCAAGATCATGGTCAAGGTCGATGAGAGAACCTTCGTCGGCTATCCGGTGACCAAAACCAAACTGGTTTAACGCCCTGACGCCATAGAAAAAGGCCGGAACACGTTCCGGCCTTTCTGTATTTCTGACAGCTTTTGCTTAGGCCAGTGTGCGCTGAACTTCTTCGCGCTCAAAGATCTCGATGACATCGCCTGCGCGGATGTCTTCGTAACGTTCAAACGCCATACCGCATTCTTGACCCGAGATCACTTCTTTGACCTCGTCCTTGAAGCGCTTCAGCGTCTTCAGCGTGCCTTCGTGGATCACGACGTTGTCGCGCAGCAGACGCACCCCAGCCGAGCGGCGTGCAACGCCTTCTGTGACCAAGCAGCCTGCAACTTGACCAATGCCGGTGACCTTGAACACTTCCTTGATCTGCGCATAACCGATGAAGGTTTCGCGGATCTCGGCTTTCAACAGGCCAGAGGCAGCGGCTTTGATGTCGTCAACCAGATCATAGATGATCGAATAGTAACGAATCTCGACCCCCTTCTGATGCGCCGAGTTCCGTGCCGAAGCATTTGCCCGCACGTTAAAGCCGATGATCGGGCATTTGCTGGCTTCGGCCAGAGATACGTCGGTATCGGTGATCGCGCCCACGCCATAAGACAGCACACGCACGCGCACCTCGTCGTTGCCAACCTTTTCCAAGGCTTGCACGATCGCTTCGGCAGAGCCCTGAACGTCGGCTTTGACGATGATCGGCAGTTCGGCAACGTCTTGATCGGCTTTGGCTTTCGCCATCAGCTGTTCCAGCGTCGTTGCAGCGCCAATCGCGGCGCGCTTGTCCTTGGCGGATTTGGCGCGGTAATCGGCGATTTCACGCGCCTGCGCTTCGGTTTCCACCACGTTCAGCGTGTCACCTGCCGAAGGCGTGCCCGAAAGGCCAAGCACTTCAACCGGAACCGAGGGGCCTGCATGGTCAACGCGTTCGCCCTTATCGTTGATCAAAGCCCGCACCTTGCCCCACTGTTCGCCGACGACAAAGATATCGCCTTTGTTCAGCGTGCCGTTTTGCACCAGAACGGTCGCAATCGGGCCGCGACCAACGTCAAGCTTGGCTTCGATCACTGCGCCCGAGGCATTGCGGTTCGGGTTGGCGCGCAGTTCCAGAATTTCGGCCTGAAGCGCGATGGCCTCTAGCAGATTGTCCAGACCCATGCCAGTTTTTGCCGAAACTTCAACGTCTTGCACGTCGCCAGACATCGCTTCGACAACGATTTCATGCTGCAACAGATCGGTGCGCACTTTGGTTGCATCGGCACCGTGCTTGTCCATCTTGTTGATGGCCACAATCATCGGCACTTTGGCAGCCTTGGCATGGGCAATCGCTTCGATGGTTTGCGGCATAACCGCGTCATCGGCTGCAACCACCAGCACCACAATATCCGTCACCTGAGCCCCGCGCGAGCGCATCGAGGTAAAGGCAGCGTGGCCGGGAGTGTCAAGGAAGGTCAGCTTTTGACCCTTATCGGTCACAACCTGATAGGCGCCGATATGCTGGGTGATGCCGCCGGCTTCGCCCTGAACCACATTTGCCTTGCGCAAAGCATCCAAAAGCGAGGTTTTGCCGTGGTCAACGTGGCCCATGATGGTGATCACAGGCGGACGCGTTTCCAGATCATCGACAGCGTCTTTGGTCTGTTCGATGGCTTGTTCAACGTCCGCATCCGACACGCGCACGACTTTGTGGCCGAATTCTTCGATCACAAGTTCGGCGGTATCCGCGTCGATCGCTTGGTTCATTGTGACCATCATGCCCATTTTCATCAGGCTTTTGACCACATCCGCAGCCCGTTCCGACATGCGGTTTGCAAGTTCAGAAACGGTGATCGATTCGGGCAGTTGCACATCGCGGAACTGCTTTTCAGGCTTGTTGCCGAAACCCATCGCCTTTTGGCGCGCTTTTTCCTGCTTGCGCTTCATCGCAGCCATCGAGCGGGTACGACCACCCTCGCCTGCAAGCGCGTCGTTCAGGGTCAGCTTGCCCGAGCGGCGACCTTCGTCACCGGCCTTGGCTTTGGCATTGCGCTCGCGCTCTTCGCGCTCGCGGTCGGTTTTGTTGCGTGCTGGTGCAAGGCCGGGCTTGGCACCCATCGGTGCGCGGGCAATCGCATCATCGACCGCAGGTGCGGCAGGGGCTGCGTTGCGTGCAGGGCGGCCATCGGCGGCGGGCTTTTCAGCCGCTGCGGGTTGTACGGGCTGACGACGGCTGGTGCCCAAGACGTCAGCTTTGCGCTGAACCGCTTTGGCAGCGGCCTCGGCGGCAGCTTCGACGCGCAGACGCTCTTCTTCTGCGGCTTTGACGCGCGCAGCCTCAACACGTTCACGCTCTTCGCGCTCTTTGGTTTCGGCTTCGTCGCGCTTGCGGGCGCGCTCTTCTTCACGCTCGCGATCATCTTCTGCGCGGCGGGCTGCGTCTTCGGCTTCGCGGGCCTTGGCCACACGAAGCGCCGCCAGACGGCGTTCCATCTCGGCATCGGTGATGCCTGCGGGCCGCTTGGAAGGGTCACCCAGATGGGATGCCGTTCCGGCAGCCGCTGGGGCGCCAGGCGTGCCCGGCTTTGCCACCGGCACGACCACGCGTTTACGCTTGGTCTCTACAACAACGCTCTTCGTGCGGCCGTGGGAGAAGCTTTGCTTCACCTGACCGGAACGAGGTGCGCCACCCAGGCCGAGGGGTTTTTTGCCGTCTGTATCGCTCATGCGTCCTACGTATCCTTCAAGGCGGTCTCGCCGCCATCCTGCTCTTCAATTTGCAAACGCAAACCAGAAAGCCTTGCCGCTTCCTCTACAACACGCGTCGTGAGTCCACCAGCCGCAAGCGCGGCGTGTATCGCACGTTCGCGCCCGAAAGCCAAACCCATTTCCTCGGCAGACAGAAAGCCAATAAAGCTCTTGTCGCCGTCGGGCGCGCGCAGTTTCGTTTTGCCGCGTTCAGACCCGTTCGATGCCTGTATCAGCACCCGAACTTTGTCCTTTTGCAGCCAGTCCTTGACCTTTTCATAGCCCATCACGGCCCCCGAGGCCTTGCGAGCCAAAGAGATCAGGTCAATCACACGGCGCAGCATCAGCGCTTCTACCAGATCGGCCAGATCGTCTGGCACTTTCACTGGCTGACGGGCGGCGCGGGCAAACAGGCCCTTTTTCGCCGCCTTATCAATCGCTGCACGCTCTGCCGTGACATAGAATCCTCGTCCCGGAAGGCGCCCCAAAATATCGGGCACCACCAAGTCATCCGGCCCCAGACAAAAGCGGATCAGACCCGCTTTTGGCTGAACTTCCCCGGTCGCAATACATTTGCGTTCCGGATCGTCGAGTAGTTTTTCACGGCCACCGCGTGTCAAGGTATTCCCCGAGCCCTTCTATCAGGCCTCGGCCTCCTCTTCGTCGATCTCTTCCACTTCGGCAGAGGCCAATTCGGTTGGATCGACCCAGCCCAGCATAACCCGAGCTGTCATGACCAGATTTTGCGCTTCTTCCAAGGAAACGTCAAACTTCTCAAGAACGCCTTCGTCCTTTTTCCGCTGACCGTTTTCTGTGGTCCAACCGCCAGCCAGTTCCCAATCGGCGCAGGTGGCGAAATCTTCCAGCGTCTTGATGCCATCCAGCGCAAGCGCTTCCAGCATTTGGGGGGTAAGGCCTTCAAATTCCACAAGACTATCTTCAACGCCCATTGCACGCGCAGCTTCCATCGCCTTGGTATTGGCGGCTTCCAGATGTTCGCGGGCACGGGTTTGCAGCTCGCCTGCGGTGCCTTCGTCAAAGCCGTCGATCGACAAAAGCTCGTCGATTTCGACATAGGCGACTTCTTCCAGATTGGTAAAGCCCTCGGCCACCAGCAGCTGCGCCATCATCTCGTCGATGTCCAGCGCGTCGATGAACAGCTTGGTGCGTTCGGCAAATTCTGCCTGACGGCGGGCTGATTCGTCGGTTTCGGTCACGATATCAATATCAAGGCCGGTCAGTTGCGAGGCCAGACGCACGTTCTGACCACGGCGGCCAATCGCCAGCGACAGCTGTTCGTCTGGAACCACGACTTCGATCTTGCCAGCTTCTTCGTCGATCACAACTTTCGACACTTCGGCAGGTTGCAGCGCGTTCACAAGGAAGGTCGCCTGATCAGCGTTCCACGGAATGATGTCGATTTTCTCGCCCTGCAATTCGTTCACAACAGCCTGCACACGGCTGCCGCGCATACCGACGCAAGCGCCAACCGGATCAATCGAATTGTCGAAAGAAATCACAGCGATTTTCGCGCGCGAGCCTGGGTCACGCGCCACGGCCTTGATCTCGATGATGCCATCATAGATTTCTGGCACTTCCATCTTGAACAATTCAGCCATGAACTGCGGGTCGGTGCGCGACAAGAACACCTGCGGGCCACGGGCTTCGCGGCGCACATCTTTGATATAGCAGCGAATACGGTCGTTCGGGCGATAGCTTTCGCGGCCGATCTTTTCGTTGCGGCGCAGAATCGCTTCGCCACGGCCAATATCGACGATGATATTGCCATATTCTTCGCGCTTGACCTGACCGTTGATGATCGTGCCCTTGCGGTCTTTGAATTCTTCATACTGACGATCACGCTCGGCTTCGCGGACCTTTTGCAAGATCACCTGCTTGGCCGATTGCGCAGCGATTCGGCCCAGATCAACCGGCGGCACTTCGTCGATGATCTCATCGCCGATGCTTGGGTCTTTCAGGTGGTCTTTGGCCTGCTTGACGGTCAGTTGCGCGTGGTGGTTTTCAACCTCGTCATCGCCCACAACGGTGCGGATGCGCGCAAAGGTGGCGCGGCCGGTCTTGCGGTCGATGTTGACGCGAATATCCATATCGGCGCCGTAGCGCGACTTGGCGGCCCGCGCGAGGCTGTCCTCCATCGCTTGGATCACCAGTTCGGGATCGATCATCTTCTCGCGGGCGACAGCCTCGGCGGTCTGGAGAAGTTCAAGCTGGTTTGCAGAAGTAATCGCCATCGGAAGTCTCCGGTCCTAGTGTTTGGTTGCTTCGGGCGCGTCATCGCTGTCGTCGCCCTCGGTTTCTTGGATTTCGTCAAATTCTGATTCGTCAAAGGCACCGCTGACCTTTTTCTGACGCAGCATTTCTGTGATCAGATCATCGGTCAGGATCAGTTTGGCATCGGACAGCCAATCGAATTGCAGGCCGATCGTCACAGGTTCTGCGCCATCATCCAGTTCGATCAGCACTTCTTCGCCCTCGACACCCGCCAACATGCCTTTAAAGCGCCGGCGGCCATCGATCAGCTCGGTGGTTTCAATGCGGGCTTCCCAGCCTTTCCACATCTCGAAGTCTTTCAGACGGGTCAGTGGACGGTCGATCCCGGGCGAAGAAACCTCGAGCACGAAGTTTTCCTCGATCGGGTCTTCGACATCCAGCACCGCCGAAACAGCAAGCGAGATTTCGCCGCAGTCATCGACAACGATGCCGCCATCGGGGCGGTCGGCCATGATTTGCAACGTACGGGTGGCTCCGCCCATCAGGCGAATGCGCACAAGTTCAAAGCCCAGGCCTTCGATCACAGGCGTGACGATATCGGCAAGGCGACGATCCATAGCGGTTTTGGCGATCAGATCAGACATGGTGTCCTAAAAACAAAAAACGGGCCGACAGGCCCGTATGTGACTTGCGGTAGCTTCAGGTTTGGACCCTGAAGCAGCTGTTAAAAGCCATATAGGCTGGAACCACAGCAGATGCAAGGGTTAGCGCAAAGCATCCATCGCCGCCACCAAAGCCTCGCTTATGCCCGGCTCTGACAGCGCATGTCCTGCCATCGGAATGATTTGCAGCTTTGCCTTGTCCCAGCCACTGGCCAGCTTATGCGCCGAGACCGGTGGGCAGATCATATCGAACTGACCTTGGATGATATTGGCGGGGATATGCGCGATGCGGCCGCGGTTTTTCAAGATCCAGCCATCTTCTTCCAAAAACGCCGCGTTGATAAAGTAGTGATTCTCAAGTCGAGCAAAGGCGCGGGCATAGTCAGATGGGCCATCGCCGACAAAGCCAAAGCTTTGCACCGAGGCCAGAGCATTTTCCCAAGCGGCCCAAGTGCGGGCGGCTTTTTGCTCTTCCATCGCGATATCGCTGAACAGGCGGCGGTGATAAGCGGCAATAAGATCGCCGCGTTCGTCTGGCGGGATCGGCGCAACAAAGCGGGCCCAAAGCTCGGGGTAAAAGGCGGCAGCACCGCCGCCATAGAACCAGTCAAGCTCGGCTTGGGTTGCCAAAAAGACGCCACGCAATACGATATGGCGCACCCGCGCGGGGTGGCTGATGGCGTAGATCAGTGCCAAGGTCGCACCCCAGCTGCCGCCAAAGACCACGAATTGCTCGATCTGCAAGGCTTGCCGGATCGATTCGATATCGCGGACCAAATGCCATGTTGTGTTGTTCTCGACCGTGGCCAAGGGCCGCGAGCGGCCGCAACCGCGTTGATCAAACAGCACAACGCGGTAAATTGCAGGATCAAAATAGCGCCGCATCGGTGGGCTGCACCCACCGCCCGGACCGCCGTGCAAGACCAAGACCGGAATGCCCTGCGGGTTGCCACATTGCTCGACATAGATGCGGTGGCCATCGCCCATATCCATCACGCGCTGGTCGAAGGGGTCGACCGGCGGGTAAAGATATTCAACTGCGCGCTTTTGACCTGATCTATGGTCCATAATCGTCCTATATGTTGGTCATAGACTGCGCCGCCAAAAGCCGGTGCGCAAGGAGTTCCGATGCAAAAAACCAATACAATCGACCCCGCCGAGGTGGCAAAGTTCGAAGCAATGGCCGCCGAATGGTGGGATACCGAAGGCAAATTCAAGCCGCTGCACCTGATGAATCCCTGTCGTTTGGATTACATCACCAGCCAGATCGCTGCCGAATTTGATCGAGATTTGACCCAAGCCCTGCCCTTTGCCGGCTTGCGGATCTTGGACATTGGCTGTGGCGGTGGTTTGCTGTCAGAACCGATGGCGCGGCTGGGGGCCGAGGTTGTGGGGGCCGATGCCGCTCCGCGCAACATACCGGTGGCGCAGATCCACGCTGCCCAATCGGGGCTCAGCATCGACTATCGCCACACCACGGCCGAAGCCATGGCCGAGGCGGGCGAACAGTTTGATGTGGTGCTGAATATGGAAGTGGTCGAGCATGTGGCCGACCCCTTGGGCTATTTGACCGCCTGCCAGCAGCTTTTGCGGCCGGGCGGGCTGATGATCTGCTCGACCCTGAACCGCAATGCAAAAAGCTTTGCCATGGCGATTATTGGCGCGGAATGGGTGATGCGCTGGCTGCCCAAGGGCACACATGACTGGGCCAAGTTCATCACGCCAGACGAGCTTTATGCGCTGATCACGGGCGCAGGGCTGGAGCCGGTGGATCGCAAGGGCATGGTGTTTAATCCGATCAGCTGGAAATGGAGCGTTTCGGCGCGCGATCTGTCGGTGAATTATGTCACGGCGAGTGTGAAGCGGGCCTGAGCGGCTTGTCGGGGGGCCGCCGCCGGAGCTGTTGAAGCCTCCGGCGGGGATATTTAGGCCAAGATGAAAGCCTTAGGCGTTTGAGGATTGGGCCCAGAGGTTGATGTCTTTTTCCTCGGCTATGGCTTGGATCTGGGCGAGTTCCTCGGCGGTGAAGTCGAGGTTGTCGATGGCTTTGGCGCAATCGATGACCTGTTCGGCTTTGGAGGCACCGATCAGCGCGGAGGTGATGCCGCCGCCGCGCAGCACCCAAGCGATGGACATTTGCGCCAAGGTTTGGCCGCGGCTTTGGGCGAGGTCGTTGAGTTTGCGCACCGAGGCCAAGGCTTTGGTCACCACCGCAGGATCGAGCGATTTATCTTGGGTGGCGCGGCTGCCTGCGGGGATGCCGTTGAGGTATTTATCGGTCAGGATGCCTTGGGCCAGCGGCACGAAGGCGATGGAGCCGAGCCCCAGTTCGGCCAAGGTGTCTTTGAGCCCATCGGTTTCGATCCAGCGGTTGAGGATATTATAGCTGGGCTGATGGATCACAAAGGGCGTGCCGAGGCGTTTGAGGATGGCATAGGCTTCGCGGGTGCGCTGGGCGTTATAGCTGGAGATACCGGCATAAAGCGCGCGGCCCGAACGCACGATTTGATCCAGCGCGCCCATGGTTTCTTCAAGCGGCGTGTTGGGATCGAAGCGGTGCGAGTAGAAGATATCGACATAGTCGAGGCCCATGCGTTGCAGCGATTGATCGCAAGAGGCCAGCAGGGATTTGCGGCTGCCCCATGCGCCGTAAGGCCCGCTCCACATATCGTAGCCGGCTTTGGAGGAGATGATCAGCTCGTCACGATGGCTGCGGAAATCCTTGCGCAAAATCTCGCCAAAGGCGGTTTCGGCAGAGCCGGGGGGTGGGCCGTAGTTATTGGCCAGATCGAAATGGGTGATGCCGTGATCAAAGGCGGTTTGGCAGATTGCGCGCTTGGTGGCATGGGGGGTGTCTTCGCCAAAGTTGTGCCAGAGCCCAAGCGAGATGGCGGGCAGTTTCAGCCCTGAAGCGCCGCAGTGGCGGTAGATCATGCGGTCGTAGCGGGTTTCGGCGGCGGTATACATAGGCGGATCCTTTGGCTGTTGTCCCAAGACTGTTTTGGCAAGCTGGGGCGCGTCGCGTTATTGTTTGAACCTATAGCGGAAATGCGCCAGAGCAAGTCGTGCAATCAGTTGTGATCTTTGCTTGCGTTGTGCTTTGTGGGGCAAGAGGTCATACTGCGCGCAACCAAGATGGAGAGACCATGAGGCGTGTCAGGGGCAGGGCAATCGCGGCGGGATGGGCGGTTGCGGGGCTTTTGGCTTCGGGGGCGGCTTCGGCGCTGGAGCGTTTGGATTTTGCGGTGACGGCTGCGCCCTCGGCGCTTGAAAGCGAATTGCGAGCGGCCTCGGTTTTGCTGGCCTCGCAAAAGGCGGGGAAGGTCTCGGCACAAGAGATTTTTGCTGATGCGCGGGCGGAATATGGCAGTTTGCTGAACCGGCTTTATGCGGGCGGGCATTATTCGGCAGTGATCCACGTTTATCTTGATGGCATCGAGGCGGCCTCGATTGCGCCTTTAAACGCGCCGAAGTCGATTTCGGTGGTTAGGGTGGCGGTGGAAGCCGGGCCGGTCTTTGGCTTTTCAAGCGCTGATCTGGCGCCTTTGGCTGCGGCAACGGTTTTGCCGGAAGGCTTTGCATTGGGCCAGCCTGCTGAAAGCGGCGTCGTGATACAGGCGGTGACGGCGGGTGTGACGGCTTGGCGGACGCTGGGCTATGCCAAGGCGAAAGTGGCGAAACAGAGCCTGATTGCCGATCATCAGGGCAGCAGCTTGGCGGCAGATATCACCCTCAACCCGGGACCAAAGCTGCGGTTTGGCGGCTTGCAGATCGAGGGCGCCGAGCGGATGAAGCCGGCGCGTCTGCGCGCGATTGCGGGCCTGCCAGAGGGGCAGCTGTTTCGCCCGCGTGATTTGGACACCGCGGCGCAGCGCTTGCGGCGCACGGGTGTGTTCAAATCGGTGACGCTGGTTGAAGATGACGCCATCACCGCGCCGGATCTGCTGGGCATTACCGCCAAATTGGTCGAGGAAAAGCGGCGGCGCTATAGCTTTGGCGCCGAGATTGCCAGCGCTGAGGGCCTGTCGCTGACCGGACAATGGCTGCACCGCAATCTGTTTGGTGGTGCAGAGCGGCTGACCTTTGATGGCGCAATCAAGAATATCGGCACCAAAAGCGGCGGCGTCGACTATAGCTTTGGCAGCAGCCTTGCGCGCCCTGCCACCTTTGACGCCGATACGACGCTGACCGTGGGCGCAGGCTTTGGCCGGCTGCAAGAGGTGGATTACGATTCCAATTACCTCACCGCCAGCCTTGGACTGGAGCATATCTTTTCGCCCAAGCTGACCGGCACAGCGGCGTTGGCCTTTGATTATTCCCGTGTGACCGATAGCGGCGGCAAGACCCTGTATCGCGCTTTGTCATTGCCGCTGGGTTTGGTTTGGGATCTGCGCGACAGCAAGACCGATCCGACCGGCAATATTTACGCCGCGGCAGAGCTGAAACCGTTTCTGGGCTACGGCGTTACCGACAGCGGTGCGCGGGCCAGCTTGGATCTGCGCGGATATAAGAACCTTGATGCCGGCCGTCGCTTTGTGCTGGCCGCAAGGCTGCAAGCGGGGGCGGTTTTTGGCGCGAGCCTTGCCGGAACGCCGCGCGATTATCTGTTTTATTCGGGCGGGCCGGGCACGGTGCGGGGCCAGCCCTATCAGTCCTTGGGTGTCGATGTGTTGCGCAACAGCGCGGGTGCAACATTTACCACGGGGGGTCAGGCCTTTGTGGGCGGGGCGTTCGAGGCGCGGGCAAAAGTGACAGAGTCTTTGGGCCTTGTAGGGTTTTTCGACATCGGGCGGGTGGATGCGCGCCAGTTCTTTAAGGCGGGCGATTGGCATTCAGGCACGGGGCTGGGCCTGCGCTATGCCACGCCTGTCGGGCCGATCCGGCTGGATGTGGCGCTGCCGGTGGGCGGCAGCACGGGGGCCGGGGCGCAGGTCTATGTTGGTTTGGGGCAAGCGTTTTGAAGCGGATTATAATTGCCATTTTTGCCATCTTAGTGCCGCTTTTTGCGACAGCCCAAACTGATGGCCGCGATTATCTGACCGCTTTTCTAGAGGAGTCGCTGTCCGGGGCGGGGCGCAAGGTAACGGTCACCGGATTTCAGGGCGCGCTGTCGTCTACCGCCAGTCTTGAGAGCCTGACGATTGCCGATGATCAGGGCGTTTGGCTGACGCTGCGCGGCGTTAATCTGGATTGGAGCCGGTCGTCTTTGCTGCGCGGCGCCGTGGTGGTGACGGCGCTGACCGCCAAGGACATCGAGCTTGCGCGCCTGCCAACCCCCTCGGCTGCGGCCAAGCCCGAGGCGGGCCAGTTTTCCCTGCCAGACCTGCCGGTCTCGATCAGCATCGGTAAGATCATGGCCGACCACATCAGCCTTGGGCCGACGGTGCTGGGCCAAGCGGTGGAGGCGCAGCTGCAAGCCTCGATGCAACTTGGCGGCGGCGAGGGGGCGGCCAGCCTGTTGCTGCAACGATCGGGCGCGGGGCCGCAGGGCAAGATTGCGCTGACGGTCAGCTATGCCAATCGGGATCAGCGGCTAAAGGTTGATCTGCTGGCCGAAGAGGGTGCAGGCGGGCTTGCGGCGGTGAAACTGGGTCTGCCCAAGGCGCCCTCGCTGTCGTTAAGCATCAAGGGCGACGGGCCTTTGACGGATTTTACCGCCGATATCGGCCTGCAAACCGATCAGACCGATCGCCTGCGCGGCAAGGTGGTGCTGACCGGCGCGGAAGGCGGCGGGCAGGGCTTTGCGGCCGATCTGTCGGGCGATATGGCGCCGCTGTTTCTGCCCGACTATGCCGCGTTTTTCGGCAATCGAGTCACCTTGCAGCTTGCAGGCACGCGGGCGGCGGATGGTGGGCTGAACCTGCCGCAGTTTCATCTGAGCGCGAAGGCCCTACAATTGGATGGCGCGCTTTTGGTCAAATCTGATGGGCTGCCGCAAAGCTTTGCGCTGACAGGCCGCATTGCCGATCCTGCGGGGGGTGCGGTGCTGTTGCCGCTGACCACAGCGCAGCAGGTTCGGGTGGGCAGTGCCGATTTGAAGCTTTCATATAATGCGGCGCAGGGCGAAGGCTGGGCGGGCAGGATCGCCATTTCTGGCCTTGTCAGAGACGATTTCCGCGCAAGCACCCTGTCGCTTGATGGCTCGGGCCGGATTGCGCGGGTGGCGGGCAAGCGGCAGGTTGGCGGCAGTTTCCGCTACAGCGCCGAAGGGCTTGATCCGCGCGATCAGGCCTTGGCGCGGGCCTTGGGGTCGGTGATCTGGGGCGATGCGCTGGGCTTTTGGCGCGAAGGTGCGGGCAATCTGACGCTTGGGCGCATGACCGTGCAGGGCGAGGACTATGCCGCCAAAGCCTCGGGTCAGATCACGGGGCTTGCGGGCGCTTTTGCCATCAGCGGCCAAGCCAGCGCCGAAATGCAAGACCTGTCGCGGCTTTCGGGTCTGGCGGGGCGCGGTTTGGGCGGGGCGGCGGATGTCAGCCTGACAGGCAGCGGCAGCCCGATCACCGGGGCTTTTGATCTGCAAGCCACCGCCAAGGGGCAGGACATGCGCGCTGGGATTGCGCCGCTTGATTCGGTGCTGCGCGGCTCTGCGCTGCTGCGCGCCTCGGTTTTGCGCGACACCACGGGCGTTGCTTTGCGCGCGTTGACGTTGCAGGCGCAAAGCCTGACCGCAAGCGCGCAGGGGCAGCTTGCCTCGGCGGGCAGCGATGTGACCGCGACGCTGAACTTTACCGATCTGCAAAGCCTTGGCGCGGGCTATCGCGGCAGCCTGTCGGGCAAGGCGCATCTGACCGGCACGCAGGCACAGGCGCAGATGACGCTGACGGCCACCGGCCAATCTCTGCGGCTGGGGCAGGCGCAGATCGACAGCCTGCTTGCAGGGCCGTCGCAGCTGGCACTTGAGCTGGCGCTGAACGCGGGTCAGGTGCAGATTAACCGCGCCGATCTGAGCAATCCGCAGCTGCGCGTGACAGCCAGCGGCGCGCTGGATGGCAGCTTGCAGCGCGTGAAGCTGGATGCAAGGCTCGCCAATCTGGCGCTGTTGCTGCCCGAATTTCCGGGGCCGCTGACGGTGACAGGCACCGCGGCGCAAGATGCCAAGGGCACCACCTTGGATCTGACCGCAAAGGGGCCGGGCCAGATTGACGCAAGCGTTAAGGGCAGCCTTGCCAAGGGCTTTGACACCGCCGATCTGACGATCAAAGGCCAAGCGCGGGCGGCTTTGGCCAATGCCTTTATCGCGCCGCGCAGTGTGTCGGGCCAGCTTGGCTTTGATCTGCGGCTGAGGGGGCCGTTGCAGCTGACCTCGCTGTCGGGGCCGGTGACGCTTAGCCAAGGCCAGCTTGCTGATCCGGCGCTGAAATTCTCGCTGCGCAATATCTCGGCGCAGCTTGGCTTGCAGGCGGGGCGGGCGGTTGTGGCCTCTAGCTTGGATGTTTCCTCGGGGGGGCGGATTGCGGTTCAGGGCACCGCCGAACTGCGCGCGCCCTATGCGGGCGATCTGACGGTTGATCTGCAAAGCGTCATCCTGCGCGACCCTGATCTTTACGAGGCGCGGCTGAATGGTCAGCTGCGCGTGACCGGCCCGCTGACGGGCGGCGCGCAGATTGTGGGCCGCATTGCGTTGAATGAGACCGAGTTGCGCGTGCCTTCAACCGGCGTAAGCGGCGCCTCGGGCTTGGCTGATCTGCGCCATATCAACGAGCCTGTCGCGGTTTATGCCACCCGTGCGCGGGCAGGGCTGATTGCGCAGGCGAAACCCAGCAGCGGGGGCGGCGCGGGCTTTGGGCTGGATGTGGTGCTTTCGGCCCCAAGCCGGCTGTTTGTGCGCGGGCGCGGGCTTGATGCCGAAGTGGGTGGCGAGCTGCGTCTGACCGGCAGCACCAATGCCGTGGTGCCGATTGGTGCCTTTAGCCTTATTCGCGGCCGTCTGGATATTTTGGGCAAGCGGCTGGATCTGACCGAGGCGCTTTTGCAGATGCAGGGCACGCTGACGCCCTATGTCCAGATCGCCGCGACGACGCAAAACGATGGCATCACCTCGGGCGTCAGCATCATCGGTCCGGCCTCTGACCCCGTGGTCAGTTTTACCTCGGTGCCAGAGCTGCCCGAAGAGGAAGTGGTGGCGCAACTGCTGTTTGGCCGTGGCTTGCAAACGCTGTCACCGTTTCAAGCACTGCAACTTGCCAGCGCCGTGGCCACTTTGGCGGGGCGCGGCGGCGATGGCGTGATCGCAAAGCTGCGCAAGGGCGTGGGGCTGGACAATCTGGATGTGAAAACCGGTGCCGATGGGTCGACCCAAGTGACGGCGGGCAAATACATCAGCGAAAAGGTCTATTCCGAAGTCTCCGTCGATCAGCAGGGCCAAAGCCAGATCAACCTGAACCTTGATATCAGCAAATCCATCAAGCTACAGGCCAAGGCGGGATCAACAGGCAGCACCGGGCTTGGGGTGCTGTTGCAAAAAGATTACTGATCCGGCTCGCCGTTCAACTCGGCATCGACTGCCGCGCCCAAAAGCACGGCATAGGCGCTGACATAAAGCCAGATCAGCAGCACCACCACCGCCCCGATAGAGCCGTAAACCCGGTTATAGGACGGGAAATTCGCCAGATAGAGCATAAAGCTGCGGGTGGCGAAAAACCACAACACCACGGCCACCAGCAGCCCCCAAGACAAAAGCGGCGTGCGGCTGGTGGTGTAATTTGGCCCCAGCCGATAGGCCAGACCCACCGCCAGCACCCCCGCGACAATGCCCAAGGCCAGATTGGTTTCCGCCAAGGCAAAGCGCTGGGCGATATCGGGCAGATAGGCCACGATCAGCGGCAAAATCACCGCAATCGTCATCGCCGACAGCACCATGCCCACCAAAACAAAGGTCAGTACCAAGGCGCGCAGCTGGTGCAAATGCCCCGAACGGTTCGGCAAATGGTGAATGGCATTCAGCCCGCGCATCAGCGCCGCCACCCCTGCGCGCGCCGACCACAGCGCCAGCGCGGTCGAGGCCAGCGTCGTCAGCCCCAGATTGCCGCTGTTCACCGCAAGCAAAGCGGTGATCTGATCGGAAATCAGGCTAAAGGCCTCGGGCGGCAAAAACCCTTTCAACAGCGCGACTTCTTGTTGAATAACCGCAGGATCAGAGACGAATCCCCAGATGGCGATGATCGCCGCTGCCGCAGGGAAAATCGCCAGAAAGGCGTAAAACGCCACGCCTGCGGCGATCAGGTCGATCTCGGCCTGCTCGATCCGGCGGTAGTAGCCCAGTAAGGCGTGGCGCAGGCGCAGGGGAAGCAGCTGCCACATCCCTAGCTGTCGTCCCGTTCCAGCCGCAGCCGCATTTCGCGCAGCACCGGCAGCACCGCGCGCACGCGCTCTTGGCCCAAGGCCTTGACCACCTCGCCAATCAGCGGCGCAACCGAGGCGACGGCGGCATCGCGCGCTTGGCGGCCCGAGGGCGACAGCGCCACAAACTTTTGCCGCGCATCATCCCAATCGGGGCGCACATGCACATGGCCCGCCCATTCCAGTTTCGCAAGCGTATTGGTCATCGCGCCGCGGGTGACATGAAAGGCGCGGGCAAGCTGGGCTGGCGTGCGTTCATCATTCAACCGCGCAAGGTGGTTCAGGACCGAGAAATGCGACAGTTCCATACCCTTCGGCAGCGCCTTCGAGATTCGGTTGCGCGCCAGCTGATCGGCCATGAACAGCTCGCCAAACAAAGTGATTGCCAGATCGTCGGTCTTATCTGTCATGGCCCGGTGAACTCGCGGTCATGGCGTAGGCTGGGCACACGGCCCCGCGCTTTGGCAACCTGCGTCAGGTCAAGATCGGCAAAGGTCACGCCGGTCTCGGTGCCGCCATCGGCCAAAACCTCGCCCCAAGGTGCAACCACAAGCGAATGGCCATAGGTGTTGCGGCCCTTGCCATCGGTTTCGGGGTGAAAGCCGGTCTGCGCCGGTGCCAGCACAAAGCAGCCGGTTTCAATCGCCCGCGCGCGCAGCAAGACATGCCAATGCGCCGCCCCCGTGATGTGGTTAAAGGCGGCGGGCACGGTCAAAATCTGCGCCCCCGCCTGCGCCAACCTGCGAAACAGCTGCGCAAAGCGCAGATCATAGCAGACCGAAAGCCCGATTTTGGCAAAGGGCGTCTCGGCCAAAACCGCCGCAGAACCGGGCCGATAGCCCGCCGATTCGCGGTAAACCTCGGTTTCTGAGACATCGACGTCAAACATATGAATCTTGTCATAGCGTGCCGCAATCTCGCCCGAAGGCGCGATCAGGAACGACCGATTGGCAAAGCGCCCATCGGCATCCTGGGTCAAAAGCCCAAGCGAGCCGATCAATAGCCAAACCCCCAAGGCCTGCGCCTCGGCCCGCAGGGTGGCCAGGGTTTCATCCTCGGCCTCGTGCCGCAGATGGCTGCGCTGATGCGCGCGGTCTGACGACAGCATATTGGTGCATTCGGGCGTCAGCACAAAGCCCGCACCCCCCGCCGCTGCCGCACGCAGGTGCTGCAAGGTCTGGGTCAGGTTGGCGGCAGGATCATCGCCAACCGTCAATTGCACCAAGCCGACGCGCATCAGGCCAACATCGCATCAAGCTTGCCCGACCGCTCGAGCGCATGCAGATCATCACAGCCGCCGATATGGCTGCCCGCGATGAAAATCTGCGGCACCGAGGTGCGGCCGGCGCGTTGGGTCATCTTGGCGCGCAAGGCGGGGTCGCCGCCGACGTCAATATCGGTAAAGGCCACGCCCTTTTTGGTCAGCAAGCCTTTGGCCGCGACGCAATAGGGGCAGGTGCGGGTGGTGTAAATCTCGACAGCTTTCATCGCAGCATCCTTATGGTCAGAGGTGACTATAGGGATTTAGGCATCCTTAGCAACGCGCGCCAGTGCAAGAACAGATATCCCAATTGCGCCCTGTGCAATGCAGGCCTCTGCCGCAGCGGCAAAGGTGGCGCCAGAGGTCATCACATCGTCAATCAGCAAGATATGCCGCCCCTCGATCCGCTTTGCGCGCTGCGGATGGGCGGCCAAAGCCTCGGCCATATTGGCAAAGCGGTCGTCGCGGCCGCGCCCCTCTTGGCTCTGGGTGTTGCGGCGACGAATCAGCAGATCGGGGCAATGTTCAAAGCCTGCTGCCCGCGCCAAACCCCGCGACAGCATCGCGGCTTGGTTATAGCGGCGCTTCAAAAGCCGCGTCCAATGCAGCGGAATCGGCGCCACCAGCATATTGGGTCGCAACAAGGGCTGTGCGGCGCGCAGCAACCAAGCCGCCGCAGGTCGCGCCAGATCAAGCCTGTCGCCATGCTTGAACGCCAGAACCATCCGCCGCGCATTGTCTTTGTAAAGCAAGGCCGCCCGCCCCTGCGACCAAGGCCGCGCGATGGTTAGGCATTCATCGCAAAGCGCCTGCTGCTCTTCGGCGTCGCCCTGCAATGGCGTGCCGCATTGGTCGCAAACCAGTCCGGCGATAAACGGCGTTTGCGCCCAGCAGGGGCCACAAAGCCCGAAATCGGTGGTCACCCGCGCATCGCAGGTCAGGCACTGCGGCGGATAGATCATATGCAGCAGATCTTGCATTCCCATGCCACACTCCTATGGTCCGCGCCATGACGCCACTTTTGACCGACCGCACCGCCTTGATCCTGCACCGCGCCCGCGCGACGGCGCTGTTTTTGCAAGAAGAGGCGGTGTTCGAAGTGCAGGATCGCCTGAGTGAGGTTAACAAAACCTTTACGGATGCGCGGATCGTCACCGGATTTCCGCAGGTTTGGCAGCCATACCAGACAATTCCCGATGCCGAGACCTTGGATCTACAGCCCGAATCGCTTGATCTGGTGGTGCATGCCATGGCCTTGCATTGGGCCAATGACCCCGTGGGGCAATTGGTGCAATGTCGCCGCGCGCTGCGGCCGGATGGGCTGTTCCTGGGGCTGCTGTTTGGCGGCCAAACCCTGCACGAGCTGCGCGCCGCCCTTGCGCAGGCCGAAGCCGAGGTCACCGGCGGGCTGTCGCCTCGCGTGCTGCCGATGGCCGAGATCCGCGATCTGGGAGGTTTGCTGCAACGCGCAGGCTTTGCGCTGCCGGTGGCCGACAGCTTTGCCAAGACCGTGCTTTACCGCGATGCCGCGCATCTGATGCGCGATCTGCGTGCGATGGGCGAAGGCAATGCGCTGCACGCGCGTCTGCGCCGCCCGACAAGCCGCGCCGTCTTTGACCGCGCCGCCCAGATCTATGCGCAAAGTTTCGCCACCGCCGAAGGCCTGATTCCCGCGACATTCGAGATCATCACCCTGACCGGCTGGGCCCCGCATGAGACCCAGCAAAAGCCGCTGCGACCGGGATCTGCGATCTCGCGGCTGGAAGATGCGCTAAAGGTCGCAACGAAACCCAGTTGACCCAAGCCAAAGCTGCGTTATCTGGGGGGGAACAAGAGGAGTTGCTATGACCGATATTCCCGCAGGCACGGGCCGCCTTGCCCATGCCCCCGCTGATCACCCAACGGTGAAAGCGCCGAAGATCGGCGTTCTGCTGGCCAATCTTGGCACGCCAGACGGCTATGACTATTGGTCGATGCGGCGCTATCTGAACGAATTTCTGTCGGACAAGCGCGTCGTCGATATCTCGGATTGGATCTGGCAGCCGCTGTTGCAGCTGATCATCTTGACCAAGCGCCCCTTCACCTCGGGCGCGAATTATAAGCTAATCTGGAACCACGAGAAAAACGAAAGCCCGCTGCTGACCATCACCAAAGACCAAACCGCAGCCATTGCCGCCGCGATCAAGGCCAAGCATGGTGACGAGATTATGGTAGACTTTGCAATGCGTTACGGCAATCCGTCGACGCAGTCCAAGGTGCAGGCCATGGTGGCGGCTGGCTGCGAAAAGATCTTGTTCTTCCCACTTTATCCGCATTACGCGGGGGCGACTTCGGCCACCGCCAATGACGCTTTCTTCGCGGCGTTGATGCGCGAAAAGCGCCAGCCCGCGGCACGCACGGTGAAAGAATACTTTGACCATCCCGCCTATATCGAGGCTTTGGCGCAATCGGTCGAGCGCGCCTATGCCGGGCTTGACCACCGCCCCGATGTGCTGGTGACCTCGTATCACGGCATGCCGATCCGCTATTTGATGGAGGGCGACCCCTATCATTGCCAATGCGCAAAAACCTCGCGACTGCTGCGCGAACGGCTGGGCTGGGACAAGGGCGCGATTGACGTCACCTTTCAGTCAGTCTTTGGTCGCGAAGAATGGCTGAAGCCCTATACGGTGAACCATGTCGCCGAATTGGCCAAGCAGGGCAAAAAGCGCATCGCAGTGATGGCGCCGGCGTTTTCCGCCGATTGCATTGAAACGCTAGAGGAAATCAACGGCGAGATCCGCGAATCCTTTGAACATGCGGGCGGGGAGGTCTTTACCTATATTCCCTGCCTGAACGACGAGGCCGCGCATATTGCAGCCCTGACACAGGTGATCGAAGAGAATCTGGCGGGCTGGATTTAATCCAGCTGGCCGGCGGCGCAAAAGAGGGATGCGCAAAAGAAAAGGACGGCAGGTTGCCCTGCCGCCCTTTCCAAGTTCTGACCAACGATTAGTTGGACGAAACTGCAGCTGCCAGAACAACCAACAGCAGCAAAGGCACAACAATGCCGCTTGCCGAAGAGGAGGTTGCCTGTGCAACAACTTCTGGTTCCATAGTAGGTTCAACCATGCCGCCAGCGAAAGCGGTGGAAGCAGCAACCGTCAGAGCGGCAGCAAGAGCGATCTTTTTCATTTGTGTTCTCCAGTTTTAGCAAACCGCCGAATTCGCAGAGGCGACGGCCTGCACCCAAGAATATTCCTCGTAACGCACATCTACCTTGTCACATTGGGGAAAAGCAACTCCGACAAAATCGAACGCGCAACAGGACGCCGTGATTTCGTCAATTTAGCAACACTTTTCTGCCATTTACCGCTTGGGTGTGAAAAAGTGCTGGCCTACCCCTGTGAAGAGCAAGGCACACTGCAAAAGAATAGGGCTTCTTTCGCGCAGCTTATCCGTTTGTACAGATGTTTTTCAGAGCAGCCGAACTTGGGTGCCAACTTTGGCCAGCCCAAAAAGTTCGATGATATGTTCATTATAAAGCCCGACGCAGCCGCCCGAAGACCGACGCCCGATTTTGCGGGTGTCATGGGTGCCGTGGATGCGATAGGCGGGCCAGCCAAGATAAAGTGCGCGCACGCCCAATGGGTTATCGGGCGAGCCGCCAGGAACTTGGTCCGGCCAATCTGGATGCCGCCGACGCTGATCTGTCGTCGGTGTCCAAGTCGGATTGACCACTTTTTTGATCACCTCGGTCATGCCACGGCGGGTCAATTCTTCGCTGATCGGCACCGACGAAGGGTAAAGCTTGTAAATCGTTTGATCTTCCGACCAGAAATGCACCGCGCGCGAGGTCAGATCGGCAAGGATCACACCATTGCGGGTGTTGTCGAAATAATCCTGCCAATTCAGCATCCGAAACCCGGAAAGATTGTTGCGCACAGGGCCAAGCAGGGGCGTATCGGCCTCGGTGCTGCCGATAGTTTGGGAAAATGCCGGTACTGCGGCGGCGGTCAGCGCGGTTGCGGCGCCCCCCATGAACATACGACGATTCACTGTTTCGCGAGTTTCGGCGGTCATCCGCAGATCTCCCTTTTATAGCTGCTCTTTTTGGCTGTTTACGCTTTCGCGTCCAAAGCCGCAAATCAAAGGAACGTCATTCGGCAAGGAGACGCTGGCCTTGCGGTGTTTTTGCCGACTAGAGTTTGAATATGGCGCGTAATTTCGATAAGTACGGGCAATCAAAAAGCCAAAATGGCTTGCTAGGGTATAAATATGAACAGACGAACGGCCTTAATCGCAGGTGGCGCGACACTTCTTTTGGCAGGCTGCGTAACCTCTGCGCCTGCGGTCGATTCGAGCGGCAATGCGTTGCCGCAGGTCTATCGGATCAATGCTGCGACGGCCTCTGAGATTCCGTTTCGCTTGCTGGATGCGGTGAACAGCCTGCGCGCGGCGCGCGGCGTGCAGCCGGTCAGCTTTAATGCGGCTCTGAATGCGGCCTGCCTGACCCATTCGCGCGATATGGCGGTGCAAAACCGGCCGTGGCATTTCGGTTCTGACGGTTCTTCGCCGCTGTTGCGGGTGCAGCGGGTGAATTACACCGGCACCTTCCTTGGTGAAGTGATTTCCGAGACCTTCCAGACCGAACTGGAGACGCTTTCGGCTTGGATGAAAGACCCCGACACCCGCGCCATCATTCTTGATCCGCGTGCGCGCGAGCTTGGCTTTGCCTGGTATCAAGAAACCTCGGGCAAGATCTGGTGGACGCTGCTTACAGGCGGCTGAAACCTTGCGGCCTTATGATCAGAAAGGGGGCCGCAGTGGCCCCTTTTTCAGGGCAGAATGCGGATCGGGGTGCGGGTGCTGATCATGGCATAGATCTCTTCGATCTCACGATCTGTCACAGCAATGCAACCGGCGGTCCAATCCGAGGGTTTTTCCTTGGCAGTCTGCCAGAATCGCCGCTTGGGCTGCGGTGTTTTGGTTCGCGGGCCGCCGTGGATAAAGATATCGCCTCCCGGTTGCTTGCCCTGAGCCGCAGCATAGGCGCGATCGGCCGCATTTGGATAGCTGATCTGCAAAGACAAATGAAAGCTGGATTTTGGATTCTTGGTGCTGATGTAATAGACGCCTTCTGGTGTCTTCATATCGCCTTCAAATTGTTTATGCCCAATCGGGTTGCCTCCCAGATTGATGTCATAGGTTTTCACCACCTGACCGTCGTGCAGCATATACATCTTGCGTTCGGATTTATGCACCTCGATCATATTTACGGCGGGGCCGTTATAGGTTTGGAACTTGGAGTCGCAGGCGGTCAGCACCAGCCCAGCAAGCACAACCAAGAGGATACGAAAAATATGCATGATCTGCCCGCGTTTTTTGTGTTTGAGGCGTTTTAACGCAAAGCAGACAGCCTGCCTAGAGGCCGTCTTTCGGCGCAAACCCCTGCGATCCAAGCCCTAGCTGCGCGAAAACCGTGCCACCAATTCCACATGCGCCGACCAGCGGAACTGATCGACAACCTGCACCCAGTCCAGATGATAGCCACCCGCGATCAAAGTTTTCGCATCGCGGGCAAAGCTGATCGGGTTGCACGACACCGAGGCAATCACCGGCACACCAGAGCGCGCCAAGGTCGCCATCTGCGCCTCTGCACCGGCGCGCGGCGGATCGATCACCACGGCCTCGACGCCTTTGAACTCGTCAGGTTCCAGCGGGCGGCGGAACAGATCGCGGGTTTCCACCGTGACGCGCTTTAGGCCTTGGGCGTTGTTGGCGCCCTTTTCCAGCGCTGCCATCATCGGCGCATCGCCTTCCACGGCATGCACCTCGGCGCGTTCGGCCAAGGGCAGGGCAAAGGTGCCGACGCCTGCAAAAAGATCAACGATCTTGCGCGCAGGCCCAATCGCCAAGGCGACCGAGCGCAGCAGCGCCTGCTCGCCCTCGGCTGTGGCCTGCAAGAAGGCACCGGGTGGTGGCGAGACCAGCGCCTTGCCAAAGCGTTGCATCGGCGCCGTGCGCAGCGCCACCGTTTCGCCGTTCCAGGTCAGCCGCGCAAAGCCAAAGCTTTCCGTCACCCGCGCCAATTCCAGCAGCAGGCCCGAATCCAGCTCTTTGCCGCCAACCACCATGACATCTGCCCCCGCAAGCGAGCGCGTCACCGTCAAAGATACCTCGCCCGAGCGCGACCCGCCCAGCTTGACCAGCGCTTCAAGCCCCGGAAAGGTGGCGATCAGATCAGGGTGCAGCAATTGGCAATTTGGCACATTGACCACCATGTCAGAGGCCCGCGCGTGAAAGCCCATCAGCGCGCCGTTCTTGGTGCGCCGTGCCGCGATGGTAGCCCGCCGCCGCGATTTTGGCGGCGAGGTCAGGATCGGGCGAAACTCGGCCTCTAGCCCCTGACCCGCCAGCGCGCCCTTGACGATGCCCAGCTTCCAATCGGCGACAAAAGCATCCGAGGCATGCTGCATCAGACAGCCGCCACAGGTCTTGGCATGCGAACAGGGCGGTTTGACCCGATTGACCGAAGGCGTCAGAATGCGAAAATCGGCAAGCTGGTCGCCCTGCAGATCGCCTTCGACCTCTTCGCCGGGCAGCATGCCGGGCACAAAGATCGTCCCGTTTGGCCCCTGCGCCACGCCGTCGCCCAAATGCCCAAGCCGATCGATGGTAACTTTCACTCTGCCGCTTCCTTTTCTTCGGTGCCGATGAAGCCGCCCGACTGGCGGTTCCAATAGCGGGCATAAAGCCCATTCGCGGCCAAAAGTTCCGCATGGCTGCCCTGTTCTACAATCTGGCCCGCGTCAAGCACGACAATGCGGTCCATCTCCGCAATCGTGGACAGCCGATGCGCAATCGCCAGCACGGTTTTGCCCTGCATCACCTTGGCAAGCGCGTCTTGGATGCTGGCCTCGACCTCGGAATCCAGCGCGCTTGTCGCCTCATCCAGCACCAGAATCGGCGCGTCTTTCAAAAACGCCCGCGCCAAGGCGATCCGCTGGCGCTGCCCGCCCGAAAGCTTGACCCCGCGCTCGCCCAGAAAGGCGTCATAGCCGGTGCGGCCGGCAAAATCCTTCAGCCCCAGAATGAACTCATGCGCTTCGGCTTGGCGGGCGGCGGCAAAGACCTGCTCGTCACTCGCATCCGGGTTGCCATAGAGAATATTCTCGCGCGCGGTGCGGTTGAACATCGCGGTTTCCTGCGTGACCATGCCGATCTGGCGGCGCAAAGATTCCTGCGTGACATCGCGCACATCATGGCCATCGACCAAAACAGCGCCTTTTTCGGCATCATAGAGCCGCAAAAGCAAAGACACCAAGGTGGTTTTCCCCGCCCCCGACGCCCCGACAAGCCCGATCTTTTCGCCGGGTTTGATGATCAGATCAACCGTATCAAGCCCGCCCTTTTTGCGGCCATAGGCAAAGGAAACCCCGCGCATCACCACCTCGCCCTTTGCGCGCGGCATCTCGATCGCGGTGTCGGAATCTTTCAAAGTATAGGGCGGCGTCAGGGTTTTAACGCCGTCTTCCACCTCGCCCAGATTGCCAAAGATCCCCATCAGACTGAAGGACACCCAGCCCGTCATCTGCGCCAGTCGAAACGAAATCGCCCCCGCCGCCGCAATATCGCCCGAGGTGGCCGCGCCATGCGACCAAAGCCAGACCGTCGCGCCCACCAATAGCACCGGCAGCACGCCCGCCACCCCCATCAGACTGAGCCGGAACCAGCTTGAGATCACGCCATATTCAATCGCCTTGCTGCGAAACGCGCCCATCGCCTCAAGCGCAACCGAATCCTCATGCTTGGAATGCGCGAACAGCTTGACGGTTTTCATATTGGTCACGGTGTCGACGATCTGCCCTGTCACCATCGCCCGCGCCGCCGCCCGGGCGCCAGAGGCCCCGCGCACCTGCTTTAAAAAGCCCTTGATGAACAGGATATAGGCCGCAATCCAGAACAGCAGCAGCACCGAAATCCGCGCGTCAATCGTGGCCAGAAGGGTAAAAGACCCCAGCACGCTGGCCAAGGCAAAGGCCACGGTTTCAATCGTGCCGGTTGCCACATCGGTCGCCGCCCGCGCCACCTGCATTTGTTTTTGCGCGATTCGTCCGGCAAAATCATTGTCAAAAAACGTCACTGCCTGACCCAAGGTCCAGCGGTGCATGCGTGACAAGATCAGCGGAAACAGGTTCGGTTCCACCACAATCGCGCTTGCCGCAGTGCTGATGCCAAACACCAAGGGCCGCACGATCAGATAAAAGCCGACAAAAAACGCAAACAGGGCGATATGATCGACCCAAACCGTCGCCGGGTTGGCCGTGTTTGCGGCATCAATCACATCGCCCAGAATCGTGGCCGAAATCGCCTCTAGCGAACCACCAAGCGCTGACCAAAACCCGGCCCAAAGCAAGCCGGGCCAAGCGCCCTCCAAGGCCCAACGGAAAAACGCCCAAGTGCTGCGCGGCGGCACATCTGTGGCTGCGCGAAACGGCTCTATCCTTGGGCCAAATTTCATGCATCTTCCTCCAAACCGATAAAGCCGCCAGATTGACGCGCCCAGAACCGAGCATATAGCCCGTTTGCTGCCAAAAGCGCAGCATGGCTGCCCTCTTCGGCGATTTTGCCGTCTTCCAGCACGATAATCCGGTCCATCGCGGCAATCGTCGACAGCCTATGGGCAATCGCAATCACGGTTTTGCCCTGCATCACCCCAAACAGCGCGTCTTGAATGGCGGCCTCGGCCTCGCTGTCCAGCGCGCTTGTCGCCTCATCCAGAATAAGCACCGGCGCGTCTTTCAGGATAACCCGCGCCAGCGCCACCCGCTGCCGCTGCCCGCCCGACAGCTTGACGCCGCGTTCGCCGACATGGGCGTCATAGCCGCGCCGGCCTTCGGGGTCTTGCAGGGTTTGAATGAAATCATGCGCATCGGCCTGCTTGGCCGCCGTGATCATCGCGGCCTC
>OBPM01000039.1_pt1 | contig 34509 bp, 37 predicted proteins | sample 1493981 | NCBI WGS metagenome assembly OBPM01 (sample SAMEA3275485, study PRJEB22092) | marine metagenome | reverse complement strand
GGGCCTGCACACCACAACTGGATAAGAAGCCAGCGCCGACGAGAAAATCCCGGTTGCCGGGCATGAAGGCAACATGCAATCGCCGGGCGGTTTGACGCAAAACTTCGGCGCATTTTTTCAAAAATTGATCCGATGCCACGGCATCGTCGCCGACCCAGACCTCAAACAAATCGCCCAAGATCAACACGGCGTCGGCCTTGGTGTTGGCCATGTAATCTCGCCACGCTTCAAATGTGGCGGCTTCGCCGGCCTGTAAGTGCAGGTCCGAGATCAAGTCCACCGTTTGCCATGCCGCTGGCGCTGCCAACACGCCAAACATCGGCGCGGGGGGCAGCACATCAGCGGACATGGCTTAGCCGATCACAGGGCAACGGCTTTTTCGATCACGACGTCTTCTTTGGGCACGTCACCGTGGCCGCCGCGGTTGCCGGTTTTCACGCCCTTGATCTGGTCGACCACTTCGGTGCCCTTGACCACTTTGCCGAACACGGCATAGCCCCAGCCTTGCATGGAGGGTGCGGTGTGGTTCAAAAAGTCGTTTTTGGCGACGTTGATGAAAAACTGGGATGACGCCGAATGGGGGGCCGAGGTGCGGGCCATGGCCACGGTGTACTCGTCGTTTTTCAGGCCGTTGTTGGCTTCGTTTTCGATGGTGGCATCGGTGGGCTTTTGGCTCATGCCGGGCTCAAAGCCACCGCCTTGGACCATGAAGCCTGGGATCACGCGGTGAAAAATCGTGTTGTCGTAATGGCCCTTGTTCACATAGGCTAGAAAATTTTCGGTCGACTTGGGGGCTTTTTCAGCGTCCAGTTCGAGGGTGATGACACCGTAACCGGTGATGTGCAGTTCGACTTGTGGGTTGCTCATGGTGTTACTTCAACAAAGTGATGGATTGGATAACAACCGGCGTGCGGGGCACATCGGTCGGGAAGGGGCCGCCTGCGCCCGTGGGCGTGTTGCGGATTTTTTGGACCACGTCCATGCCGGACGTGACTTTGCCAAAAACGGTGTAGCCGAACAGCTGGGGTGCGTTCAGCAGTTGGGCGCGGGCCACGTTCTCATAAACACGGCCTTGGTATTGAAATTTGGCCACCGGGTCGCCATCGGGGATGGGCGTGGGGTCCAAAAAGGCGTTGTCCACCACGTTGATGAAAAACTGCGATGTCGCCGATTGCGGGTCGTTGGTGCGGGCCATGGCCAGCGTGCCGGTGGCGTTTTTCAGGCCAGCAGCCAGCGATTGGCGGCCTTCGTGCTGTACGGGCGCGCGGGTTTTTTTCTCTTTGTATTGGGCGTCGAAGCCACCGCCTTGCACCATGAAGCCGGGAATCACACGGTGAAAAATGGTGCCGTCATAGTGTTTGTCGTTCACATACTGCACAAAGTTGGCCACGGTCTTGGGGGCTTTGTCTGCGTACAACTCGGCGTCGATGGCGCCCATAGACGTGAGGATGCGGACCTTGGTGGTGGCGCTCTGTGCCTGAGCCGCGGCGGGGCTGAGCAGCGCAGGCAGGCTCAAGAGCAGAGCCAAAGCCATGGCGATGCTTCGGCGTTGGGGCAAGGGTGTGTGGGCGAGTGTCATGGATTTCAATTTCGGCAAGGGCTGCTCAGGGCGATTGCATGAGCTGTTCGGTGGCCAGTTTCTTGTTCTGCAATCGGGTCGATGAGGGTAATACGGCCAAGGCTTTGGCGTAGGCTTGGGCGGCCAGTGCCAGGTGCAAATCGCCCAGGTTTTCCAGGGCCAGGGCGTAGTCTGGGCGGGCCTGAATGGCCGCTTGCAAAACCACCAGCGCTTCGTCGAGGCGATGGTCACGGGCCAGCAATGCGGCCAGGTTGTTGTGTGGTTCGGGCAACTCAGGGAAAGACAGCGTCAAAGCGCGCAGTGTGGCGATGGCCGCCTGGGTTTGGCCTTGTCCGGTCTGGATGTGGCTGAGCAGCAAGCGCATTTGCGGATCGGTGGGCGAAGTTTTCAGGTGGGCATCGGCCATGGCCTGCGCTTTGTCCCACTGACTGGTTTGCACCAAGGCGTTGACTTCGGTGTACAGGTCTGCGCGCGCGCCCAGGCTGAAGGTCCAGAGGGTGCAAAAAACCATCAAGGTCAGCAGGGGGCGCATGCGGGCAAAGAAAGTAAGAGGTGAAAGGAAAGGGTCTGAGGCGGGTCTGTCAAGGCGGCAAAACCCGGCCCAAAAAGAGCGTTGGGGCAGACGGCTCGGGGATATACTGAGCGGCCATTGTAGCGGAGCCCCTGCGGCCTCCCGTGTTCCAAAAGCCCAAGCCACCCCTTGTGTAAGGTGGCTTTTTCATCTGTTTCGTCTTGCCTTGAATCCGACATGAGTTTGCGCATTTTCAACACGCTCAGCCGTGCTGTTTCCGAGTTTTCCCCGGCCGAGCCAGGCCATGTGCGCCTGTACGTGTGTGGCATGACGGTTTACGACCTGTGCCACCTGGGCCATGCCCGCTCGATGATCGCCTTTGACGTGGTTCAGCGCTGGCTCAAGGCCAGCGGTTACCAAGTGACCTACGTGCGCAACGTGACCGATATTGATGACAAGATCATCAAACGCGCCCTTGAAAACGGCGAAACCATTCGCAGCTTGACCGACCGCATGATCGATGCGCTGCACCAGGACGCCGATGCCCTGGGCATTGAACGCCCTCAGCACGAACCCCGCGCCACCGACTACGTGCCCCAGATGCTGCGCATGATTGGCACCTTGGAGGCCAAAGGCTTGGCTTACCAAGCCGGCAATGGCGATGTGAACTTCTCGGTCCGCAAGTTTCCCGGTTATGGCAAGTTGTCGGGCAAGTCGCTGGACGAACTGCATGCCGGTGAGCGCGTGGCGGTGGAGACCGACAAACAAGACCCACTCGATTTTGTCCTCTGGAAGAGCGCCAAGCCGACCGAGCCCGAAGATGTGAAATGGGCCAGCCCCTTTGGCGCGGGCCGTCCTGGCTGGCACATCGAGTGTTCGGCCATGGCTTGCGAACTGTTGGGCGAGACCTTCGACATCCATGGCGGCGGGGCCGATCTGCAGTTCCCGCACCACGAAAATGAAATCGCCCAAAGCGAGGGCGCCAACGGTCTGCCTTTGGCCCGCTTTTGGATGCACAACGGCTTCATCAATGTGGACAACGAGAAGATGTCCAAAAGCCTGGGCAACTTTTTCACCATCCGCGATGTGCTGAAAGAATTCGATGCCGAAACCGTGCGCTTTTTCATTGTGCGCAGCCACTACCGCAGCTCGCTCAATTACAGCGATGTGCATCTGAGCGACGCCAAAGGTGCCTTGAAACGGCTCTACACCGCTTTGCAGGCCGTGCCGCCTGCCGATGTGACGGTCGATTGGGCCGAGCCCTTGGCCGCCCGCTTCAAGGCGGCCATGGACGAAGACTTCGGCACACCCGAGGCGGTGGCGGTTTTGTTCGAGTTGGCCAGTGAAGTCAACCGCAGTGGCTCGCCCGAGCGCTCGGGCCTGCTCAAAGCTTTAGGGGCCTTGCTGGGGTTGTTACAAACCGACCCGACCACCTATTTGCAAGCCGGCGCCGGGCTCGACGAGGCGGCCATCCAGCAGCACATCCAGGCCCGAGCCGATGCCAAGAAAGCCAAAAATTTTGCCGAGGCCGACCGCATCCGCAACGACTTGTTGGCCCAAGGCATTGTCTTGAAAGATGCCGCCACAGGCACGACTTGGGAGTCGGTTCAGTGACGGTGGTGGCCAGTGCGGCCTTGGTGCCCGTCACGCCCGAATATTGGGCCGATGCCTGTGCGCACCTGGCCAAAAAAGACCGGGTCATGAAAAAGCTCATCCCCCAGTTTGGCAATGCCATCCTGGAAACCCGGGGAGACGCTTTTGTCACTTTGGCGCGCTCCATTGTGGGCCAGCAAATTTCGGTCAAGGCCGCGCAATCCGTTTGGGACCGCTTTGCCGTGCTGCCCAAGCGGCTCACCCCTGCGGCCGTGCTCAAACTCAAGGTCGACGACATGCGGGCAGCGGGTTTGTCGGCGCGCAAGGTCGAATACCTGGTCGATCTGGCGGTGCACTTCAGCTCGGGCACGGTGCACGTCAAGGCGTGGCAAGAGATGGACGACGAGGCCATCATCGACGAGCTGGTGGCGATTCGGGGCATTGGTCGCTGGACGGCTGAGATGTTCCTGATCTTTCACCTCATGCGGCCCAACGTGTTGCCGCTCGACGATGTGGGCTTGATCAATGGCATCAGCCGCAACTATTTTTCTGGCGAGCCGGTCAGTCGCAGCGATGCCCGTGAAGTGGCGCAGGCCTGGAGTCCGTATTCGACTGTGGCAACTTGGTATATTTGGCGCTCGCTGGACCCTGTGCCAGTGGCGTATTGAGGGTGGGACGAGGCGTCCCCCCGGTTTTGAACAGAGGAGTCACACTTGGCCAAAAAAACATTTCTCGACTTTGAGCAACCCGTTGCCGAACTCGAAGCCAAGATCGAAGAGTTGCGCTATGTGCAAACCGAGTCGGCGGTGGACATCACCCTCGAAATCGACCAGCTGAGCAAAAAAAGCCAGCAGCTGACCAAAGACATTTACAGTGACCTGAGCCCTTGGCAGGTGACCAAAATCTCGCGCCACCCCGAGCGGCCTTACACGTTGGACTACATCAAAGGCATCTTCACCGACTTTGTTGAAATGCACGGCGACCGCCACTTTGCTGACGACTTGTCCATCGTGGGCGGCTTGGCCCGGTTCAATGGCCATGCCTGCATGGTGCTGGGCCAGCAAAAAGGGCGCGACACCAAAGAGCGCACGCTGCGCAACTTTGGCATGAGCAAGCCCGAGGGCTACCGCAAAGCGTTGCGGCTCATGAAAACCGCCGAGAAGTTCAAGTTGCCGGTCTTCACCTTTGTCGACACCCCCGGCGCTTACCCCGGCATCGACGCGGAAGAGCGCGGCCAATCCGAAGCCATTGGGCGCAACATTTTTGAGATGGCCCAGCTGGAAGTGCCCATCATCACCACCATCATTGGCGAAGGCGGCTCCGGTGGCGCCTTGGCCATTTCGGTGGCCGATCAGGTGTTGATGCTGCAGTATTCGGTGTACTCGGTCATCAGCCCCGAAGGCTGCGCCTCCATTTTGTGGAAGACCAGCGAAAAGGCCGAAACAGCGGCCGACGCCTTGGGCATCACCGCGCACCGCCTGAAAGCCCTGGGTCTGGTCGACAAGATCGTCACCGAGCCCGTCGGCGGCGCACACCGCGACACCGACCAGATGGTGTCTTTCCTCAAGCGCGCACTGGGTGATGCCTGGCGTCAGGTGGCCGACTTGAAACCCAAAGAACTGCTGGAGCGCCGCTACGATCGCCTGAACAGCTACGGCCGTTTTACCGACACCAAAGCCAGCAAGTAAGCGCCGAGCTGAGCCTCCAGGCTTGCCCCATGGCCACGCAGCGGACACCCACTCCAGAACAGGCCCTGGCTGCTTTCAGTCCGGGCCTTCCTTTTGCCGTGGCCTTGAGCGGTGGGGCTGATTCGACCGCGTTGCTTTTGGCCTGCGCCCGGCGCTGGCCAGGACAGGTGAGGGCGGTGCACATCCACCACGGCTTGCAAGCCGCGGCCGATGGTTTTGCCGTGCACTGCCAAAGCCTTTGCACCGCTTTGAGGGTGCCGCTCGTGGTGCGCCGCGTGCAGGCGGCGCACGGGCCAGGCCAAAGTCCCGAAGATGCGGCCCGCCAAGCCCGTTACCAAGCCCTGGCCGAAGCCGTGCACACCGAATGGCCCGAAGTGCGCGATGTGGCTTTGGCCCAGCATGCCGATGACCAGGTGGAAACCTTGTTGATTGCCTTGTCGCGTGGCGCAGGTTTGCCCGGCCTGGCCAGCATGCCCGCGCACTGGCAGCGTGAAGGCCTGAACTGGCACCGACCCTGGCTGGCGCTGCCCGGCGCTGCCTTGCGCGAGTGGCTCCAACTTGAGGGGCAAAGCTGGGTCGAAGACCCCAGCAACACCGACGAACGCTTCACCCGCAACCGCATCCGTGCGCGGGTCTTGCCCGCTTTGGCACAAGCCTTGCCCGCTTTTCGCGAAACCTTTGCCCGCAGCGCTGCCCATGCCGCTCAAGCCCAAGAGGTGTTGAGCGAAGTGGCCGCGCAAGACCTGTTGCAAGTGGGCGTGCCGCCCCGCATCCAGGCTTTGCAGCAGCTCAGCCGCGCACGCCAAGCGTTGGTCTTGCGCCACTGGCTGCGGCAGCACCACGCCACCACGCCCAGCACCGCGCAGCTGACGGAACTGCTCGACCAAGTGGCCGCATGCACCACTCGGGGGCATCGACTGGACTTGAAAGCAGGGCAAGGCCATGTTGTGCGCGAGGGCTTGCAGCTGGGCTGGCACGCGGATTGATGGCAAGGCTGGCCTCGAGGTCAAGAAAGCGTCAGCCCCGTGGGTACAATTGACAGGCTTTGCTGGGCTTCGAAATTCGGCCATCCAACAGGGGTGCAAGCATGCTCAGCGCCTGCCAAGACCGCACCCGGCCTTACTTTTTTATGCAAAATTCAAAATGGCTTTGATCGTTCACAAATACGGCGGCACCTCGATGGGCTCGACCGAGCGCATCCGCAATGTCGCCAAGCGCGTGGCCAAATGGGCGCGTGCAGGCCACCAAATCGTGGTGGTGCCCAGCGCCATGAGCGGCGAGACCAACCGCCTGCTCGGACTGGCCAAAGAGCTCTCGCCCGCCAAGCCCGACACTGCCTACCACCGCGAACTCGACATGCTCGCCTCCACTGGCGAACAGGCTTCGTCGGCGCTGTTGGCGATTGCGCTGCAAGCCGAAGGCCAGCCCTCGGTCAGCTACGCCGGCTGGCAAGTGGCCATCAAGACCAACGACGCCTTCACCAAAGCCCGCATCGAGTCGATTGACGACAAACGCGTGCGTGCCGACCTGAACGCGGGCAAAGTCGTGATCATCACCGGCTTTCAAGGGGTGGATGACAACGGCAACATCACCACGCTGGGCCGTGGCGGCTCGGACACCTCGGCCGTGGCCGTGGCTGCGGCCATGAAGGCCCACGAATGCCTCATCTTCACCGATGTGGACGGCGTCTACACCACCGACCCCCGCGTGGTGCCCGAGGCCCGTCGCCTGACCACCGTGAGCTTTGAAGAGATGCTGGAGATGGCCTCGATGGGCTCCAAAGTCCTGCAAATTCGGTCGGTTGAATTTGCCGGCAAATACAAAGTGCCCATGCGCGTGCTGTCGAGCTTCACGCCTTGGGACATTGACATCAACGAAGAAGCCGCATCTGGCACCCTGATCACTTTTGAGGAAGACGAACAAATGGAACAAGCCGTCGTTTCCGGCATCGCATTCAACCGCGACGAAGCCAAAATCTCTGTGTTGGGCGTGCCCGACAAGCCCGGCATTGCGTACCAAATTCTGGGTGCCGTGGCCGATGCCAACATCGAAGTCGATGTGATCATCCAGAACCTGAGCAAAGACGGCAAGACCGACTTCAGCTTCACCGTGCACCGCAACGATTACGCCAAAACCATCGACCTGCTCCAGGAAAAAGTGTTGCCAGCGCTTGGCGCAGCAGAGGTGACGGGCGACGCCAAAATCTGCAAAGTATCGATCGTCGGCATCGGCATGCGCAGCCATGTGGGTGTGGCCAGCAAAATGTTCCGCAGCTTGAGTGAAGAGGGCATCAACATCCAGATGATCTCGACTTCCGAAATCAAGACCTCGGTCGTGATCGACGAAAAATACATGGAATTGGCTGTGCGCGCCCTGCACAAAGCCTTCGATCTGGACCAAGCCTGAGTTATAATTTGACCCACTGGAAACGTGACCGAGTGGCCGAAGGTGCTCCCCTGCTAAGGGAGTATGGGGTGTAGAGCCTCATCGAGGGTTCGAATCCCTCCGTTTCCGCCAGAACCAAGCCCGTGAGACTCGTCTCACGGGCTTTTTTCTTGGTCACTGCCCCGGCATTGCTCGGAGCAGTTTTCAGTCCATCAGTTGACCATCACCAGCTTGCCCTTGACGCTGCGCGAGCCCATCAATGCGTACGCGGCTTTGAGGTCGCTCATGGGCAGGGTGCGGTCCAGCACGGGTTTGATTTTTCCTTGGCCGTACCACTGGGCCAGTTCGGCCATCATGGCGGCGTTGGCTTTGGGTTCACGCTTGGCAAAGTCGCCCCAAAACACGCCGACCAGGGATGCGCCCTTGAGCAAAGGCAGATTCAATGGCAGCGAGGGGATGGGGCCGCCGGCAAAGCCCACCACCAGATAGCGTCCGCGCCAGGCGATGGAGCGGAAGGCGGGTTCGGCCAGATCGCCGCCCACGGGGTCGTAGACCACGTCGGGGCCTTTGCCCTCGGTGAGGGCTTTCAGGGCTTCGCGCAGGTTTTCGGTGCTGTAGTTGATGGTGGCATCGGCCCCCAGTGTTTTGCACAGGGCGCATTTTTCGTCTGTGGATGCGGCTGCGATCACTTTGGCCCCCATGGCTTTGGCAATCTGGATGGCGGCGGTGCCCACACCGCCTGCAGCGCCCAGCACCAGCACGGTCTCGCCGGCTTTCAAGGCGGCACGGTCGACCAGCGCATGGTGCGAGGTGGCGTAGGTCATGATGAAGGCCGCGCCATCGGTGGCCGGAAAACCAGCGGGTAAGGGCATGCACAATTTGGCCGGAGCCAGGGTGTGGGTGCCAAAACCGCCAGTGCCCGACAGGCAGGCCACGCTTTGCCCCACGCTCAGGTGCGTCACGCCTTCGCCCACAGCTTGCACCGTGCCGGCGTATTCGGAACCGGGCACAAAGGGCAGTTCGGGCTTCATTTGGTATTTGTTTTGCACGATCAGCAGGTCTGGGAAATTCAGGCTGGCCGCTTGGATTTGAATGAGCACTTGGCCCGGTCCGGGCGTGGGGGTGGGCATTTCTTTCCAGTTCAGCGCTTCAACGCCAGTGGGATTCTCGCAAAGCCAAGCATGCATGCCGTGTCTCCAAATGAAATCAGGGGTCAAAAAGGATGGATCTTAGGCACTGAGGCTGGGCGTTTCATGTCCCCCTAGCGACCGCTTGGCCAGCCATGCCGCAGCGCAGGACGCCGCGCGCTGTTCTCGCCCCGGCATCCCCCTACAATGGCCGATTCCACAACCGTTCACGTATGAAAATCCTGATCTCCAACGACGATGGCTTCCGGGCTGAAGGCATCGTGGCTTTGCACGCAGCGCTCCAGGGCATTGCCGATGTCGAGGTGGTGGCCCCAGAGCACAACAACAGCGCCAAATCGAATGCCCTGACCCTGCACACGCCCTTGTATGTGAACCGCGCCGACAACGGGTTTCGGTATGTCAACGGCACACCGGCCGACTGTGTGCACATCGCTTTGACCGGCTTGTTGGGTTACCGCCCCGACTTGGTGATTTCGGGCATCAACAACGGTGCCAACATGGGCGATGACACCTTGTATTCGGGCACCGTGGGCGCTGCCATGGAAGGGTATTTGTTTGGCATTCCAGCCATTGCAGTGTCGCAAATCGACAAAGGTTGGGCCCATTTGGATGCGGCGGCGGCCACTGTCAAAAAAATGGTCCAACAGATGATGTCCGATGCGCTGTTGGACACGCGCCCGTGGTTGCTGAATGTGAACATTCCCAATTTGCCTGTGGACCAGATCAAGACGCCCAAGGTGTGTCGCCTGGGGCGACGCCATGCGGCGGAACCGGTCATCACCCAGGTGGATCCCAGAGGCCAGACCATGTATTGGATAGGCAATGCCGGTGCGGCGATGGACGACAGCGAGGGCACCGATTTCCATGCGGCCGATTTGGGCCATGTGGTGGTCACCCCGCTCAAGGTGGATTTGACTGAACACGATCACTTGCAGCGTTGGTCACAGGTTTGCGGGCGTTTGTGGACGCAGGGCGGCGCATGAAACCTCGGCCCAGTTTTCCTGCGAAATGGGACACTTCTGGCGCACCTGCGCCAACGCCTGCGCACAAGGCACCCAGCCCACGGCCTGCCATGCCGCTGGGGCGTGTGGTCCAGTCGGCACCGCAGCTTGCGACCTCCGCGCGTCCCGCTGCCATGCGGCAGCCGCCTTCGCAGGCGCTGCCTGTGTCATCGGGTTTGGGACTGGATTCGAGCGCGGTGCGTGCCCGCATGGTGGGCAAGTTGGCCGAGCAAGGGGTGCAAGATGCCTGGGTGCTGCAGGCCATGGGCCGCGTTGAGCGACACCGTTTTGTCGAAACCGCGTTGGCGGGCCAAGCTTACGAAGACACCAGTTTGCCCATCGGTCTGGGGCAGACCATCTCCAAGCCCAATGTGGTGGCCCGCATGATCGAGTTGCTGCGGCAAGATGCGCCGGGCAAACTCGGTCGGGTGCTGGAGATCGGCACCGGCTGTGGCTACCAAGCGGCGGTGCTCAGCCATGTGGCGACCGAGGTGTACAGCATCGAGCGGTTGCGCGGCTTGCACGAAAAGGCGAAGAAAAATTTACTGCCTTTTCGCTTGCCCAATGTGCACCTGATTTTGGGAGATGGCATGCTCGGCTTTCCCAAGGGCGCGCCTTACGCGGGCATCATTTCTGCGGCGGGGGGCGAGGATGTTCCGGTGGCTTGGTTGGACCAGTTGGCCGTGGGGGGCCGGTTGGTGGCCCCCACAGTCACGGCCTCAGGGCAGCAGGCTTTGGTGGTGATTCACAAAACCGCCACCGGGTTTGATCGGCAAGTTTTGGAGGCCGTTCACTTTGTGCCTCTAAAATCAGGCGTTGCTTAAAGGAATAAAGCTGAATGATTTTTCGTGATGTTTCCCGTTTATGGCTCACAGGTTTGACCGCCGTTCTGTTGGTCGGGTGCTCTTCCTCGCCCCGCACGCCCGCGCCGGTTGAAAGTCGGGGCGGCGTTTCACGCCCGTCTGCACCGGTTGTTGCAGCCGACACGGTCAAAACCATGCCTGGGGCTGAAAACGCTGGGAAACCCGGGTTCTACACCGTTCAAAAAGGTGACACGCTCACCCGTATCGCTTTGGACAACGGTCAGACTTGGCGTGATTTGATGGCTTGGAACAACCTGCCCAATGCGCATTTGATCGAAGTGGGGCAGGTCTTGCGGGTGGTGCCGCCCGGCGCTTCGGTTCAGGCCAGCGGCGTGGTGGTGCAACCTATTGGAGGCGGGGCTGAGGCGCATGTTGAGCCCAAACCTGCACCCGCAGCTTCGCCCAGCGCCAACGACGAAGGCTTGGCATTCGCTTGGCCAGCCAGTGGCCGTGTGATCGCTGGATTTGACGAAGCCAAAAACAAGGGACTGGACATTGCAGGGCAAGCAGGCGACCCGATTTTGGCCGCCGCCGATGGCCAGGTGGTTTATGCTGGTTCAGGCTTGCGCGGGTATGGCAATTTGATCATCCTCAAGCACAACAACACTTTCTTGACCGCCTATGCACACAGCCAGACTTTGCTGGTCAAGGAAGACCAAAAAGTGCGCAAGGGTCAGAAAATCGCCGAAATGGGCAAGACCGATGCTGACCGTGTGAAGCTGCACTTCGAGATTCGCCGTCAGGGCAAGCCGGTGGACCCGGTCAAGTACCTGTCGGCGCGCTGAAGCCTCGCCTTGATGGCGTCCGCTCACAATCAATAGGCCTCGCGCATGCCTTGGCCCGTTTTGGTTTTTGACATCGAAACCATCCCCGACATGGCGGGGTGGCGTCGGCTCAACCCGACAGACCTGCAGTTGACGGATGCCCAAGTTCACGCGCAGTGGCAGGCCGAGCGGGCCGCAGAAGGCAAAAGCGATTTCATGCCTCTGTACCTGCAGCGCATCCTGTGCATCAGTTGTGTGTTTCGCAATGCCGAGGGTTTGCGCGTGCACTCCTTTGTGGACCGCGATGGCCACAGCGAAGCCAAAGTGGTTCAGACCTTTTTCCAAGCCATTGAAAAGCATGCCCCCCAGTTGGTCAGCTGGAATGGCAGCGGTTTTGATTTGCCGGTGTTGCACTACCGGGGCTTGATGCACGGCGTGGTGGCCGACAAATATTGGGACTTGGGCGACGACGACCGTGAGTTCAAGTGGAACAACTACATCTCGCGTTACCACATGCGCCACCTGGACCTGATGGACCTGCTGGCCAAATACACGCCCAAAAACAACGCCCCCATGGACGCTTTGGCCAAACTGTGCGGCTTTCCCGGCAAGCTGGGCATGGACGGCTCGCAGGTCTATGCGCAGTTTCAAGCTGGGCACACCGAAGACATTCGGCGCTACTGTGAAACCGATGTCATGAACACCTACTTGCTCTATTGCCGGTTTCAGAAAATGCGGGGCGGTTTCACCGAGGACGAATACACGCAGGAAATCGCCTTTGTCAAAGACCAGGTCCACAGCCTGGCCGGGCAAGAACCCCATTGGCAGGAATACCTTCAAGCTTGGGCTTGATTTTTTGCAGCCCAAGGCCTGAACAGAACGTCCAAATGGGGCCCACATCCTGAGACAATTGCAGGATGAGTGATCCAGATATTTCCTTTTCCCAAACCCAAGCCGAAGAACCCGGTCACAGCAGTGACGATTTACCCGAGGGCTGGCTGCGTGTTGGCTCACTGGACATGGATGCCCAGGGCATCGCCCGCCGACCCGATGGCAAAGTGGTGTTCATTGAAGGTGCTTTGCCGTTCGAATTGGTGTCGGTCAATGTGCACCGTAAAAAGAACCAGTGGGAGCAGGGCACGGTCACCCAAATTCACCGCGAGTCCTCCCAACGTGTTCGGCCAGGTTGCCCGAACTTCGGCCTGCATGCCGGCGCCTGCGGCGGCTGCAAGATGCAACACCTGGAGGCCTCGGCCCAAGTGGCGGTCAAGCAGCGGGTGCTGGAAGACAACCTTTGGCATTTGGGCAAAGTCAAGCCCGAAACCATGTTGCGTCCGATTGAGGGGCCAACCTGGGGCTACCGCTACCGTGCCCGGCTGTCGGTGCGCTATGTGATCAAAAAGGGCCAAGTGCTCATTGGCTTTCATGAGCGCAAAAGCCGTTATGTTGCGGACATGAAGGTCTGTCCGGTCTTGCCGCCCCATGTCAGCCAATTGCTGCTGCCTTTGCGTGCCTTGATCGGCCAGATGGATGCCCGCGAGACATTGCCACAGCTGGAGTTGGCCTGTGGCGACGACGTCACGGCCTTGGTGCTGCGTCACATGGAGCCCTTGAGCGAAGGCGACAAAACCTTGTTGCGGGCGTTTGCTGCCGAACACCAAATTCAGTGGTGGCTGCAAGCCAAAGGCCCGGACACGGTGCAATTGTTGGACGAGGGTGGGGCGCAGCTGAGTTATGGCTTGCCCGACTTTGGCATCACCATGCCCTTCAGGCCCACCGATTTCACCCAGGTCAACCCCTTCATCAACCGCGTGCTGGTCGCACGAGCACTGCGCTTGTTGCAAGCGCAAAAGACCGAGCGGGTGATTGATTGGTTCTGCGGCCTGGGCAACTTCACGCTGCCGCTCGCCACACAAGCGGGGCAGGTGCTCGGCATCGAAGGGGCCGAAACCCTGGTGGCGCGTTCACGCGACAACTACGCCCGCAACCAGGCCGCACGGCCCGAAGGCCAAGCCTTGGCCCCTACATCTTTTGTGGCGCGCAACTTGTTTGAGATGACACCCGAGATGCTGGTGGCCGATGGCGCTGCCGACAAATGGCTGGTGGACCCGCCGCGTGAGGGTGCTTTTGCCCTGAGCAAGGCACTGGCCGAGTTGCACGAAAAGCCTGAACTTCGTCAGGGTTGGCTGCCGCCTCAGCGCATTGTCTATGTCAGCTGCAACCCCGCCACTTTGGCCCGTGATGCAGGCATCTTGGTGCACCATGCAGGCTACCGCTGCGTGAGTGCGGGCGTGATCAACATGTTTGCGCACACGGCCCATGTGGAGAGCATGGCGGTGTTCGAGTTGGCCTGAAGCCACTCGATGAGCAGAGGGCTTCGGGCCCCTGCACGCAAAAAAAAGATCCTGAGACGCACAAAAAAGGCTCCCGAGGGAGCCTTTTTTCCGAGAGCAATGCTGATCAGTCGCGCTCGCCGCCCATGATGCCCAGCAGGGCCAACATGCTTTGAAAGATGTTGAACACGCTCAGGTACAGGGCCAAGGTGGCGCTGATGTAGTTGGTCTCGCCGCCATCCAGGATGCGCTTGAGGTCATACAGCAAGAAGGCGCTGAAGATGCCGATGGCCAAGGTAGAGATGACCAGCATGCCAGCGGTAGAGCCCACAAACACGTTGATGATGCCGCCCACCATCAGGACCATGGCCCCGACGAACAGCCATTTGCCCATGCCCGACAGGTCACGCTTGATGACGCTGGCCAGGCTGGCCATGACGAAGAACACACCGGCAGTGCCCGCAAAAGCGGTCATCACCAAGTCTGCACCGTTCTTGAAGCCCAGCACCATGGCGATCATGCGCGAGAGCATCAGGCCCATGAAGAAGGTGAAGGCCAGCAGCACAGGCACGCCAGCAGCAGAGTTTTTGGTTTTTTCGATGGCGAACATGAAGCCGAACGCGCCACCCATGAAGACAATCAGGCCCATAAAACCTGTCAGGGATTGGGTGATGCCTGTGCTCACGCCGACCCATGCGCCCAGCACGGTGGGCAGCATGCTCAGGGCGAGCAGCCAATAGGTGTTGCGCAAAACGCGGTTGCGTGCCGCCAGGTCCACATGGCCCCAGCCAGCGGAATTGAGGGTGCGAAGGTCGCTCATGGTGTTTTCTCCTTAACTTGCCTTGGATCAAGGCCGGCTTTCATTCTAAAGGCCGTGGTCTACAAGGTCGATGGTTCTCGGGATTTCCGTCATGCCATGGGGTTATCCGGGTGAATCAGTTTTGCGCTGGGGTGTGCAATGGGCGGGCCTGCGCCCGTGTATGCTTGGTGCTTTAAACCCTGTCTTTAAAACACCATGAAAACTCAAGCCACTTTGGAATTGTCCGATGTGAAAGCCATCGCCGCTGCGGCCGAAGCCGAAGCACTGAAAAACAACTGGGATGTCAGCATCGCGATTGTTGACGGTGGTGGTCATTTGCTGCATTTCGCCCGTTTGGACGGCGCACCACCGATTTCATCCCACATCGCCCCAGCCAAAGCCCATACGGCCGCTTTGGGTCGTCGTGAATCCAAAGTCTATGAAGACGTCATCAACGGTGGCCGCATGTCCTTCCTGTCGGCCCCGACCATCCAAGGCATGCTCGAAGGCGGCGTGCCGATCATGAAGGATGGCTTTTGCTTGGGCGCAGTGGGTGTCAGCGGCGTCAAGTCGACCGAAGACGCGCAGATCGCCAAAGCCGGCATCGCAGCCATCGGTCTGTGACAACCCCCCGACCCGTGGCTGCTTGGCAGCCGCTGGGACGCAAAAAAGCCCGCCGAAAAGAGCGGGCTTTTTTGTGGGGCGCTGCCAGCACAGCTTGTTGTTGAGCTTGGCAAAAGTGCCGCCCAACTTCAGTTGGGCAGAACAGGGTGGCCTGCGATCAATACAGATCGAGGACCGCCCCTTTGCTGGCGCTCGAAGCGTTGAACGCGAACTTGGCCTGCACGCCGCGCGTGTAACGCGGCGCAGGTGCTGTCCAGCCTTCGCGACGCTTGGCCAGTTCCGCTTCGGGCACGTTGAGTTCCAGAATCAGCTTGTGCGCGTCGATGGTGATGCTGTCGCCTTCATTCACAAAAGCGATGGTGCCGCCGGCAGCCGCTTCGGGGGCGACGTGGCCCACCACCATGCCCCAGGTGCCGCCTGAGAACCGGCCGTCGGTGATCAGGCCCACGCTCTCGCCCAGACCTGCGCCGATCAGCGCGCCCGTGGGGGCCAGCATTTCTGGCATGCCGGGACCGCCTTTGGGGCCGAGGTAACGCAAGACCATCACGTCACCGGCCACAATCTTGCCCGCCAAAATGGCTTCGAGGGCCGATTGCTCGTCGTCGAACACGCGGGCTGGGCCGGTGATGACCGGGTTTTTCAGGCCGGTGATCTTGGCCACAGCACCTTCGGGCGACAAATTGCCCTTCAAGATGGCCAAGTGGCCTTGCTTGTACATGGCGTTGTCGATGGTGTGGATCACGCTTTGCTCTGGCGGGGCGTCGGGCACATCCTTGAGCACTTCGGCAATGGTTTGGCCGGTGATGGTGATGCAGTCGCCATGCAGCAAACCGGCGTTGAGCAAAATCTTCATGACTTGTGGAATGCCGCCGGCCACATGCAGGTCCACGGCCAAAGCCTTGCCGCTGGGTTTCAGGTCGCACAACACGGGCGTGCGTTGGCGAATGCGTTCGAAGTCGTCGATGGTCCATTCCACGCCTGCGCAATGCGCAATCGCCAAAAAGTGCAGCACCGCATTGGTGGAGCCACCAGTGGCCATGATCACGGCCACAGCGTTTTCAATCGCTTTGCGGGTCACGATGTCGCGCGGCTTGATGCCTTTGCGGATGGCTTCCACCAAAACGCGGGCCGACTCCTTGGCTGACTCTACTTTTTCGTCATGCACGTTGGCCATGGTGGAGGAGTAGGGCAAAGAGATGCCCAGCGCCTCGAAAGCCGAAGACATGGTGTTGGCGGTGTACATGCCGCCGCACGAACCCGTGCCGGGGATGGCGCGCTTTTCGATTTCGAGCAGGTCTTCGTCGCTCAACTTGCCTGCGGCGTTCTCGCCCACGGCTTCAAAAACGCTCACGATGTTCAGGTCTTTGCCTTGGTAGCGGCCCGGCAAAATGGTGCCGCCATACACGTAAATGGCGGGCACGTTGGCACGCAGCATGCCCATCAGGCCACCGGGCATGTTCTTGTCGCAACCGCCGACCACCAGCACACCGTCCATCCACTGGCCTTGCACGCAGGTTTCGACACAGTCGGCAATCACCTCGCGCGAAACCAGCGAGTACTTCATGCCTTCGGTGCCCATGGCCATGCCGTCCGAAATGGTGGGGGTGCCGAATACTTGGGCGTTGCCACCGGCGGCTTCGATGCCCTCAATGGCGGCATCGGCCAGCTTTTGCAGACCGCTGTTGCAAGGGGTGATGGTGCTGTGACCGTTGGCCACGCCCACCATGGGTTTGACGAAATCGCTCTGTTCATAGCCCATGGCGTAGTACATCGACCGGTTGGGGGCGCGAGACTTGCCCTCGGTGATGTTGGCGCTGCGGCTGTTGATGGGGGTGATCGGGATGATTTTGTCGCTCATGGTGGTGTCTCTGTAAAAGCCCAAAAGAAGATCGCCACATTCTAACGGGCGCTTGCCGGGCCTTTGTGTCCAGTGCGAGGCATCTCCGGTGCACAATCCGGGCATGCTGATCCATCCTCAAATTGACCCCGTCGCCCTGCAATTGGGCCCTTTGGCCATCCATTGGTATGGCCTGACTTATTTGGCCGCATTTGGCTTGTTTTTATGGCTGGGCGTGCGGCGTCTGGGCCATGCGCCTTTCAAAAACCTGCCGCAATGGCAAAAACGCGATGTGGAAGACATCCTGTTCTTGGGTGTGCTGGGCGTCATCTTGGGCGGGCGCGTGGGTTATTGCCTGTTTTACAAACCCGCTTATTACCTGTCCAACCCGCTCGAAATTTTCGCCATCTGGCAAGGGGGCATGAGTTTCCATGGCGGCTTGCTCGGTGTGATGCTGGCCATGGTCTGGTTTGCGCGCACGCGACAACGTTCTTTTTTGCAAGTGATGGATTTTGTAGCCCCATGTGTGCCCACGGGACTTGCCGCTGGGCGTGTGGGCAATTTCCTCAATGGCGAACTCTGGGGCCGCGTGGCCGATCCCTCTTTACCGTGGGGCATGGTGTTCCGGGGGGCGGGTGATTTGCCGCGCCATCCGTCCCAGCTGTACCAAATTGCGTTGGAAGGTTTGCTGCTGTTTGTCTTGCTGTGGTGGTTTGCCCGCAAGGACCGACCCACGGGGCAGGTGTCCGGGGCCTTTTTGCTGGGCTATGGGGTTTTCCGCTTTGTGGCCGAGTTTTTCCGCGAGCCCGATGCGCACTTGGGGCTTTTGAGCCTGGGCATGAGCATGGGGCAGTGGTTGTGTGTGCCGATGGTGCTGGGCGGCATTGGCTTGATGGTTTGGGCCCGTCAAAAGGCCAAGTGAGGCGACATGAACCCAGAAAATCTGTGCGCTGCACAGCAGCGTGCCTATGCTGACGACTTGACGGCGTTGGCGCTTGAAACCGACGCTGGCCTGCGCTACAGCGGGCAAGACCTGGACCGTGGCTCGGCCATGATGGCCAACTTGTTGCGGTCGCTGGATTTGCCCGAGCGCAGCTGTGTGGTCGTTCGGGTTGCCAAATCCATTGAGGCCAGGATGCTTTTAGAGGCCACCGAGCGAACCGGTCATGTGTTTTTGCCCTTGGACAACGAGGGCTCAAACACCGAAATGGCGCAGGTGGTGGCAAGCGCCCAACCCGCTGTGGTGGTGTGCAGCGCGGCCCATTTCGGCTGGGTCAGCAAGATTGCATTCAAGTCCGGTACGCAACACGTGTTCACTTTGAACGATGACCGCACCGGCAGCTTGCTCGCGCGCGCTGTGCACCACAGTGACCAGCACCCCCTTTGATCTGCCCGAGGTGTCGACGGGCCGCTGAACGCAGCCATTTCCGGCGGTTGTTCACTTCAGGTACGCGTTTCTCTCATGTACTTTTTGGATGTGCTGGGCCGCCTGCTCCGGGGTGATGTCTTGGTTGAGCACTTTCACGTTGGCATACCAAAGCTCCTCTTCCATGGAGGGCCAGACCCGGTTGATTTTTTGGGCGTTCAGGCGGATCGTGTCTTGGCACTCGCTACGCCAGCGCATCATTTCTTGGCCAAGCGGGTCGTTGATTCTCACTTTGTGGTCCGCCAAAGGAAAGTAGCCGGTCAGCGTATCGGTGAGCAGCTGGGCAAAATCGGCCGTGCCCAGCCAATCGATGAACTGGAGCGCTGCAGCCTGGTTGGGGCTGTTCTTGTTCACACCAATGCCGAAATCCGGGTGCACCGAGATGTGGCAAGCCTGACCTTCGTGCTCAACCGGTGGCTTGAACACCCCCAGGTCGATGGGTTTTTTGTATGCAAAGCTGGTGTTTCGTAAAAAGTCGATGTCCCAGGATCCGGAGGGATAGACGGCGGCGTTGCCGGTGGCAAACAGCAGTTGGATGTCGCCGTTGGACATGCTGTTTTGCTCGGGGTGCATATAGGGCTTGAGTTGCGCCATCATCTGCCAAGCTTTGATGAAGCCCGGGTCGGTGAATTTGACGGTGCCGTCCATCAGCCCTTGGCGGGCTTTTTCACCTTCCCAAAAATTGGGGCCGAGGCCAGTGAACACCACTTGAGTGGATTCCCACATGTCGGCAGTGCCCAAGGCCAACGGGGTCACGGTCTGCTTGGCCTTCACTTGGCCGAGCAATTGGTAGAACTGGTGCCAAGTGGTCGGAGGCTCCAGTTTCATGTCGCGGAGTATTTTTTTGTTGTAAAACAAGCCGTGCATCACATAGGCCACCGGCAGGCAATAAGTGGTGGTCCCGTCGTCTGTGGTCCAAGCGCGGCGGGCTTGCGGGTTGAAGTTCTTCAGTGCCTCCTCTTTCAGGGGCATCAGATAACCTTTGGCCTGCATGCGCACGCTGGCGTCAAAGGGTCTGCAAAAAATCAGGTCACCAGCCCGTCGGGTGGACAGCCGGGCCTCGAGTCGCGAGTCGTAGCTCAGGGGCTCCTCCGGTTTGAACTGCAACTTGATCTCGGGGTGCGCTCTGTGAAAAGCCGGAATCAGCACTTTGTCCCAAAAAATCTGATCGTCCTTGCGCCAGCTTTCGATGGTCAAGGCTTGGGCATGCGCAAGCCCTGAGCACAGCAGGCCGCTCAGCCAAGCTCCGATCCAGAGCGTGCGCCAAGCGGTTTGTCCGTGGGCTGTGTGACGTCGATAGGCGTTTTTGAATGTATTCATGACCGTCGTGGGCAGGTTTAAATGAATACATTTTATGTAATATTTTCAGACAAAGGCACAAGAATCCGCCTGCGCGCGCCATCGTGGCTCAAGACAGACAGAACGGGTCTGCCGCCGACCGTGTTCAGCGCAGCACCAGCACGGGAATGTGCGAATGGGTCAACACTTGAAGTGTTTCGCTGCCCAAGAGCAGGCGCTTGATGCCTTTTCGACCATGCGATGCCATGACAATCAACTCGGCCTTGTGCTTCTTGGCCGCTGCGATGATGGCGTCCGACACCACATCGGACTTGACGGTCACCGCTTGGCTGCTGACCCCCTTGGCTTTGGCCGACTTCTCAACAGCGGCCAGCAGCGATTGGGCCGATTCCATCCATTGCTTTTCCACGCGCGCGATGTCTTCGACCGGCAAGGGAATGCTGCCTTCAAAATATGCTTGGGGGTAGCGTGGCACCACTTTGAGTGCGATCAGTACGGCGCCGCAAGTGGCGGCCAATTCAATGGCGCTGGTCACGGCTTTTTTGGACAGGGTGGAGCCATCGGTGGCCACGAGAATGCGTTGGTACATGTTGTGCTCCTCAACAAAATGAAAACCCCAGCTTAAGAGCGCGACAAATGCCACCGCTTGATGTAGATCAAGTGTTCAGTGGTTCACCTGCCGTATCTTCAAAACATGCCCCGAGCCCATGTTTTGCCCACCACGCATGCCAACAGCTCTGCTGCAGTTGCAGTCGCGGCGGTCACTGGGTCAGTGAAGGGTGAGGTGGAGGTGTTTCAGACACCATCCACTGCGCAGCGCCTGCAACTGCTGGATGATCCCGAGGCTTGGTCGGCGTTCAGCTTGCCTGAACAAACCGCATCGGGTTGCTGGCGCTCCAGCGTCGTGTTCGAAGGCATGCACTGCGCCGCCTGCGCCATCACTTTGGAAGATGCTTTGCGCGCCGTGCCCGGCGTGCAGTCGGTGCAAATCAGCGGCGCCAGCCACCGGGGTCAGATCGTCTGGTCGCCCGAGCTCACGCGCCCCTCCGAGTGGATGCGCTCGGTCGAGCGCCATGGTTACAAGGCCTTGCCCGCCAACGATGCCCATGCCCACGAACGTCGCCGCGAAGAGGCTCGGCGCATGCTTTGGCGCTGGGGGGTGGCGGCGCTTTGCATGATGCAAGTCATGATGTACGCCGCCCCGTCTTATCTCTCGCAGCCGGGGGACATCTCGGTCGAGGCTGTGAACTTGCTGCGCTGGGCGTCCTGGGTGCTGTCCTTGCCAGTGCTATTTTTCTCCTGCATTCCGTTTTTGAGCAACGCATGGCGCGATCTGCGCGAGCGCCAGATCAGCATGGACTTGCCCGTGGCCTTGGGCATGGTGGTGACCTTTGTGGTCAGCACACTGGGCACGTTTGAGCCTCTGGGGCCCTTTGGGGCCGAAGTCTTTTTTGACTCGTTCACCATGTTCGTGTTTTTTTTGCTGACCGGCCGCTGGCTAGAGCAGCGCATGCGTGACCGCACGGCTGGGGCGCTGGAAGCCGTGCTCAACCGGCTGCCCGACAGTGTGCGCAAGCGCCAGAGCGATGGCACTTGGGCGCTGCTGTCCATTCGGCGTTTGCAAGTGGGCGATGTGATCGAGGTCTTGCCCGGCGAGGCTTTTGCCGGTGACGGCCTGGTGCTGGCGGGCCAGACCCAGGTGGACGAAGCCTTGCTGACAGGTGAATCGCGACCGCTGGCGCGGCAGACCGGAGACCGCGTGATTGCGGGCAGCCACAACTTGAGCGGCACGCTGCAGGTGCAGATCGAGCAAATTGGCGCAGCCACCCGCTATGCACAAATTGTGGCGTTGATGGAAAGCGCATCGGTCTCCAAACCGAGCATGGCCCTGTTGGTGGACCGCTGGGCCAAACCCTTTTTGGTGGCCGTGATGCTGGCTTCGCTGGCCTCGGCCATTTACTGGTGGCCCACGGACCCTGCGCATGCGGTCATGGTGGCGGTTGCCGTGCTGATCGTGACCTGCCCTTGCGCCTTGTCCTTGGCCACGCCCGCAGCCATGCTGGCCACCGCCGGGGCCTTGGCGCGCAGTGGGGTGCTGGTGCGCCGTCTCAGTGCGTTGCAGAACCTGGCCCATATCGACACCGTGATTTTTGACAAAACAGGGACTCTGACGCGCGATGCGTTTGAAGTCGTTGGCATCCACACCCGAGAAGGGCTGAGCGATGCACAGGCGCTGGATTGGGCAGGCAGTTTGGCGCGTCACTCCTTGCACCCGGTCTCGCGTGCCTTGTGGTCTGAGGCGCGGCGGCGCGCCGAGGCCTCGGGCCGCTTGAGCGCGCTTGAAGCACTGACCGCGCAAGAGGTGAACGAGCGGGCAGGGCAGGGCGTGCAAGCCGTGTTGCACCAGCCCGGCCATGCACCGACACCGTTGCGCTTGGGTTCGGCGGTTTTTTGCGCGGCACCGCCTTTGGCCGGCCACCACCTGCAGGTCAGTTTGGCCGATGACGCGGGGTGGTTGGCCAGCTTCGAGCTGGCTGAGGAGGTCCGGCCCGAGGCGGCCGGCGTGGTGCGGGCGTTGGGCAAGTTGGGTTTGTCCCTGAAAATTTTGTCGGGCGACGGCCAGAGCGCGGTGACCCGAGTGGCCCAAGTGATCGGCATTGCCGATGCGCAAGGCGGCTGCAGCCCCCAGCACAAATTGCAAGTGCTGAAAGATTGGCAGGCCCAGGGCCACAAAGTGGCGATGGTGGGCGACGGCCTGAACGACGGGCCGGTGTTGGCTGGGGCCGATGTGTCTTTCGCGCTGGGGCAAGCCGTGCCGCTGGCGCAGTCCAAATCTGATTTTGTCCTGATGGGTGGGGATCTTGATGTGCTGGTCAGTACCGTGCTGCGCAGCCGCAGCACCTTGCGCATCGTCCAGCAGAACCTGGCTTGGGCGGCGGTCTACAACGCGGCCTGCGTGCCTTTGGCGCTGATGGGGTGGCTGCCGGCCTGGGCGGCAGGCCTTGGCATGGCGCTCAGTTCCTTGCTGGTTGTGCTCAACGCGCTGCGTTTGTCCCAAGCCTTGCCCGAGGTGCAGCACCCCCGGGCGCTCACGTTGCACCCCACCTGAAAAAGCACCATGGACATTCTGTATTTGCTCATCCCGCTGTCGGTGGTCTTGGTGTTTGTCATCTTGGCAGGGCTGTGGTGGGCCATTGACCGTGGCCAATTTGAAGACATTGAGGCCGAAGGTGATCGAATTTTGCGTGACGATTGATTTTGATCAAGCCGCCAAGGTGTACACCCTGCCAGACTTGAAAAGTTGATATTTAAAAAAACCAGAGGTGAAAATGAAATTTGCCAATATGCAGGCGACGTCTTACAACGACAAGGTTGTCAGGCAGTTCGCCATCATGACGGTGGTTTGGGGTGTGGTGGGCATGCTGGTGGGCGTGATCATCGCGGCCCAACTGGCTTGGCCTGAGCTGAACTTGGGTATTTCTTGGCTCAGCTACGGCCGTTTGCGGCCCTTGCACACCAACGCGGTGATTTTCGCGTTTGGGGGTTGCGGTTTGTTCGCTGCGGCTTATTACGTGGTCCAGCGCACTTGCAATGTGCGCCTGATCAGCGACCAATTGGCGGCTTTCACTTTTTGGGGCTGGCAGTTGGTCATCGTGCTGGCAGCCGTTTCATTGCCTTTGGGTTTCACCCAAAGCCGTGAATACGCAGAATTGATCTGGCCGATTGACCTGTTGATTGCAGTCGTTTGGGTCGCTTTTGCTGTGGTCTTTTTTGGCACGATTGGCATCCGCAAGGTGCGCCACATTTATGTGGCCAACTGGTTCTTTGGGGCTTTCATCATCGCGGTGGCTTTGTTGCACATCGTCAACAACATCCAGCTGCCCACCAGCTTCTTGCACTCTTACTCGGCCTATGCGGGCGTGCAAGACGCCATGGTCCAGTGGTGGTACGGCCACAACGCGGTCGGCTTCTTCCTCACGGCGGGCTTCCTGGGCATGATGTATTACTTCATCCCCAAGCAAGCCGAGCGGCCTGTTTATTCATACCGCCTGTCGATCGTGCACTTTTGGGCACTGATCTTCACCTACATGTGGGCCGGTCCTCACCACTTGCATTACACCGCTTTGCCTGACTGGACGCAGTCTGTGGGCATGGTCTTCTCGCTCATCTTGCTGGCCCCCAGCTGGGGCGGCATGATCAACGGCATCATGACCTTGTCGGGGGCCTGGCACAAACTGCGCGACGACCCGATCCTGCGCTTTCTGATCGTGTCCTTGTCTTTCTACGGCATGTCGACCTTTGAAGGTCCGATGATGTCCATCAAGACCGTCAACGCCTTGAGCCACTACACCGACTGGACCGTGGGCCATGTGCACTCTGGTGCTTTGGGTTGGGTGGGGCTGGTGACCATGGGCTCCATGTACTACCTGATTCCCCGTTTGTTCGGTCAAAAGCAGATGTACAGCGTCAAAGCCATTGAGGTCCATTTCTGGACCGCCACCATCGGCATCGTGATCTACATCGCCGCCATGTGGATTGCCGGTGTGATGCAGGGCCTGATGTGGCGCGCCATCAACGCCGACGGCACCCTGACCTATACCTTCGTCGAATCGGTCAAAGCCACTTACCCGTTCTATGTCTTGCGTCTGTTGGGTGGCTTGCTGTACTTCGGCGGCATGCTCATCATGCTTTGGAACACCTTCAAAACCGTGACCCAAGGGCGCTCGGTTGAAGTCCGAATTCCCCAACTCGCACCTGCTCACGCTTGAGGAGAAATCAAACATGGCTCAAAACCACAAATCAGGCGGCTTGTCGCATGAGAAAGTCGAGACCAACAACTTCCTGATGATCGTGCTGATCCTGGTGGTCTTGTTGGTGGGTGGCATGGTCGAAATCGTGCCCCTGTTCTTCCAAAAATCCACCACCGAACCGGTGCCGGGTCTCAAGCCCTACACCGCGCTGCAGGTGGTGGGGCGTGACGTGTATGTGCGCGAAGGTTGCTACAACTGCCACTCGCAGATGATCCGCCCCTTCCGCGCTGAAACCTTGCGTTACGGCCCTTATTCGCTGGCCGGCGAGTTCGTCTATGACCGCCCCTTTCAGTGGGGCTCCAAGCGCACAGGCCCCGATCTGGCCCGTGTTGGTGGCCGCTACAGCGATGAGTGGCACCGCATTCACCTGACCAACCCGCGTGATCTGGTGCCCGAGTCCAACATGCCGGCTTACCCGTGGCTGGAAAAAACCTCGGCCGATGCGGGCTCTGTGCAAGCCCACATGAGCGCCTTGCGCACATTGGGTGCGCCCTACAGCGACGAAGAAATGGCCAATGCCGCCGAGGAAGTCAAAGGCAAGACCGAGCTGGACGCCGTGATCGCCTACCTGCAGGTGCTGGGCATCCACCGCAAATAAGGAATGAACATGGACATCAACACCCTGCGCGCCATTGTGACCGTGCTCGCCTTTGTGGCCTTCATTGGCATCGTGGTCTGGGCTTGGTCGCGCCGCAATCAGGCCGGTTTTGAAGAGGCGGCGCAATTGCCGTTTCGTCAGGATGACTGAGCGGCCCCCTAGAACAGAAAAAAAACCAAGGAATTCCCATGAGTGACTTCATCAGCAACTTCTGGCACTTGTTTGTGGCCGGCATCACGCTGGTCAGCATCTTGGCCTGCCTGGTCTTGCTGTGGTTCAGCGGCAAGGCCAAAGCCATGACCGACAACGACAACACCACCGGCCACATTTGGGACGGCGATCTGCGCGAGATGAACAACCCCTTGCCCCGTTGGTGGGTGGGATTGTTCATCATCACTGTCCTTTTTGCCTTCATCTACTTGGCCATGTATCCCGGTGCGGGCAGCTTTGCTGGCCGATTTGGCTGGACCTCGGCGGGTCAGTATGAGGCCGAAGTGGCCAAAGGCAATGCGCAAGTGGCCCCGCTGTATGCCAAGTTCGAAGCCATGACGCCCGAAGAGGTGTCCAAGGATCCGCAAGCCCTGGCCATTGGCGACCGCTTGTTCATGAACAACTGCGCGCAGTGCCACGGTTCTGACGCACGCGGCAGCAAGGGCTTTCCCAATCTGGTCGACAACGACTGGCTTTATGGTGGCACACCCGACACCATCAAAGCCACCTTGGTGCAGGGCCGTGCAGGCAATATGCCGCCTTTGGCCGCAGCAGTGGGCACGCCTGACGATGTGCGCAACGTGGCGCACTACGTGCTCAGCTTGTCGGGCAGCCCGCACGACTCTTTGCGTGCATCGCTGGGCAAATCCAAGTTTGGTATTTGCGCTGCGTGTCACGGCATGGACGGCAAAGGCAACCAAGCCATGGGTGCCCCCAATTTGACCGATGACATCTGGCTGCACGGCTGGGGTGAAAACGCCATCGTCAACATCGTCACCAATGGCAAGGTCAACCAGATGCCTGCGCAGGCCAGCAAGTTGACCGAAGGCCAAATCCATGTGCTCGCTTCGTATGTCTGGGGCTTGTCCAACAACGCCGTGCCCAGTGCTGAGGCCAGCGCAACGAAATGATGTCACCCCCTGGCAGCAGGTGAGCCCTGCTGCCGTTTTGACCCAAGGTTTGCACTTTGTCCACCCCCGAAGATCGCCTCCCTCGCAGCGTGATTCCGATCACCCCTGTTCCCCTTGAGGGCGACGGGGAGATGGTGTCTTTGTACCAGGCGCATCAAAAAATTTACCCCCGCAGCGTTCAAGGGGTGTTCGCCAAATGGCGCTGGCTCATGGTGGTCATCACACAATTGGTGTTTTATGGCTTGCCTTGGCTGGCGTGGGGGCAGCGCCAGGCGGTGCTGTTCGACTTGGGTGCCCGTCGCTTCTACATCTTTGGCTTGGTTCTTTATCCGCAGGACTTCATTTACCTGACGGCATTGCTCGTCATTTGCGCACTGTCGCTGTTTTTGTTCACGGCCGTGGCGGGCCGTTTGTGGTGTGGCTTCGCCTGTCCACAAACGGTCTACACCGAAATTTTCATGTGGATCGAGCGCCAGTTCGAAGGCGACCGATCGGCCCGCATGCGCTTGGATGCAGCGCCCCTGAGCCTCAACAAAGTCTGGCGCAAAGTCGGCAAACAAGTCGCATGGATTGTGTTTGCTTTGTGGACAGGTTTCAGTTTTGTGGGCTACTTCACGCCCATTCGCGAGTTGACCGCGTCCATCTTGTCGCTGGGTTTCGGCCCTTGGGAAATTTTTTGGATTCTGTTTTACAGCTTTGCCACGTATGGCAACGCAGGTTTCATGCGCGAGCAGGTGTGCAAATACATGTGTCCTTATGCACGCTTCCAAAGCGCCATGTTCGACAAGGACACCTTGATCGTGACCTACGACGAAGCGCGTGGTGAGCCTCGAGGTGCCCGCTCCAAAAAGGCAGACCCCCAAGCGCTGGGTCTGGGCGATTGTGTGGACTGCACCTTGTGTGTGCAGGTCTGCCCCACGGGCATCGACATCCGCAAAGGTTTGCAGTACGAATGCATTGGCTGCGGCGCCTGCGTGGACGTGTGCGACAACGTGATGGACAAGGTGGGTTACAAGCGCGGCTTGATCAAGTTTTCGACGCAAAACGCCATGGACAAGGGCTGGAGTTGGGCACAAACGGTGCGGCGCATTTTCCGGCCCCGGGTGCTGATTTACACCGTGGTCCTCTGGGCCATCATCATCGGTGTGGGCTTGTCTTTGTGGGCACGCGAGCCGTTCAAGGTGGACATTGAACGCGACCGTGCGACCCTGGCGCGCATCGTGTCTGGCGGCAAAATCGAAAACGTATACCGTCTGCAAATCATGAATGCGGCTGAGCAAGACTTGAGCTTCCAGCTGCAAGTGGACGGCTTGCCAGGTTTGAGCTTGGTCACCGAGCCTTTGGTCGAAGTGGGGGCCACCGAATCGCGTTGGGTGTCCGTGCGTTTGCAGGTGCCCTACGACGCCGCGCCAGCCGGTTCTCACCCGATCCATTTCCGCATTGAGTCCCGCTCGCCGGATGGCCAATCGGTCGGTCATTTGCGCGAAAAAACCGTGTTCCTGATCCCTCGTTGAGAGATCTTTTTTTGAAAGACAGCCATGAACAACGCTCTCAATGCGCACACAGTCGGTCAACCTTGGTGGCGGTTCGGTTTGGTGTGGATGGTTTTTGCTGGTCCCGCCGTGGTGGTGGTGGCCGGATTCATCACCCTCTACATTGCTGTGACACACCCTGACCCGGTGATCAAAGAGACACCTCGCACGGCCATGCAAGTGCGCCAGGGCATCACCCATGCACCCGCGATGCAGGGCCGCAACCACGCGGCCACGGGCGAGTTGCCCACCGCATTGGATGCGCCTGCGGCTGCAGTGCCGACCAAGCCCTGAACAATTCGGGAGAGACACGATGCAGACCCAACGATGGATGTGGATTGCCTGGCCTGCCTTTTTGGTGGCCTGCCTGATGGAGATGTTGGTGTTCGCCTTGGTCGATCCGCATGACCTGCAATGGTTCGGTCGTGATTTGGAACTGTCTAAGCAAGCGATTTACACGCTGGCCTTTTTTGCTTTCTGGGCCTTGGCCATGGTGTCCAGTGGCTTGACCATACTTTTGGGCATGTCCTCGACTGAAGTGAACCGCTGAAAGCACCAAACAGCCGGTTCAGTGCTCCGCACCCCGCATCAGTGGCAATGTGCCGTGTTGTTGACCAGCCGCTGCAGGCCTTCGGTGTCCAGAATGCGCACATGGCGTTGCTTGACCTCCACGGTGCCGTCTTCCACAAACTTGGAGAAAGTTCGGCTGACGGTTTCGAGCTTGAGGCCCAGGTAGCTGCCGATCTCTTCGCGCGTCATGCGCAAGACCAACTCGGTTTGGGAAAATCCACGCGCATTCAGGCGCTGCACCAGGTTCAGTAAAAAGGCGGCCAAGCGCTCTTCGGCGCGCATGCTGCCCAGCAGCAGCATCACACCATGCTCGCGCACGATTTCACGGCTCATGATCTTGTGCACATGGTGTTGCAAAGCGATAACTTCGCGAGAAATTTCCTCGATCCGATCAAAGGGCATGACACAGACCTCGGCGTCCTCCAGTGCCACCGCGTCGCAGCTGTGCTGGTCGTTCACGATGCCGTCCAGGCCAATGATTTCGCCCGCCATCTGAAAGCCCGTGACCTGGTCGCGCCCATCTTCGGTGGCTAAGCATGTCTTGAAAAAGCCGGTGCGGATGGCGTAGAGCGAAGTGAATTTTTCGCCGTTGGTGAACAGGGTTTCGCCCCGCTTGATCTTGCGCCGCACGGCCACCAGATCATCGAGGCGGTTGAGGTCATGCTCGCTCAGCCCCATGGGCATGCACAACTCGCGCAAGTTGCAATTGGAGCAGGCGACTTTGATGGCTTGGGGATTCATGGTTTATCTCTTGGTTGCGCAATGGATTTGCCTTGGATCAAGACTTGAGCTTATACCGAAAAAACCGCTGAATTTGAGGGTATACCCTGTCCTTGCCAGAAATCCCGGAAAACCGGTAAAGGGTTTGACCTAAGTCAATGCATGGGCAGATGCGAGGGGGCAAAGTGATGCCTTCTTCTGTACACATTCGCATGAAAGGGCAGACACATGTCCGTTATCACGCCTGAGTTGCTGACACGCTTTGACGTGCCCGGCCCGCGCTACACCTCCTACCCCACTGCAGACCGTTTTGTTGAAGCCTTTGGCGAAGCCGATTACGTGCAAGCGTTGGTGCAGCGCCAATCGGGCACGGTGGGCAAACAACCACCTTTGTCGCTGTATGTGCACATTCCGTTTTGCGAGTCGCTGTGCTACTACTGTGCCTGCAACAAAATCATCACCAAGCACAAAGAGCGGGCTGCGGATTATTTGACATATCTCAGCAAAGAGGTCGCGCTGCACACCCGGCATTTGGGGCTCGGGCAGTCGGTCAGCCAATTGCATCTGGGCGGCGGCACGCCCACCTTCATGAGCGACGAGGAGTTGCGGCAACTCATGGCCCTGCTGCGCGCGCACTTTGAATTCGTGCCGGGCGGTGAATACTCCGTTGAGGTGGACCCGCGCACCGTGGACGAAAGCCGCCTGGCCGTTCTGGCCGAGCTGGGTTTCAACCGCCTGAGTTTTGGCGTGCAGGACTTTGACCCCGCCGTGCAAAAAGCCGTGCACCGCATCCAGCCTGCAGAGCAGGTGTTTGCTTTGGTGGAGGCGTCGCGCCGCCTGGGTTTTGAGTCGGTCAACATCGATCTGATCTATGGCTTGCCCCTGCAAACGCCTGAGTCCTTTGACCGCACGCTGGAGCAGGTCAAGCGTCTGCGGCCAGATCGCATTGCCCTGTATGCCTATGCGCATTTGCCCGAACGCTTCAAGCCGCAGCGCCGCATTCACGCGCAAGAGCTGCCTGCAGGTGCGGCCAAGGTGGCCATGCTCTCGCGCTCGCTCGACGCCCTGACCGATGCGGGCTATGTCTACATCGGCATGGACCACTTTGCTTTGCCGGGCGACGCTTTGGCCGTGGCCAAACGGCAGGGGCGTTTGCACCGCAACTTCCAGGGCTACAGCACGCAGGCCGATTGCGACCTGATTGCTCTGGGCGTGTCCTCGATCGGTCGCATCGGCGCGACCTACAGCCAAAACGCCAAGACCCTGAACGAGTATGCCGACCTGCTTGACCAAGGCCATTTGCCGGTGGTGCGTGGCTTGGCGCTCACGCGCGACGACCTGATCCGCCGCGCGGTCATCATGGCGCTCATGTGCCAAGGGCAGTTGCCATACGAGGCCATCAACTTGGCCTGGCTGGTCGACTTCAAGACCCTGTTTGCCCCCGAGCTGCGCCAACTCGAAGACATGCAAACGCAGGGCCTGGTGCAGTTGAGCGAGTCTGGCATCCAGGTCACGGCCATGGGCTGGTTCTTTGTGCGCGGCGTGGCCATGGTCTTCGACCGCTATGTGCAGGCCGACCGCAACCGCACGCGGTTTTCCAAAATCATTTGATGTGCACAGGGCTGGGGTCTGGGTGTATCGGGGGCGGTCTGCATCGCCGACAATGCACCTCTTGATATTCAATCGAACAAGCCATGCAAAGTTCTTTGGCCATCACGGCCTTGATGATGGGGGTGCTGGGTGGGCCACATTGCGTGGCCATGTGCGGCGCGGCCTGTGCGGGTCTGGGCCAGGCTGCGGGTGAACGTCGTGGCCAAGCTTTGCTGGCGTTTCAGTTGGGCCGCTTGTGCGGCTATGCGCTCTTGGGCGCGGTGGCCGCGGCCAGCGTTCAGGGCTTGGGCTGGTTGACCACGCAGTCAGCGGCCATTCGCCCGGTCTGGACCTTGCTTCACCTCACCGCTCTGGTGCTGGGCTTGTTGCTCATGCTGCAGGCACGGCAACCCGTGTGGCTCGACGCCGCTGCTCGCCGCTTGTGGGCGCGCGTGCGGGCCTTCAATACCCGCTGGGGGCGAGCCGCGCCCTGGATGGTCGGCGGGCTGTGGGCCTTGATGCCCTGCGGCCTGCTCTATTCGGCTTTGATGGTGGCCGCTTTGACCAGTCATCCCTTGGAGGGGGCCGCCACCATGGCTTTGTTTGCGCTGGGCAGCAGCATCAGCCTGTGGGCCGGGCCTTGGCTGTTTTTGCGCATGCAGACCTTGGGCGATGGGGCCTGGGGCATGCGAGCGGCAGGCTTGGCGCTGGTGTCTGTGTCGGCCTGGGCCTTGTGGATGGGGCTGGTGCATGACCAAGCGCCGTGGTGCGTTACACCCTGACACCAAAATGCAGGGCTTGGGGCGTGTGACGCGCGCTGCGGCGTTCAGAATCATGGCGCTAAGTGCCCGATGTTTTTGCCACCTTCTGCGAAAGACTCCCCATGAAACTGATTCGAACAACCTCGTTGTCTTGGGCGCTGATGACGGCGCTGGTCCTGCCTGTTGCATCGGTGCAGGCCCAAAGTGCATCCAATACCCCCCATGCAGCACAAGCCGCACTGAACCAAGTCCTGCATTTGAATGCCTCGGCCCAGACCGAGGTGGCGCAAGACTGGTTGGTGATCACCCTGTCGGTGCAAAAAGAAGGCGTGCAAGCCCCTGCCGTGCAAAAACAGCTCAACACCATTTTGTCCGCCGCTTTGGCTGTGGCCACACCGATGGCCAAACCCGGGGCTCTGGAGGTGAAAACGGGCGAGATGAATGTGTCGCCGCGCTATGGCCGAGACGGCAAGATGAACGGCTGGGTGGGCTCAGCGCAACTTGTTTTGCAGGGCCGTGATGTCGAGCAAATCACCACACTCGCAGGGCGCATGCCAGACCTGACGGTGTCGCAGATCGACTGGCGGCTGAGTCCTGAGCACAAAACTGCGGCTGAAGCGCGCATCCAGGCCGAAGCGGTGGCGCATTTTCAGAGCAAAGCCCAATCCCTGACGAAGCAGTTTGGCTTTGCGGCTTACACACTCAGGGAAGTGCGCGTGAGCGCCCAAGAGGCGGGCGAGGGCGTTGTCATGCCACGCATGGCCATGGCCCAGATGGACGCGCCATCGCCGATGCCGGTGCCAGCGGTGGCAGGCAAGTCACGCGTGGTGGTGAACATTTCGGGCAGCATTGTGCTGCGCTGAAGGCGGAAAGACTGCGGCCAGAGTCGTGCGAAGTCGGCCACAGCAAGCCCGAAGGACCCATCGGTCAGGCGGACAGGCCTTTGTAAAGCATGTAAGCAGCCAGCAGGTACAGCACGCTGGCAAAAACGCGCTTGAGTTGCTTGACGGGCAGTTTGTGCGCAGTGGATGCCCCAATGGGAGCCATCAGCACGCTGCACACCGCGATCACCACCAAAGCGGGCAACCACAGGTAGCCAAAGCTGTTGGCCGGGAGGTTCTGCACATTTTGGCCGCTCACGATGTAACCGGCCACGTTGGCCAGCGCAATTGGAAAGCCCAAGGCCGCGCTGGTGGCCACGGCGGTGTGGATGGCCACATTGCACCAGGCCATGAAAGGCACGCTGATGAAACCACCACCAGCCCCCACCAGACCCGAGAGCAGGCCGATCAAGCCGCCCGCGCCCAGCAAGCCCTGAAAGCCAGGAACTTGGCGCGATGGCGCAGGTTTTTTGTCCAGAAACATTTGTGTCGCCGAAAAGCCCACAAATAATGCAAAGAACAAAGCCAGGTAAGTGCCCTTGGCAAAGGCAAAAATGCCCAAGCTGCCGATCAAACTACCGATCACGATGCCCGGAGCCAGGCCTTTGACCAAATCCCAGCGCACGGCTTTTTTCTTGTGGTGGGCACGAACGCTGGAGACGCTGGTGAAAATGATGGTGGCCATGGACGTGGCAATCGCCATCTTGACGGCCAGGTCAGGGCTGACGCCTCTGGCCCCCAACATGTAGGTCAAGAACGGCACCATGATCATGCCGCCGCCAATGCCGAGCAAGCCTGCCAAAAAGCCTGTGCACAGGCCAAGAACAGCCAATTCGGCCAACAGCAGAGGTTCGATGATCATGGGGGAGGGGGAATGGGGAGATAAAAAAGAAGGTGTCTGCAAGTGCCACCGGACCGGCATCCTGAACCGGGGTTCAGGTGGGCGAGGGCAGACTGGCGTTGGGTTCATCTGACGCGAGATGATCACGCTCACCAGCCAATGTACCAAGCCCGGGCTCTAAGAGCATTGGTTCAAGGAAATATAAAGCCCGGCATGCACTGCAGACAGAGCGATTGTAGAGGCTAAACAGCGACGCGGGCCGTCGCCTACACAACAACGCTCGGCACCCCATGCATCTGCATCAAAGCAGTTGGCCGTCTTTTTCAATCACACCATCAAGGCGCTGCAGCAATTGCGTCAGGCGCACCTGCGCGTCGGGTTGCAAGTCACTCGCGGCCGCAGCATGAGCAGCGGGTATAGGCGCTTCGACTTGTTCGAAAGCCAAGTTCAGCGCAGCCAACACGGCAATGCGGTCACGCGCCTTGATCTTGCCGGCGTCGCGGATCTTACACATGGCTTCATCCACCTTGCGCACCGCGCCCAGCAAGCGTTCTTCGCCGCCTTCGGGGCAACCCAGAATGTAGCTTTGGCCCATGATCTGGACATCTATTTGTTTGTTGCTCATGCGGATGCCTCATGCGAAGCAGTTGGGGCAGAAGGGGGCAAGCGCTCGATGAGCGCGTCCACCCGGGCTCTGGCCGCAGCCAAACGAGACTTGAGCTGATCGCGCTCCAAACTCAGTGCCTGCACTTGCTGGGACAGCAAAGCATTGGTGCGTTGGAGCTCTTCGTGGCGCAGCAACAAATGGTCCACACGCTCGGCAATTTGATCGATGGTGTCGGAGGAGGCCATGGCATACAAGAAAAAGGAAGACCACTATTGTAGGGCGTGCCACACCAAGTCCAATGATTTTGTAGGTTTGTAGACAGCTTTGCACCTAGAATGAACGCTGTTGGTGCTCGCGTTGCCGGTTCACGGCGCGCAGTTCAACGGGAAGCAGGAGGGACCAGCCATCACGGCCCACCTAACCTGCGCTGCCCCCGCAACGGTAAGCAGACGGTTTTTGGTTCACGCCAAAAGCCAGCTTTCATCTCAAACCACTGGCCGCCCTGAAACAGGCGGCTGGGAAGGTGATGAAGGTCGCTCTGTCAGCCCGGATACCGGCCAACAAGGTGACCTGTCGCAAGACGGGTTGTAAAGCCCATGCACTGTCGGGGAAGGCGGTGAGGGCGTT
>OBPM01000038.1_pt1 | contig 34727 bp, 57 predicted proteins | sample 1493981 | NCBI WGS metagenome assembly OBPM01 (sample SAMEA3275485, study PRJEB22092) | marine metagenome | reverse complement strand
GCAGCGGGGGAGGGACCGCTGAGATCGGCAAGCGCATGAACCGGATGCGCTGATCGCAGTTATACACTGCGTGAGGCAACTCCACAACATAAAGGAGTGCCGAGATGCACAGCTTCGACCCACATATTGCAGCGCGCGTTGGCGTGAATGCTGCTGTGCTTTACCAGAACATTGTCTGGTGGTGCGCAAAGAATGCTGCGAACCGTCGCAATGAACATGATGGAAAGTTCTGGACCTATAACAGCGTGAAGGCGTGGGCTGAATTGTTTCCATATCTGACCGCAAAACAGATCAGATCTTCGCTCGATCGCCTTGAAGCAGAAGGTCTGATTTTGTCTGGCTGCTTCAACACATCAGCTTATGATCGGACTAAGTGGTTCTGCCCAGTAAGCCCATCACATTTGCCTTCAGGGGCAAATGAATTGGTCCGTGAGGGCAAACCTATACCAGTTGTAAACACAGATAGTAAACCAGAAGAAGTATTGGTCGCAAAAGCGACACGGCAACGAAAGCCAGAAGTTGATCTGCCAGAAGGCTGGATCCCCAACGACAAGAATGTCCAAGACGCGATGGATCGCGGTTTCTCAGCACAGGAGATTGAAAATGAAGCAGACCGGTTCGCCAACTTCCATCGCTCTAAGCAAAACCGTTTCCGCGACTGGGACGCAGCTTGGCGCACATGGCTCGGCAATGCACGCAAGTTCGCAGCAACTCAGCGAGGAAAAGGTGGACAAGGGTCTGGCATGGTTGCGGCGTTTGCCGCAGTTGCCGCCCGAAGCGCTGCCGAAGAAAGAAGACGTTCTGAGAATCCAGACGACCCTGATGACACCATGCTCTGGGGTGTGGATCTCGGCTAGAGTCGCAGCCCTTCTCAGCCCTTACTATGAGAAAGACATTCCACAGTCGGTGCGCGAGATGGAGGCAGAGGATTGGCGAGAGGCTTTGCGGGAATTTCCTCAGTGGTCCATTGAGCGGGCTGTGCGCTGGTGGAAGGGCGAAGAGAACCCAGATCGGCGCAAGCGTCCAATGGAGGGCGACATCGCAGCGCGGTGCAGGCTTGAGATGAATGGTGTTTCCTCGGCAGTCCTGATGCTGGAACTATGCTCAAGCGGACGCAACCCAGTGCAGAAGGAGGAGCCGCGAGAGCGCATATCCAAAGAGGCCGCGAACGAAATCATGGCGCAGGCTGGGTTCTCTGCAAAAAAACTTTAGAAATAGCGCAAATAATGTTTGCATTGGTGAAAACCTGTCGTTAATGTAAAGGAAGAAACAGGGAGACACGGACATGACCAACGAACAGATGACCGCAGAAATCAACAAGCTAAACAAATATCAGCGCGCAACAATGCGTGAAGCAGCACATCGTGCTTCTGTTGAATATGTTGAAGTCAACGATTTCTTTAAATCGTCTGTCACTGTTCGGGCAAAAACTCGCTTTACTAACGGCGACGCATATTGGATCTGCGCACAGATCGGCGCACGCGGGAAATTGATCGAAAAGCGTGTTGTTAAAGCATAACCCAACGGGGGCTGCGGCCCCCACCAACTTCAGGAGGGAAACATGGGATACATAATCGGAATTGCAGCAGTCGCAGCGTGGCTTACACATGTGGTGACATGCTTGGCCGCAGGTGCTTGGGGATACTTGATCGCGGGGGCATTGATTGCGCCAATCGCAGTAATCCACGGAATCATGATTTGGTTCGGTGCAGGTGCAGTGTGACAGGCTGCGGGCTAAATGATCGGACAGTCAGAGGGATAATCCGTGACTTGTCCGACGGATACGGTGCCGAAGACATCAACGTCAGGGGCACAGCAACAACTGAACAAGTTTGGTATGTCGTCAGCTTCATGAGAAAGCACGAAATGCTGGATAGGTTTTTCTCAGACAATCGAAAGAAAAGGAAAAAGAATGCTTAACCTAACAATCGCAGGCACAGTCGGAAAAGACGCGGTTCTGCGCAAGACAAACAACGGAGACGCTGTTCTCGGCTTTTCCATTGCTGTTGACAACGGAAAGGACAAAAACGGCAACAAGCGAGAGACCACATGGGTCAACTGCTCAATCTGGGGCAAACGCGCTGAGAGCCTTGAGCAATACATCACCAAGGCAAAAAAGATGGTGCTGACCGGTCGTCCAAGCGTTTCGGTATATGAGGGCAAGGGCTCGCTAACGCTGTCGGTGAATGACTTCACGTTCATGGGTGGTGGTGATCGAGATGATGTGCAGCGCCAGCATGAAGAGCCGCGCAATGACATTGATGACTCAGATATTCCATTTTAATCATGGCAGAGATTAACATCACACAGGACGGGCGCGGCATGTTTCCAGTCGCGCTCGATGCAGCGAAGCCGGGCGACGAGATCGTCTATCACATTGGTGAATATGCCAAGGGCCCACACAAGAAAGACGCTCTGGACAGCGCTGAACTGGGTCTCTGCATGATCTATCAGCGCCGCCTTGATTACGGACAGTTCGCTTACATCGCGCTGAAGAAGAAGCGGTGAATGTCTGGCGCCCAGAAGATCCGACCGGCATGGGGCAAGTTTACCTGCCGGATCGGAAATCAAGGGACGCTTATGGCAATGCGTGCCGGGATAAAATTCTGGAAAGCGCTGCCCAGCACTGCATCACGCTTTCGACGATATACGACCGCCGCGCATTTATTGACAAATACCCAGAGACGATGCGCGACGACCTAAAGGCCAAAATCAAAAAAATATGGGAGATGAGGAAATGACCATGCAAGACCCAAAGCAAAGCATCTACGCATACCGCACCAAGGTCGCGCCGAATGTTTCGCTGCCAAATACCGCAAGGAAGCCACCAGCGCGCGAACAGGCCATGCTTGACCTAATTTCCGAGGGATACACGCCGGGAGAGGCAATGGCCCGTCTAGAGCGCGCTGACGGCCACAAACGCCTATTCCCAGAAAAGCCTGCATACGGGACGCTGCATGAGCCTGCAAAGACTCCGAAGCGAAATGTCGGGCTGCACTTCACCGGCATCATGCGACTGCTGACTGACAGCTGGACAACATCATCAACGATTGCCCAGCTGCTCAAGCAAAACAAAATTCATGTGCAATATGACATGTTCGTCTTGGCGAATGATGGGCAGATCGAGCGCCGGCGCAAAACATCACACAGCCCATATGAATTTCGGAGGGTCCAGAAATGACCACATATTTAACCCTGCTCTGCCTGTCTATTGCGGATGGATCACAAATTTGCCTGCCGATCAATTCCCAAGCTCTATGCGAGCAGGCAATGGAACAGGCCGTTGAGGAACTATACCCAGAATATGGTCTGGATCTTTACGTCGGCTGTAAGAAGACAAGCATTGTCACAACATCGCCGCGCCCAAAGCCAAAGCCCGAGGTTAATTGATGAAACGCCCGGCAATTGAGAGAATTAAGGCCGTCGAGATGTTTAAGTCTGGCATGTCACCAAAGCAGATCGCTGAACATACCGGCAAGAGCGTCAAGACAATTTATGTCACGCTCAGTGAGGCTCGGCGTCAGGGCCTTCTACCGAACTGGACCGGCAGGTTCAGAACTCGCGGTGAATACACGCAGGCATCCTCGCCAATCAAATACATGTCAAACATCGCCCGAGAGCAGAGCAAGCAGATGGGATCAATGGAGACCCTGATCAACGAACTGCCATATGACGTAACCAAGTGGTTGATCGCCCAGACGCCAGAGAACAGCACAGTTGTCACGCTGATCGCGGCAATCATCAAAGACACTTATTTTGAGGAGCATGAGACATGACTGATGATCTAGTGAAACCAGAGGGTTACACTGGCCCTATCGAGGTTGGGATGAAATTCATTTGGATGCCGGAAACTATTGCCTGTGAATATGTAACCGTCACCAAAGTTGTTGACATCGAATGGGATGAAAGACGGATTTTCACTGAATATGGCAGGATGAACGAAGAGACTTGGAATGATGAAAGTCGATTTCGAGAGGCCTGTGTCCGAAACTTCGAAGGAGAGCAGCTATGAGTGATGATCTTAAACAGAAGCTACATGATCTCTCTATTAGTGCATGGAGTACAACACCACTTATAGCAATAGCCCGCATCGAAGAACTGGAAACTGAACTAGCTGGAGCTATTAACGTGGCCTATGGGGTATCCGAGGCTGCTGGTAAACGTAGAGGTGAACTGGAAGCCAAGCTGGCGGTGGTGGAGAAAGAGCGGGATGACTTGCGGTATCTAGCTAAAGCGGAAACCAGAGAAGATGCAGAGGCTTTTCGAAATAATGCCATGAACCAAATTGACAGGTGTTGGGAAATTGATCGCGTTAAGGATGCAATGGGCATTATTCGCACCGAAGGGGCAATTTCCAAGATCAAAGGAGAGCAGCCATGAGCGATCGCACTTCAGCTGTGACGATAGTAAAGCAGGGCCATGCAAACTGGGTTGTGCTTGTCTCGTTCGTGCTAGGCTCATGGGTAGGCGCTCTTGTTGCACTTGCCATTGTCATTATTAAAGCAATCTGAAAGGACAGGACGAATGACTGACCTTGAACAACGCCTGCGCAACGAAACAGGCCGACTGACACGCGCACTGCAAGACGCGGGCCAACAACGCAAAGAAATGCAATCCGATCTGATCTGGCACCGAGACGACATCACGGAGGCCATTGAGTTGCTGCAATCTGGAATGACGCGTGATGCCATCCAAGTGCTGCAAGGCTCACTGGATCGGCGCAACAGGACGCGCGAGCCACGGAAGGTAAAACATCAAAGTGCAGAGTAATATTGCCGCAATGGCATAAAACATCTATCATGCAGCAGTAGTCGGAACTCTTTTCCGAAAAAAGGTAAAACAATGGCCAAGAAAAGCAACGCAGGTAGACCATCAATTTACACGCCACAGATCGTTGAAAAGGCTTGGCATTATGTAAACAATGGATGGGAAGATGCAGGGGATCTTGTCCCAAGCGTGGCTGGGTTAGCATGTGATATTGGTGTTAGCCGCGAGACATGTCATGCTTGGGCAAAGGACGAAACAAAAGAATTTTCTTACATCCTTAGTGTAATCGCAGAAAAACAAGAGCGCCAATTGCTTCGAGGTGGCCTTTCAAACGCATTCAATGCCTCAATCACAAAGATGATGTTGTCTAAGCATGGATATTCCGACTCGGTGAAGCAGGAAGTTACCGCAGATGTGTCTGTCACGGCGTATAAATGGGACGAGTGATCACTATCCCATACAAGCCTCGCGGACCAATGAAGGATTACCACAGGCGCTCTGAGCGTTTCACCTGCATTGTAGCGCATCGACGCTTTGGAAAGACTGTTGCAGCAATCAATGATTTGATCCGCACAGCTTTGACGCTTGATCGGCAGAACGTCCGAGTCGCTTACATTGCGCCATATTACCGGCAGGCAAAGGCTATCGTTTGGGATTATGCCAAGTATTACACCAGTGTGATTGCAGGCGTTGTCATCAACGAAAGCGAACTGCGCATCGACTTCCCAAATGGCGCTCGCCTTCGCTTGTTTGGCGCAGATAACTATGACGCAATGCGTGGTCTGTATTTTGACGACGTTGTGCTTGATGAGCCAGCCGACTTCCCAGTCAGTGCGTGGCCTACAGTCATCCGCCCGGCACTGGCAGACCGCAAAGGTCGAGCGACGTTTATTGGCACGCCAAAGGGCAAGAACGAATTCTGGGAAGTTTACAATCGAGCCAAGGCAGATCCTGACTGGTTTACGTTGATGCTCAAGGCGTCAGAGACCGGGATCATTGATGACGACGAACTGAAAGACGCCCGCCAAACAATGGGCGAAGATCGGTATGAACAAGAATTTGAATGCTCATTCGAGGCTGCCATCACCGGGGCTTATTACGGCACAGAGATGAAGGCCGCGACGAATGACAATCGCGTTACCAAGGTTCCATACGACCCAGCGCTGAAGGTTATCACCTCTTGGGATCTTGGCGTCGGTGACAGCACCGCGATCTGGTTTGCGCAGTATGTCGGGGCAGAGCGCCGGATCATTGATTATTACGAAAGCAGCGGCGTCGGGCTCGATCACTATGTCAGGGAATTGCAGCAACGCAATTATGTCTACGGCGAGCATATTCTGCCACACGACGCTCGGGTTCGTGAACTTGGCAGCGGCAAGACACGGGTGGAGACGCTCGGTGAACTTGGCTTGCAGAACATAACCATCGCCCCAAACCTGATGATTGATGACGGCATTCAGGCTGTGCGCTCATCGCTGGCAACAACATGGTTTGACGCTGAGAAGTGCAAGCTGGGCATCGAGGCGCTGCGGCAATATCAGCGTGACTATGATGAGAAGGGCAAGACTTGGCGTGGCCGACCGAAGCATGACTGGACATCTCACGGCGCCGACAGCTTTCGGTATCTAACAGTCGGCTATCGACCATCCAGCGGCTTTGCATCTGCGCCTATTCGGCGGAACCTCAAGGGTATAGCGTAAAGCTGGCAATTGCGGTATTGTTCGGTAAATAAAAGCCTCAGATCGGACACCGCAATGGATGATGTTGTAGACAAAATTTACAAAGCCAAGATTGTCAGCGCCAAACAAAACGCTGTGAATATGGCGAAGGCAAAGGCCAACTGGAACCTCGGCCCAGAGAAGACTTCGCCTGACATGGTTTCGAACAAGCCGTATTGGTCGAAGATGGCTAAGATCTGGGACATTCCAGAGCGTGACGCTCGCCATCAGATGTGCGCAAACTGCGGATACTTTGACAATACCCCTGAGACCATGCAGCTGATGGACGCAATCCCGCTGAATTCATACGACATGGACGGTGGTGGCCGTGGGCATTGTACCAAGCTGTTTTTCATTTGCCATAACCTGCGCACCTGCATGGCGTGGGAACGCAAAGACTTCATCGGAGATTGATTTATGGCAACGTGGGATGAACTGACGCCGGAAGAGAAGCAGCGTTACATCGACGAAGTGTATGCTCGCGATGTCATGATGCCACCAAGCGCGGATGCAGCCTTTACTCCGACTGTGCCGACCGCTGGATCCAGCTATCAGTTTGGCGATGTTGGCCGTGATGCAGGCAATGAGGCATTGCAAGCTGTTTACCCGCTGCTTGCTAGCGCGGTGAACCCACAGAGCAGCAATCTGCTTGATGTCGCCACCAACTACGCTACTGGCACTGCTGGTGGGCTGCTGTCAGGTGCGATTGGACTGGGTCAGAAGGCTGGCGGCTATGCTGCTGACGTTCTGGGGGCTGGTGCTGAGGCTCTGCCATCATGGCTAGGCGGTGATCGCTGGAGCCGTGGTGGGTCTGCGCAGGCTTTGTATGGCGATATGCAGGCAGGCGGTCAGTCGGCTGGTCTTGGCACTGAGGCAAACGCTCTGGGGCTGCTGTCTGAACTTGGCGCTGGCAAGTATGCTCGCGGCGCTATTACTGATCGACTGAGCCAGCCCGGACCTGTGCCGACGATGTATAGCAACCCGATTGCTGGTTTGTTGGGTGACGCAGGCAAAAAAGATGCTGGGTTTGATATTGTGCGAAAAGATGCTTCCGGTATTTTTGGCGCAGGAACTGAGCGAGTGAGATATACAGATCCAAAAAGCGGTGGGACAATGGAAGTTGTTGTTCGCCCAGATGGAAGCGCGTCTGTGCTTGAGTTGGAGGTTCCAGAAGCATCCAGAGGCAAAGGCATAGGTCAGTCGCTTCAAGAGCGCGTGATGCAAGACTTCCCAGTGATGGGCGGGCAGGTGTCGTCCAAGGCTGCGGCAACAACTGCTTATCGCTTAGGAAGGCGTCCTGTCGGTAAGCCAAATGCAACGCTTAAAGATGTTTTTGCCGAAATGGAAGACATGTCTTCCGTCAACATGATTTCACCGCAGATGCAGGCATTGAGAACGCCGGCTGACCCAGTGGCAGTTCGTGGCGCTGAAGTCATGGATATGCTGAAATCTGGTCGCGGATCTGACGTCACTGACCAGATGCTGGACATGGGCGATTCTGTGCTGAACGCTAGGTTAAATGAATATCTTTACAAGAACGCTGACATTCCAATGGATGAGGCAAGCCGGATGGCGCGTTCTGATAAAATGTTTAATCAGGATGGTTATCACGCCACAAATGAAGATTTTCAGGCACTATCTCCGCCAGTTAAGGCTGGTGTTGATGAATTTGCAACGCAGCAGGCAACTTTCTTGACTCGCTCACCATCAGCAGCAAATGATTTTGCACGCAAAAATATAATTCCAATGAAAGCGAATGCTATTTCATTATTTGATCCAGCAACATTGCAATCAAACCCTGATGCAAGGTGGCTTGATGATAGTTGGTCAAAACTTGGCAGAGACCTTGTAGATGATGCAGCTTCCGGAAAACTTGGAGATGCGGTTGATGATCCTGAAGGCTATGCAGCGGCTGCTGCGTCGGGACAATGGGATATTATTGAAAGCGCACCATTTCAAAATTGGTTGCGTGATAAGGGTTTTGAAGACTTTAATGTTAGTGAAGCTGGAAATCAAAATTTTGCAATACAAGATCCATCACGCATCCGTTCTCGCTTCGCCCGTTTCGACCCACGCCTATCGCACCTCAAGAACCTGTCAGCCAGCGTTGGCGCAGGTCTACTCGGCGCTGGGATGATGCCAGATCGCGGAAATCAGCAGTAACCACACCTGCGTGACAGCGCCAGCCATATGCGCTATAATGCGCCAAACGATGGAGATGAATATGCCACTGAAGAAGGGTTACTCGCAGAAGACTGTGAGCAAAAACATCTCCACCGAGATGAAGCATGGGAAACCGCAAAAGCAGGCAATTGCTATCGCTTTGTCAACTGCGGCCAAAGCTAAAGCAAAGGCTAAGAAATGAGCATTGCAACATATGCAGAACTGAAGACTGCCATTGCGGACTTTCTAAACCGTGATGACCTTGATGGTGTCATCGGGAACTTCATCGCCTTGGCAGAGGCGGATATGAGCCGGGCTATCCGTCACTGGCGCATGGAAGGCCGAGCAACTGCGGAGATTGACACCCAATACTCCGCAATTCCTGCTGACTTCATGGAGATTATTCGGTTCTACATCACCTCGAACAATACGCAGCCGCTTGAGCTTATCAGCCAGAATGAGATGCTTGATCGTAAGCGCATGGCTGCAAATGCTGTTGGGATGCCGAAGTATTATGCGCTTACTGCTGGCGAGATTGAGGTCTACCCAATTCCAGATGGGACATACACATCTGAGTTGTATTACTATCAGCGCATCTCGGCTCTGAGCGACAGCAACACAACCAACTGGCTGTTGCAGTATTATCCAGACGCATATCTCTATGGCGCGCTGATCCACTCGGCGCCATACCTTAAAGATGATGCGCGCATTCAGATCTGGGTCGGGCTGTTCCAGAACGCTGTTAGCTCGATCAACATTGAGAGCGACAAAACGAAATTTGGGGGCACTGGCCTTCGCATTAAAGTCAGGGGTCTATCATGAGCTTCTCTAACACTTACGAAACCAATGTGCTGACTTGGGCATTTACTGCAACTGCGGTAACTCGCCCAACTGCTTGGTATCTCGCGCTGTTCACCACCAATCCAGCAGAAACTGGAACCGGCACTGAAGTCAGCGGCACCGGTACAGCATATGTTCGCAAGCCTGCATCGTTCACTGTGTCTGGCAATACGGCGTCCAACAGCGCGGCGATTGAATTCCCGACAGCAACGGCAACATATGGAACCGTCACGCATGTAGGCGTCTATGACGCTCTGACCGGCGGCAACCTGATTGCATATGCGGCTCTGACCACCTCGAAGGCAATTGACACCGGCGATGTTCTGCGAGTTCCTCTGGGCGATCTCAACGTAACGCTGGACTAATAGATGGTTGATACCGTCTACAGAACAGGGTTTGGCACTGGCGCTTATGGCGTCCGTGCTTATGGCGTTGACGGTGTCATAAAGGTCGGCGCGTCCGTTGTTGTGTCGGTATCAGCAACGGCAGCAGCCAATGTGCGCGTTCGCCTTGTCGCCTCTATCCCGGCAGCAGTTTCGACGGTTGTCGCGGCGTCTCAGAACGTCCGTGAGGTGTCGGCAACCTCCAGTTCAACGGCAACCGTCACGGCAAGCCAGCAGCGCGTCAGAGAGGCCGCTGCAACAGCGTCTGCATCCGCCAGCGTATCTTCTGCATGTGAGCGCGTAAGGCTGTCTGACGGGGCTGTTACGGCGTCTGCTGTGGTTTCTGCTTCTGGCGAGCGCATCAAGCAGCCGACAGCTATCGTTGCACTGGTTTCGACCGCAACATCTAATGCTGAAGCCGTTTATATTGTAAGCGCCGCAACAGCTTGCGTTGCATCGGCTACCTCAACCTCTATTAGAGTGCAGCATGTTGCGCCTAATGTTTCTTGCGCATCTGTATTCTCGGCATCTGCAATTGAGAAGTGGGAGCCAGAAGCTGTTACTGGTGAGGTTTGGGCTCCAGTTGATTTAGCACCTGAAGTATGGCAAAATGCCATCAACGCAACCGAGGTCTGGATTGCGTCTTCCCCCAAATCGACGGATTGGAACGCAGCCTCGGCCACTGCTGAAATTTGGCGACCAGCCGCTTAGGAGATGACAAATGGTAGATACAACCACCACCACGCTTGGACTGACAAAGCCTGAAGTTGGCGCATCTGAGGACACTTGGGGTGATAAGATCAATGCGAACCTTGATCTTATTGATGATGCGCTTGATGGAACGACTTCGGTGTCCTTGGACATCAATGGCGGAACTATTGACGGCGTGACCATTGGTGCCACAGTTGCCCCGACAGTTACAAACCTCGGATCCGTTGCAACTGCTGACATCAACGGCGGCACAATCGACGGAACGACCATCGGATCCGCCTCTCCTGCGGCTATCACTGGCACTGCATTGACGGCAACAACCTCCGCCACCCTGCAACATTCTGCCAGCACCAAACTCGCCACCACCGCCACAGGTATTGACGTAACTGGCACTGTCACGGCTGATGGGCTGGTTGTGGATGGGATTGCTACGCTTAACGCTGTTGACCCCTACGTTAGATTTAATGCTTCTACATCTGTTGATTATAACGTAGGTGCAACTTCGGCTGGCGGGTTTTACATTTATGACGTTACAAATGCTGCTATGCGATTGTTTGCAGATGACAACGGCGACATCGCCTTCTACGAGGACACAGGCACCACACCAAAGTTCTTCTGGGATGCGAGTGCTGAGTCTTTGGGTATCGGCACAAGTTCGCCTAGCAGAAAGCTGGTAGTTGAGGACTCATCTTCGACGCCGTTTATCTCTGTTCAGGGTGCGTCTGGTGCGGAAGGTGGTATTCTTTGGGGGACCATCGGCGTGGGTGATGCTCAGGGCCAACTTAGATACAATAACTCGTCAAATTATATGACGTTTGTTACTAGTAGCACAGAACGTGCCCGCATAGACGCATCTGGGAACCTCGGCTTGGGGGTTGTTCCTAGTGGTTCGTGGGCTTCTCCAGCTTTGATGCTTGGTAAAATTGGGTCTGGCAATCCAACATACCCATTTATTACAAGCACAAATACACAGGACATTAACATAGGCAGTAATGCTTATTGGGATGGCACAAATTGGCGGTATCAATTTGCCTCGGCGATTACCGCAATGCGTTATCAGATTGGATATAACTCATTCCAGTGGCATACATCTCCCGCTGGAACTGCTGGTAGCCCTATCACCTTCACGCAGGCTATGACGCTGACGGCAAGTGGTAACCTTGGCCTTGGGACTACCACACCAGATGTTTCAAGCTATCGCAGTTTTGTGCAAGACAGTGGTGTAGCCAGCCTCTACACGCAGCGTGTAGGTGGGACGGAAGAATTCAGTATCTACAGTGATTCAGGCATCACCGCTCTTGCCTGCCCGACAAACCCCCTTACCTTCTCCACTGGAAATACAGAGCGTTTACGGATAGACGCATCAGGGAACCTGCTGGTGGGGACTACGACAGCCACGGCGGGGGATGATGGGGTTATCATCTATCCAAACGGCACCACCGTGCAAGTTCGTCCGGGTGGTGCGGGCGTATTTACTGATTACTACATCATAGGTGGGTCACCTGTCGGGTCAATCTCAACCAACGGGACAAGCGTTGCCTACAACACCTCCTCTGACTACCGCCTAAAAGACGACATCCAGCCAGTTGCAAATGCTGCTGATCGCTTGCTCCAACTCAAGCCAATTAACTTCGCATGGAAAGCGGACGGTTCTCGCACTGACGGATTCCTTGCTCACGAGTTGCAGGAGGTTATCCCAGACGCAGTACAGGGCACCAAGGATGAAGTCGATGCTGATGGCAAGCCTGTCTACCAAGGCATCGACCAGAGCAAGATCGTCCCACTGCTTGTCGCTGCTATTAAGGAACAGCAGGCGACCATCACCGACCTTAAAGCCCGCATCACTAACTTGGAGACTAAACCATGATCGCATACACTTGGACCATCGCTACCTGTGAACACGACGTAGCAACTGGGGGCATCTCTGTAGCCCACTGGCGCTGTAACGCTGCTGACGGTGACAACACTGCCTCGGCCTATGGCACCTGCGGGTTCACCCCTGACGCCACTGCTGTTGGCTTTAAGCCCTACGATCAGATCACTGAAGCTGAAGTATTGGCTTGGGTGCATGGCACTGTAGACAAAGATGTCACCGAAGCTGCTCTGGCTGCACAAATTGAACTTGCTAAAAACCCTGTAACTGCCAGCGGAACACCGTGGGCTTAACCTAAGAGGAGATCAACATGACTGCTGAAGACAAAAAGGCGATCATCACGATCAACGACGTAGACTACACTGAAGACCAACTGACCGATGCACAGAAGATGATGATCAATCACATCAACTCGCTGCAACAGAAGATCAACTCGGCTCAGTTCAATCTGGACCAGCTTGTTGTTGGTAAGGATGCCTTTGTGCAGATGCTGACTCAATCATTGGAAGTTGTTGATGAACTTGCCGATTGATAAGAAGGCACACCTATTGGCGGGGGCAGCAATTGCTGCCTCCGTCACCCTCTACAGCACCCCATTGATCGGCGTTTCTGCGTGCCTTATCATTGGCGCGGGGAAAGAGCTTTATGACATGACTGGTCGCGGAACCCCTGATATTTGGGACTTCATTGCGACGGCATGTGGATCAGTTGTCGTATTGCCACTGATTGTGCTATAGTCCGCAAAACGCGGAGGCACAGATGGCCCTTATTGACCTAAACATTCCAGCAGGCATCTACAGAAACGGCACTGACCTGCAAAGCATGGGGCGCTGGCGTGACAGCAACCTCATTCGCTGGAACGATGGCGTCATGCGCCCGGTTGGTGGCTGGCGCACTCGCTCTGACGCTGCCGGCAATGCAAAACTTCGTGGGATGCTTGCTTGGTCAGACAATAGCGCAGACCGGTGGATCTCATCTGGATCTTACAACAAACTTTATGTTTGGAATACTGGCGGGACACAGTTTGACATCACCCCAGTGGGCCTCACTGCTGGCCGAGAGGATGCTCTGGCATTTACTGGGTATGGTGGTGGAATATTTGGGTCTTATGCTTATGGCATTGCTCGCCCCGACACTGCAAACATCCTTCCTGCAACGAACTGGCGTCTTGACAGCTGGGGTGAATACCTTGTTGCCTGCAATATTGATGACGGGAAGATCTACGAGTGGACGTTAAACACTGCAAACCCAGCAGCTGTTGTGGCAAATGCTCCGATTGATAACAATTCCATTCTCGTAACGTCTGAGCGTTTTCTATTTGCTCTTGGGGCTAGTGGAAATCCACGGCTCATCAAATGGTCTGATCGAGAAGACAATACAAACTGGACACCAGCTGCAACAAACGAAGCTGGCGATCTGGAATTGCAGACGAATGGCAAAATTTTGGCCGGCGTAAATGTTCGCGGCCAAGCGCTTATCTTGACATCTCGAGATGTTCACAGCGCAACATATTCTGGGCCTCCATTCGTTTATGGCTTTGAGCGGGTAGGTTCGTCTTGTGGCCTCGCTGCTCAACAAGCAGTCACTGTCGTTGACAGCGGCGCATTCTGGATGGGCGTCAATGCCTTCTTTACCTATAATGGTTCATCCGTTCAGGAAGTCCCTTGTGATGTTTCTGACTATGTCTTCAACGACATGAACCGCGCGCAGATCAGTAAAGCATTCGCCGTTGCTTTGGGGACATTCAGTGAAATTTGGTGGTTCTATCCATCGACGGCATCAACGGAAAACAATCGTTATGCCGTGTATAACTATCAGGAAGGCACTTGGGCTATCGGATCACTATCTCGGACGGCTGGTATTGGCCGAGGTGCATTCCGCCAGCCTATGATGATTGATGCCGATGACCGCAAAATCTATGAGCATGAAATTGGCTTTAATTACAATGGATTGTCTCCATTTGCGGAAACTGGCCCATTCAGGATTGCAACCGGCGATCAGGTGATGAGCATCACCAATCTAATTCCAGATGAGAAGACACAGGGCGATGTAAGCGCTATTTTCAAAACACGGTTTTATCCGAACGGTGTTGAGCGTGAATATGGGCCCTATGCGTTAAGCAATCCAACCAGCGTTCGGTTTACTGGGCGTCAGATTAGGATGCGCGTTGAGGGCGAGCGACTTTCAGACTGGCGTGTTGGCATCAATCAGCTTGATGCTGTTCCGGGTGGCCGCAGATGAGCGTCGTTCTACCGCCACCAGTTGGGCAAGATTGGCAAAACTGGGCTCGTCAATTGTCTGCATTTCTTGGCAGGAAACTGTCGCAGCTGACATATAAATCAAGCGGGTCAAGCGCCGCTGAAGATGGCGTCATCCTGTGGGACGCGATCAATGGATACCCTGTTGTTTCAAGCAATGGTGTGTGGCGTCAGGTGATTTTAGAGGATGGCCACTTTGATGGTGCCGTCACAACGCAGCAGACAGCCGCTGCGGCCAATACTGCCTATCCGCTAACATACACAGCAGCAATTTCTGAAGGCATCGCTACGGGCACTCCAGCGTCTCGCATCGTGTTTGATGAGGCTGGCCACTATATGGTGTCGTTTTCGGCGCAGATCACATCCACCTCAGCATCTAGCATTACATTCTATTTCTGGCCACGCATCAATGGTGTAGATCTGATTGGGTCCACGATGGTAAACACGTTGAAAAATAACGGAGCCAGCCTTGTCGTTAGTCGTGCATCTGCATTTGTGGTGAATGCTGGAGATTATCTTGAAGCCATGTGGGCTGCCAGCTCCACAGCAGGCAGCCTGACCGCAGATGCTGCAACTGCATTTTGCCCTGCTGCACCTGCATCAACGATTAGCATTACACGGCTTCACGCATGAATGATTTAAGCGAAGAGTTGATCCGATGCAGGAAGTGGATCGAAGACGCGCTTGAATATAGCGGCGGGACGCATGAGTTTGCGGACATTGTTCACGGCATCCTCAATCAGCAGATGCAATTATGGCCTTCTGAGAAGGGGTGTATTGTAACGGAAATTGTGGTATATCCAAGAAAGAAGCTCATAAACATCTTCCTTGGTGGTGGCGAATTGAACCAGCTTTTAGATATGCACTCTGATGTGATAAGCTGGGCAAAACAACAGGGATGCTCTGGAATGACAATGACGGGCAGACTTGGTTGGAAAAAACCATTGGCTGAATTTGGCTGGAAAGTGCTGCATCAGTCTTACGCAAAGGAGTTTGAATAATGTCTGGTGGAAAAGGTGGGTCTTCAACGACTACTGTGGCAGTTCCGGAATATATTGAGAAGGCCGCTCAACGTAACTTGACCCGAGCTGACGCAATCTCTCAGATTGGTTACGTTCCATATTATGGGCCAGATGTTGCTGCATTTTCCCCCATGCAAAATGCCGCGTTTCAAAACACTGCTGACGCGGCTTCTGCATTTGGCATGGCGGCTCCATCTGGGTCCAATGTCTACGGCACTATGGGCGCACCAACAGACTATGGGAATGGCCTTCTGGGTTACAGCTCGCAGCCTTTGTATCAGGGCTCGCTTAACCAGCTTCGCCAAAATGCGCCGGCTCAATACAATGCAATGACGAATATGTTCGTTAATCCGCAAACTGGTCTGGTCAATGGCGCAGCGCCACAGGTGTTTGATTACACGGCCATGCCAACTTCATATCAGCAAGCCGCTCAAGCTGCTCAGGCGGCTCAAGGTGGTGGAGATGGACCGTCTGGCGCGCCAGTTACTCAACCTGCAAGCGGTGGGTCCAGCGTAACCCCGTATAACAGTTTTACCTCTGGCCCAATCTCCGCGGCGCTTCCGGGCGGTGTAAATGATCCAAACCTTACAAACCCGATCAACCAGTTAATCGCTCAGGCAACCAGCCCTGACCGCAGTGGGCCTCTTGCACCGGCAACGTCACCAATTCCGCCACCAAAGCCTGCCGCTCCTCTTGCGCCGGTAACATCTCCAGTCCCGCCACCCAAACCTGTTGTTCCAGCGCCGGTAGTTACTAACTCCGGTGGAAGTGACCGTGACTATGTATCACCGCTTGCCCCAGCAACATCTCCGCGACCACAACCAAAGCCAACAACCACATCGTCCAGCAGCAGCAGCGGAAGCAGCGGAGGCGGAGGCGGTGGCTGTGTTGTGGCAACTCACGCAGTATCGTCTGGCGCATTCACCCCCCACATGAAGCGTGAGGCCGTTGTCTGGTGCATGGAAGTGCTTCACGGCAAATGGTGGGGCGAGGCCATTCGGCGCGGCTATCGTCACCTTGGTCGCAAGAAGATTGAGCAGGGTAAGGCGCATGAGCATTACGCTGAGTTCCGTAAATACATTGCATTCGCCAATGGCTCCAAGCGAGATCTGCGCGGCGCACTTACGTTTACCCTACGCACGGCCCAGTTCTTTGTGGTCGGCATGATGAATATGGAGGCTTGAGATGGCTGGTTCTGCAAGTGGCACAGGTCAGATTATGGCACCAGCTGGTGGCAAGGGCGGCGGATATACTGCACAGCCCATGCAGCAAGCCGCTCCACCAGCATCAATGCTCAATCAGGGCGGACAGTTCAACGTAAACCAAGCAGCCTCTGGCGCTCTACAGGGGGCTCTACAAGGCGCAGCTGCTGGTATGAACTACCAGCCCATGAATATTGGGGCATCGACCTATAACCCATCTGCATCTGGGGCTCAGGGATTTAACGCTGCCAGTGCCGGGTCTATGGGCTACCGGCCTGCGTCCGCAATGTCTCAGGGCTTTAATGCTGTTGGGGCAAATGCGACTGGATATGGGGCATCTACTATTGCCGGAACTAATCCGATTGCGCAGCAAAATGTTCAGGCTGGTCAGATTGCAAATACCAATCTTAACGCATACACAAACCCATATGAAAATCAGGTAGTTCAAAGCACTTTGAATGATCTTGAGCGGTCGCGTTTAATGCAGCAAAACCAACTCGGCGCACAGGCATCTGCCGCCCGTGCCTTTGGTGGATCTCGTCAGGGCATTGCTGAAGCTGAAACCAATCGTTCATTTGCCCAGCAAGCATCTAATGCTGCTGCTGGTCTGCGTCAGGCTGGATACAATCAAGCGCAACAGCTGGCTGGTCAGGACATTTCGACCAACATGCAAGCTGCTTTGGCAAACCAGCAGGCTGGCCTCACAGCGCAGCAATCTACCGCAGCAAACATGCTTGCATCTCAGCAGGCAAACCAAGGCGCAATGAACCAAGCTGGGCAATTCAATGCTTCCGCTGCAAACCAAATGGCTGCACAAAATGCTGCAAACTTGCAATCAGCAAACCAGTTCGGTGCAAGCGCAGCAAACACCGCCGCCTTGCAAAATCAAGCGGCATACAACCAAGCCGGTCAGTTCGGCGCGGCTTCGGCAAATACTGCGGCATTACAGAATGCGGCAAACCTTCAAGCTGCACGTCAGTTTGGTGCCGGTGCAGCGAACACTGCTGCGCTGCAAAACCAATCCGCGTTCAATCAGGCTGGGCAATTCAACGCATCTGCGCAGAATGCTGCCATGATGGCAAACCAGCAAGCTGGCCTCACTGGAAACCAGCAACGTCTCGGGGCGGCATCGCAACTTGGCGGGCTCGGCCAGCAAGCATTTAACACCGGCCAGACCATTGCCAATAACCAGTCCATTCAGGGCGCAATGCAGCAAGCCATCCAGCAACAGCTTATTGATGCGGCGAAGAACCAGTATGCGGGCTTTACAGGCGCACCAAATGCGTCTTTGGCGGCTCCTCTTGCGGCACTTGGCGCAACTCCAAATCAAAGCACTACATCGCAATCTCAACAGCCGGGACTGTTCAACTATCTGTCGCTTTTGATGTGATGAACTGAGGTAAGCATGGACAAGACACAATTCCTAAGAACATACTTGCCATATGCACGCAGTGTCAGCGAGCAGACCGGCATTGCCCCAGAAGTTGTCCTTGCTCAAACTGCTTTGGAAACCGGCTGGGGTAAATCTGCTCCAAGCGGAAACTTCTTTGGCATCAAGGGTTCTGGTCAGACGCTGCCGACGCAAGAGTTCCGCAACGGTCAGATGGTTACGGAGAATGCAGGATTTCGGTCTTACGCATCACCGGCTGATAGTTTTACTGACTATGCGAAGCTGATGATGAACAACAAGCGCTATGCGCCAGTTCTCGGTGCTCAAGGTGCTGATGCGCAAATTGAGGCTCTTGGTAAGTCTGGGTATGCAACAGACCCGAACTATGCTGCAAAGCTGTCGCAGATTAAAAACTCCATCAACCTAAATTCGCCAGACCTCATTGGTTCTGATACCATGCGCGCATTAGGGGTTTCTCCCGGTGCTATTGGGCCCATGACTGGCTCAAATCAACCTCAAAGAACGGGGGCTCCAATGGGTCTTTTAGATACACAGCCTGCTCAACAGCCTGAGCAAAAGAAAAGCGGTTTCTGGGACAACTTTGCAGGCGGTCTTCTGGCAGATCCTGATCGCCGCGCCAAGATCGGCATTGCGCTCGAGGGCATGACGCTTAACCCAAATCAGGGTTTGATTAAAAACCTGCAATCCGGCATTGATACTCGCAAAGAGCAAGCATCCTCAAACCGCACCATTGAATGGCTGCGGTCGCAGGGGCGTGACGATCTGGCTGACGCGGTGGCCAGCGGGTCGCTTGACGGCAAGACTGCGGCGGCTACGTTATTCAACAAAGATGCAACCGAAGGAGTTGTTATTGACAACAGGTTGATTGACAAGCGCACTGGCAAAGTAATTTATGAACCCACGGGCGGCCCAGCCTTTGACGTAGAAAAGGTCCAAAGTGCGCGTAAAGAGTTTACAGGGCTTCCTCAGGTTAAGGCATTTGCTGACCAAACCACAGCATATGGCACGCTTATAAGTTCTGTTGCCGACCCATCGCCAGCTGGCGACCTGTCTTTGATTTTCAACTACATGAAAATTCTTGATCCGGGCTCCACTGTTCGTGAGGGCGAATTTGCTACAGCGCAAGATTCTGGAAGCATTGATGATAGAACGCGCGGACTATACAACCGCATCGTGAACGGAGAGCGGCTGTCAGAGCGGCAGCGCTCAGACTTTGCCGACCGTGCTACCCGTATTTACTCCAGCGCAGAGCAGCAATATAATTCTTTTGCTGAGCAATACGGTAGGTTTGCGCAAGCGGCTGGCTTGCCAACTGAGCAAGTCATTCCTGACTACAGTTTTGTCGGAAACCGTTATCAAACCCCATTGATTTACCAATTGCCTTCACCTCCACAAGGGGTAACGCAGCAAGATTGGACGGACGCATGGAACAACATGACTGATGCACAGCGTCAGACATTTCTCAATAACCCGACAACACCGTAATCAGAAATGATTTAAGAGGCGATAATATGGCAGGCATGACAAATGAACAGCGCGCGGCTTTTGAAGCGGGATTGGAGCGGTCGCGTGGGCAGCAAGCAACACGCGAGGCAGTTCCTACGCAACGTGGGCGAACAGTTGCGCAAGGGGTTTCATTTGGCACTTCTGATGAGGGCGAAGCATATGCTCGCTCCTTGTTTGAAAATCGTCCATACGATGAAATCTTGGCTGAAATTCGCGGCGGATTGAAGGCTTACAAAGAGGCTCGTCCCATTGAGTCTATGGCTTACGAAATTGGCGGAGCCGCATTGCCAGCGCTTATTCCCGGCGGGCAAGGCTCATTAGCAGCTACAGCAGGAAGAGCAGCGCTTGAGGGTGCAGCATACGCCTTTGGGACAGGCGAAGGTGGCTTGTCTGAGCGTGCATCTCGCATTCCGGGTGGACTTGTTGGCGGAGTTGCGGGAGGCGCTGTCGGATATGGCGCGGGAAAGGTTATCGGTGGGGCAGCATCTAAATTAGCAGATGCGGCACGCCGAGTTGTTGGTGGGCGTGGATCATCTATTGTTGAAAATGAAATTCAGCGCCTTGTTCAGCAAACTCGCAGAAGTGCAGACGAAATCACGCAAGACATCATTGATGGTCGGCTACTTGCAGAAAACAAAACAATTCAAGCTGCTGTTCGCGCGTTGCGAACCCAAGGCGGTGATGCGTCAACGATCATTCAAGGCGGAATGGTTAATCGTCCAACGCAAACTCGTGCAGCTGCTATGGAAGAAATGCGGAAATACCTTGGGGATACTGCTCCCGGAAGCCAAGCATCTGCACGCCGCGCCAGCGAAGAGGCAACAGTTGCAGCTGAGCGATCAGCATATGCTCCATTCAAGCAACAGGTAGCACCAGATGACGTTTTGGCCGGACTTGCAGACACATTGCGCCGCGTGCCGAGTGCATCTAAGGAAGTTGAAATTGCGCTAAATGCTCAAACTGGTGCCGCGCCATTTTTCAAAATTGCGGAAGATGGATCTGTTTCGTTTACTCGTATTCCTACGGTGGCAGAAGCTGAAAGCGTTCGTAGGGCTGTTGGGAATCGAGCAAGTGCGCTTTATCGTGAAAGTATGGGTGGGGCTGGTGAGGCGGTTAAGGGCGTTGAGCAGGAACTTCGCAGCATCCTTGATATGAGCATCCCAGAACTTGCCACAACTAGGGCGCAAGCTGCTGCTGTGCGGGCGAACCGTGACGCATATGAGGCTGGGCAAAAGGCTTTAGCTGGTGATGTAAATGAGAAACTTGTTGACTTTGCAAAGCTATCTCAAGGGCAAAATGCTGGAGAGTCAATTGCATCTTTCCGCGCGGGATTGATGCAAGCGCTTGAAGCGCGAGCAGCTACTGGATCTCGTCAAAGCATGATCCGTAATCTTGCAAATGCAGAAACCAAAGAAGGTCAAATACTGCGCGAAGTATTCCCGCAAGATCAGCTTGATCAGGTCTTGAAGACACTTGATATTGCAGATCAGTCGCAAGAGGCTGCGAGTAAAATTCTGATTGGAACTGGAAGTCAGACAACGGAAACGGCACTGGAAACAGCGCGTCAAGGACTCGGCCTGAATGCAAGTGATCTTGCTGCCCTTGCTGGAAGCAACCCAATTGAAACAATTAGTGTCGCATCAAAATTGATGAAAAAGTTGGTTAGAACGGATCTTACTGATGCTGAGCGCGCTCGCATTGCTCAAGTTCTTGTATCTACTGACCCAGCAGTTGTGCGAAATGCCATTGTTGATGAGAGCGGGATGCAGGCATTTGTAAATGCAGTCAATAAAGTGTCTACTGGCTTGCAGAATGTATCTCGCGGCGTTGCAGCAGGGCAACTTGGTCAAACTGGCGGCGGTTTGCTCGCTCAATAAGGAATGTTGAAGATGATGCTGGAAAATCAAGACGAAGACCTTATGGAAGGCGAAGACATCTTTCTGGATGAGGAAAATAGTTTTTCTGCGTTCAAGCCAAAAGACCGCATTGAGATCGAGGCAATTGTTCAAGATGCAATTTCAGCGGCTGTTTCGTTTGTTGAAGGTGAAATCTCTCAGCAGCGCATCAAAGCGCAGAAATACTATGACGGCGAAGTGAACATGGGTTATGAGGAAGGCCGATCCAAGGTCGTTTCCACCAAGGTTCGTGACATAATCCGCACGGTCAAGCCATCCATCATGCGCGTGTTTCTATCCTCAACCCATGCTGTTGAATTCATTCCACACGGGCCAGAGGATGTTGCATCTGCTGAGCAGGCGACCTCGTTCATTGACTATCAGTTCAACCGGCACAATGGCTTTCGCGTCATCAACGATGCGTTCCATGATGCGCTTATCAAAAAGCAGGGCATCGTCAAGTCTTACTGGAAGGCATGGCAGGATGCTAAGGTCTACACCTTCTCTGATTTGTCAGACGAAGAGTTGCAGACCCTGACTGACGATGAAGACAATGAAGTCATCGAGCAAACGACAGAAATGTCGATGACCATTGACCAGATGGGCGCTCAAGTTGAATTGCCTGTTCATTCGGTGAAGATCAAGCGCTATGAGCAAAAGGGCGACCTTTGCATTGAGAGCGTGCCTCCAGAAGAATTCTTCATTGACCGCGATGCTCGTAGTTTCGAAGATGCTTATGTGGTGGCTCACCGCACTGAGATGCGCATCAGCGACCTGCTTCAGATGGGCTTTGAGTATGAAGACCTAGAAGACCTTGATGGCGGTGTAAGCAATGGCGCAATGGCTGATGCTGAGATCTTTGAGCGTCAGGATTACTCTTACGACAGCGCTTCGGAGAATGACCAAGACCCATCCATGCGGATCGTCACAGTAACCGAAGCCTATATGAAAATGGATGTGGACGGCACGGGGGCCCCGATGCTCCACAAATTCCTTTGCGGCGGTTCCAGCTACAAGCTCTTGGCGCATGAGCCGTGCGACGAGGTGCCATTCAGCAAATTCGAGGTCGATCCAGAGCCACACTCTTGGTATGGCAAGAGCTTGGCCGAGATCATTATTGACGATCAGGATGCTTCGACAGCCATCCTTCGTGGCATCTTGGACAACGTGGCGCTAACCAACAATCCGGGCGTTGAAGTTATCGAGAATATGGTTGCGATGGACGATCTTCTCAACAATGAAGTTGGTCGCATCATCCGGGTAAAGCAGGCTGGCGCAATCCGCGAAATGTCCATTCCATTCGTTGCCGGAAGCACCCTGCCAATGCTCCAATACATGGACCAGATGGTTGAGGCCAAGACAGGCGTTCTGGCGGCCTCTGGTGGCCTATCTGCTGACACGCTGCAAGGTTCCACCGCAACAGGCGTCAATGCCGCTGTGCAGGCCGCTGCTGGCCAGATCGAGGTGATGGTTCGTAACCTCGCTGATGGTATGCGTGACCTGTTCGGCAAAATGCTGCGCCTGTATCAAAAGAACGTCAACGAACAGCAGATCATGCGCCTGAACAACCAGTTCATCCCAGTGGATGTTGCGGTCTGGAACAGCAACATGGATGTGATGATCAATGTTGGCCTTGGGACTGGCCGCGAAGCTGAGAAGGCTTCGGCATATCGTGAGATCCTCGGACTGCAAATGCAGCTGTTTCAACAATACGGCCCCGGCAATGGCGTTGTCAGCTTGGTCAACATCCGCAACTCTCTAAGCGACATGCTTTCCTCGGCAGGCATCCGCAACAGCGAGCGGTATTTCGGGCAGATGACGACTGAGATGGAACAGCAGATGATGATGCAGGCGCAGCAAGCGCAGCAGGCGCAAGCTGGCATGGCACAGCCAAACGATCCAAATGCGGCCTATCTGCAAGCGGAGCAAATGAAGGCCAGCACGCGCGTTCAGGCTGATATGGCGAAGAACCAAATCGATGCGCAGAAGATGATGTTGGATGATGATCGCCAACGTGATAAAATGGCGCAGGAATTTGCTTTGCAAAATGCTGAGTTGCAAGCTAAATATGGTATGAAGGCTAATGAGCTTGCACTAAAGGCAGAGCAAGATAGGCAACGCAATTATTTCGGTGGGTAATGACGACTAATATTCGCATAACAGCCGATGAGGCAAAGCGCTTGAAGGCAGACACTGCCTTCTTGACGTTTTGCGGGAATGTCCGTGATGAGCAGCTTCGCATCTTCGCGGATAGTGGGGTGGAAGACGTTTCCACCCGTGAGCAGGCGCACGCAATTCTGCGAGCGCTAAACCAGATCGAAGGTATGCTTGACGCTGCAATCGTGGCAGAGCGCTTTCTTGATCGCAAACTCAAAGGAACTGCACCGTGAGTGATACCACGACAGACCTCTATGCCGCAGCAGAAACTCTGCTTATGCCGGAACCTTCTGCTGAAGATACCAATTCCGTCGAAGATCAAGATGATGACGCAAGCCAGATTGATGACGATCAAGACGTTGCTGATGATACTGATCTGAGTGACGAGGATGACGCTGACTCTTCATCCAGCGATGATGACGATGAAGAAATTGCCGATGACGACACGAACGACCAAACTGATGAGACACAGCTTATCCCCGTCTTGGTTGACGGCAAAGAAGAGCAGTGGACCCTTGAGCAGTTGAAGCAGTCCGCGTCGGGTCAGGGTGCAATCAACAAGCGCTTCCAAGAGGCAGCAGAGGCGCGCAAGCAACTCCAAGCCCGTGAGGAGCAATTGGCACTGTATGAACAGAATGTTCTGCAAGCCTTTCAGACCCTGCAAAATGGTGCAACTTTACAGCCACCAACTCCGCCTTCTGATGAACTATTGTCGCAAGACCCAATTGGGTATCTTGAGGCTGACGTTCGTTACAAGAAAGAATTGGCGCAATACCAGTATAGCGTAGCCAATTTGCAAGCCGTCCAGCAACAGCAAGTCGCTCGAACCGCTGAACAGCGCCGTGAATTTGTGGAATATCAAGCCAAACTTCTGAGCGAGGCAATTCCAGAATACGGCGATCCGAACAAGCGCGAGCATTTTGCAAAGTCACTGATCGAAGTTGGCAAGAAGTATAACTTCTCGCCGGAAGAAATGGTCGGTGTAACGGACATGCGTTACGTCTTGGCTCTTAATGACGCCAAGAAATACCATGATCTTATGGCTCAACGGAAATCTGCCAAGGACAAGGTCCAGCAGAAACCATCTACGCAGCCAATCCGTGCTGGGGCAAAGAAAGTCGCAGAACCTGCGTCTACAGCCCGAAAGAAGGTGCAAGAGCGCCTAAAGCGAACTGGTAGCATTGATGATGCTATCTCACTTATCTTCAATTCCTAAGGGGAAACACAATGGCACAGCCAACCAACACTTTCGACTCGTATGATGCAGTCGGCATCAAAGAAGATCTCTCCGATGTGATCTATCAGGTCTCGCCCGAAGAGACCCCATTCTATTCGAAGGCTCGCAAGTCCAAAGCCGCGAACACTCTCGTTGAGTGGCAGACCGACTCGCTGCGCGCTTCGGCAGCAAACGCCCACATTGAAGGCGATGCAACCTCGGGAAGCGCTCGCTCGGCAACTTCGCGTCTGGGCAACTACACGCAGATCTTCAAGAACGCGGTCGTCGTGCCTGACACCGATGAGGGCCTGAGCAAAGCTGGTCGTGGCCGCGAAATCGCCTATCAGGTGATGAAGGTCGCAAAAGAGCAGAAGCTGGACATCGAAAAGGCTCTGTTTGACAACAACGCTCGCGTTGCCGGCAACTCGACCACCGCACGCGAACTGGCCGGCGCTCCCGCTTGGCTCGTTACCAACACCACGTTTGGTGCTAACCAAGGCGCAAACCCAACCGGCGACGGCACCGACGCTCGCACCGATGAGACCACGACCTTGATCGCATTCTCGCAGGACCGCTTTGACGGCGTCATGCAGTCGATCTGGGAAGAGGGCGGCAAGCCTGACACCGTTTACCTGTCGGCTTTCCAGATGAACAAAGCGCTGGCCTTCACCGGCAACAACAACCAGCGCTCAACCGTTCAGGCTGGCGGCGAAAAAGTCATCAAGTCGCTGGCGGTATACGTCACCCCGTGGGGCAGTGTCGAATTCATGCCGTCGCGTGAAAACCGCTCGCGTGATGTATACATCATGCAGGACAACATGTGGGAAGTCGCAGTTCTGCGTCCAACCAAGAACGTTGAACTGGCAAAGACTGGCGACAACACCACTCGTCAGGTTGTTACCGAACTGACCCTGAAGTGCCTGAACGAAAAGGCTTCGGGCGGCATCTTCGACAACACCACCGCATAATGATAAATTGGGGGGCGGGAAACTGCCCCCCTCTTAACATCAAGGCTAATCATGAAACTCCTTCGCGCTGCTCGCCTAAAAGTTAATACAAGCAAGGGGCGCATTGAGCGGGATCAGCTTGTGGTGCTGACAGACGATGAATTTTATCGTATAACTTTTATCAACCCGGACGCATTCATTGTCATAGATGCAGACTATGTTGAGCCGAAGGCAGATTTGGTTGTTAAGAAGCAACGCGGCAAGAGAGTTCAACAATGACAGCAGTTCATTCTACAAAGATTTCTGAAAAGATTACTTTTGATGATGACAAAGTAATCTTTAAGCGGACGCATGACGCTTCGCATATGTTGGAAGACGCAAAGTTTTCCCGTGAACACTCTCCAAACACCTTCGCCTCGGATTACAAACTTGTGGGCCATGTTGATATGGCGCTTCTGGGCAACTGGCTTCGCGAAGCTGGCGTTCAGTGGAGCGACACGCAGGCCGTGAAAGATGTAATCAAGCGCAAAATGATGAGCAATGAATTCTCAGCACTTCGCGTCTGGAAGGGGTCTTACTGATATGCCGAATGAACCGTGGCACCTTTCGAAGTCTGTTCCGATCAGCTTTATTCTTGCGATAATTATGCAGACTGTAGCCTTGGTTTGGTTTGTCGCCTCAATGAATAGTGGCATCCAAACGAATGCCAATGATATTGTTCGGCATGACACTCGGCTCAAGGCATTGGAAGACACGGTTCAGGGTCAGGCAATTGCCCTCGCCCGCATTGACGAGAACATCAAGGCCATCCGATCAACGCTCGAAGCGATGGCAACACGCCCATAAAGGGAAGCTGAGATGAACATCAACAAAGCCACGATTGATCTTGTGAAGGCCTTTGAGGGCTGCAAGCTGACTGCATATCGAGATCCTGTTGGCGTCTGGACCATCGGCTATGGAACAACGGCTCGCGCTGGGCTCGGCATCATTCCCACCGGCGGCATGACGATTACACAGGCCGAAGCCGATCAGCTTCTTGCGGATGGCTTGAACAAGTTCGCAGACCAGATCCGGCCAATGATTAACGCCGGTCTCAATGACAATCAGTTCGGTGCATCTGTTTCGCTTGCATATAATATCGGGGTTCATGCTTATAGCACATCCTCGGCTCTGAAGCACATCAATTCCGGTGATTACGACAGAGCCGCAAATTCAATCCTACTTTTCAATAAAGCTGGTGGGAAAGTTCTCAAGGGATTGGTTCGCCGCCGTGAGGCCGAGCGCAAACTGTTCTTGACCCCAGTATTTGAGCAAGCGCCAGAATTTGATGAGCGAATCAGCCCTGTGCAATCCACCACCATGCAGGCCTCGGCCTTGCAGATCGCATCTGGCGCTGGGGCAGGCATTTCGGCGCTTGGCTCGCTCTCTGGCACGGCTCAGGTTGTTGCGCTTGGCTTTGCCGGCATCGTGGTGCTGGCCGGGCTCTGGATTATGCGCGAACGGCTGCGTCATTGGGCCAATGGTGTGCGCTGATGTGGGCTTTGCTTCCAGATGGGTTTAGACGCGCCTTGGCGTGGATCACCGCGGTCCTCATAGCCTCCATAGCAATCTTCGCTGCCGGAAAGCGTAACGCTCGCCAGCAGGCCGCTTTGGACGCCTCAGAGGCATACGCAAAAACACGAAGGGCGATTGATAATGAAGCCGCACATCTTGGCGATGATCCCGATATTTTGCGCAGTTGGTTGCACGAGCGTGGCAAGCAGTAACGCAATCTGCGACGCAACATCAATAACCCGCACGGAACATGCCGCTGCTCTCGCTGCTGATGGTGGCGACAAATCAGTCGTCACTGGCGCGCGCCTCATTGCCATGATTGACGGGGCCTGCCGATGACCCCTCGCCAGCAAGAAATATATGACGCCTATCTCAAAATGGGCAGCAAGCGCGAAGTTGCTCGACAATACGGTATGAATGAAAGTTCTGTGCGACAAATCGTAAAGCGGGCCAAACGCCATCTTGAGATGGACCCAGCTGTATCGTCTGCAATGTCTTCGGCAGGGATGCGAGATGCTGATATTCTGCATTCTGGCTGGATCAAGACCGAGACCGCGTCGCTTTACTTCAAGGTGCCGCAGGAAGCCGCCACAAATGACCTGCTGGAGCGCATACGCGAAGCAATGGATGGCATCAAGGTTGCCGATGCTCTACCGCCACCAGAGCATCACAACAGCGATCTAATGACCGTATATCCGCTGTTTGATGTGCATCTTGGCATGGCCGCGTCTCTGCTTGAGACTGGCGAAGAATACAGCACCGACACCGCTGCCAAACGCGTGATTGACTGCGTGTCAAAATGCACAATGGCTGCACCGCCATCTAAGCACGCTGTGATCTTGGTCGGTGGCGATCTGCTTCACCATAATGATGCGACCAACATGACCAAGAGCGGTCACATTTTGGACGTTTCAACGCGCATCGATGAGACAATCGAGGTTGCGATCTGGGCGCTTGCCACTGCCATTGACATCGCTGCAACGCGGCATGAACGCGTATCCGTTGCGGTTATCCCCGGCAACCATGATCGAGATGCCTATCTGGCTGTGATGTTTGCCATGCGTGAGCGGTATCGCAACAATGAGCGCATCGAGGTGCAGCGGCACTACGGTGATTTCTTCGTCATGGAGTTCGGCCAGATCATGCTGACGGCCCATCATGGCGATAAAGCCAAGGCCGAGCGGCTTGTGATGCACATGGCAAATGAATGGCCTGAGATGTGGGGTCGCACCAAATATCGGTACTATTTCACCGGGCATTTGCACCACGCCAAATTGCAGGACATCGGCGGGGTGCAGGTTGAGCAGTTGCGGGCGATTACAGCGCGTGACTCTTATTCTGCGTCACATGCCTATTCTGCGCGCTCTGAAATGCAGGCGATAACTTATCATCAACATCGGGGCGAGGTGTCTCGGGTTCGCTTGGCCTTGTAGCAATCTCGCCAGCCAGCGCGGAATATCCAACAGCATCCAGTGCATTTTCAGAATTTGTCGGGTTTCCTCGAAACCTGACGGCTTTAAACAATACCATGAGCATGGCAACATCGTGTGGCAATACATTAATGCCCAAATAAGCGCCCCACATTTTTCCGATCATTGCAAAGCTGTCTTCTGCATTTCCATGCGTTGCCGCTCGATCCTTTGTGATAATACGCTCGGCTTCTTTTAGAATTTCAGAACGGTTCATTGAGAACTCCATATTCAAGCCATAATTTCGCCAGAGACAAATAACTGTGATCTGGTCCGTGCTTTTCAACCCACTGTCGTTTGTTCTGGTGGATTGCCTCGGGTCCGTCTTGATGATGCGCCTTGCAAAGCGGGATCACATCAAAGTCGCTTGTCTTGGCCTGCCCATACCTATCACAGATGATGTGATGGGCATCGCTGGGCCCCGGCTTTCGGCAGATCACGCAGGGAAGTTCCTTGACGCGAGATATATGCGCCAAGGACTTCTTTGTGTTGCGCTCGGGCTTTGGTGCTTTCAGCCCGAGCGGTCCTTTTCCTGTTAGGCTCAAGTCCAGCGTTCCCATTTCAGGCACTCTTGGCTTATCTTTTGGGATAAGGCGTAGAGTTCTGTAACGCGGACCTTTGCTTTCTTGGCGCGCGTAATTGCCTGTTCTGCCTGAATTCTTTCCTTGTAAAGGCGATCCAGCTTTTTTCGGGCGATTGGCGCCATTATCGGTTTCAGTAACCAGCGCATCACGACATTCCCAAGGCTTCGCGATACATGTCCTCGATCGCCTCTTCCTCAGCAATCTGATCTGCGTGCTTTTTCCGCAGCGCAATAATCTTGCGCAACGTCTTTGTGCAATATCCGCGGCCCTTGATCTCGGAATAGATTTCTTTGCAGATCTCTTTTTCATCAGAGATCCTAGCGTTCTGTGCTTCTACGCGCTCAATGAACTGGCGCAGTTCGTCAGCGGTGATTTCATAGACTTTGTCGTTCATTTTTTGGCCTTCCCTATATAGTGTTCATGGCGTCGTTCAATTGTTCTGGAATAGAACCCTTCGGCATCTGCGCAGATGTCCTGCATGACATCAGACAGAGCAATTTCACCGTCATTCTCAACAAGAGAGAAATATGCACCCTCAACATATTCATGGTTTACGATGGCAACACCGATAATCGAAAACGGAGAATTACGAACCTTGCGCTTTCGGTTTATTTTGGCGACTGCATCGTGCAGAATATCCAAGGCGTCAGCTTCCCATTCATAGTTCATATCGTTTCCTTTTCAGACCAATCCACCTGATGCCTTGATCCGTATTCATAGATGACTTCGAGGAGATCGCTCATTTGTTTCTTTGTGAGCCTGCGAGAACTAAATCCAAGCGGAAATGGCCCCGTCCCGTCAAGTCCTTCTGCAAACTGCACCTGATGACCAAGCGCATGAAGAAACGCGCACTTCCAAGTCTCAGGCGTCCATTTTCTGCCTTCGGGCCGCGCTAACGATACATCTGTCAGCATTGCCCACATCTTATCATTTTGCTCAAGCGTCCTGTCGCCGCCGACTACAGTCACCGTGGAGTAATCAGGCGCGGCATCAATAAGCTGGTGAGCATACATGCGCTGCCGCAACCCTGTGAGCCTGACCTTGTATGGCATTAGCCGGCTCCACGCATCGTCCAGTAATCAACCATCACAGATCTGGCGCGATCAATATCAACGCCAAGTTCCTCTGCCGTCTTTTCCAATGTTGCTCTAGCGCTCGAAAACGCATGTCCACCGTTCTTTTCCTCGATGCGGCTGAATGTCTCAATAATCTTTTTGCTGTCAACCATCAGAAAGCCTCCTTTTCAGTCCACTGATTAACGCCTTCAATATCCATAGTCTTATGGTTCGATCCCACAAACGCTTCAACAAAAACAGTCACAGCACCCCTATGGTTTTTTGCAATCCAATGCAGGGCAGCGCGGTGATCCTCGATTTCGTAGCAGTGGACCGTCCGCATTCCTTTGACATTGTCTTTCTGTTTGGTGCTGGCCGCTTGAAGCGCGCGCTGCGCCTCTGCGGCTTTTTCAGCGGCTTCACGCTGTGCTGAAATATCTGAGGCCTGTGCGGACAGTGCAGCCTCCTGTGCATCGCGCTTAGCCTTCTCTGCGGCCTCCCATGCTGCGCGCTTCTCTGCCTCCTTCTGGGCGGCCAGCGCGCGCTTGAACGGATCTTGGCAGGCGACTAGGCCTTTGATGATCCGGTCGAGGTCGTCCTGCGTCGGCTTCCAGCGAGCCACCTCTGCCTTCCAAGCCTCGTGCAGCGGCTTGGTGGCCTCGTCGCGCGCGACATTCAGGTCTTTCAGAGCGCCCTTGATCGTCTTGAGCAGGGCGTCCGTGGCCTTCAACTGGTCCTCGTTCTGGATCGGCTCGCCATCAAGCCAGTTCTGCGCCTCCTCGATCGCGTCACCGTATGGTGCGAGGGCTTCGTCGATCGGGTCGGGCGGGTTGTTGTGTCCGATGTTGCTCATGGCTTTCTCCATCAATATGGAATTTCGTCGTCGATGATCGGTTTGCTCAGGCGCTCTTTTGCTGCGTCCTTCGCGGCGATCACATCTGCGATGGCCTGCACCGGATTTGGAATTTTTCCCCAGCGCTCTTTCAGGTTGTCTAGGCTGTCAGCATCTGCGAGATATGCAGACACCTTCTGGATCGCCTCTGCGTCGTGCTCCTGCGGTTTCTGTTGGCGCTGCTCCTGCTTCGGTGGCGCCTTGGCAGCTGCATTGCCATCATCGTCCTCTGGCGCGATGCCTGTGAGGCTCTCAAGCCCGATCCGCTTTGCATATGTCGTTGCGGACTTCATGCCCTGCATGTCGTTCTTGTTGATGATCAGCGGCACATCGCAGTGGATGCTGGTGTCGCTCATGCCGTGCACCAAGACAGTGCGCATGATCGGCCCATGTTCATCGCGGATCATGGTATGATACATTGCAATTCCCTGCTCGGACAGCGCGGGGATGGCAACCGAAACAACGTCGGCCAGATCCGCATACTTTGATTTAAACGCTGGGTTCGTCGCGCCCTTGGTGACTTTGCCCATGCCAGCTTGTGCAGCGCACAACGCGATGTGAATGTTTTTGTGATCCGTCATGTTAAAGCCCAACCCCATATCCAATAACCAAAAGCGCGTAGCCGGTTCCGAAGATTGCTGCGACCCCGATCAGGTCGCCAATTACATCTCTAATCCGCATTTTGCTTCTCCCTATGCGTAAAACATTGCTGCGTTGATGTCATACAGGCGGTTTGCGTCCGCAGCTGTGTGGCGATTAATGTTGTGGATGTCGTTTGCCATCTCGGACAAGCGCGAGCGGCCCAGCTTTGCAAGATTGGCAATTTTGATCTTGTATTCGTGCGATTGGATTTGGACGCCAACTTCTTGCTTTGCGCTCCACCAAGCCAACTTGAGAGCCTCAGACATCGTCATGACGACGCCCTGTGCGCGGCGGCGCTTAACAGTTGCCCAAGCCGTTGACATGATCCATGCGCGGTTTGCGATGACTTTTTCGTTTTTGATTTGATACTTGAGCATTTGCTTCCCTCCAGTTGCAGTTACCATTGTATAGACTGAAAACACCTGATGCAAGAATAATTTTGCATTGCGTGCAGGTTTTTTTGATATATGATGCAGTGAGAAAAGGAGATGCACATGGAAAAATCAGAAGCGGTCAAGCAATTTATCGTGTGGTTTAAGGAGAGCGGAATTCGCAAGGGCTGGTTTGCTGAGAAAATTGGCGTTGATAATGCGTCAATCTCTCGCTGGCTGTCTGGGTCTGTTCGCCCACACCGTGCTGTCAGAAAGCGCATCGAAGAACTGACAGAAGGCGCAGTGAAGATGGATGCTTGGGGATGAAATATGGAAGCGTTTGCAGTGGTGTTGAGGCGGCAACTGTAGCGTGGCACTCGCTTGGGTGGGAGCCGCAATGGTTTAGCGAAATTGAAAAATTTCCAAGCGCAGTATTGGAGCATCATTACCCAGATGTCCCAAATCTTGGTGACATGACAAAATTTAAGGAATGGAAAGATGACCCAATTGACCTTCTTGTCGGAGGAACCCCATGTCAGTCATTCTCAGTTGCAGGACTGCGAAAAGGATTGGATGACCCGCGTGGCAACCTCATGCTTACATACGTTGCCATTGCTGCACGATATAAGCCCAGATGGTTGGTTTGGGAGAACGTCCCCGGTGTCTTGTCGTCAAACAGAGGACGGGATTTTGGAGCCTTGCTCACAGCGCTGGGGGAAATCGGGTATGGGTTCGCCTACAGAGTTCTTGACGCTCAATATTTCGGAGTGGCCCAAAGACGCCGCCGTGTGTTCGTTGTCGGATACCTTGGAGACTGGCGACGTGCCGCAGCGGTTCTTTTTGAGCGAGAAAGCCTGTCAGGGCATCCTGCGCCGAGCAGAGAAACGGGGGAAAAAGTTGCCCAATGCCTTACACGCGGCGTTGGTCAGCGTTACGACCCAGAAACAGAAACAGAAACCTTACCCGTGACAACAGGTAGCTTATGCGCGCGGACAGGAAGGTCAATGAGCGCTCAAGACGCGCAGCAAGGGCATATGGTTCCAATAGCATTTGGCGCGCAGAATAGTGCAAACCAAGGCGACAGCGTGTCGGAGCATGTAACGCCCACGCTGGATAAATCAAAGACGCCTGCGGTGGCTTTCAACCTACAGCAAATCACCAGCGCCACCAATCGCAGCCATCTCCACGAATACGCACCAACCATGGCGAAGGGTTCAAGCCTTCATGCTGTAACGTCAGCCGTCCGCCGCCTCACGCCACGCGAATGCGAACGCCTACAAGGCTTCCCTGACGACTACACGCTGATACCATACCGCAATAAGCTGTCTGCTGACGGGCCGCGATACAAGGCAATGGGAAACAGCATGGCTGTGACTGTTATGCGCTGGATCGGACAAAGGATAAATGAAGTGGATAAAATAAAATGACCTCTCAGGCAAACTTTTTTCGCAAGCCATCGCGCAACAAATACGGCGCAAAGAAAACGCTTGTCGGTGACATCAAGTTCGACAGCAAGAAAGAAGCTGGCCGGTGGATGGAGTTGCAGCTGATGGAGCGCGCTGGGGAGATCACAGATCTGCGTCGTCAGGTGAAGGTTGAACTGATCGGGCAGCATCGTCCGCTTTACACCCGGACCGGGCGCAAGATGAAGCTGACCTTTGACTTTGCTTACATTGAGGATGGCGTGGAAGTCCTCGAGGATAGCAAAGGTTTCGCAACTCGAGATTATGAAGTTCGCGTCGCAGTGGCGCGGGCAATGGGTTTGAACGTGAGGGAAACATGAGAGACACCATCATTTCATATCTGAGCATGATCCGCACAGCCAGCGCAGACATGATCGCTGAAGAGGCTGTGCTTGATCGAGATGAGGTGCAGAAGACCTTGCACCAGATGGATGACGACGGCGATGTCATCATGTCCTTGGGCTGGTATCGATTGAGCGAAGTCGCAAAGAAAAGACTTGGCCGATTGGTGAAGTGAGAGTAAAATGTTGGCGCGGGGAGCCGGAGAAGCTCAACCCGCGCCATAGTAACGCCGCAGCGGGGGAGGGACCGCTGAGATCGGCAAGCGCATGAACCGGATGCGCTGATC
>OBPM01000036.1_pt1 | contig 36996 bp, 37 predicted proteins | sample 1493981 | NCBI WGS metagenome assembly OBPM01 (sample SAMEA3275485, study PRJEB22092) | marine metagenome | reverse complement strand
GGCTTTGGCCTGCCCGACAACGCCTGAGGCCAGCTTGGTGCCGCCCGCTGCAACCATTCCTGCAGCCCCTGCGGCCCCAGTCACACCCCCCGCCACGGCTGCTCGCCAGGGCTGGATGGACCGCCTCAAAGCGGGCCTGCGCAAGACCGGCTCCAGCATCACCACGGTCTTCACCGGCACACGCATCGACGACGAGCTGTATGAAGAGCTGGAAACCGCCCTGCTGGTGGCCGACACCGGTGTCAAAGCCACCGAGCACTTGCTGCAAGACCTCAAGCGCCGCGTGAAAGACGCCAAGGCCACCGAGCCGTCCCAGGTCAAAACCTTGCTGACCGACGCCATCACCGACTTGCTGCTGCCCCTGCAAAAACCTTTGGCCATTGGCGACCACCAGCCCACGGTGATCATGGTGGCCGGCGTCAACGGTGCAGGCAAAACCACCTCGATTGGCAAACTGACCAAGCACCTGGCCGACGAAGGCCTGAGTGTGCTGTTGGCCGCAGCGGACACCTTCCGCGCTGCAGCCAAAGAGCAGCTGGCTGTTTGGGCCACCCGAAACACGGTCGAAATCGTCAGCCAACAAGGCGGTGACCCCGCCGCTGTGAGCTTTGACGCGGTGAGCGCTGGGCGCGCCCGGGGGCGCGATGTGGTCTTGGTCGACACTGCAGGCCGCTTGCCCACCCAAACGCACTTGATGGAAGAGCTGAAAAAGATCAAGCGCGTGGTGCAAAAGGCCGATGGCACCGCCCCACATGAGGTGCTGCTGGTGATTGACGGCAACACCGGACAAAACGCGCTAGCCCAGGTCAAGGCCTTTGACGACACGCTGGGCCTGACGGGCCTGATCGTCACCAAGCTGGACGGCACGGCCAAGGGCGGGGTGCTTTGCGCCATTGCCCGCGAAAAGCCGATTCCGGTGTACTTCATTGGCGTGGGCGAGAAGCTGGAAGACCTGGAAACCTTCAACGCGCGTGAATTTGCCCAAGCTCTTTTGAGCTGAATGCGCCGTGGCACAGCCGGGGCAAACGCCAGGGCATCCCACTTGGCTGTGATTGCCTGTTGTCTGATCCATGTCATTGAGCGCAGGCCACTGCCCCTTCAAAATCGTGGAAAACCCTGATCCCTTTAAGGCATCCAAGGGCCCGCTTTAGCACTCTCCCATGTGGAGTGCTAAAATTCACACATTCTGAAAGGAGTTCTGGTATGAACATTCAAACTGGTTCCCCCGCCACAGCCATCACGCTGAGCAACCCTTGGGCGGTCGTGCCCTCGCTCGGCCACCTCGACGCCTACATCTCTGCGGTCAACCGCATGCCCATGCTCAGCCTCGAGGAAGAGCAAGCGGCAGCCCGCCAACTCAAAGCCAACGACGACCTCGAAGCCGCCCGCAAGCTGGTGCTCTCGCACCTGCGTTTGGTGGTGTCGGTGTCGCGCCAATACTTGGGCTACGGCCTGCCACACGGCGACCTGATTCAAGAGGGCAATGTGGGCCTGATGAAAGCCGTCAAGCGCTTTGACCCCGATCAGGGCGTGCGCTTGGTCAGCTACGCACTGCACTGGATCAAGGCGGAGATTCACGAGTACATCCTGAAAAACTGGCGCATGGTCAAAGTGGCTACCACCAAGGCCCAGCGCAAGTTGTTTTTCAACCTGCGCTCGATGAAGCAAGGCTACAAGGCCGATGCAGACGAAGGCACGCACCGCGATACGCTAACGCCAGACCAAGTTGACTCGATGGCGAACAGCCTGAACGTCAAGCGCGAAGAAGTGCGTGAAATGGAAATGCGCATGTCCGGTGGCGATGTGCTGCTGGACCCGGCCCCCTCTGACGATGGCGAGCAGGCCTTTGGCCCCATTGCGTACCTGGCCGACGTGAACCACGAGCCCACCGCCATGATCGAAGCGCACCAGCGCGACGTGATGGCCAGCGACGGTTTGGCCTCAGCACTGAGAGTGTTGGATGACCGCAGCCGCCGCATCGTGGAAGAGCGCTGGCTCAAGGTGAACGACAACGGCTCGGGCGGCATGACGCTGCACGACCTGGCCGACGAATATGGCGTGAGCGCCGAGCGCATTCGACAGATCGAAGTGGCCGCCATGAAAAAGATGAAGAAGGCGCTGGTCGAGTTCGCTTGAAACCAGGCTGCGGCAACGGCTTGTCCAAATACCCGGTGGAGACCGGGTATTTTTTTGGACTCTGCACACTGGGCCCCGCCAAGCCTGCTCTCGGCCTTGCGCTAAAGTAGGTCCGTTTCCAACCGCTCGGAGAGCCCCATGAAAATCAATATGCTCACGCATTTTTCGCGCCGTTTTATCCGCCACGCCGTCTGCGCCTCTTTAGCAGTAGGCATGACCGCTTCTTGGGCGGCCGATTGGCCCACCCAAACCGTGCGCCTGGTGGTCGGCTTCCCGGCCGGCTCCAGCCCCGACCTGACCGCCCGCGCTTTAGCCGAGCCATTGTCCAAGGCTTTGGGCCAAAACGTGATCGTCGAGAACAAAGTGGGTGCTGGCGGCAACATCGCGGCCGACTTTGTCGCCAAATCCACCGACGGCCACACCTTGGGCCTGATGATCAATGGCAACATGACCATTGCCCGCATTTTGAACCCCAAGGTGCCCTATGACCCCTTGCAAGACCTCGCCCCCATCAGTCTGATCGGCAAAGCCCCTCTGGTGCTGAGTGTGCCCACCAATGCCCCCGGCCAGACCGCTGCCGATTGGTTGGCCTACGCCCAAAAGTCGGGCAACCAACTCAGCTACGCCTCCCCTGGCGTGGGCACCGTCGGACACCTGGGCATGGAGTTGCTGAAGTCCAAAGCGGGCATCGCGCCCGTGCATGTCCCGTACCCTGGTAACGCTCAGGTCATCACCGCGATGATCGGCGGCGATGTGCAATTGGCCTTGTTGCCCCCGGCCATGGCGACAGCACAAGTGCGCGGCGGCAAATTGCGCGCCATCGGCACCACCAGCGCGAGCCGAAGCGCTGTGGTCTCGGATGTCCCCAGCTTGTCTGAAATCGGCGTGAAAGATTACCAACTGGAAATTTGGAACGCCGTGGCGGCCCCAGCAGCCATGCCCAAGGCTGTGGCTCAAAAGCTCTCGGCCATGGTCAGCGAGATCGTTCGTTCACCCGAGATGCGCACGCGTTTGGTCCAACAAGGCTGGGAAGTGGTGGGCTCCTCGCCCGAAGGTCTGCGCAACCGCATCGAGGCCGACACCCAAGCGCTGGGCAATATCATTCGCAGCCAGAAGATCGAGTTGAATTGACACCTGAAACAGAGAACTCTGCCCAGCGGCTGAAAGCTGCGTTTCAGCCACCCGCCGTGACTTTGTGCATCACTTGCCGCTGAGCAGGATCTTCACGTCGGCGGCCAGCGCCTCGGCACCGCTGGCGTGACGGTTGTACAACCGGATGCGGCCTTGGGGGTCAAAGGTGAAGCTGCCCGCCGAATGGTCCATGGTGTAGCTGGTGGGGGTTTTGCCCTCGACCTTTTTGTAATAGATCTTGAAGTCTTTGGTGACTTTGGGCAGTTGCTCGGCCGTGGGTCGCAAGGCCACAAAATCTGGCCCAAAATTGGCCATGTAGGCCTTAAGCAACTCCGGTGTGTCGCGCTCAGGGTCTACCGTGATGAAGATGCCCTGGAGCTTGGCCCCATCGTTACCCAGCAACTGTTTGGCCTGGGCCATTTCCTGCAAAGCGGTGGGGCAGACATCGGGGCATTGGGTGAAGCCAAAAAACACCACCACGGCCTTGCCCGCAAAATCTTTGAGGGTGCGCACTTGCCCGTTTTGGTCGCTCAGCTCCCAGCCCTGGGCATAGTCGGCTCCGGTGATGTCCACGCCGCGAAAGGCTGGTTTGTCTTCGCCGCAGCCGCTCAAGCCCCACACTGCGCCTGCCAAGCCCAGGGCCAAGGCGGCTTTTGAAAATACTCTGCGTTGCAACATGCCTGGGGTCTCAAAAAATGTAGTGGTCCAGCAGCAAAGCGGCAAACAAGGCGCTCAGGTGGACCAAGGAAAAACGGAAGGTCTTTCGCGCCAGCTCGTCCGAATATTCGCGGTACAAGGCCACCGCATAGCCGATGAAGCCGATGCTCAGCACCACTGCAACGACCAAGTAAAGCCAGGAGCTCATGCCGTAGACAAAGGGCATCAGGCAGGACGCCATCAGCACGACGGTGTAGAGCAAGATCTGCAGGCGGGTGAATTCATTGCCGTGCGTCACGGGCAGCATGGGCAGCCCCGACTTGCGGTAGTCCTCGACCCGGTACAGCGCCAGCGCCCAAAAGTGCGGCGGAGTCCAGAGGAAGATGATCAGAAACAGGATCAAGGCTTCAGGGCCGACCTGTCCGGTCATGGCAGCCCAACCCAGCACCGGGGGCATGGCGCCACTGGCACCGCCAATCACAATGTTTTGTGGCGTGAGCGGCTTCAGGATCACGGTGTAAACAATGGCGTAACCCACAAAGGTGGCAAAGGTGAGCCACATCGTGAGGGGGTTCACAAACACATACAGCACCAACGACCCCAAGGCACACAAACCAGCTGAAAACAGCAAAGCCTGGCGGTCGCTCAGCTCGCCTTTGGCGGTGGGCCGCCAAGAGGTGCGTTTCATCTTGGAATCGATGGTTTTTTCAACCAGGCAGTTGAAGGCCGCCGCAGCCCCAGACACCAACCAGATGCCGATGCAGGACCACAAACCCAACTTCAATTCGGCCATACTCGGCACGCCAGGCACGGCCAGCACCATGCCGATCAGGGCACAGAAAACGATCAATTGAACCACGCGCGGTTTGGTCAGCGCGTAATACTGTTGCCAAACATTCATGGGCAAACGGGCGGTGGCGACGGTCATTCGGCAAGCTTTTTGGAAAGGGGGGCAGGGCCTGAATTATCAGCCCGGCTGACACTCAAGGCCCAGGTCAGGGTCAAGACCATGGCCGCGGCACCGCCGGTGTGCATCACAGCGGCCAGCAAGGGCCAGCCCAACACCACATTGCTCAAACCAGTGGCGAACTGCAAGGCACTCAGGCCCAGCAACCAACGCCCGGCCACGGCCAAGCCCGGCTGCACCCGCAATCGCCAACCCACCCACAACAGCACAGCCAACACCAGCCAAGCGGCCGAGCGGTGCACAAAATGGATGGACGCCAGCGCCGAGAACGGCAGCAATTGGCCCTCAGGCGTGTAACCCAACTCGCGCCAGATGCTGAAGCCTTGCCAGTTCATCTCAGGCACCCACTGCCCGTGACACGTCGGGAAATCGGGGCAGGCCAGCACGGCGTAGTTGGTGCTGACCCAGCCACCCAACGCGATTTGCAACCACAACAAGCCAAAACCCAGCCACAGGCCTTTGCGCAAGGCGCCAGGCAGTGGGCGTGAACCGGCGCCGTCGTACCGCACAGCTTGCGCCATCAACAGGGCCAGCAGGCCAATGCCAAACATCAGGTGCAAAGTGACGATGGCCGGAAACAGCTTCATGGTCACTGTGAGCGCGCCAAAAGCCCCTTGTAAACACACCCACACCAAGGTGAGCGTCGGCAGCCAAGGGCTGACTTCGCGGCTATTTCGGCGTAACCACCAGGTCATAGCAGCCAAAGTCAAGATCAAGACGCCAACACCGGTGGCCAGATAGCGGTGAACCATCTCAATCCAGGCTTTGCTGTGCGTCACCGGCCCTGTTGGCATGGCTGTCTGTGCCGCAGTGATTTCCACTTTGGCACCGATGGGCGTGGCGCTGCCGTAGCAACCCGGCCAATCGGGGCAGCCCAATCCAGAATCGGTCAGTCGGGTGAAGGCACCAAACAGCACCAGATCAAAAGTCAGGAACAGTGTGATCAGTGTCAGGGCTTTCAAACGCCGAGAAGGCGTCGCCATGCGTTGCCGCCACAACCACCAAGACAGCGGCAAAGCGGCCACAAGCAGGCCAACGCCCATCAACTCCAAAATGGGCTCGAGGTTGTACAAGTCGACCTCTGTCATGCTCATCGCCCCGCCTCGTCCCAGGACGAGGATGCTCTGAGCAAGCGGCCGATGTCGCGTTTGGCTTTGGAGGCACCTGCCACATCCATGTTCGCAGGAAAGCGCATCATGAAATTACCCATGGGGTCTACAACGTAGAGGTGGTCTTCAATTTGCTGCCCTTGGGCTGGGCTGATCCAAGTTTGCACCACCGCTGGATCCACTCTTAATACATGCGCCATGTTCAGGGCAGGCAATAATTTTTCGGCAATCGGGGCGTCGTCCGTGACCAGCCAGACGCGGTCCACACGGTCTTTGTCTCGCCCTAATATTTCACGCAGTTGCCTCTGAAAATACAAATTTTTCTGACACTCATCGGCGCACGATCCAGACGCCACGCTGACCAGCAACCACTGACCACGCAACGAGTTCAGGGCCAATTCTTGCCCTTCATTGTTTTTAACCACCACTTGAGGCATGTCCTTTTGTGGCTCAATCAGTTCACCATAAACACTTCTTCCCTCCGGTCGAAGCACGTAATAAGTGAAGTACGAAGCGATGACGGGCGACGCGCAAACCAACATCATCGCGATCATTTTCCAGCGACCCATGCGGGTGCGTTGGGCATCAGCTTGCACAACAGAGCCTGGGCTGGGCATGTCGTGGACAGTCATGGCCAAGGGGCTGTCAGGCAGGTTGTTTTTGGCGGCGGGGTTGGACAATTTGGAACCAGACATAAAGTAAAGCAATCAGGCCACTCAGGCCAAACCACTGAAAAGCGTAACCATGGTGTTTCTCTACACCACTGGCCACCTTAGGCCATTCGCGCAACAGACCTTCAGAGGGCGGTCCGGACTGCAACAATGAAACTTCAAGCACATTCAGACCGGTCTCTTTTCTGAAGTTCTCAAGATCGAGATTTTGCCGGATTGGCCCATCTTCCGGGCCACCGAAGTCATAGAGCCTTGATGGCCATGGGGCTAAATGGCCCTGCACTTCCACCCCACCATCAGGGGTCTGGATACTTGGCAAAGCCGTCCGGTCGGTGAAGGAGCGCTGTGCCCAACCCCGCTGCACCATGACAACCACTTCAGTGCCTTCAAGATGCATCGGCGTCAGCACATAAAAGCCCGGCTTGGCGTTCATTTGGCGGTTGTCCAAGTACAGCGTGTGCTGCGGCAACCAACGCCCCTTGAGCACCATGCGGCGGTGAATCAATTCTTGACGCTTGTTCACCGCGTCATCACGCTGCGCCAAGCTGCCTCCTCCCAGCACTTCCTTTGCCGATTGCTGTTCGCGTGCCGCTTGAAGGCTCAACTTCTCGTCTGCGCGGCTCAGCTGCCACATGCCCAATGAACTGGTCGCAGCGATCGCTGCCACGGCCGAGCTCAGCAAGAGCCATCTTTGCCAACTCGGGGTTTTCTCAGTCATTGGATAATGCACGCATGAAAATTTTGGTTGCTATCGCGTTTATGGCCATTTTGGCCAGTCTGGTCTGGGCCTTGGTTCACATGATGAGAGGCAAGTCGCCTCAGTCTGACGAGCAGCCACCCCCAAAAGGAAATATGGCCACCGCCTTGGCCTTCAGGGTCGGGTTCTCGATTGTCCTCTTTGTTTGTGTCTTGGTTTCATGGAAGATGGGTTGGATTCAGCCAACGGGTATTCCGCCAGGCGCTTGAATGGATTCAGCACTTATTTCTCGCCTGGCAATGTGAAGTCTTCGCAAGTCGCGCGCACCACGCCAAGCCCGAACCTCTGTGCCCCAGTAAAAAAGCGCCCTTGGGCGCTTTTTTACTGCAGCGGCCAAGTCCTTACATCCAGTAAACCAGGATGTACAAGCCCAACCAGACCACATCCACAAAGTGCCAGTACCAGGCTGCACCCTCAAAGCCGAAATGGCGGTCTTTGGTGAAATGCCCTTTTTGCAGACGCAAGGTAATGAACAGCAGCATCAGCATGCCGACGAAAACGTGGAAACCGTGGAATCCCGTCAGCATGTAAAAGGTGGAACCATAAATGCCGGACGAGAGTTTCAAGTTCAGATCACCCCATGCATGGGCGTATTCATAGCCTTGCACAAACAAGAAAACGACACCCAAAATCACGGTCATCCACATGTACATGATCGTTTTGCTGCGGTTGCCAACCTGCAAGGCATGGTGAGCAATCGTCAAGGTGACGCCCGATGTCAACAACAACGCGGTGTTGATGGTGGGCAACCAAAAAGGCCCAACGGTCTGAAAGGGTTCTACAAGGCCTGCAGGCGATGTGGTCGCACCGGCCACCACACTGGGCCATGCGGCTTTGAAGTCAGGCCAAAGCAATGCGTTTTCTAAGCTGCCCAGCGCTGGAATCGAATGTGAACGGGCCCACCACAGTGCGGTGAAGAATGCGCCAAAGAACATGACTTCAGAAAAAATAAACCAAGTCATGCTCCAACGGTAAGACAAGTCAATTTTGCGACCGTACATGCCCGTTTCACTTTCGTGAACAGCCTCTGCAAACCACTGGTACAAAACAATCAACCACCAAGCCATGCCAAAGAACAGGCAATACATGCCCCAGTCGACCCCATTGATCCACTGGCCAGCGCCAAAAATGACAAAAAACAAACCGATCGCCGACATGACAGGATGGCGTGACTCGTGGGGGACGTAGTAATAAGGCGTGCTGCCGTGTGCTGCTGTACTCATGGAAACTCCTGCTCTGTCTTCATTCGAAATCTAATCTTGCGGGTTACAGCCCTGATGGCTGAGCCACAACCCAATTGACCAGGGCTATCAACCCCAGCACAAACAACAAAGCCGCACCGATGGCCACGCCAATGACGTGGAACGGATTGAGCTTTTCAACATCCTCTTGGTAGTCGGCATTTTTTCTGATGCCCACAAACGACCAAAGAACCGCCTGAATGGTCCGCAACCAATTGGTTTTATGAACTTTCACCGGATCTGTAGGGCTCATGAACCCAAACCTGTTTTAACAGCCACAGGCTGAACCGCAGCCGCCAACGGAGCCGTTGGTGCAGCGGGTGTTTTGCCACCCACCTCAAAGAAAGTGTAGGACAGTGTGATCGTGGTGACGTCTTTGGACAACTTGGGATCGATCACAAAAGCCACAGGCCAAGACTTCTTTTCGCCCGGCTGCAGCGTGTACTCATTGAAGCAAAAACACTCCAACTTGTTGAAATGGCTTGCCGCTTGTCGCGGTGCGTAGCTGGGGATCGCTTGCGCAGACATGACCCGGTTTTGTATGTTTTGGAACTCGTACATGACTGTACTGAGTTCACCCGGATGCACCTGCATGCTGCGCTTTTCAGGCTTGAAATCCCATGGACCGCGCGCATTGGCATCAAACTCGACGGTAATCGTTCGTGACGTGTCGACTTGGCTGTTGCGCAGCACCTGAGCGGCTTTGCCGGCCTTGGCATTTCCAGGAACCTGAGTTTCTGAAATCGACAAAACATTGATGCCCGTGATCTCGCAAATGGCCTGATAAATGGGCACCAGGGCGTAACCGAAGCCGAACATGCCGGCCGTCACAATCACCAGTTTGCCCACCATTTTCAGGTTTTCACCGCGCAAGTTCATGGGGTTCTTTCAGGGGTTGAGGAGCATCAACTTGGCCACAAATCCGAGCAGCACAGCGAGTGCCACTGAGGCCAAAATCAGCCCCAATCGCACATTGCTTTTTCTTTGTTCAGGTGTCTGGGCCATGACGATCAGCCAATCACACGGGTTGCCGTTGCGTCCAGCTTGGGTGGATTTTCAAAGGTGTGGAAAGGTGCTGGGGAAGGAACTTCCCACTCCAGGCCTTCAGCGCCTTCCCAAGGCTTTTGCGGCGCCTTCTCGCCCTTGCCCATCATGGCGGGCAAGACGATGAACAGGAAGAAGTACACCTGGGCAAAGCCGAAGAAGAAGGATCCGATCGAAGCAATCATGTTGAAGTCGGCGAACTGCATGGGGTAGTCGGCATAGCGGCGGGGCATGCCAGCCAGACCCAAGAAGTGCATCGGGAAGAACGTGACGTTGAAGGAGATCAGTGACCACCAGAAGTGGATCTTGCCGCGCGTTTCGTTGTACATCACACCGGTCCACTTGGGGATCCAGTAGTAAACGCCTGCGAACAGTGCAAACAGGGAACCCGCCACCAACACGTAGTGGAAGTGGGCCACCACGTAGTAAGTGTCTTGCAACTGGATGTCGATCGGGGCCATGGCCAAGATCAGACCCGTGAAGCCACCCATGGTGAACACGAAGATGAAGCCCACCGCGAACAGCATGGGGGTTTCAAAGGTCATGGAGCCGCGCCACATGGTGGCGATCCAGTTGAAAATCTTCACGGCCGTAGGCACAGCGATCAGCATCGTGGCGTACATGAAGAACAGCTGGCCCGTCACCGGCATGCCGGTGGTGAACATGTGGTGCGCCCACACGATGAAGGACAGGATGGCGATGGACGATGTGGCGTACACCATGGAGGCGTAACCGAACAACTTTTTGCGGGCGAAGGCGGGCACGATCTGGCTGATGATGCCGAAGGCCGGCAAAATCATGATGTACACCTCGGGGTGACCAAAGAACCAGAAAATGTGCTGGTACATGACCGGGTCACCACCACCAGCGGGGTTGAAGAAGCTGGTGCCAAAGTGGCGGTCTGTCAGGGTCATGGTGATCGCGCCAGCCAAAACGGGCATCACGGCGATCAGCAGGTAAGCGGTGATGAGCCACGTCCAAGCGAACATGGGCATCTTCATCAAAGTCATGCCAGGGGCGCGCATGTTCAAGATGGTCACGATGATGTTGATCGAGCCCATGATGGACGAGGCACCCAGGATGTGCATGGCAAAGATACCAGCGTCCATGGAAGGACCCATTTGCAGCGTCAAAGGTGCATACAAAGTCCAACCGGCAGCGGGGGCTCCGCCTGGCATGAAGAAAGAACCCACCAGCATCAGAGCCGCAGGAACCATCAGCCAGAAGCTGAAGTTGTTCATGCGGGCGAAAGCCATGTCGGACGCGCCAATTTGCAGCGGCAGCATCCAGTTCGCAAAGCCGACAAATGCCGGCATGATCGCACCGAACACCATGATGATGCCGTGCATGGTGGTGAACTGGTTGAACAACTCGGGGTTGACAATTTGCAGGCCCGGCTGGAACAACTCGGCACGAATGCCAAGCGCCAGCACGCCACCGATCATGAGCATGGTGAAGCTGAACAGCAGGTACAAGGTACCAATGTCTTTGTGGTTGGTGGCATACACCCAACGACGCCAGCCCGCAGGCGCGTGACCGTGGTCGTCATGGGCGTGATCGTGATGGTCTAGAACGGCACTCATCTTGATTTCCTTTGATTTGAATACGGTACGGCTTATTTGCGAGCGGCCAGCACGTCAGCCGGCTGCACGATTTGCCCGGTCTTGTTGGACCAGTTGTTTTTGGTATAGGTGATCACAGCAGCAATTTCTGTGTCTGACAACTGCTTCCATGCAGGCATAGCGCCGTTGCCGGCACCATTGAGCAAGATTGCAATTTGCTTGGATTTGTCAGCATCGAGAACGATGGAGGAACCATCAAGCGCCTTGATAGAACCTGCGCCCTTGCCGGTGGCTTGGTGGCAAGCTGCGCAGTTGGCAGCATAGACTTTTTCACCGCGCTTGGACAAATCGTCGAGTGCCCACACTTTGGCAGGGTCATCGGCTTTGGCCGCTTGCTTTTTCTTCTCGGTGTCCACCCAAGCCGCATAGTCGGTGGCCGACAAGACCTTCACATGGATGGGCATGTAGGCGTGCTCTTTGCCACACAGCTCTTGGCACTGGCCATAAAAATCGCCCGTTTTTTCTGCACGGAACCAAGTGTCGCGCACAAAACCTGGGATGGCATCTTGTTTGATGCCGAAAGCGGGCACCGCAAAAGCGTGGATCACGTCGTTGGCTGTGGTGATCACGCGGACTTTTTGGCCCACAGGCACCACCAAGGGGTTGTCCACCTTCAGCAAGTAATTGTCGCCTTCCGGCTTGCCAGCATCCGACATGGCACGGTGGGAAGAGTCCAGGGTAGAGATAAAGCTCAAGCCTTCGCCTTCACCATTGATGTAGTCGTAGCCCCACTTCCACTGGTAACCCGTGGCCTTGATGGTCAGGTCGGCATTGGTGGTGTCTTTTTGAGCGACCAAAACTTTGGTAGCAGGCAAAGCCATCAAAATAACAATCAGAAAGGGGACTGCTGTCCAAATCACTTCCACCGTGATGGATTCAGTAAATTTGGCTGGCTTGTGGCCGACCGACTTGCGGTGCTTCCAGATGGAATAGAACATGACAGCAAACACGGCAACGAAGATCACCGTGCAAATGATCAGCATGAACCAATGCAGCCATTGCTGCTCTTCTGCGATCTTGGTCGCTGGCGGATGCAAATTGAGCTGGTTGACCGCAGGGCCTCCCGGCAAATCATTGACGGCATAAGCAGCTGTAGCCACCCATGCGCCTGCAAAGATGCCCGCGCGAGATAGCAGCGAAGCCAATTGGTTGGAAATATTCTTCATGGTTCTCACTAACTTCCAAGACTCTGTTGAACTCAAACCTTTGGCATACCAGACTCAGGCCTGATTGCCGCTTGGCATCACGCCGAACGCAATGCCTTCCTAATTTCTCTCGCCAGCACTTGCCGGTGCTCCGGTCGCACAAAACGCCCCACTTCGATGGTTCGACCTTGGCCAGACAACTCGATCAGGCTTTGGTCGCCCGTTTTGGGCTCGACTCGAACCCATTGACGGTCAAATTCAGTCCGTTCCAACCGGCCTGCCGTTTCCAGCTCTACGACCAAATTCGCACCTTGCAAGGAAATCATCTCGCCGTCGGCAGCGTGTCTGGCGTAAGCCAAAAAAGCCAAGCCCACAACCGCAACCTCAAGACCCGCGAAGGCCAACACCAAAGTCGCCCCCTGCAACCAGAAGAAGACGCCGATGCCCAAAGACAAGGTGCACAACGACAGGTAGAGCCAACCCAACTGGACTGGCGTCACCGAACAGTTGCGTTTGAGCCGCCAATGGACAGCGGGCCCAGACACTTGTGCAAATTGGTAAGCCTGATTTGACATCCGTCAACTTTCAATAACCTAACACGCCGTCGAGCACGTACGATGAACAAAACCGGGCGGATTTTACCTGAGATCAATCCTACTTTTGACAGATCTCAAACTTTGTCGGATATACCCCCACCAGAACGCAGCATTTGCCGCATTTGATCGAGGCCAATTTGGGTTTCTGGTGCGACCTGCATTCTGGGTTGCGGCTTTAAGGCGTGTCCATAAACAATTTCAAAACCCAAGGAAAGTCGCCCTCCATCTTCCTCTCGGGCCAGTCCCTGCAATGCCTGCAACAAAGCTTCGCGCCAGCGGCGCCCACGCAATCCCGGAAAGCGCTGCACATTCAGATTGCGCCCCATTTCACGCAAGTCGGCCAACAAACTGTCTGCCGATGAGTAAGTCAAGGTGATGCGCTCCATGTCCATGACCGGCTCAGCAAAACCCGCTTGCACCAGCATGTCACCCCAATCGTGCATGTCGGTGAACTCATGGGCTGGCGCAGGCCAGCCTGCGCGCGCGTACACCTCACGCAACTCACGCAGCGTATCGGGGCCAAAACACGAAAACATCAAAAAACCATCGACCGCCAAAGACCGGTGCCAGGCTTGCAGCAGGGCTTGCGGCTCGGGCGAAGCGTGCAGCTGCATGTTGGCCCAGAGCATCTGCGCGCTGTGGTCTGGTGGCACACCCCAATGCGGCTTCGGCCCCAGCCATCGCCCGGCTTGCCACCAAGGGCGCTCAAGGGCCACACGAGCAGCCTGCGTGTGCGCGGGGTCTTGACAGGCCAACCAGACCTCGGCCTTGGGGTAACGCTGCTGCAAGGCCCTGTGTGCAACCAAGCCACCGCGCAAAGGCTCCCAGTGCAGCCATTGTTGGGGCTTGAGGTGGATGAAATCCAAACGCTCTTGCATCCGAGACGCCACCTCTTCGTGCAACCAAGGCGAAGCACCGCCGGCCCAGGGCAAGGTCTGCCATCGGGCGGCTGCCACGGGGTCGAGAGAAGGTGGGCGAGAGGCTTGGGGCATTCCGTGAATTGGCTCATGTGGGGTCGCCGCACACACTGAATACAACCCTATTGGGGGCTTGTGCGCTTGCAGTGCAGCCAAGCGCTGAGTATATTGACATGATGTGGCCCCGATGGTTCAGTGGCTTGTTTTTGAAGCCCGCTGCCTGGCTCCCCAAGAGGGCCGCCCTTGGGCTGCCCAGCCGATGTGCAATTTGCCACAGCTGGCCGCAGGCCCCGATTTGCGATGCGTGCATCAGCCGCTTTGCACAACCGCAACACCGCTGCAGCACCTGCGCACTGCCCATCGCCCAATCGGTGCGGCAATGCGGTGCTTGCTTGAAGTCCCCTCCCCCCTTGGACCTTTGCCTCACCGCCACCCGCTACAGCTGGCCCTGGGTGGATCTGATTGCCCGTTATAAATTTCGCCAACAAGCCGGATGGGACGGCCCTTTGGCCACCTTGATGCAAAGCACACCCTGGGCTGAGGACACCCTGGAAGAAGCCGACTGGGTGCTGCCCATTCCCCTGTCTGCCAGGCGCCTGTCTGAGCGCGGCTACAACCAATCTTGGTTGCTGGCACGCCGCCTTTCTCCCTGCAAGGCCGATGCCCATTTGCTGCTGCGTATTCGGGATACGCCCTCTCAGCGGACCTTGCCCCGAGCCGAACGGCTCGCCAATTTGGCCGGTGCTTTTGCGGTCGACCCGCTGCGCGCAACGCAACTGCAAGGTCGGCGTGTGGTGCTGGTGGACGACGTGATGACCAGCGGTGCCTCGCTGCACATGGCGGCTCGGGTGCTGCGCCAAGCCGGGGCGGCGCACATCAGCGCCTTGGTGCTGGCGCGCACCGAGGCTGGAGACGACGCCTGAACCCTGGCTGGCGGCCATGGCGATTGAGCCCGCCACGCAAGGCACAATACCGGCCATGTTCCATATCGTCTTGGTTGAACCCGAAATTCCGCCGAACACCGGCAATGTCATCCGGCTGGCCGCCAACACCGGCTGTACGCTCCACTTGATCGAACCCTTGGGGTTTTCAATGGACGACAAACACATGCGCAGAGCAGGCTTGGACTACCACGAGTACGCCACATTGCGCCGCCACGCCGATTGGGCCGCTTTTTTGGCCGCTGAACAGCCCGCGCCAGAGCGCATGTTTGCCTTGACCACCCGAGGCAGCCGTGCAGCGCACGGTGTGGCATTTTTACCGGGCGACTGGCTGGTGTTTGGTTCTGAAACGCGGGGCCTTTCGGCTGAGTTGCGCGAACAGTTTGCGCCGGCTCAGCGCATCAAGCTGCCCATGCGCGAGGGCCAGCGCAGCTTGAACTTGTCCAACGCCGTGGCCGTCACCGTGTTCGAGGCCTGGCGTCAACATGATTTTGGTGGCGCTCCAGCGGCCACCGACGGGCAACTTCAGGCGTAAATGCGCACCAGCGATTCGGCTGCACAAACGGGTTTTTCGCTGCCTTCACGCTCCACCGTCACGTTCCACTGCAACTGCAAACCATTGCCCTCGATGGGCGTCGCCGAGTGCAAGTGCAGGTGCGCCCGCAAACGACTGCCCACCGGCACCGGGGCCATGAAACGCACTTTGTTCAGACCGTAATTGACGCCCATTCGCTTCGTGCTGACCTCGATGGTTTTGTCAAAAAACTGGGACAACAAGGACAAGGTCAAAAAGCCGTGGGCGATCGGTGCACCAAAGGGGCCTTGCTTGGCGCGCTCCACGTCCACATGGATCCATTGGTGGTCCCCCGTGGCTTCTGCGAACTGGTTGACCTGCTGTTGGGTGATGGTCACCCATTCGGTCGCGGCCACATCCTGGCCGACACAAGCGGCCAGATCGGCCAAAGTTTCAAATGTTTTCATAAGCCTGACTGTATTCACCTTATCTTTGACATGGTGTCGATGGCGTGACACGGGTTTCGAGTAAGGTCCGGGTTTCTACGCATTTCTTCAGTTTCATGTCCTCCATCCCGAATTTGCTGACCCTGACCCAACAACTGCCGCATTTGACACAAAGGGTCGATCGGCATTTGTGGCTCAACGACGTGGTGCAGTGGATTCGGGGCGACCGTCGCTCCCCTGTGGAAGCAGCTTCGCGCTTGGGTTTATTGGTCGACACTTTGTTGGCGCGCGAAGAAACCCGTCAGGCCTGGGAAACTTGGTGGCAAGGTTTTTTGGCCGATGCCGATGCCACACCGCTGTTGGCCGATTTGGGCTTCGCATCCCGAGCCGCGTTCATCAGTGATCTGGGCCACCGGCTGCGCATGAAGTTTCTGCCGTCCACGCCCGACACACGCGATCTGGGCGCGCTCTTTCTCTTTTTGAAACCCGAGCTTTTTGACGTGCAGTGGCTCCAATCACTGGATGAACACACGCTGAGCGGATTGACCCGCCTGATCTTGCCTGAGGCACCCAAACAAGCACCACCGGACCTGCAAGCGAGCCTGTTGGATGCCTTGACCTATTGTGTCGGGCAGGTCAATGCCACCGGGCATTCTGCAGAAATTCGCACCCGCATGGCCAGCCGGGTCGAAAACACCCGCCCGTTTCATGAGTTGCCCAAGGCTTTGGAAGTATTTCGCCAGGCCTTGCAACAAGGCGGCCCACACAGCCCAGAATGCCAAGCCGCCGCGCATGACCTGAAGGCACAACTGGACGAATGCCGCCACGCCGCTTACACCGTCTACTCGCACCTGCAGGAACACGGCATTTCGGTGGGTATCGTGTTTCGGCTGCGGCAACTTCGCCACCTCGTGATCCGATGCAAACACTTGCTGGAGGCGCTGCTGACCCATGCGCCCGTGCCTGCCATGCTGGCCTTGCTGGCGCACTTGGCCCAAGTCAGTCACGACAGCCGCAGCATCGCCAGCTTGTGGGTGGCCAACAGCCACATGTTGGCCGAAAAAGTGGCCCAGCGCAGCGCTGAAAGTGGCGAGCACTACATCACCCGCGATGGGGTTGAATACCGCCGCATGCTGGGCAAAGCACTGGGCGGCGGTGCCGTCATTGGCCTGACCACCTGGGTCAAGTTTGCCATTCTGGGGCTGGCACTCTCTCCCTTTTGGGAAGGCTTGGCTGCAGGCAGCAACTACGCGCTGTCTTTTGTGCTGGTCATGTTGCTGCACTGGACCGTGGCCACCAAACAACCCGCCGTGACGGCCCCCGCCATGGCAGCCAAACTCAAGCAAATCGACGACGAAGCGGGGGTTCAGGATTTTGTGGACGAAGTGGCCAACCTGTTCAGATCGCAAATTGCCGCCATTTTGGGCAACTTACTGGGCGTGGTGCCGGTGGTTTTGGTCATTTGTCTGGGTTTGAGCCTGTTCGGCTTGCTGCCCATGACCAGCGAAGCCGATGCAAATCACGTGCTGTCATCGGTCAGCCTGCTTGGCCCTACAGCCTTGTTCGCGGCCTTCACGGGCGTGCTCTTGTTTGCATCCAGCATCATCGCGGGTTGGGTCGAAAACGCTTTTGTACTGCACCAACTCGACTCTGCATTGCGCTACCACCCCCGTCTGCGGCGCTGGATCGGGGTACGCGCAGCCGATCGGGTTGGGCTTTACTTGTTGCGCAACATCTCGGGTTTGGCGGCCAACATTTCGTTGGGCTTGCTGCTGGGCCTGGTGCCGGTGATTGCCTGGTTTTTTGGCTTGAACTTGGATGTCCGCCACGTCACCCTCACGGCCGGGCAAATGGCGGCAGCGGTTTTCACCTTGGGTTTGCCCGCCTTGAACACCCCCGCCTTTGGCTGGGCTTTGGCGGGGCTGGCGGTGATTGGCCCACTCAATTTAGGGGTGAGTTTTTACCTGGCCTTCCGGGTGGCCGTGGCCTCACAAAACGTCAGCGGCATCAACCGCAGCCGCATTCGCCGGGCCATTGGCCAACGCATCCGGTCGCAACCCCTGTCTTTTGTGAGCCCCCCCAAGACCCAGCCTGTGTCAGTTTGATGGCGGGCCATCCGCCTGGCTCAAGGCTTTGATTGCCTCGCGCAAACGGGCCAGCTCAGTGCGGTGGTATTGGACATCCCCGCCACTGGCACAGCAGTGAGGATGCGCGTGTGGGTGAATGACGCGGCCTGCATGTTGAATTGGGCACGCGCGTTGCGCGGTCAGGCCCACCCTGGTGAATCACCCGGGTCCGGTCTGACTCACCCGCACCGGGTAGGCCCCACCCCACACAAGGCCGAATTAGCTGGTCACGTGTTCCCTTGTTTTCTCAAGGGCTTGTCTGAACCGGGCGATTTGTACCCATACCAACCGTCACGAGGCATCATCTGAATCCCGCGTCTGTGCACCACGGCACGGAAACAATGCGCAAGAACTCAACTTTTTCAGACGCCAGACTCTGGGTTCTTTTTGAACGGCCCGGTGGGGTTCGCTTACGCGCGGGGCGATGCCACTAAAATCAAGTACCTTTCCGATCAAAACGCTCCGTTGTCCCATCCAGCCACCAACCCCTTGCCTCAGCACATTGGCATCATCATGGATGGCAACCGTCGCTGGGCCAAAAAGCGCTTCATGCCCGCCGCTTTGGGCCATGCCGCGGGCGCACAAAGAGTGCGTGACATTGTCCAAACCTGCGCAGAAATGGGCATTCCTCAGTTGAGCCTCTTTGCCTTCAGCACCGAGAACTGGAAACGCCCAGAGGAAGAAATCAGCAGCCTCATGGGCTTGTTCATGACGTATTTGAAAAAAGAAATCCGCAACATGAACACCAACGGTGTGTGCCTGAAAGTGTTGGGCGACACCCATCGATTTTCAAGTGCTCTTCAAGATTTGATTGCAGAGGCCCAAGCCAAGACTGCAAGCAATACAGCCATCACCTTGAACGTTTGTGCCAACTACGGTGGGCGCTGGGACATGATCCAGGCCACCCAAGCATGGCAAAAAGCGCACCCTGACCTTGACCTGAGTTCGCTCACGGAGGAAGCACTGAGCCCCTACCTGAGCACCGCCGGTGGGCCCGAAGTCGACCTGCTGATCCGGACCGGTGGCGAGTCTCGGGTCAGCAATTTTTTGCTTTGGCAAGCCGCTTATGCCGAGCTCTTTTTTTGCGATGATCTCTGGCCCGACTTCACCCCCGAGAGACTGAAGCAAGCCTTGGCTTGGTTCAGTCAGCGTGACCGTCGCTTTGGTTCATCGGCCCCCTTGTGAGGCCGTCGCCCAGGCGATTGTCAGACTGAGCTCGCGGCTTCGACTTGGTGGTGCGCCACCTGCACCACAGTGGGTCGCCCCAAAATTTCCAACAAAACAGCAACACGCTTACTCGACACGTTTTGCACCAAGCCCTCAATGGCACCGAGGGCCGTGTGCTTGAGTCGCACCGCTTGTCCGACCTTCAATTGGCTCAGCTCTTGGAGGGTGGCCTGATCACGTTCTTGCTCCATCTGACGAATTTGTCTCACCAAGTCGTCATGCAATAAAGCGGGCTCGAAGCCAAAACGCACCAAGGTCGCCACCCCTTTGGTGCTGCGCACCACTGAAATACTTTGCTCGGCCCTCATGGGGCGAAACAAGACGTACCTGGGAAACATGGGCTCGAACAGCGCCACGGGCCCTTGTTCGGTTTTTTTGAATTTCTTAAACAGCGGCAAATACGCTTCAAACCCCTGTTGTGCCAGATTGGCATGCGCCACAGCCTCTTGCCTAGGTTTGGAATACACCAAATACCAACGGTCAACCGTCTGATTTTCAACGTCGCCGTAGTCCAAATCGTTCAATCCGCTCATTCAAAATCTGCAGCTTTATTATAAAAATGAATTGTATCGCCCAACTGGGGAATCACCTCAAACGTTCGCGCAATAAAAACCCCGCCAATGCGGGGTTGCATGAACATGGCCATGGCTTGGGCGCATATGAAAGGCTCACATTGTCGTGAACCCTTCAGTTCGCCATCCAATTAGGCAATGATAAAAGGTGTGCGGTCCTTGCCTTCGATCCACTTGGGAGCTTTGCCGCGACCGGTCCAAGTCTGGCCTGTCGCCTCATCGCGGTACTTGGCCGCCACCTTGCTGGCCGCCTTGACTGTGCCAGTTTTGCCGCCACGACCTGGGAAAATGTCTTGGACTGTCAAGCCATACTCGGCCACCAATTCGCGAACTTTGGCAACAGCACTTGAAATTTCATTTTGACGGGCTTGGGCAATGGCCAACTCCAAAGCTTCGCGCTGCTGCAATAATTCTTTATAAGTTTGTGACATGGTTAGCACTCCAATTAAAAATATGAAAGCATGAATATACAACGAGCTGTGTCTTGATTTGAAAGAAACGCATTCTTTTTTTAAATAACTTTACATGTGTGGATTATTCAGACAGCCACACTGGTTCAGATTAACGGCATTGAAAACCGAACCCGTCCAATACCTCAACTTGGGGCGCTCGCAAAGGTTGGCGTTTTCATCTATCGGGACGACAATTCCAACCGGTCCACCCTATTAACGGACTTTGTTTTTTAATTTAAGGAAAAAATGGCTGTTTACTGGATCGGCGATATTCAAGGCTGCGATGCCCCGCTGGGCCGCTTGCTGGACAAAGTGGCTTTTTCACCCAGCCGTGACCACTTGGTGGTTTTGGGCGACTTGGTCAACCGGGGCCCGGACTCTGTGGGCGTCCTGCGCCGCTTGATGGCATTGCAAGGCAGCGTGCAGTGCCTGCTGGGCAACCACGATTTGCACGCCCTGGCCGTGGCTTATGGCCACAGCCGACCCAAACGGCTTGACACCTTGGATGGCCTGCTGCAAGCGCCCGACCGAAGCGCACTGATCGGTTGGCTGCGCCAGCAGCACTTGGCGCTGTGGTCTCACGGGGTTTTGTCGGTGCATGCCGGGGTCTTGCCCGACTGGACACTGACGCAAACCCTGTCCTTGGCGGACGAGGTCCAAGGCGTTTTGCGCGGACCAGACTTGCCTGATTTTTTAGCCCAGATGTATGGCAACCAACCCGCCGCTTGGCGCGATGACTTGCAGGGCATGGACCGCTGGCGCGTGGTGGTCAACGCGCTGACGCGGCTGCGTTTTTGCGCTGCCGATGGCACGATGGAATTTGCCACCAAAGACAGTGCCGCACAGGCGCCGGAGGGTTTCATGCCTTGGTTCGATGTACCCGGGCGGCGCACGGCCGACATCACGGTGGCTTTTGGCCACTGGTCCACGCTGGGCCGACAAGAGCGCAATGACGTCTGGGCATTGGACACCGGATGCGTCTGGGGCGGCTGCCTGAGCGCCATGCGCCAAGGCGAGAACGGTCAACGTGAATGGGTTGAAGTGGCTTGCGAACAGGCGCAGGTGCCAGGTTGACTGCCTCCCTCAGCCGCCCGGCTTGAGCAAGACCAACAAGGCCCCGGCACCGCCTTCTGCGGGCTTGGCCTGGACGAAAGCCATAACCTGGTTTTTTTGCACCAGCCAACTGTGCACTTTGGACTTGAGCACTGGCGTTTTGCCGGGCGAGCCCAAGCCTTTGCCATGCACCACGCGCAAGCAGCGCAAGCCTTGGCGTTGCGCCTGCCGGATGAACTCGGACAACGCCAAGCGGGCCTCATCGCTGCGCAGGCCATGTAAATCGATCTCGCGCTGAATCGACCAATCTCCTTTGCGCAGCTTGTGGATCACGTCACGGCCAATGCCGGGGCGTCGAAAGCTCAGCGCATCATCGGTGTCAAGCAAGGTGCTGGCGTCAAACTCGTCGCTCAGGCAATCGCGCAGCACCGCCTCGTCGTCCTTTTGGCGTTGGTGTGCGATCGGGGCCGGGCTTGGACCTTCCAACTGGACTTGGCCGTGCGCAGGCAAGCGCTGCACGACACCTACAGCCCGCACAAACAGGTTGCTTTCGGCGTCGCGCTTGCGAGCAGCCAAGGCCTGAGCAGCCGCCTCGGCCTGGGCTTGCGCGTGGGCTTCGGCCAGCTTCTGGCGGACTTTTTTCAGGTCTTGCAAGGCGTTGATTTTCACAGTAGATCCTGGCTAGACGTTAGGGGACATGCACGGCGCACAAGCCCATCGGGCGCACCTCAATCGCCCCGGTTGCGCATCCAATCGCCGGTTTTGAAAAAGCTGGCATTGAGCCGCTCGCGCAGCACGGGGTCAACATGCGTCTCGGTCATGGCCTGGTCCATGCAGGCCAACCATTGGTCGCGCTCGAGCACGCCAATCGAAAATGGCATGTGGCGCATGCGCAAACGTGGGTGACCAAAACGCTCGGTGTAATGCTCCGGCCCGCCCAGCCAACCGCACAAAAACCAAAACAGTTTGTCGCGGGCATCTTGCAAAGTGCTGCCGTGTGCATCGCGCAACGCCTTGTAGCCTGGCTCGATGTCCATCAGGTCATAAAAGCGGTCAGCCAAACTGCGCACAGCCGCTTCGCCGCCGATCCAAGCAAACGGGGTATCCAAGGGGGGCTTTTCTTCGGTGTTCATAGGGCTCGATTGTGCAATGCGAAAAGAGGCAAGCCAAAGGCTTCACTGCGCCGCCTGGCGCAAAGTCTGTACCACTGGCTGGCGCAAAACCCCGGCCAAGCTCAGGCTGCCCGCACCCCAGGCCAGCAAAGCACCAGCCACGCCTCCAGCCAGAGGTGCCCACAAGGGTGGCTGCCAGGCAAATTCGAAGGCATAGCGGGCCAAGGCCCAGCCCACCACCAAGGCCATGCCACTGGCCATGAACCCGGCCAGCCAGCCTATGCCCAAAAGCTCAGTGCGCTGCACCTGCGCCAGCAGGCTGCGGCCTGCGCCCAGCGCCCGCATGATGGCGTATTCGCGCTCACGCGCTTGGCGGCTCGCGCCCACTGCGGCCAGCAAAACCATCAGGCCCGCTGCCAAAGTGAAGGCAAACAAAAACTCCACGGCCCGAATCACCTGGTCCATGACCCGCTGCACCTGCGCCAACGTGCTGCGCATGTCCACGCTGGTGATGTTCGGAAAGGCATTGACCATGGCGTTTTCAAAACCCGGCACGCCCTGTGGAGACCGGAAAGCGGCCATGTAAGTCATGGGCAAATCGGGCATTTGCGACACGGGGAACAGCATGAAGAAGTTGGCCCGCATCGAGGCCCAGTCCACCTTGCGCAAGGAGGTGACGCGGGCCTCGTGCGGCTGACCGGCAATGTCAAAACCCAGGCGATCCCCAAGCTTCAGGCCCAGCGCCTGGGCAATGCCCTCTTCCACACTCACGCCGTCGGCCTCTTCGGCCTGCCAGCGTCCAGCCACCAGCGGGTTGTGATCCGGCAACATCGCGCTGTGCGAGAGGTTGATCTCGCGGTCAAGCAAGCGTTTGCCCCGGTCCGCTTCCAAGTCGTCCGGACCCACAACGCGGCCATTGATGGCCACCAGTCGGCCCCGGATCATGGGGAACCAATCGGGCGACTGCACGCCCGCTTTTTTCAGGTGCGCCAAAAAGGCCTCGGCCTGATCGGGCTGCACGTTGATGACAAACCGATCGGGCGCATTCACGGGCGTGGCCTGACGCCAGCTCGCGATCAGGTCGGTGCGCAACAAAACCAGCAAAGCCAATGCCAACAAACCCACCGACAAGGCACTGACCTGCACCACCGCGAACACCGGCCGCGCCGCCACCTGCCGCGTGGCCAGGCGCAACCAGCGCGGGGCCGACTCGTCTGGCACCACCCGGCGCAGCACAAACAAAGCTGCCGCCGCCAGAGCGGCAAACACCAGGAGCGCCACGGCAAAGCCGCCCACCGTGATCAGGCCCAGCGTCAGGTTGCGGCTGACCATGAGCAAGGTGACAGCAAAGCCGAGCAAGCCCATCACCAACACCAGACCCGAGCGCACCTGCACGCTGCCCAAGTCGCGGCGGATCACGCGCAGCGGTGGCACTTTGGCCAGCTGCAACACGGGCGGCAGACCAAAGGCCACCAACAGCGTCAAGCCCATGGCCAGACCCATCAGCGCAGGCTGCAGCGTGGCATCGGGCAAGTTGGCATCGACCAGACCGGCGAGCAACTGCACAAACCCCAGGTGCACGCCATAACCGGCCAGCACACCCAGCACGCTGGCCACCAGGCCAGCGCCCAGAAATTCGAGACCGTAGCTCAATGTGAGTGTGCGCTGGCTTTGCCCCAAAACGCGCAACAAAGCACAGGCGTCGAGCTGCCGCTCGGCAAAACTGCGTGCCGCCAAGGCCACGGCCACGGCGCACAGCAAGGCGGCCAACAAGGCCACCAGGTTCAAAAATTGAGAGGCCCGGTCCAGAGTCTGGCGCATCTCGGGGCGGCCGCTGTCCAGCGACTCGACTTTCACGCCGCGCACCTCCGGCTTTTCGGCCTCGGCCTGCGCCCAAGGCAAAAATGGGCGCACGGCTACATCGCTGCCGGCCACAGCCATGCGCCAGCTCACGCGGCTGGCGGGCTGCACCAAGCCAGTGGAGGCCAAGTCGGCCATGTTCATCATCACGCGCGGCGCAAAAGCCATGAAGCCCGCGCCCCGGTCAGGCTCGCGGGTGATGGTGGCACCAATGCGCAAACTGCGCTCACCCAAAGCCAGCTTTTGGCCCACCTGCATGCTCAGCGCTTCGAGCAAGGCAGGATCGACCCAAACCTCGCCCTCAGGTGGAATGCTGGCCGCGCTTTGGCCGGCGATCTCCAAGCGGCCTCGCAAGGGGTAACCGGGCTCCACGGCCTTGAGTGACACCAAACGGGTGGCCGGTGCGGTGTCCATGGTGGTGTCAGAAGCTGCGGCAGAGGTCGCCGTGTTGGCAGACGTGTCGGCAAGCGCAGGCACTATGGCCCGCGCCATGGTCGGGAAACTCACATTGGTGTTGGTTTGCAAGCCGGCCTCGCGGGCCTTTTGAACAAAGACTTCGGGGGTGCGTTGGTCACTCACCACCACCGCGTCCCCGCCCAACAGCTGGCGTGCATCGCGCCACAGACCCGACTGCATCCGGTCGGCCAGAAAACCCACCGCCGTCAAGGCCGCCACCGCCAAGGCCACCGACACCATCAACAGGCGCAACTCGCCTGCGCGCAGGTCACGCCACAACTGGCGAGCGCCCAGCCTCAAACCATGCATCCAGGACTGATTGTTCATACCCCGACCTTACCCGAGGGGCGAAGGGCTGGCAGCACAAGGGACTTGGCCTCGGTGTGCAGGGGGCGTCCTGAAACCCAAACGCGTAAAACCGGAACGCCAGAAACCAAAAAGCCCGCAGTCGTGAAACTGCGGGCTGGCGTTTGGTGGTGATAGGTGGATTTGAACCACCGACATCAGCATTATGAATGCTGCGCTCTAACCAACTGAGCTATATCACCTGAGTTTGTTGGCACAGGCCACCAAGCCAAAAATTATACACAAGATTCTTCGGTATTCGGCCCACTTGGCGTAACAATTGACGTATGAATTTGCAAATACCCATCCCAATCGAAACCGCGCTGCCCATGGCTCAACAAGCAGCCCAAGTGATTTGGGAGCACTGGCAGTCAGGCCAGGTGCTGAGCGCCCTGCCCGAGGCCTGCCGCCCGTTGACACCCGCACAAGGCTACGCCGCCCAAGCGCAATTGCCCAGTGTCTCTGGACGCAGCGTGCTGGGCTGGAAAATCGCCGCGACCAGCGCCAACGGCCAGGCGCACATCAACGTGAGCGGGCCGCTGGCCGGTCGCTTGTTGTCCGGCCAAGTGTTTGAAAGCGGCGCCACCGTGCCGTCAGCCGGCAACCGCATGCGCGTGGCAGAGCCGGAATTTGCTTTTGCCATGGCGCAAGACCTGCCACCGCAAGCCGCCCCCTACAACCAGCAGCAAGTCATGGCCGCCGTGGCCAGCTTGCACCCAGCCCTGGAAGTGCCCGACTCGCGGCTGGAGCCCTTTACCGCAGCGGGCGAGGCGCAACTGCTGGCCGACAACGCCTGTGCCCGTCACTTTGTGTTGGGCTTGGCTGCGCCCGATGTCTGGCGCGACCTGGACTTGAGCACCTACCCGGTGCACGCCCGTGTCCAACACGGCAGCCAATTGAAGTACACCCGTGACGGCACGGGTGCCAACGTGCTGGGCGACCCGCGCATCGCCCTGACCTGGCTGGCCAACCAACTGTCCAGCTTGGGCATCACGCTGCAAAAGGGCCATGTGGTGACCACCGGCACCTGCATGGTGCCGCTGGAACTTCAGCCCGGCGACAGCGCCAGCGCCGATTTCGGCCCGCTAGGCCGTGTACACATGATTTTTTCGGAGACTTGAACCATGACAAAACCCACATTGGCCCTGATCGGCACCGGTGGCACCATCGCAGGTGCGGCCAGCGCAGCATCGGTCAGCACCGACTACAAACCCGCCAGCCTGAGCCTGGCCGCCGTGGTCGACACGGTGCCCGAGCTGCGTGCGCGTTACGACATTGAAGTCTCGCAGCCCATGCAACTGGCCAGTTACGACGTGCGGCCCGAGCACTGGCTCGACTTGCATGCCGCCGTGATGCAAGCCGTGAACAACCCCGATGTGGTGGGCATCGTGGTCACGCACGGCACCGACACGCTGGAAGAAACCGCGACCTTTTTGCACCTGAGCGTGGCCAGCGACAAACCCATCGTGGTGGTGGGCGCCATGCGCCCCGCCACGGCCTATTCGGCCGATGGCCCAGCCAATTTGCTGGACGCCTGCAGTGTGGCCGCCTGCCCCGGTGCGCGAGGGCGCGGCACGCTGGTGGTGATGAACGGGCGCATCCATTCGGGCCTGTGGGTGGGCAAACGGCATGTGAGCAGTGTGGAGGCTTTTGACAGCCCGCTGGCCGGCGCCGTGGGCGAGGTGGCCGATCAATCAGTGCAGTGGTTTCGCGCGGCCGCAAGAGCCCCTACTGTGGCTTGGCAAACCCCCACAGCATGGCCCCGGGTGGACATTGCCGTGGCTTATGCCGGGGTGGATGAGACCGCGATGCGTGCCTTTGTCGCCGCCGGGGCGCAGGGCATCGTGCACGCCGGTTTGGGCAACGCCAACACGCCCACGGCTTACCGCGCTTTCATCCAGTCTTTGCCCGCGCAAGGCGTGCTGGTGGCGCGTTGCGCCCGCTTCATCACGGGCAGCGTGACACGGGCCAGCGTGTACGCCGATGCCGAGCACGGCATCCTGACCGCAGGCCCCTTGCCGCCCCACAAGGTGCGCATCATCATGCTGCTGGGCTTGGCACACGGCATGGACGGCCCCGCGATTCAAACCTGGATCGACCAAATTTTGCAGGCCAGCTGAGCCGGCTTCAAGCCCGCAAGCGGGCGGGCCGTTGGCTCCAGAACAAGACCACGCCGCTGACACAAGCCACGACCATCAAGCCCACAAAACCGGCGCGGTAACTGCCAAACCAGCCCGACAAAGCCCCAAACACAGGCGGCCCCACCACCACGCCCAAAAACGTGAACGCCAGCGTGCCACCCGTGGCCATGCTGGCTTTGCCTTCAGGGGCACGGCGGGCCACCTCGGCCAGGTAGACGCCGTTCCAGCCAATGGCAGACGCACCAAAGGCCACCAAAATCGCCACCACCATGGCCTTGGGCGTGTCCGCACTCAAGAAGGCCGATGCCAAAGCGCCCAGCGCCATCATGCTGGCCAACAGCAGCAGCATGCGTCGCGCCCCAAGCCAGCGATCGGCCACGTAACCCCAGACAATGCGCCCGCCCATGCCGCCCATTTGCGTGGCCGACAAAGCCAAGCCCGCCGCGACCAGACCATAAGACAAGTCGTCGTGCAAAAACGTCACCAAATAAGTGGTCAGAGACAGTTGCACCATGGAAAACATAAAAGAACACGAAGCCATCGTGTACAAGGCCCGGTGCGCCAACACCAGCCGAATGGGCTGCACCAAACTGCCCCATTGAACCAGCGCATCGGCTCGGCGGTCACTGTCGAGCCGCGTGCGCAACACCTGTGCGCCCCAAGCGCACAACACGCACACCAAAGCCACAGCCATCAAGCTCGCTTGCCAACTGCTCACCAGCAGCAGCGGGGGCACAATCGCGCCAGCCAACATGCTGCCCAAAGGCACACCTGTTTGCTTGATGGAAAACACCAGCGACATCTGGTGCGCCGGCGTGGTGCGTGCCAACAGGTGCGAGCTGGCCGGTGTGATCGGGCCATACCCCAGACCAATCAGCACCGCACCCAGCACCATTGCGGGCAACCATGGCACCGCGCACAACAGCAACCCCACAGAACACAACAACAAACCCCATTGGCTGACCCGAATGGCGCCGAGCCGGGCCACGATGGCACCGCCCATCAAGGCAGACACCATGGCCCCGGCATAAGTGACCGATACGTACAAGCCGACCAAGGCGGGCGACACCTTCATGGCCTCGACGACCACAGGGGCCATCACAGGCAAAGTCAGCAAGGCCATGGCCACCATGGCCTGGATCAGCAAGGTCAGCAGCAGCGGCCAGCCATTGTTCAACATGCCTTCTCCCGTACAGGCGAGAGGGACGCCCAAAGGCTCCCGTCACTCAGTTCTGGCTCAATTGGCTTTGACGCCCGCCTTGACCAGAAGCCCGCCCAAAGTGTCAATTTCATTTTTCAGATGCACCCGCAAGGCTTCTGGACGCGCCAAATCGGAGCTCACCGCGGCGATGCCCATGCCCTCCAGGCGCTGGCGCACTTCGCTGTCAGACACCGATTTTTGCAAGGCCGAGGTCAACTGCTCCAGCGCCGGTTTGGGCGTGCCTTTAGGGGCATACAGGCCAAAGGAGATGTTGATGTCAAAGCCTTCCACACCGGCGTCGGTGATGGCGGGCACATCAGGCAATTGAGGCAAACGGGCTTTACCCGCCGAAGCATAGGCCTTGATCTTGCCCCCCTTGACCGAAGGCACGGTGCCAGAGGTTTGGTCGCACAAAATGTCCACCTGACCGCCCATCAAATCGGTCAGGGCTGGGCCCGTGCCTTTGTAGGGAATTTCATTGAGCTTGACGTTCAAGGCATTCATCATCATCAAGCCGCACAGATGTGAAGCCGAGCCCACACCCGCATGCGCCAAACTGACTTTGGCGGCATTGGCCTTGAGGTAGGCCACGAATTCATTGAGGTTTTTGGCCGGAAAATCATTGCGCGCCACGATCACCATGGGGCCACTGGTGGCGCGTCCAATCGGCTCAAAATCGTCCACCGGGTGGTAGGGCAAGCTTTTGTACATGGCCAGGTTGGTCGCATGGCTGACGTGGATCATCAGCAAGGTGTAGCCATCGGGTTTGGCGCGAGCCACTTTGGCTGTGCCGATCGAGCCCGAAGCGCCTGCGGTGTTGTCCACCACGATTTGCTGGCCCAGGTGCTTTTGCATGGCCCCGGCAAATACGCGGGTAATGGTGTCACCCGGACCCCCTGCCGAATACGGCATGACCATGGTGATGGCGCGGTTGGGAAAGTCTTGCGCTGTCGCCTGAACAGCGGCGGCGGCCAGCAGCACGGTCAAAGCGGTGCGAATGAAACGAATGGGCATGCTTGTCTCCTGGTGAAGTGGGTCGAAAAAAGTAAGGGACGTTAAGCCAGCAAACGCTGACGAATTTCCACAGGGCTCAAGACCTGCAAGGGTTCTGCGCCGCCGCCCGGGATGCCCACTTGTGTGGCATTGAGCAGCATGGACACCATCACATAGGTGCCCGACAAAACCGTGAGGTCCACCACAGCCTGCTCGCCCATTTGGCCCACGGCCTCTTGCCACAAAGCATCGGGGACGCGGTGGTTCAAAGACAGCTGAACGCAGTAGTCGTACACCAGACGTTCGTCGGCTTGCATGCGGCCAGGGCGTTGGCAATTTTGTAAATCCCGCATGACCTCATCGGACAAGCCCGCCTTGCGGGCAATCGTCTCGTGCGCCCACCACTCGTATTGCGCATTCGAAATGCGCGCCTGAATCAGGATGGCGAATTCGTTCAGTCGCTTGTTGACCGAGGTCTTGAAGCGCAGGTAATCCAGAAAGTCAAACGCCCTGCGTGCCATGTCGGGGCTGCGCAACAAGCCGTTGTAAGGGCCACCCAAGCCCGCACTGGAGACCTTCAAGATGTCATCCGCCAAAGGTCTGACGTCGAGAGGCAAAGCCTCATAAGTGATGGGTGAGAGTCTTTCGGTCATAGGGTTCGAATCCAATGGCTGGAACAAAAGCGCAGCGATGCCACAAAAAACGTTAAGGTATACATGTCCACCTTGACACACAGTCGCCCACATGACTGCCTCATCGCGCCACTCAGGCCGGGCTCGGCGACACTCGTTACTTGTCCGCGCCGCGTCTGGCGCACTTACTCCAAGGAACCCATCCCATGCTGAAATTTTTCTTCAACGCCGCCCCCAACCCGATGAAGATTGCCCTGCTGCTCGAAGAATTGGGTCTGCCCTTTGAAGCCGTCCCGGTCGACACGCGCAAGGGCGAGCAATTCGCACCGGAATTCTTGGCCGTCAACCCCAACGCCAAGGTGCCCGCGATCACCGATGGCGATGTGACCGTGTTCGACAGCAATGCGATCTTGTTGTATTTGGCCGACCGTGAACAAAAGTTCATGCCCGGCATGGCGCAAGCCAAAGAGCGCGGCGCGGCCTTGTCTTGGTTGCTCTTCATGGCCAGCGGCGTCGGTCCGTTTTCGGGTCAGTCGGTGCACTTTCGCCATGCGGCACCCGAGCCCAAAGACTACGCCCTGAACCGCTACGACTTCGAAGCCCATCGCCACTGGACCGTCCTAGAAAAGCACCTGGCGCAAAACACCTACATGCTGGGCGAGCACTACAGCATCGTCGACATGGCTCTGTGGGGCTGGGCACGCATGTTGCCTTATGTGTTGGGCACCGGCGACGCGACTTGGACACAGTACCCCCACATCAAACGCGTGCTGGACCTGGTCAACGCCCGCCCTGCAGCACAGCGTGCCGAAGCCTTGAAGACGCAATACACCTTCAAGACCGAGATGGACGCCGACGCCAAGAAGTTCATGTTCCCGCAAAACGAGCGCTTGAACAAGGCCTGATCTGCCGCCTGCCCCAAGGGGCAGTTGGCAGCGCACTCAAGCAGGGGTCTTCAGGGCCTCGAGTGAAAACCCGGCGATTTTCTTGTAATCGTCGGAAATCTTGCGCAACTCGTCCTGGCTGATCACATCGTCGATGTGCCTGAAAGGCTCGCCCTTTGTCCGCTCTTCCACCACGATGTTGATGAAGTCGGGCGGTGTGCTGCGGTTGGTTTGCACCACCTTGGCCGTGAGCGGCCTGCGCACGGCTTCGTAACGGTGCAAGGCGGGCAAGGGGTCCTCGCCCGCCGCCACGCCGGCCAATTCATCGGCCAAGGTGCGGGCGTCGATCAATGCCTGTGCCGAGCCATTGGAGCCACGGGGGTACATGGGGTGGGCCGCGTCGCCCAGCAAAGTCACCCGGCCAAACGTCCATTGCGCGATCGGGTCTTTGTCAACCATGGGGTATTCCAAAATAGACTCGGACTCGGCGATCAATTTGGGCACATCCAGCCAGTCGAAATGCCAATCTTCGAACAGCTTCAAAACATCTTCTTTTCGGCCAGCGCGGTTCCAGTCGTTTTGGGTGACGCCTTCTTCCATACGGATCTCAGCCATCCAGTTGACCAACTGCCGCCCCTCATCATCAACCTTGTCCACGATGGGGTAGATCACCATCTTGCCCGTCTCGATGGAGCCAATGCGCATGTAGGTCTTGCCCGTCAGGATGGGGTCAAACCGGGTCACCCCGCGCCAGGTGTTGATGCCGGTGAAGACCATCTTTTCATCCGGATAAAACAAGCGCCGTACCGCTGAATTGACGCCGTCTGAGGCGATCAACACGCGCGCATGCACGGTGGGCAGGTCCTGTCCTTGCGGGTCTTTGAAGGTGATGTTCACCGATTCGTCGGTTTGCACCATGCGGTCAAAGCGGTGCCCTGTGTGGACATGCTCGGGGCCCAAGCGGGCCAAGGCGGCGTCGAACAAGATCTTGTGCAATTTACCCCGGTGGATACCCACCTCGGGCAGCGCGTAGCCCGCATGGCGGCCGCGCAACTCGCTGTAAATGAACTGGCCGTGGCGGTTGAAAAAGGCACTTTCGTAATTCTCAATGCCCGCGGCCTCCAAGGCCGGCTGCAAACCCAAGGCCGCCAATTCGCGCATGGCATGGGGCAGCAGCGTGATGCCCACGCCCAACTCACGCACCTGCTCGACCGCCTCGAACACTTCGCAGGCCACACCCCGCTGGTGCAGATGCAAAGCCAAGGCCAAGCCACCCACACCCCCGCCCACGATGGCGACCCCACAAGATTTAACGCTCATGCTGCTTGCCCTGTTATGACCGTCAATCGGCCGAAATTTGTTTGGTGCGGATCACATTGCCCCAGCGCGGATAGTCATTGGCCGCAATGGCCGCCAACTCTGCAGGGCTGGTCGCCACAGCGGTCATGCCGGCTTTGCCCAGGATTTCTTTGACCTCGTTTTGGCGCAAGATGGCAGACATCTCGGTGTTCAAACGCGTGACCACGGCCGCAGGGGTTTTGCTGGGGGCAAAAAAGGCGTACCAGAGGTCCACATCGATGCGCTTGACGCCCTCTTCTTCAAAGGTTGGCACATTGGGGGCGATGGGATGGCGCTTAGGGCTGCCCACGGCCAGTGCATTCAAGCGCCCCGTTTTGACAAAGCCTTGGGCAATGTGCACTGGCAAAAAACCCACATTCAGTTCGCCACCAAGCAAGTCCTGGGTGTAGCCGGAAGACCCACGGTAAGGCACGTGCAGCATGAAGGTGTTGGATTCGAGCTTGAACAACTCCATGGCCATGTGGTGTGGCGTGCCCACGCCGGGTGAGCCGAAGCTGATCGCGCCGGGCTGGGCCAGCGCCCGCTTGACCAATTCGGGCAGGGTCTTGATGCCGGTCTTGGGGTTGGCCACCAACATCAATGAACCGTACGCGGCCATGGACACAGGTGCAAAGTCCTTGAGCGGGTCAAAGGCCACGTTTTTGTAAAGCTGAGAGGCCATCAACATGGTGTTGGCCCCCATCAAGATGGTGTAACCATCCGGTGCGGACTTGGCCACGGTCTCTGCACCAATGTTGCCGCTGGCACCGGGCTGGTTTTGCACCACCACGGGCTGACCCAAGCGTTCGCTCAGGCGAGGTGCCACCACGCGAGCGATGGTGTCCATGCCTGTGCCTGGTGTGAACGGCACGATGATTTTGAGGGTCTGGCTGGGGTAATTGCCTTGGGCAAAAACCCCTGGGCTGACACAGGTGGCCAAGGCGGCCGTGAGGGCCAGCAGTTGTCGGCGAGATGTGAATTTCATTTTTTGTCTCCTCAAGGTGGTTAAAAATCAAAGCTCAAACGGTCATGGGGCTGGTGCAATTTTGAACAAGCGCTCGGCGTTGTCTTGAAAGAACGCCTTGCGCACCTGGGGTGCCATGTCCAAGTTCTCCAGCATGGCCACTTCTTCGGGCACATATTGGTAGGGGTAGTCCATGGCATAAAGCACGCGGTCAGGCCCCATGAAGTCTTGGGTGAACTTGAGGGCAGCGCCCCACGCCACACCGCTGTTGGTGATGTGGAAGTTTTCACGCAGGTAGTCGCTGGGCTTTTTCTTCGTAGGCAAAACACTGGGATAACGTTGGGACCGGACGGTGGCCGCGTGCATGTAATCCAAGCGGTAAGCCCAAAACGGCAAGGCCTCACCCATGTGGCCCAAAATGATTTGCAGCTTGGGGAAACGATCGAACACGCCCGAGGTGATCAAGCGCAAGGCGTGCAAACCGGTCTCGACACCGAAGCCATAAATGGCACCATCCAGACCGGCTTCAATGAAGTGCTGGATCATGCTGTTGGGCATGGCGTTGGGGTGCAAATAAATCGGCGTGTCCATCGCCTCGGCCGCTTCAAAGATCGGCCAGAACTTGGTGTCCGACAAATACTCGCCCTGGGTGTGCGAATTGATCACCACCGAGTGCATGCCCAGTTGGTTCACGCCGCGCTGAATTTCTTTGGCCGCTGCCGCCGGGTCTTGCGGGGCCACGGCAATCATGCCCACCAGCCGATCCGGATGGCGACGTGTGGCTTCAGCCAAGATGTCGTTGGCGACCGGTGCAAACGACACCGCCGTGTCCTTGTCCATGATTTGTACACCCGGTGACGTCAAGCCAATGACCTGCACATCCACGCCCGCTTCGTCCATGTGCTGCAAGCGCAGTTGGTCCAAGTCCACCAAGCACCGCATGATGTGCTGCGCCCGCTCGCTGGGGCTGCTCATGTAAAAGCCCATCAGGTGCTTGAAGCCCACATCGACATCGTCTTTGGCCAAGATGCGCCGGTAAATGTCCAGCATTTCGGGGGGCGAAAACGCCTCTTCGGTGGCAATGCGGCGGTAAGGGCGTTGCGGCAAGTTGATCAAAGTCTTGCTCATGGGGTTTCTCCAGCTTCATATTGCTGGCCGAGCGCCAGCAACTGTGGTGTTTCGATGACGGCGTTCAAACCGTCGAAGTCCAGCATTCTGTCTTGCCATGGGCTTGTGGTCTGTCGCGCATGCAAACTGGCGTAATAACCCTGCAGCGTGTGCAGCACCGCCCGCGCCGTGCCACCCGGAAAGATCACGATCTTGAAACCGCGACCGCCCAACTCGGCCGCACTTTGCACCGGCGTTTTGCCGCCTTCGACCATGTTGGCCAGCAACGGCACCCGCTTAGCAAACTGGGCACAGGCACGGTTCATCTGCTCGTCGGACCGCAAAGCTTCAATGAACAAGGCATCCACACCGCATTCCAAGTAGCGCTCGGCCCGCTCCAGCGCGGCGTCCAAACCTTCCACGGCGACCGCATCGGTACGCGCCAGGATCAGTGTGTTTTTGTCATGCCGTGCATCCAAGGCAGCGCGCAGCTTGCCCTGCATCTCGGCCACCGGCACCACGCCTTTGCCGTCGAGATGGCCGCAGCGCTTGGGGAAAGTCTGGTCTTCGATCTGGATCATCGCGGCCCCGGCGCGCTCAAAATCACGCACCGTGCGCTGGGTGTTGAGCGCGTTGCCAAAGCCGGTGTCGGCATCGACGATGACCGGAATGCTCACCCGGTCGGTGATGTGGGCCAGGGTCTGCGCCACTTCGGTGGCGGTCGTCAGGCCAATGTCAGAGCGGCCCAGACGCGTGTAGGCAATCGATGCACCTGACAGGTACACGGCTTCAAAACCGGCTTGCTGGGCCACCAGCGCAGTGAGCGCGTCGTAGACGCCGGGGGCCAGCAAGGCCTGAGGCTGTTGCAGGCGCTGGGCCAAAGTGGTGGGCTGGCTCATGGCGTGTCCTTCAAAAGTTGTTGCGCGGTGTGCGCCGCAATGTGGCCGCCCGCTATAGCGCTGAGCAAACCATTGCCCGACAAATAGCCCCAGACGGCTTGGCCCGACACGCCCCGCGCCGCTCCACCTGCGGCCAGCAGGTTGGGCAAAGGGGCGCCGTCTTCGCGCAGCACGCGGGTTTGCGCGTCGATGTCCAAACCGCCTTGGGTGTGGAACAAAGCGCCAGTGACCTTGATGGCGTGGAAAGGGGCTTGGAGTGCGCGCAGAAAGCTGCGGCCAGTGACCGAATCGATGCCGGGTTGAACGGCATTCAAAGTGGCTTGTAAAACCTCTGGCGGGCAGCCGATCAGCTGCGCCAGTTCAATGGCATCTGCGGCATGCTGCACCGCGCCTGCGCTTTGTGCAGACACAAAGTCCGGAAAGTCTTGTGCAAAAGCCAAGAGCGCATCGTCGAACACGTTCCACGCCACGCCACCCGGTTGCGCCAGCACATGCACCGCAGCCTCAGAGTAACCCTGGGTCTCGTCATGAAAACGCTGGCCTTGGGCATTGATCTGCACGCCGCCTTCCATCATCACCGCCCACGAAATCAAAGCACCTTGTGGCACGGCCCAGGAGCCGTGGCCTTGGTACGCGCCCAAGTCGGCCAGGCGTGCGCCCAGTTGTTGGCCCCAAGAGATGGCACTGCCGTCGTTGCCCACATGGCCCGCATAGGTGGCTACGGCCATCTCGGGCAGCATCTCTTTCACCATGGCCGTGGCCCCGCCAAATCCGTTACACGCCAGCAGCACCGAATCACAACGGATGCGCTCGGTCTGGCCGTCGGGCCTGACAAAACCCACACCGTGGATGCGCTGCGCATCGTCGGCCCACAGCTCGGTCACTTGCGCTTGTGTGAGCACCACCACACCAGCGGCATCGGCTGCCGCTTGCAATCGGCTCATCAAACCCTCGCCGGTTTTTTCAGGCACGGCGTGCATCCGGTGAGCGCTGTGGCCGGGGTACAAAAAGTTGTCCAGCACCTGCCAGGGCAGGCCGTGGTGTTCGGCCAGCGCGTCCATGGCGGGGCCAATTTTTTGGGCATAGGCCTGTACCAGGTGCGGCGCAGCCTGACCGTGTGCCTTTGCCTGAATGTCAGCAGAAAACTGCGCCACACTGTCGGTGATGCCTTGGGCCTGTTGCGCCTGCGTGCAAGGTGCAGGGATGAAACCCGAAGACAAAGCCGTGGAGCCTGCGGCAAACGCATCGCGCTCCAGCACGACGCAGTCCACGCCCAAGCGGTGCAAAGCCAGCGCAGCCGTCAGGCCACAAGCGCCAGCACCCACAATCACCACGGGCGTGTGGTCCTCGGCTTGCAAATCAGCAGCCGGGCGAACTTGCGGCAAGGGCGCGTTCATGGCTTCAGCCCAGTTGTTTCAAGAAAGTGGCGCTGTCCATCACCTCGCCCACCGACGCCATGTCGGCCAGCGCGGCTTGGTGCGCGGCTTCGCTGAAGGCGGCGCAACCGTCCGACAACACAATGGCGTGGTAATCGCGCACATGCGCATCGCGCACCGTGCTGGCCACGCCACCGTTGGTCACGATGCCGCAGACCACCAGCGTGTCGATGCCCGATTTTTTGAGCACCCAGTCGAGCTGCGTGTTGAAGAAGGCCGAATACGCGACCTTGAACACCGACACATCGACCAGCGGCGCCAGCAGGTCCACATTGGCCTGGCCCCGGCTGCCCGGCGCAAAGTC
>OBPM01000035.1_pt1 | contig 37312 bp, 41 predicted proteins | sample 1493981 | NCBI WGS metagenome assembly OBPM01 (sample SAMEA3275485, study PRJEB22092) | marine metagenome | reverse complement strand
ACACAAATGTCGAATACCATCACCATTGACGGCACCGACTATGAACTGGACAGCCTGTCGCAGACCGCTCGTGAGACGATTGCGTCTTTGCAGTTTGTGGATGAACATATCCAGCAAAAGCAGAACGAATGGGCCATCGCCGACACCGCGCGTATGGCCTATAGCGCTGCGATGAAGCGTGACGCTCAGAAATGACCGGCACCGTTCGGATCGGTGGCGAGGATCATGATCTTTGGTCCATGACCGAAGAGGCCAAGGCGCAGGTGGCCATGATTCAATTCAGCGATGCCCGAATAACTGAATTGAAGAACATGCAGGCGCTGCTGACGCGGGCCAAGAAAAGTTACATCGACGGCCTGGAACGCGAGATCATCAAGGCGCGCAGCGGTGTCGATTTATCCTCCCTTCTCTCAGACTAAGGAAGACTATCATGCCTAAAATCAAAGTTGGCGAACTGGAATACAACACCGAGGACTTGTCGGATGATGGCAAGGCCCAGCTGGCCTCGTTGCAGTTTCTGGAAGTTCAGATGCAAAAACTGAAAAACGAGATTGCCGTCTATCAAACCGCGCGCAATGGCTATGTGGCTGCTTTGATGGCTGAACTGGAAAAAGCCAAAGCATGATGCTTAATCCGGTATCTGCATTGATCCTTTCAATTGGGATGCTCGGGTCTGTGGGGATGGCCTTGGGTTATCTTTCTCCTGCTGACGCGCAATCCTCTCCTGCTGCAAGCGGGGGGGGCGATGTGCTGCTCACGATGCCGGTGTTGGCTGACAAAGGCTGGTTTGTGCAGGCCTATAACGGGCGGGTAAGAGCCTGTACGGCCGATGGAGCAAGTGTATCAGGTGAACGACCGGCTCCGCGTTGTTCGAATTGGAGCGACTGAAACCAGCTGGCGCAAGATGAGGTTCGACGGTCTAATTTCAGCGAGATCAGTGCCGTCAACCCGATATAGCGGATCAGGGTTTAGGCATCAGCGCCATTGCTGGCTGCACTCTTTAGGGGACCCATTTTTGCGTTTCAACAGCGCAATTCAGCGAGGTTTAGGGCATGGGTCATCTTGATTGTGCGCGTGATATGTCTTGGCAGCAAGCGACGAGGGCGTCCCATGGCCCTTTGACCGTGAAACCGAAGCCAAAGCGTCTTGTCAGAGGTGAACTGCTCTTGATAGGGCTGAACGGCTTGGCTGCTTGTGGTGGTGTGGAAGGCGATAAGCCGTCTGTAACAGCCTCACAATTGGGCGCGCTACCACAAGATTACCAGCCACCGGCATCGACATACACGACACCGACCGGGCCTGATGTTAATCTTTATGCCTTAATGCCTGTCTATGTAGATCCATATTGGGTCGCCGCATTAAGGAGTGAAAACTCAGCGCAGATAAAGGCGACCTATTCCGCTGAAAACAATATAATCAACTATGCCTTTCCAACCTCTATTCCAACTTATCTTGTGGGGACCGGCGATGCTTTCGAGTGGAGACAGGCCTCTGCAAACGTCGAGACGGCATTCGAAGCAGTTTTTGCCGGCGTTGAGGAGGTTTTTGCAGTTCACTTTGTAAGAGTAACCGATGTTTCCGCCGTCAACGTTATTTCGATTTCTCAAAACACCCAGCGCGACACCTCTGGATTTGCCTATTTTCCAAATTCCTCCGCTTTCTTGGGCGGGGATATCTTCATTTCAAACAGCTACAGCGATCCGCAAGACTTTGGATCGCGTACCAATTTTGAGTATGAGCTTGTTATTCACGAACTTGGCCATGCGCTTGGGCTTAAGCATCCGTTTGAAGCAAATGGCGCTGCGACGACAGTTCTTAGCCAAACTGAAGACAACAACACTTGGACATTCCTGACCTACACAGACGTTTCGTCTGCCTTTGATGGCTTCTTCCGCCCCTTTGACCTTATGGCACTAGCAGATATGTTTGGTGTGAACCCTGACTTTCGAGGTGGGGATGATGTTTATGGGTTTTCCTCAAGTGTTGGGGTTTTCGTAATTGATGGCGGTGGGATGGACACTGTGTCTGCCAGCGGCAGCAGTCTGTCTGCCTATATCGATCTCCGGTTCGGCATGCACAGCTACCTTGGAGAGAAGGCTTCCTACATTTCCAGCGCAAATCAACTTACGATCTCGGCGGGTAGTTTGATCGAGAACGCGACTGGTGGCAGTGGCGCTGATTATCTGGTCGGAAACGATGCGTCAAATTTCCTGATTGGGGGTGCAGGAAATGACCGGCTTTTTGGTGGGAATGGTGGCGACCAATTACGAGGGGGCTCTGGTGATGATGTCATCGATTTCTCCGAAACTACGTCCGCGACGGATACGCTGATTTTGGAAAGTCCCGCGTCCCTTAACGGGACAGATACAGTATATTCCTTTTCTCAGGGTGAAGCCGGTGATGTTATTTACTTCCTGCCCATGGTTGGAGCAGAGCTTTTGTCCGTTGTCGTCGCGGGGGTCGTACCCATCGCAAATGTAAGCGGAACCATTTTGCGGCTTGCAGGTGAGGGGCTTGATACGGCACCGCACCTGGGAGCTAGTCTTTCCGAGGGTGGAGTATTTTCAGGCCTTTCGCTTGATAGTGGAGCAGAGGCATTGGTTATCACGGCCGAGAGTCAGGCGACTGGCGAAGATCAACACCTGTTCCACATCCTTAATAACAGCTTGGATATTTTGGTCACGCATCTGGCGACGTTCACTGGCAACTATCTAGACATCGATAGTTGGCACGGAAGCAATATTGCCTAGCGGGGTGATCGCTACAATCGTGAACAACCTTGGGTTTACCAAGCGGCTGCTGGATAACCGATCCAATGCATCAGGTTCAGATCGGTGTCAGACATTCTTCCGTCTCAGTCTTAACTGCCGCCATGCGTCGCGGCTACAATCAGCAGGTCGCGCCACCGCTTGATTGCGGAACCCACTATTGTTGTCTTGAATGCAGAGTTATAACGCCTGCGCAGTTATTTTATCGTTCCTATCGTCATTTCCGCGTTCGCAGCATTATACTGCTGTTGCGGGGGGGATCGAGTTGCACAAGCGGTTCAGCTTTGCGCAGCCACCTCTAAACTGGCTGGGTCAGATCTTGGTAAGAATGTCGGGTCAATGCGCGGCGACAATTCACATCTCGGGTAAAGATGAGGCGTTTCTGTTTCGGTCTTGGCGCAAGGCCCGCGAAGCACGCACTCCTTGCAATAAGACTGATATTTGGCAGAGGCTATACTCGGTTCAAGGTAATCTGATGCCAACCAAATTCACCAAGAAAATGCCTATGCAAAAGACTGGCATCTTAAAGTCATCACTTTAGCTCCAGCGTCTTTGTTAAATCAGAGAGATTCTCTAGGTTTGGAGCAAGATCAGTGCTTTGGGTGGCGTGAGAAGGCGGTCAGGCCGCTTTTATGGGGCGCACAGATGCACCAATTTAGACAAACATCTTGAAATTTTAAGTTAATTTTTGAAAATGTTGTGTATTTCTAGATCTTATTTTGACGCGGCGTCTTGGCCATAACGGCGGCTTAGATAGGCTGTTAACTCTTGATCTAAGTCGTCAGAGAGTTTGACAACTTTTCGGCTTTTCTTGCCACTTTCCACGACGATAAAACTGCCATCCGCGATGCGATCTTTTATGAATTGATACATGGTCATGTGGCTTTCGGTGCGGGTTTGCAGCATTTCAATATAGCTCCAAATGCCCACTTCTTCAGTGTCTTGCAGCGATCGCACCAAAAGCAAAAGTTCCCAGCGCGTTTGTGACCTGTAAAACTTCGAAAGCTTGTCTTTATGCGTAATCGATCTGACGGTATTTATCTCTTCGCCCAGCATAGCACCACCTTGTTCTAAGCTTAAGAGTTAGTTGTAGGCTAATTGTAAGATAAATAAATACTAGTTTTTTAAATGTAATTTTTTGATGCAATTCGTGATGCTCATACCTGTTGCTAATTGGAAATTCGGCATTTCTAAATAATTTTCCTATAATTTTCGTTTAATTCTTAAGGTTGAGTTGGGGTTTTCTCAGATAAAAGCCCTGCCGCGCCCTCGCCTCGGTCTTAATTTTAATGCTTGTTTGGCCAGCGCAGGGCAGTCTGTGGCAATCTGTTCTGCCCCATGTCATGCCGACAAGCTCATGCCTTCGAGCCATGTCAGGCATTTTGTCCACAGAAGATTTTGCCAGAAAACGCTTTACAGGGTTTCGCTTTGCAGACACCATATCTAGTAAGGGTTACGCCTTGCTTCGCTGCAATTTGCGAGGCGACCTGCCTTTAGTGGTTATCCCCATGACAAGGCCACCATAGTGAGGTCGAGCATGTCGCTTTCCGATGACTACCTGTTCAGTGATGACATCCACCCGATCGACATCGTCGAGAATTTGGCAGCCCAGCATGCTTGGGAGTTTGACCGCGTCACCGATGATCAGATCGCGATGGCGGTTGAAGGCCAGTGGCGCACCTATTCGCTGACGCTGGCTTGGTCGGAGCAAGACGAGACGCTGCGGCTGATTTGCACCTTTGAAATGGAGCCGCCGCTAGAGAAAATGGCGGCGCTTTACGAGGTGCTGAACCGTTGCAATGACATGGTTTGGACCGGCGCCTTTACCTATTGGAGCGAGCAAAAGCTGATGGTTTGGCGCTATGGTTTATGTCTTGCGGGCGGGCAGATCGCGGGGTCCGAGCAGATTGATCGCCTGATCGCAGCAGCGGTTACGGCCGCCGAGCGGTTCTATCCAGCGTTCCAACTGGTGGCTTGGGCGGATAAATCGCCCGCAGATGCGATGCGCGTGGCTATTGCAGAGGCCTACGGGCGCGCCTAACCTGCCCTGAAAAGGGAGTTTGCGATGACACTTGATATGGTGGCCCGCGATGGGCTGGTTTTGCTTGGCTGTGGCAAAATGGGGACGGCGCTGCTGACGGGATGGCTGGCGGCTGGTGTGCCTGCGCAAAGCGTTTGGGTGATCGAGCCGCATCCCTCGGACTGGTTGCAAGCAAGCGGCGTGCATTTGAACAAAGGCGTGCCCGCAGCGCCTGCGGTGGCGCTTTTGGCGGTAAAGCCGCAGATGATGGGGGCGGCGCTGCCGGCTTTGCAGGCCTTGGGCAATGGCAAGACGCTGTTTGTCTCGATTGCCGCGGGCACCTCGATTGCGACGTTTGCCGAAGCCTTGGGCGCGCAAACGCCGATCGTGCGCACCATGCCGAACACGCCTGCGATGGTGGGGCGCGGCATTACTGGCATTTGCGCCAATGAATTTGTCGGGGCCGCGGGCTTGGCGCTGGCGCGCAGCTTGATGCAGGCGGTCGGTCAGGTGGTCGAGCTGGAAGGCGAGCATCAGATTGATGCGGTGACTGGCGTATCTGGCTCGGGGCCGGCCTATGTGTTTCATCTGATCGAAGCGATGGCGGCAGCGGGGCAGGCGCAGGGGCTTTCGGCCGATGTCGCGATGCAATTGGCGCGGGCCACGGTCTGCGGTGCGGGGGAATTGGCCTATCAGTCGGCCGAACCTGCCAGCCAGTTGCGGATCAATGTCACCTCGCCCGGCGGCACCACGGCTGCGGCGCTGGCGGTGCTGATGGATGCAGAGACCGGCTTTGGCCCGCTGCTGACCCGCGCGGTTGCCGCCGCCACCGAACGCGGCCGCGAGCTGGGCAAATGATCAGCTACGCCGATTTTGAAAAGGTCGATATTCGTGTGGGCCGGATCACGCGGGCCGAGCCTTTTCCGCAAGCCCGCAAGCCCGCCTTTCGGCTTTGGGTCGATTTTGGGCCCGAGATTGGCGAGAAAAGATCCTCGGCCCAGATCACCAAACACTATACGATCGAGGCGCTGATCGGGCGGCAGGTTTTGGCGGTGGTGAACTTTCCGCCGCGCCAGATTGGGCCGGTGATGTCAGAAGTGCTGGTGCTTGGGGTGCCAGATGAAGATGGAGAGGTGGTGCTGCTTGCCCCCTCGCAACAAGTGCCCTTGGGCGGAAGGATGTTTTGATGCGTTTGTTGATCACACGGCCGCTGCCGGACCAAGTCATGCAGGCCGCTGCCGCTCGTTTTGAGGTGACCGCGCGCGCCAGCACGCAGCCTTTGTCGGATGCCGAGCTGCGCGCGGCGCTGACCGATTACGATGTGGTGCTGCCAACCTTGGGCGATCTGTTCTCGGCGCAGGTCTTTGCCGATGTCACGCCGCGCGCCAAGCTTTTGGCGAATTTTGGGGTGGGCTATAACCATATCGACGTCGCGGCTGCCCGCGCGGCGGGCATTGCTGTGACCAATACGCCCGGCGCTGTCACCGAGGCCACCGCCGATGTGGCGCTGACGCTGATGCTGATGACCGCGCGGCGGGCAGGCGAGGGCGAGCGTTTGGTGCGGGCCGGTCAATGGCAGGGCTGGCATCCGACGCAGTTTCTGGGCGCGATGGTCAGCGGCAAGACCGTGGGCATCATCGGCATGGGGCGGATCGGCAAGGCGATTGCGCGGCGCTGCCACTATGGCTTTGGCATGGAGGTGATTTATCACAACCGCTCGCAAACCGAAGCTGGGCTGCCCGCGCGGCAACTGCCGCTGGATCAGGTTTTGCAGGCCGATTTCGTGGTGATTGCGGTGCCGGGTGGGCCTGCAACGCGGCATTTGATCAATGCCGAAACGCTGGCGCAGATGCAGCCGCATGCGATCTTGATCAATATTGCGCGCGGCGATGTGATAGAAGAGGCGGCACTGGTGGCGCATCTGGCTGCGGGCAAAATCGCAGGCGCGGGGCTGGATGTATACGAGCGCGAGCCGCAAATCTCGGCCGCGCTGATGCAGATGCAAAACGTCACGCTGCTGCCGCATCTGGGCACGGCGGTCGAGAAAGTGCGGGTCGATATGGGGATGATGGCGCTGCAAAACCTGATCGCGCATCTGGAGGGCGGCACGCTGCCCAATGCCGTCTAGGCGCGGCTTGGGGCGATGATCATCTCGCGCGGGCGGCGCTTTATCTTTGTGCATATCCCGAAAACTGGCGGCACCGCGTTGACGCTGGCGCTGGAAAAGCGGGCGATGAAAGAGGATATTCTGATCGGCGACACCCCCAAAGCGCAGGCCCGCAAGGCGCGGCTGCGGGGGGTGGCCTCGGCCGGGCGGCTGTGGAAACACGCGACCCTCGCCGATATCGAGGGGCTGGTGACGGCGGCCGAGATCGAGGCGTTCTTTACCCTGACTTTGGTGCGCAACCCTTGGGACCGCATGGTCAGCTACTATCATTGGTTGCAGGCGCAAAGCTTTGCGCATCCGGCAGTGGCTTTGGCCAAGGCCTTGGATTTCAGCGGGTTTTTGCGCCATGAGACAACGCAGACCGCGCTGCGGCTTTGGCCCTACGGCGCCTATATGCGCGATGGCGCGGGGAGAGAGCGCGCCAGTCTTTACGCGCGGCTTGAGCATCTGGAGGCGGATCTTGCGCCCTTTGAGGCGCATCTGGGCTTTCGGCTGACGCCTTTGGCGCGGGAAAACGCCTCGGATCGGGCGCGTGATTGGCGGGGGTACTATAGGGACGCCGATGCGGATCTGATTGCGGGGTTATGTGCGGCCGATATTGCGCGCTTTGGCTACTTGTTTGAACCTTAGGCGCGCCCGCCACGACTGGAGTGGTTTTGTGGCGGGGCGCTTGGGGGCGGCGGTGGTTTTTGGATATTTATGCCAAGATGAAAGGATCAGGCGGCTTTGTCTTTGGCAAAGCGGCTGTAGAAGCTTTCGCCTGAGGCGGCCATGTCGCGCAGCAGTTTTGGCGGGGTGAAGCGGGGGCCGAAGCTGTTGGTGAGGCCATCGCAGATCTCGACCGCGCGGGCGGCGCCGAGGATGTCGAGCCAGCTGAACGGGCCGCCGGACCAAGGTGCGAAGCCCCAGCCGAGGATCGCGCCGACGTCGCCTTCGCGGATGTCGGTAAGAACGCCGTCTTCGAGGGCGCGCACGGCTTCGAGCACCTGGGCCATCAGCAGGCGGTGCTGCACGGTGGCAAGATCGGGGTCGGGCTGATGCGGGAACTGGGCCGCCAGACCTTGCCAGAGGCCTTCGCGTTTGCCGGCCGCGTCATAGGCGTAAAAGCCTGCGTTGGATTTTTTGCCCAGACGGCCTTGATCCGCCATCCAGAACAGAACCGCGTCGACGGCGCTGTCGGGGTAGGCCTCGCCCATCGCGGCGCGGGTGGCTTTGGCGATTTTGACGCCAAGATCAATCGAGGTTTCATCGACCAATTGCAGCGGGCCAAGCGGCATGCCGACCAATTTGGCGGCGTTTTCGATCAGCGCGGGTTCGACGCCTTCGGCCAGCATCCGCATGCCTTCGTTCAGATAGGGGATGATGCAGCGGTTGGCGTAGAAAAAGCGCGCGTCATTGACCACGATTGGGGTTTTGCGGATGGCGCGGACGAAATCCAGCGCCTTGGCCACGGCGCGGTCGCCGGTTTGAGCGCCCTTGATGATCTCGACCAGGTTCATTTTGTCGACCGGGCTGAAGAAATGGATGCCGATGAACTGATCAGGGCGCTGGCTGGCCTTGGCCAGCATCGAGATCGGCAGGGTCGAGGTGTTGGAGGCATAGATGCAGTCGGGGCCAACGGCGGCTTCGACGCGGGCGGTGACCTCGGCTTTGATCTTGGGGTCTTCAAACACCGCTTCGATGATCAGATCGCAGCCGGCAAGGGCTGCGTAATCGGTGGTGGCGGTGATGCGGGCCAGCACCTCGGCCTTTTTCTCGGGCGTGACTTTGCGCCTTGCGATGCCTTTGTCGAGCAGGGTTTCCGAATGCGCACGGCCACGGTCGGCGGCGGTTTGATCGGCGTCGATCAGCACCACCGAAATGCCCGCATTGGCCGCAACATAGGCGATGCCAGCCCCCATCATGCCTGCGCCGATCACCCCCAGTTTTTGCACCGTTTGATCGGTGACAGCGGGGCGGTTCGCGCCTTTTTCCAGCGCCTCTTTGTTGATGAAGAGGCTGCGGATCATCGCCGAAGACGAGGGGTTCATCAGCACAGAGGTGAACTGGCGCGCCTCGATCTTAAGCGCGGTGTCAAAGGGCACCAGCGCGCCTTCGTAGACGGCGGCAAGCAGGGCGCGGGCGGCGGGATAGACGCCCATGGTTTTGCCCAGCACCATCGCCGAGGCGCCGACAAAGGTCATAAAGCCTGCGGGGTGATAGGGTGCGCCGCCGGGCATTTTATAGCCCTTGGCGTCCCATGGTTTCACCAGATCGGCGTCGGTTGCGGCCAGAACCCAGGCCTTGGCGCGGGTAAGCAGGTCTTCGGGGGCGACGACTTCGTCGATCAGGCCAGCGGCGCGGGCGGCTTTTGGATCAGAGAGCTTGCCTTCCAGCAGATAGGGCGCAGCCATCATCGCGCCCAATTTGCGCGCAAGCCGGGTGGTGCCGCCTGCGCCGGGGAAGATGCCGACCATGATTTCGGGCAGGCCGATTTTGGCGCGGGGGTTATCGGCGGCGATGATGCGGTGGCAGGCCAGTGGCAGCTCGAGCCCGATGCCAAGCGCTGTGCCCGGCAGGGCTGCGACAATCGGCTTGCCGCCCTTAAGGGTCTTTGGGTCCATCCCCGCGCGTTCAATCTTGCGCAGCACGCCGTGCATCCCCATCACGCCGTCGAAAATCGCCTTGGCCCCGCCTGCGCGCATCTCGGCGATGACGTTCAGATCCATGCCGCCGGCGAAATCCTTTTTCGCCGAGGTGATGATGATGCCGCGGGCCTCTGGGTCGGCCAAGGCGCGATCAACCATCTGCGACAGCTGCAAAAAGCTGGCGGTCGACATCACATTCATCGACTTGGACACAACATCCCAAGTCAGGGTGACAACGCCGTCGGCGTCCATGGCATAGGTGAAATCGGTCATCGCGCGGTTCCTTTAACGAAGGGCATCAAGCAGGTTGGGGCGGGGTTTGCGCCGCCCAAGGCCTGCCATCGGCATGAAGATAGTGACGCAAAGCGCCGTCTTTTTGGGTGATAAGATCATGGTCGGGATAGTGGATGACATCGCGGTCAAGCCGCGTGCCAAGTGTCAGGTAAAGCGCCTCGGTCTGCCCGCGATTTTCCAGCCGGTGGCCGGTGGGGCTGCCTGCGGGCCAACACAGCACCGCACCCGGGGCAAGCACAGTCTCTTGGTCTTCGATCAGGCTGGGGGTGCCTGCAAGCAGCAGCAGCATTTCATCCTCGGCCTCGTGCCAATGCCGAAAGCTTGAACCCGAGCCTGCGGGCAGGCGTTCCAGATGCGCGCCAAATTGCGACAGGCCGCCCGCGTCGCCCAAGACGCAATGCAGATAGGGGCCAAGGCCGCCGCCAAGGATCGGGTGGCTATAGGCGTCTTCCAACACCCAAGCGCGGCCTTGGGCGCGATGGATCTGCGGCAAGCGACTGCCATCATAGGCAAAGCCCCAGGCCGGTGGCAGATTGCACAGCTCGGGTGGGTTATCGCCTGCGCGCAGCAGCAGGCCTTGGCTGTCAAACAGCTGCCACCGACTTGCGCCGGTTTGCAGCCGATTGCCGCTGTCGGGATAGTGGCAGGTGTCAAAGCCCGCGCGCGCGCCCGCGATCAGATAGCGCAGCGGCGTGTCAAAGCGGTTGGTGACATGATGGCCGTTGGGCTCGCCCTGTCGCCAAGTGATTGCATCGCCTTGGGTCAGATCGGTCAGGCCGTTGTCGTCATGTAAAGTGGCGGTGCCGTCCAATACGAATAAAAATTCATCTTCTGCCTCGTGCCAATGCCGGTTGGACGACCAAGCCCCCTTGGCCAAGGTTTCGACGTAGGCGCCAAACTGGCGCAGGCCCCCCGCCACCGAAAGATGCTGGGTTTCCAGCCCATCGGCGCGGCTGACGGGCGCAAGATCGGGGTGAACGATCATCTGGGCCCCGCATAGCTGCTGCCGTCTTTATAGCTGAAATCGGCGCGGCCCTCGGCCATCGTCACCACCAGATCGACGTCGCTATAGGTGACGACCTCGCGCGGGGCTTTGCTGCCGATGACCAGAAAGCTGGCAGGGGAGGTGCTGCGGTTGAGAAAGTGATGCCCATCGGGCGTATTGGCGGCAAAAGCGGCGCAATCGCCGGTGCGCATCAGCGTCTCACCACCATCTTCTACCAGCACGCATTCGCCGGCGGTGATCATCACAAACTCGTCCTCGACCAGATGCCAGTGGCGCAGCGACGACAAAGCCCCCGGTTGCAGCGTCACCAGATTGACGCCAAATTGCGTCAACCCGCCCGCTTCGCCCAAGCGCAGGCTTGCGCGGCCCGCCATCAGATCCGCATAGGGAACGGGGTAGATTGATCCGGTTTTTAGCGGCACTTTTGTCAGGTCAAGCTTGGGCATGGGGCACCTTTTACACAGCAGGCAGGGGGCAGATCTGGCCAATATGAATTAAGAGTCAGCATCTGCCGCGTCGGTTGGAACGTAAGGAGCTGGCCGCGCTCGATCATGCGCCATCCTTTGACTCTGTCGGGCTTTGGCCTGCAAGCGGCGTCTGGCCTAGCGTCCATTTGATATGATCTTCAGAGCTTTCTATAAAGTGGATGCGCCAGCCGTCTTTGGTTTGATGCAGATGGAAATGCGTCTCAAACGGCGCGATCAAGCGTCGCGCCTTGGCCATGATATGGGTCAGGCATCGAAGCTGCATCTCGCCTGTTTGGCTGAGATCAAAACCCAAGATCTGTCGGTAGATATCGGTGACGCCATTGGCGCTGATCACCGAAACATAAGCGTCAAAATCCTGTTGCAAGGCGTCTTCGCTTTGCAACAGGTAACTTTGCCCCGAAGGTGTGCTGATCTTAAGCGGTAAGTCTATCAGGCTGCGATAGGCCGTAAAGTCGCCAGCGATCAGGGCGTTGGTCAGCGCGTCGGCGATCTGATCAAACTCCCTGACCGGCATGGCTAGATCCGCTCGATGATGGTGGCCGCGCCCATGCCGCTGGCGATGCACAGCGTGGCAAGGCCAAGAGTCTTGTCGCTGCGCTCCAGCTCATCCAACAGGGTGCCAATGATAATCGCCCCTGTCGCCCCCAAAGGATGACCCATGGCGATCGCACCGCCGTTGACGTTGACAAGCGCAGGGTCGACGTCAAAGGCCTGCTGAAACCGCAGCACCACGGCGGCAAAAGCCTCGTTTACCTCGAAAAGGTCGATGTCCTTGATGCTTAGGCCGCTGTCACGCAGGATCTTTTCTGTCGCAGGCACGGGTCCTGTCAGCATGATGGTGGGGTCCGAGCCGATTTTCGCTGTCGCCCGAATGCGGGCGCGGGGCTTAAGGCCGTGGGCGCGGCCAAATTCAGCATTGCCAATCAGCAAAGCCGCAGCGCCGTCGACGATGCCCGAGGAATTGCCCGCGTGGTGAATGTGGTTGATCCGCTCGAGATGCGGATATTTCATCAGCGCCACCTTATCAAAACCGGGCATGCTTTCGCCAATGTCTTTGAAGGCGGGCTTGAGCGCGCCAAGCGTCTGCATATCGGTCTTGGGGCGCATATATTCGTCATGGGCCAAGATCGGCAGGCCGTTTTGATCGCTGATTTCAATGATGGATTTGGCAAAGCGGTTGTCAGCCCAAGCCGCTGCCGCACGGGCTTGCGATTGCACCGCCAAAGCGTCGGCTTGGTCGCGGGTAAAGCCGTATTGGGTGGCGATGATATCGGCCGAGATGCCTTGCGGCACGAAATAGGTCTTCATCGCCAGCGTTGGGTCGACCGCAATCGCCGCCCCATCCGAGCCCATGGCGACACGGCCCATCATCTCGACCCCGCCGGCGATATAGGCGCGGCCGGCGCCGCCTTGGATCTGATTGGCCGCCAGATTGACCGCCTCCATCCCCGAGGCGCAAAAGCGGTTGATCGCAAGGCCTGGGATCGATTCATCTAGATCAGACAGCAAGACCGCCGAGCGGGCAAGACAGCCGCCCTGCTCGCCCACCTGGGTGACATTGCCCCAGATCACATCTTCGACGGCATGGCCTTCCAGCCCGTTGCGGTCTTTCAGCGCGTTCAGGATCTTGGCCGAAAGCGCCACCGAGGTGAGTTCATGCAAAGAGCCGTCTGCGCGGCCTTTGCCACGTGGCGAGCGGACGGCGTCGTAGATATAGGCATCGGTCATGACGGGCTCCTATGCGCGATCGGAAGGATTGCCGGGCATCAGATCATAGGGATGCTTCCAGCCGGGGGTGGCGGCGATTCGGTCAAGCCAAGCTGCGATGGCAGGCCAGTCGGCGCGGTTAAAGCCAAAGGGTTCGGGGTAGTAAAGATAGCCCGCGCAGGACAGATCGGCGATGGTCATCGCCTCGCCCGCGACCCAAGTGCGCTGGGTCAGGTGATCGTTCAGCACCGCGTAGGCGGCTTTCAGGCGGCCTTGCTGAAAGGTGATCACCGCTTCGGGGCGTTTGTCGGCGGGCAGGAAGTTCATCAAAAACCGAGTGTTGCCGATCATGGTCGAGAATTTGTGGTTGTCCCAAAACAGCCAGCGCAGCACCTCGCGGCGCTCGGCTGCGGATTTGCCACCAAGCTTGCCGGTTTTGGAGGAGATGTAATCGAGGATCACGCCGGATTGCGTCAGTGTGGTTTCGCCATCCAGCAGCACCGGCACCTCGCCCATTTCATTGATCGCCCGGAATTCCGGCGTGCGCGCGCCGCCGTTGAAGAAATCGACATAGATCGGTTCCCAGTCCATATCGGCGAAGGTCAGGGCAAGGGCGCATTTGTAAGCATTGCCGGATTCGCCAAAGCAGTAGAGTTTTGCGGTCATGAACGGTGGTCCTTTGAGACTGCGGTCGGAGCGAGGGTTTCACACCCTCGCGCTCCCGTGGGATATTTTTAGACAGATGAAACGGTTATTTACGGCTTTCGAGTTCGGCATTGAACAGGCGCAGGCGGTGGGTGAGATTGTCGTGATGGATGACGCTGCTGTAGTTTTCAAACAGAAAGGACAGCGCCTCGCCCTCGTCCAGACCGGCCTCGCGCGCGAAGGTTTTCAGGCGGCGGTAGCCGTCTTCGGTCATGGCGACCGGAAAGCGACGGGTGAGGCGAAAGCGTTTTGGCATGGCGGTCCTCTCTGAATTTAGGGCAGCTTAGAACGCCGCTTCGGGCAAAGCCATCACTGGATCGGCGCCGCTTTCGATGCGGGCGAGATGCAGCGCAGTGGCGGGCAGTTGGCGGGTCATATAATAGCGCGCTGTGATCAGCTTGGCATTGTGGAACTCGGGGTCTGTGGTGGCCGCAAGCGCGGCTTTGGCGATTTTGGCCCACATCAGGCCCAAACAGGTATGGCCCATCATCAGCATGAAATCATAGGATCCTGCCAGCGCGGCATTGGGATTTTTTGCCGCTTGGGACATGAAGAACATTGCGGCGGCCTGCACGTCTTTGGAGGCTTTTTTCAGCGGTTCAAGATAGGGCGTCATCTGCGGGTCATCGGCGTTTTGCTTGAGGAAGGTTTTGATCAGATCAAAGAAGGCCATCACATGCTTGCCGCCGTCTTGCGCCAATTTGCGGCCAACCAGATCCAGCGCTTGCACGCCGTTTGCGCCTTCGTAGATTTGGGCGATGCGGGCGTCGCGGACAAATTGCGACATCGGGTTATCCTCGATATAGCCGTGGCCGCCCCAGATTTGCTGGGCCTGCACCGCCGTCTCGAAGCCGCGGTCGGTGAGAAAGCCTTTCAGCACCGGGATCAGCAGTGACACCAGGCCTTCGGCATCGGCGTCCTTGTTGCGCACCGAGGCGTCGATCATCTGGGCGGACCAGAAGGTGAAAGCGCGCGCGCCTTCGACAAAGGATTTCTGATCCATCAGGCTGCGGCGAATATCGGGGTGAACGATCAGCGCATCGGCTGGGCCTGTGGGGTTTTGCGCCCCTGTCACGGCGCGCCCTTGCAGGCGGTCGCGGGCATAGGCTGCGGCATTTTGATAGGCGGCTTCGGCCACGGCATAGCCTTGCAGGCCGACGCCAAGGCGGGCTTCGTTCATCATGGTGAACATCGCGCGCATGCCTTTGTGCAGATCGCCCAGCAGGTAGCCGGTGGCGCCGTCATAGTTCATCACGCAGGTGGCATTGCCGTGGATGCCCATTTTCTCTTCGATCTTGCCGACCGAGACGGCGTTGCGCGCGCCCAAAGTGCCATCGGCGCCGACCAGCAGCTTTGGCACGATAAACAGCGAAATCCCCTTGGTGCCTTCGCCGCCACCCGGGGCTTTGGCCAGCACAAGGTGGATGATGTTTTCGGCCAGATCGTGATCGCCGGCCGAGATAAAGATCTTGGTGCCGGTGATCTTATAGCTGCCGTCGTCTTGTGGTTCGGCGCGGGTGCGCATCAGGCCAAGATCGGTGCCGCAATGCGGTTCGGTCAGGTTCATCGTGCCTGTCCAATCGCAAGAGATCAGCTTGGGCAGATAGGTTTGCTTTTGTGCCGCTGTGCCGTGGGTGTGGATCGCCGAATAGGCGCCATGGGTCAGGCCTTGGTACATGTTAAAGGCCATATTGGCCGAAACGAAAATCTCGCCCACCGCGGTGCCCATCAGATAGGGCAGGCCTTGGCCGCCATAGGCAGGGTCGCAGTCAAGCGCTGTCCAGCCGCCGTCTTTCATCGCGGCAAAGGCGGCTTTAAAGCCTTTGGGCGTGCGCACGACACCGTTTTCCAGCGCGCAGCCCTCGCGGTCGCCGCTGGCGTTCAGCGGGGCGAGCAGATCGCTGGCAACCTTACCCGCCTCTTCCAAAACGGCGGCGGTGAAGGCTTCGTCCAGATCCGCGTAGCCTGCGATTTCGCTGGCGCTGACGTTCAGCACCTGATGCAGCAGGAATTGCATGTCTTTGACGGGGGCTGTGTAGCTGGGCATGGGCTGTCCTATTCTGCGGTTGTGCGGAAGGCGGCAAGAGTGGCTGCGACGCCGCGCATTTCGGTTTCAAGGTCATGGATGGCAAGGCTGAGTTCGGCGGCCTGCGCCTTCATCTGGGCGATACGGTCTTGCGCCAGTTGATAGGTGCGTTGCAGTTGCCCCTGATTGCTGCCGTTGTGATCATACATATCCAGCAATTGCCGGATGTCTTCGAGGCTGAAGCCAAAGCGTTTGCCGCGCAAAATCAGCTGCAAGCGGGCGCGGTCTTTGCGGGTATAAAGGCGTTTAGAGCCCTGCCGGATTGGGGTCAGCAGCTCTTTTGCTTCGTAAAACCGCAGGGTGCGCGGGGTGACATTATGGGTGTCGCACATTTGCCTGATGGTCAAAGTATCGGTCATGCCAGCATCCTTCAGCAGGCCCACTCTGGAGCCGTTAGGATACTATATGTGTCAGGTTGACGTTAACGTAAATGTAACGTCGCGTCATTCTGGCAGATGACGTCGGGTCGGGCGGAAAACCGCCCTAGGTCTGCGGCGGTAGCTTGGCCAGATCTGCCACGGCGGTGTCGCGCAGGGCGCGCAGATCGGCAATGGCGGCGGAAAGCGCCTCTTGTTGCTGGCTTAGGGCCTGCAACTGACGGTCGGCCATGGCGACCCATTCTTGCAGCTGCGGCTGGGTGCCCTTTTGCTGATAGATCATCAGCCATTGCCGGATCTCTTCCAGACTAAATCCAAAGCGACGGCCGCGCAGGATCAGGGTCATGCGGGCGACCTCGCGCGGGGTATAAAAGCGCGCGCGGCCATCTTTTTCGGGAGCAAGCAGCTCGATATATTCGTAATAGCGCAGGGTGCGCGGGGTGACGTCGAAACGCGCGCACATCTCTTTAAAGCTTAGGCGGCTGTCGGTCATGCTGGGTTCCTTTGGGCGCAGACTAGGCTGGCGCTTGGGCAGGCGCAAGATTTCCCTGTCGGGGTCTTGCGCTTTGGCGGTTGCAAGGGATTATGGCGGCATGGAAAACAGGTTGAAATTCGCGCGTCAGTTCACAGCGGCCTTGCCCCATGCGGCGGCTTTGGCGATGGAGCTTACGGAATTGGGGGCGGGCACGGCGACGATGGTGATGCCATGGGATGCGCGGCTGGTCGGCGATCCGGCCACGGGGGTGCTGCATGGTGGCGCTGTCTCGGCGCTGATGGACACTGCCAGCGGCACCGCGGTGATGAGCCATCCGGCGGCACCGATTTCGACCGCGACTTTGGATTTGCGGATTGATTACATGCGGCCCGCGACCCCGGGGCAAAGCATTGTGGCCAAAGCAGAATGTCATCACGTTACCCAGACCGTGGCTTTCGTGCGGGTGACGGCCTATGACGACGATCAAAGCCGACCTGTGGCGATGGCCGCAGGCGCCTTTGCCATTCAGCGCAGCAGCGGGGCCGCGATATGAGCGCGCAGGCAGAGCAGATCTTGGCGGCTTTGGTGCGTGATGTGCCCTATATTCAGTTTCTGGGCATCGAATTTTGTTGGCAAGAGGCGGGGGTTTTGGCCAGCTTGCCGTTTCAGCCGATGCTGATTGGCAACCCCTCGGTCCCCGCCCTGCATGGCGGGGTGACGGCGGCGTTTTTAGAGGTGACGGCGCTGATCAGCCTGACCTATGCCAGCCTGTTGCCCGAGATCGCGGCAGGGCGCATTGATCTCAAGGACGCGGCACCCGTCTTGCCGAAAACCATCAACTTTGGCGTCGATTATCTGCGCAGCGGTCAGGCCAAACCCGCCTTTGCGCGGGCAAGCGTGAACCGGATTGGGCGGCGCTATGCCAGCGTGCAGGTCGAGGCTTGGCAAGAGGATGCGACGCGGCCCTTTGCGCTGGGCTCGGGGCGGTTTTTGATGGCGGGGGCTGCGGCATGACGGCGATCACCCATGCGCGGGTGTTGCGGATTGCGCTGCCGATTGTGATTTCCAACGCGACGATACCGCTGCTGGGTGCGGTCGATACGGCGGTGATTGGTCAGATCGGGCAGGCCGCCCCCTTGGCCGCCGTCGGCCTTGGCGCGATGATCTTGGCGACGTTTTACTGGATCTTTGGCTTTTTGCGGATGTCGACTTCGGGGCTTGCCGCTCAAGCGATGGGGGCGGGCGACAGGGTCGAGCGCGACGCGGTCTTGCTGCGCGCGTTGATGATTGGGGCGGCGGCAGGGCTGATCCTGGTGGGCTTGCAAGGCGCGCTGTTTGGGGCAGCGCTTTGGGTCGCCCCTGCCAGCGCCGAGGTCGAGGCCGCAGCGCGGCTCTACTTGGGCATTCGGATTTGGGGCGCGCCTGCGACAGTGATGCTTCATGCGGTGACAGGCTGGCTGATTGCGGCCGAGCGCACTCGGGCGGTGTTGCTGTTGCAACTGGTGCAAAACGGGCTGAACGTTGGGCTGGATATGCTGTTTGTGCTGAAGCTGGGCTGGGGCATCGCCGGGGTGGCGCAGGCAACGTTGATCGCGGAATATGCCGGGCTTTTGCTGGGGCTGTGGCTGTTGCGCGCGGTGTTTGGGCCGCAGCTTGGCGCGGCGCTGGCACGGCTGCGCGACCCGATGGCGCTGCGTAAGATGTTTGGCGCCAGCCGCGACATCATGCTGCGTTCAGTTCTGCTGCAACTGTCGTTCACCAGTTTCATCTTTTTGGCGGCGGGCTTTGGCGATGTGACCTTGGCGGCCAATCATGTGCTGATGCAGTTTCTAGAGATCACCGCCTATGGCTTGGATGGCTTTGCCTTTGCCGCCGAAACGCTTGTGGGCCAAGCTGTGGGCGCGCGGGCAGCGGGGCAATTGCGCCGCGCGACGGCGGTTTCGATGCAGTTGGGGCTGGCGGGGGCTGCGGTCTTGGCGCTGATCTTTGCTCTGGCCGGAGCGCCAATTATCGCGCTGATGACCACGGCCCCGGATGTGCGGGCCGAGGCTGCGATTTATCTGCCCTGGCTTGTCATTGCGCCTTTGGTCGGGGTGGGGTCTTGGATTTATGACGGCGTCTATATTGGCGCGCTGCGCACCCAAGCCATGCTGCGGGCGATGGCGGTTTCGGTGGCCTGCTATGTCGCGGCCTTGCTGGTTTTGGTGCCCTTGGCGGGCAATCACGGGCTTTGGGGCGCGCTGATGGTGCTGAACCTGATGCGGCTGGTGACGCTGCGGCGCGGCTTTCCGGCCTTGGCGCAGGCTTTGGGATGACCTGAGCGGGGGGCCTGCGCGCGGGGCATCGAGCCCCCCGCGCAGGCTTTGGCGCGCGGCCTTAGCGGCGCATATAGCGGAAACCGGCGGAGGCGGCCCAGCCGGCAAAGGCGGCGAGCAGCAATGAAATCACACCATAAAGCAAGGGTTGCTCATGCGCGAGATTGAACAGATCTCGCTCCATCCCCGCCTTGCGCACGCCGATATAGCGGTCTTGGCGGTCGATGACCTGACCACCGCGCAGAATAAACAGCCGCACTTTGTAATTGCCATCGCTGAGGTTGGCGGGCAGTTCGACATCGGCGCGAAACAGGGTTTCTTGCAGCAACTGCACCCGCCCGATAGCGATGTGATAGCGGTCTTCATTCATGCGGATGCGTTTGAGCGCTTCGACGAAATCGGGGGAATCGGCGGCCTCGGCGGTGATGCCAATGGCGCGGATCACTTGCGGCAGGCTGATGCGATAGCGCAGATCATCGGTATGCGACAGAATCTCGGTAAAGGGGCCAGTGGTGGCGACCGCGTAAAAGCTGGGGGCCGAGCTGATGGTGACGGCGGATTGGTTGATCCAGATGCCCGCGACCTTTTCCTTGCGCCGCAGCACCAAGGGTTGCGCTGGCCCTTCGACGGTGACGATCACCTCGAGCCTTGGGCCTTCGGGAGGGGGCGCGGTGCGTTTCACGGCACCATAGATCAAGATATTTGACCCGTCGTAATTGGCTGTAATCTCGACCCGATTTTGGCTGAGGCCGGTGACGATCTGTTCCTCGGCGCCGGTCAGCTGTGGCAGGCTGGCAAGGGCCAGAGCGAGAGGCAGCGTCAGAGCCCAAAGCCGCCTCATGGCAGCACCAAAGGCGTAATCGAGAACAGCTCGGCCGGTTGCAGCAGCAGATCCAATGCGATCTTGAAGCAGACCGAGATCACCAAAAGCGCGAGCAGAATGCGCAGCTGTTCGGCTTGCAGCCGTGTCGAGACCAAAGCCCCGATCTGCGCGCCGATCACGCCGCCGACAATCAGCAGCAGAGCCAGCACCATATCGACGGTCTGGCTGTTGACCGCATGCATCAGGGTGGTGAAGCCGGTGGTAAAAATAATCTGAAACAGCGAGGTGCCAACGACAACGCGGGTGGGCACGCCCAGCAGATAAATCATTGCAGGCACAAGGATAAAGCCGCCGCCAACCCCCATACAGGCTGATAGCAGACCCACCAACGCTCCAATCAGCAGGGGAGGGATGATCGAGACATAAAGGCCCGAGACACGAAACTTCATCTTGAATGGCAAGCGGTGCGCCCAAGTGTGGACATGCGAGCGTCGCACCGGCATCGCCACGCCCTGCTTGCGGTTGCGCAGAATGCTGCGCAGGCTTTCGACAAACATCAGCCCGCCGATCAGCCCCAGAAACAGCACATAAGACAGCTGCACAAACAGGTCAATCTGGCCAAGTGCCGTCATCCAAGCAAAGACCTGCACGCCGATGAACGAGCCGATCAACCCGCCGATCAACAGCACCATGCCCATGCGAAAATCGACGCCGCGACGCTTCATCTGCACCAACATGCCCGAGATCGACGAGGCAACGACTTGATTGGCCCCCGTGGCCACAGCAACCCCTGCGGGCACACCAATGAACAGCAAAAGTGGCGTGATCAGAAAGCCGCCGCCAACGCCAAACATGCCGGATAAAAAGCCGACGATTCCGCCCAAGCCCAATAGAAGAAAGGCATTGATCGAAACCTCGGCGATGGGGAGGTAAATCTGCATGGCCGCGGGCCTAGTGAAAGGGTGGCTTTCCCTAGGGATGCGGGGTTTTTCGCAGCTTGTCAAACCCTTGCATGATCTAAATCGCCTGACGCAGGAAATGCCGCAGAACCTGTTCCAGTTTCGCCGCACCTATGGGGGCCATAGCTTTGGTGTGTTCGTGGCTGATCTGTTCGTCAGACATGCCGGCGGCCATATTGGTGATGGTGGAAATGGCGGCAACCCGCAGACCCAGAAACCGTGCCAAGATTACCTCGGGCACCGTGGACATGCCGACAGCATCGCCACCCAGAATTTTGATGGCGCGAATTTCAGCGGGGGTTTCAAACGAGGGGCCCGAGTACCAAGCATAAACGCCTTCGGGCAGCGCCACCCCCACCGCCGCTGCACTGGCGCGCAGGGCTGCGCGCAGATCTGCATCATGCGCCGTGGTCATCGGCACAAAGCGGGCGTCGGTTTTCTCGCCGATCAGCGGATTAAGGCCGGAGAAATTGATGTGATCGCTGAGCAGCATCAGATCGCCCGGGCGCATATCAGGGCAGAGCGAGCCTGCGGCATTGGTGGCGATAAGCTGGGTGGCCCCCAGCGCCTTGAGCAGGCCAAGCGGCAGGCGCATCGCGGCGGCGTTGCCGTTCTCGTAGTAATGCTCGCGCGCGCCAAAGACCGCGACGCGGCGGCCTTCCAGCGTGCCGATCACCAGATTTGGGTTATGGCCCGAGACCCCGACATGGGGAAAGCCCGGCAGATCGGCATAGGGGATCGCCACGCCCTCGACCGCGTCTGCCAGATGGCCAAGGCCGGAGCCGAGGATCAGGCCAAGCTCGATCGGGGCGGATCCTGCGCGGGCGTGCACAAGCTGGGTGAGGGCGACGATTTGGTCTGACATCGAGTGGTCCTTGGGTGGTGGGGACGGGGGTTTCACACCCCCGCGGCCCTTTGGGCCTGCCCCCGTGGGATATTTGCGCCAAGATGAAAGCAGCGGGCGTTAGCGTTCTTTGACATAGGGTTCGCCGCCTGCGCGTGGCGGGATGGATTTGCCGATGAAGCCTGCCACGGCGATGACGGTGAGGATATAGGGCAGGGCATCGAGGAAGGAGCCGGAGATTTTCACATGGGTGACGGCTTCGACCACATCGGGGCGCAGGGCGAGGGCTTGGAAAAAGCCAAACAGCATGGTGGCGCCCAAGGCGGGCAGGGCGCGCCATTTGGCAAAGATCAGGGCGGCAAGGGCGATATAGCCACGGCCTGCGGTCATCTCGCGGCCAAAGCCTGCTTGCAGGGCGGTGGCCATATAGGCGCCGGCAAGGCCGCAGAGCACGCCGGTGATAAAGAGCGCGGCATAGCGCATGCGCACCACCGAGACGCCGGCGGTATCGAGGGCAGCGGGGTTTTCGCCCGCCGCGCGCAGGCGCAGGCCAAAGCGGGTGCGGTTGAGCAGCCACCACGACAGGGGCACGGCGGCGAAGGCTGCATAGACGAGGATGGAATGGCCCGAGATCACTTGGGCGTAAAGCGGGCCAAGCAAGGGCAGGTCTTTCAGCGCCTCGGCAAAGGGCAGATCAATCGGGTTAAAGCGGGCATCGCCAGCAAGGGCAGGGGTGCGCCCGCCTTGTTTGAACAGGGCTTGGGCGATCAGCACTGTCAGACCCGAGGCCAGAAAGTTTAGTGCCACGCCGGAAATCAGCTGATTGCCTTTGAAGGTGATCGAGGCAAGCCCGTGCAGGGCGGAGAACAGCAGCGAGGCCACAATGCCAGCGCCAAGCCCGATCCAAGCAGAGCCTGTCATGAAGGCGACGGTGGCTGCGGCCATGGCTGCGGCCAGCATCTTGCCTTCCAGTCCGATGTCAAACACGCCAGAGCGTTCGGAAAACAGGCCCGCAAGGCAGGCCAGCAGCAAAGGCGTGCCAAGCCGGACCGTGGAGCCGAGGATCTGCATCAGGGTATCATAATCCATCAGGCTGTCCTTTTCTTGCCAAGGCTGAAGGCCCATGCCAGCAACATCCGCACCATTTGATCCAAGGCTCCGGTAAACAGGATCACCAGACCCTGCACCACAAGCCGCATTTCCAGCGGGATCGTGGTGTGCAGGCCAAGCGCCGCGCCGCCTTGATAGAGAAAGCCGAACAGGATCGCCGCCAGAAACACCCCAATCGGGTGATTGCGCCCCATCAGCGCCACGGCGATGCCGATAAAGCCCGCACCCTCGGCCGAGTTTTGCAGCAATCTGCCCGAGGCCCCCATCACATTGTTGATCGCCATCAGCCCCGCGAGCCCGCCCGAGATCAGCATGGCGATCATGGTGATCTTGACCGGATTGATGCCGGCATAGCGCGAGGCGGCTTCGGATTTGCCAAAGGCGCGGATCTGGTAGCCAAGCCTTGTGCGCCACAGCAGCGCCCAGACCGCAAAGCAGGCGGCGATGGCGATAAACAGCGTCACATTGGCGGGCACGTTGGAATACATCTGGATGCCCGCCTTGGTCAGCTTGGGCGTGCCGTCAGCGTTCCAGCGCGCGAACAGCTCGCGCAGCATGGGGATGTCAGAGAGGGCGGGCAAATGCGTGCCGGCTGGGAACTTTGCCGTAGCAGGGTCTTGTTGGCCCGGCGGGCGCAGCACATCGACCAGCATGTAGATGATAAAGGCCGCGCCGATATAGTTGAACATGATCGTGGTGATCACGATATGGCTGCCGCGTTTGGCTTGCAGATAGGCCGGAATCGCCGCCCAAGCCGCGCCAAAGGCCGCCCCGCCAAGGCTGGCCGCCAGCAGGGCCAAGGTCCAATGCGGCCAAGGCAGTGCAAGGCAGACCAGCGCCACGCCAAGCCCCCCCAGCTGCGCCTGCCCCTCGCCACCGATGTTGAACAGGCCCGCGTGAAAGGCCACTGTCACCGCAAGGCCGGTGAACATAAAGCTGGTGGCATAGTAAAGCGTATAGCCCCAGCCATTGGCCGAGCCAAAAGCCCCATCGACCATGATCGAGATCGCCTCGACCGGGCTTTGCCCGATTGACAGCAGCACCAGCGCCGAGACAATCGCCGCCAGCACAAGGCTGATCAGCGGCACCAGAACGATATCGGCCCATTGTGGCAGCTTGGTCATGGCTTAGGCCTTCCCCGCGACACCGGCCATCATCAGGCCAAGCGCGCGCTCGTTGGTGGTTTCTGGATCGGCAAAGCCCATGATCTGGCCGTCAAACATCACCGCAATGCGGTCCGATAGGCTGAGGATTTCGTCCAGCTCGACCGAGACCAGCAGCACCGCTTTGCCCGCATCGCGCAGCGCCACGATCTGTTTGTGAATGAACTCAATCGCGCCGATATCGACGCCGCGGGTGGGTTGACCGATCAGCAACAGGTCGGGGTCTTGTTCGATTTCGCGCGCCACGACCAGCTTTTGCTGATTGCCGCCCGAAAAATGTTTGGCCGCAAGCGCAGGGATCGGTGGGCGCACATCAAAGGTGGCCATTTTCGCCGCCGTATCGGCGCGCAGGGCCTCGTTATCCATGAAAAGCCGGTTCTTTTGGTATTTCGCATCGTTGTGATAGCCAAAAGCGGTGTTTTCCCAAGCCGCGAAATCCATGATCAGGCCCAGATGCTGGCGGTCTTCGGGCACATGCGCGATGCCAGCCTCGCGCCGACTTTGGCCATTGGCCTGTGGGCCCGACAGCGGCAGCACTTGCCCCTTTAGCGTGATCACGCCCGTGGCCGCGCCAAAGCCGCCCAAGGCTTCCAGCAGTTCGGATTGACCATTGCCCGACACGCCTGCGATGCCAAGGATTTCGCCGGCACGAATGTCAAAGCTGATGCCTTTCAGCCGTTCCACCCCGTGTTCGTCGCGCATATGCAGATCTTGCACCGAAAGCACCACCTCGCCGGGGGTGGCGGGCTTTTTCTCGACCTCGAGCAGCACTTTGCGGCCCACCATCAGCTCGGCCAGCGACTCGGGCGTGCTTTCGGTGGTTTTCACCGTGTCCACCATCGTGCCGCGCCGCATCACCGAGACGTTGTCGGTGGTCTCCATGATCTCGCGCAGTTTGTGGGTGATCAGGATGATGGTTTTGCCCTGAGCTTTCAGCCCGCGCAGGATGCGAAACAGATGGTCAGCCTCATCCGGGGTCAGCACGCCGGTGGGTTCGTCCAAGATCAGGATATCGGCCTGACGATAAAGCGCCTTCAGGATTTCGACCCGCTGTTGATGGCCGACCGACAGATCTTGGATCAGCGCATCGGGGTGCACATCCAGCTCGTATTCGCGCGACAGCTCCATCAGCACTTTGCGCGCCTTGGTCAGGCTTGCGTTCAACAAGGGGCCGTCCTCGGCGCCCAGAATGACGTTTTCCAGCACGGTAAAGTTCTGCACCAGCTTGAAATGCTGAAACACCATGCCGATGCCAGCGCGAATGGCGGCTTGGCTGTCAGGAATAAGGGTAGGCTGGCCGTTGATGAAAATCTGGCCCGCGTCGGCTTTGTAAAAGCCGTAAAGGATCGACATCAGCGTCGATTTGCCCGCGCCGTTTTCGCCGATAATGCCGTGGATCGTGCCTTTGGCGACCGAGATATTGATATCGCGGTTGGCCTGCACAGTCCCAAAGGCCTTGGAGATGCCTTTCAGCTGAATAGCGGCTTGGGTCATCGGCTTTCTCCTGCGGCGGGGCCGCTAAAAAAACCGGCCGCGCAGATTGCTCTGCGCGGCCAGCTTTGGTTTGGTCAGATCAAAACTCTGCCGCAGGGCACATGTTGTCGGTGCGGTAGTCATGCACGACCAGCTCGCCCGATTTGATCTTGTCAGCGGCGGCGTCGACCGCGGCTTTCATCTCTGGGGTGACCAGTGCTGCGTTGTTGTCATCCATCGCATAGCCAACGCCATCTGCTTTCAGATCAAGCGTTTGCGTGGTGGTGTCCAGCGCATCGCCTGCCTTCATCGAGTTATAGACGGCCACATCAACGCGCTTGAGCATCGAGGTCAGCACTTTGCCGGGGAACAGGTAGTTCTGGTTGCTGTCAACGCCCACCGACAGGATGCCTTCGTCAGCCGCTGCTTGCAGAACGCCAACACCGGTGCCGCCAGCCGCCGCGAAAATCACATCAGAACCTTGGGCCTTTTGCGCCTTGGCCAGTTCCGCGCCCTTGACCGGATCGTTCCAAGCCGCAGGGGTGGTGCCGGTCATCGACGAGATGAAGGTGACATCAGGCTTCACAGCCTTGGCACCCTGCGCATAGCCACAAGCAAAGTTGCGGATCAGCGGAATGTCCATGCCGCCGATAAAGCTGACGGTGCCGGTTTTCGATGCCATCGCCGCCATCATGCCAACCAGATACGAGCCTTCATGTTCGGAAAAGCCGATGGTCAGCACGTTTGGATGCGCAGCAGGGTCGACCCAGCCGTCGATGGTGACGAATTTGGTGTCAGGGAAATCAGCCGCCACAGCCGCGATTGGGTCAGACATGCCAAAGCCGGTGGTGACGATCGGGTTTGCACCCTCTTCGGCCAAAGACCGCAGCGCCTGCTCGCGCTGGGCTTCGTTCTGCATTTCCAGCTCTTTATAGGTGCCGCCGGTTTCTTTCGCCCATTTCTCGGCGCCGTTGAAAGCTGCCTCGTTAAAGGATTTGTCGAATTTGCCGCCAAGGTCATAAATGATTGCGGGCTCTGCACTTGCAAGGCCTGCGGTCAGTGCCAGCGTTGCCGCAGCACCCATCAGGTTTTTCATCAGGGTCATGGTCGTCTCCCGTTAGGTTATCGGTGCCGCCCTCTGCAAGGCCGCCTTTTGGCAGCCATCGCGGGCAGTTCGTAGGCGATTTAGGACAGTGCTTTGCCAGAGGGTCAATAGGAATCTGGCGGCGGCGGGGCGCGCGCGCATCTGGTGCTGAAAATTAGATCACTTGGTCGGTAATTGGTATCGTTCCGGTCTTTAAAGGCGACAGGTCAGAACCAGAGCATCCAGCCGATCCCCCTCGGGTGTTTGGTAATAGGCGCGGCGTTTGCCTTGCAGTTCAAAGCCTTTGGCGGCGTAAAGCCGCTGCGCGGGCAGATTCGCGGCCGAGACCTCAAGAAAGGCTGATTCGGCCCCGCGCGTCATCGCTTCGGCCAGGAAAGCCGTGATCAGACGGCCGCCGATGCCGCGGTTTCGGGCCTCTGGGGCGACGGCAAGGGTCAGCAGTTCGGCCTCGCCCGCGACGGCGCGGCCAAGCAAGAACCCCTGCGGTTCGCTCAGCACAAAGGCAAAAGCGCTGTCCAGCGTGGCGGTGATATCAGCGGCAGACCAAGGGCGCGGGGTGACAAAGCAGGCGGCATGAATCGCTGCCATCTCGGCGGCTGTCATAGCGCTGCGTCAAGAATGCGCGGCGGCGGGTCAGACGGCGGGGCTGCGTCCGCGCCGCGCAGATAAAACGGCGCAGGGCGTGGCTGCGGGCTGGCGCTGCGGCTGGCGGCAATGCGGGCAATCGCCTCGACCAAGGGCATGACCTCGGGCAGACCTTCGCAGCCGGTGCCGGTTTGCGGGCCGCTGATTGGGTCGCTGGCAGGCGCAAGAGATGCGGGCAGCGGCCCCGCAGCGGTAAAGCTTTGCACATAGACATCGCCGCGCCGCGCGTCTTCGACCACGGTGATCGGCAGCGGATGGCCAAAGGCTGTGGCCTCAAGCCGTGTGACGCCAATCGCAGGGATGCCCAACCCCAGCGCAAGCCCACGCGCGGTGGCAACCGAGATGCGAACCCCGGTGAAATTGCCCGGCCCCGTGCCGACGGCAATCGCTGTCAGATCAGACCATTGCAGCCTCTGTGACGCCAGCAGTTCGGTCAGCAAGGGCACCAAGCGTTCGGCTTGGCCCTTGTCCATCGGCTCGATTTGCAGCGTTATCTTGCCATCGCATAGCAAAGCGGCGGCGCATTGCGCCGCCGATGTGTCAAAGGCCAAAATCGTCTCAGGCCGCAACGGGACGCACCTCTAGCACCTCTGGGATATAGTGGCGCAGCAGGTTCTCGATACCCATTTTCAGCGTCAGCGTAGACGAGGGGCAGCCGGCACAAGCGCCCTTCATATGCAGATAAACCACGCCACGGTCAAAGCCGTGAAAGGTGATGTCGCCACCATCTTGCGCCACGGCGGGGCGGACACGGGTGTCAAGCAACTCTTTGATTTGACGCACGATGTCTTCGTCAGGGCCATCATGGGCGGCATGGGCTGCTTGCGATTCGCCTTCCATCACGGCGGCGCCAGACTGGAAATGCTCCATAATCGCGCCAAGGATTGCGGGCTTGATATGCTGCCATTCGGCGGCTTCGGCCTTGGTCACGGTGATGAAATCGGCGCCAAAAAACACCCCCGCCACTTGCCCGGTTGCAAAGATGCGCTTGGCCAGCGGCGATTTTTCCGCGGCCTCTAGGCTGGGGAAATCGGCGGTGCCAAGGTCAAGCACGCTTTGCCCCGGCAGGAATTTCAGCGTGGCTGGGTTTGGTGTGGATTCGGTCTGGATGAACATGGTCTTTTTCTCCGACTATTCCAGTCGGGTATGCGCTTGCTGCGCCGGTAAGTCAAGTTTGGAGCTATTCTAAAACGCGGATCACGCCGCGTCGTAATAGCCATACATCAGATCAAGCGCCGAAGCGGCGGGCTTGGCCAGTGCAGGTTTTGCCGCAGGCGCAGGGGTGAAATAGGCCAAGACAGGCTCGGCAGAGGCGGGAACGGCGGGCATAGCTGTGACAGGTTTCATCGTGCAACTCCGGTTCGTCCTCCCTGACGCAGGTTTACCACGCGACAGCCCCCCTGTGACAGCGAAATGCGTCCCTTGCCCAAGGCGCGGGGCGCATAGCCGCCTTGCAAAGCGCGGCCTTGGCGGCGTCAGGTGATGGCTTCCAACCGCTCTTTTGACATATCCCCCGGCACGATGGTCAGCGGCACCGGCAAGTTGCCAGAACTGCGGGTCATCTGCGTCACCAGCGGACCGGGGCCGGATTTATCGGTGCCAGCCCCCAGCACCAAGACGCCGACCGAGGGGTCGTCGTTCACTTGCGCCAAAATCTCGGTCACCGCATCGCCTTCGCGGATGATCAGCTCGGGGTTTATGCCCTGCTTGTCACGCATCCATTTGGCAAAAACCTCGAAATGCGCTTCGATCCGCTCGCGGGCTTCGGCGCGCATCAGATCGGCAATGCCGATCCAATGCTGAAATTCCTCGGGCGAGATAATCGACAAGATCTGCACCCCAGCGCCGGTATTCGCGGCGCGCAGAGCAGCATAGCGCATCGCATTCAGGCATTCGCGGCTGTCATCAAGAACCACCAAAAACTTACGCATTTAACTCTCCCCTATCGGCGCGATCATGGCGCTAAGGCGTTGCGAAGGCAAGCTAAGCCTGCGTTGCCGCCCATTGCATATAAAGCGCGCGGGCGCGGTCGGTTACGGGGCGGTGGGGGTAGTGGGTGCCGTCGAATTCCTTCACCGCGGTGACTTTGGCGAAATTGCCGGACAGAAAGATTTCATCCGCCGCATGGGCGTCTTCGAAGGTCAGCACGGTCTCGCGCACCTCAAAGCCATCGGCGCGCAGGTTGGCGATGTGGCGCGCCCTTGTGATGCCGGCCAGAAAGGTGCCATTCGGGATCGGCGTCAGCACCACGCCGTCTTTGACCAAGAACACATTGGCGGTGGCAGATTCCGCCAGATTGCCCATCGCATCGGCGACCAGCGCATTGCCGTAGCCCTTGGCCTCGGCCTCGGCCAACATGCGGGCATTGTTGGGATAAAGGCAGCCAGCCTTGGCATTGCAGACCGCATCTTCGATCACGGGGCGGCGAAAGCGGGTGCGGGTCACGGTGGTGGCGAAATCGGGCGCGGGCATGGCGACCTCTTCCAGGCTGATGGCAAAACCTGTGGCCCCCGCCAACGGCGTGATCCCCAGTTTAGAGCCGTGGATCGCCCAATACATCGGCCGCACATAGACCGATTGGCTGTGGCTATAGGCCTGCAAACCCTCGCGGATGATCGCCTCCATCTCATCGGCGGCGACGGTGGGGGTGATCATCAGCGCCTCGGCCGAGCGGTTCAGGCGTTCGCAATGCTTGTCAAGATCGGGGCAGACGCCGTCAAACAGCCGCGCGCCGTCAAAGACCGAGCTGCCCTGCCAGATGCCATGATCGGCGGCGCGCATCACGGGCAGATCGCCCTCGTGCCATTTGCCTTCAAAATAGGTGCGGATTGCGGTGCCGAAGGCCATGTGTTTTCTCCTGCTATAGCCGCGAAGGTGGCATGAGTGGCGCGCGGGGGAAAGCAGAAAAACGCCCCTCTGTCGGGGGGACAGAAGGGCGGGGCCTATTGCGGGGCCAGGCTTGGGGACAGATGAGGCTGCGCCTCGGAGACAGCCTGTTCCACGCCTGCAACGGTTTCGTGACGGTTCGGTATGGGGCGGTATTTGAAAGGGCAAGTCTTTGATAAATATCTGATAAAGTGAAGCTTTATGCCCCGCGACAAAGGGTTTTAAACCTTGCTGCGGGGCGATCCATCGCCCGAATCGGCTAAGGCGCTGCGCCGCTTTAGCCGAATTTATAGCTGCTGGCGGTGACGCCACCCATCAGGCCCTTGTCGTGATAGACCTGCTGGGCGGGGTCGGCTTCGGCTGCACCAAGCGCCACGAACAGCGGTGCAAGGTGGTCTTCCTCGGCGTGGCAGATGCGGGCGTAGGGGGCCTTTTCCCAATCCAGCAAAGCCGCGGTGCGCTCTGCGGGCGGCAGGGCCATCACCTCGCAAAGCCAAGCGTCAAAAGCCTCGGACGGGATTTTGGCTCCAGGGCCGAACATGCGCAGATTGTGATAGGACAGACCCGACCCCACAATCAGCACGCCCGCATCGCGCAGCGGGGCAAGCGCGCGGCCAAGCGCAAAATGCGCCGCCGGATCATAGCCATGCTGAAGTGACACCTGCAAGATCGGCATATCGGCCTGCGGATACATCACATAGGCCGGCACAAAGGTGCCGTGGTCGTAGCCTTGTTTTGCGTCCAGATGCGTCGGCAGACCTGCGGCGGCGATCAGATCTGTGATCTGTTGCGCCAAAGCGGGCGCACCGGGGGCGGGATAGGCGATCTTATAGGTTTCGGGCGGGAAGCCGCCGTAATCATAGACCATCGGCGGATGCGGCGAGGACATCACCGCGAAATCAGGGGTTTCCCAATGGCCCGAGATCATCAGCACCGCTTTGGGCCGCGCGCCAACCTCGGCTGGCATCCGTGCCAAGGCGGATTCAAGATTGGCAAACATCTGCCGCATTGCAGGTACCCAAGGCCAAGGCCCGCCGCCGTGGCTGATGAAATAGGTGGGAAATCGTGACATGATGGCCTCCTTTGGCTGTGTTAAAGGATGGGCGCGAAGGGCCGCTGCTGCAATGGCAAGATCTGGGCCGAGATGAAGATGCGCTGTGCAGCGATGCACAAGAGCGCGCGCTTTGCCTATTCCACCCAAACAGACCGCGCAGGCCCTTGCTCTTGCTCTGCAATGGCGCACATAGTTGTGTATCCAATTCGTGACGGGGAGTTCACACCATGAAGATTGCTGTCGCCCTTGCGGGCCTTGCTTTGACTGTCTCTGGCGCTTTTGCGGCCGATCTGCCGGATCTGGGGGGGAAAGAAATCGTTGTTGTCACCGAAAACGCTTATCCGCCGCTGCAATTCACCGACAAGGACGGCAAGGCGATTGGCTGGGAATATGATGCCATGGCCGATCTGGCCAAAAAGCTGAACTTCACGGTGAAATATGAAAACACCTCTTGGGATGCGATGATCCCTGCGGTGTCGGAAGGCCAGTATGATCTGGGCATGACCGGCATCACGATTAAGGAAGACCGCAAGGAAAAGGTCGATTTCTCGGACGCCTATATGCGCTCGGAAATGGTGATGTTGGTGCGCGGCGACGAGGCGCGCTTTGCTGATCCTGCGGCCTTTGCCGGTGATGACAAGCTGCTGATCGCCGCCCAACCCGGCACCACGCCATTCTACACCGCCGTTTACGAAGTGCTGGATGGCAACGAGGCCAACCCGCGGATCAAACTGTTCGAGACCTTTGGTGCCACGGTCGAGGCGCTGAAGGCGGGCGATGTCGATCTGGTGCTGACCGATGGCACCGCGGGGCAGGGCTATGTCGATGCCTCCAACGGCGGGCTTAAGATTGTTGGGCCAAAGATGGGGGTCGAGGATTTCGGCTTTATCTTCCCCAAAGGCTCGGATCTGGTGGCGCCAATCAATGCAGGCATCGCGGCGATGCAGGCTGATGGCAGCATCGAGGCGCTGAACAAAAAGTGGTTCCTTGACTATAAAATGGGCCAATAAGCTGGCTTTATGACGCCCAAACATCAGCAAGAATTTCCCTATTGGCTGGTGGTGCTTGGCATCACCGGCCTTTGGCTGTTCTATCAGGTTTGGGCCAGCGAGATTTACAGCCAAGTGATGCGCACCCTGACCAAGGGCATCGGCATCACGGTTTTTGTCACGCTGGTGGCCTTTGGGCTTGCCTGTGCGCTGGGCCTTGCACTGGCGCTTGCGGGGGTGTCGCGGTTTCGGCTGCTGCGCGAGGTTTCGCGCGGCTATATCGAGGTGATGCGCGGCGTGCCGATCATGGTGCTGCTGCTTTATGTGGCCTTTGTCGGCGCGCCGGCCTTTGTGGCGGCGTGGAATTGGGCCTTTGGCTGGGCGCCGATGACAACACGCGATTTTCCGCTGCTGTGGCGGGCGATCATCGCGCTGATGCTGGCCTATTCGGCCTTTCTGGCCGAGGTGTTTCGCGCCGGGCTGCAATCGGTCGAGCGTGGTCAGATCGAGGCCGCAGCAGCGCTTGGCCTGACTGGCTGGCAACGCTTTCGCCATGTGATCGCACCGCAAGCCTTTCGCACCATCCTGCCGCCCTTGGGCAATGACTTTGTCGCCATGGTGAAAGACAGCTCCTTGGTTTCGGTGCTGGGCGTGGCCGATATCACCCAGCTGGGCAAAGTCACGGCGGCGGGCAATTTTCGCTATTTTGAAACCTATAATGTGGTGGCGCTGATCTATCTCAGCATGACCATCGGCCTGTCGCTGGCACTGCGCAGGCTCGAGCAGCGGCTGCGCCGGAAATCAGAGCGGTAAGCCCGCATCAAACAGGAGAACGGCTATGACCAATGCTTTGCTGGCCGCTTGGGAGGGGGAATTTGCCCTGCCGCCCTTTGCGCAGATTAAGGACGAAGATTTCGCCCCCGCTTTTGACGCGGCCCTCACCGAGGCGCGCGATAATATCGCGCTGATCGTGGCGCAGCCCGAAGTCACATTTGCCAATACCATCGAGGCGATGGAACTGGCCGAAGCGCTGTTGGACCGGGTGGCTGGGGTGTTTTACAATCTTGCCGGTGCCGACAGCACCCCAAGCCGCGAGGCTTTGCAGCGCGATCTGGCGCCAAAAATGAGCGCGTTTTCCTCAGAAGTCACCAACAACAAGGCGCTGTTCGCGCGGATCGAGGCCCTGTGGCAGCGGCGCGAAGACCTTGATCTGAGCGCAGAACAGGCCCGCGTGCTTGAACTTTATCGGCAGATGTTTGTCCGCTCGGGCGCGCAGCTGCAAGGCGACGAGGCCGAACGCCTGACGCAAGTCAAAGCCCGGCTTGCGGTCTTGGGCACCCAGTTCAGCCAAAATCTGCTGGCAGACGAGCGCAGCTGGTTCATGCCGCTGGCCGCCGAAGATCTGCAAGGCCTGCCCGATTTTGTGGTAGCAGGCGCGGTGGCTGCTGGCGCAGAAAAGGCGATGGGTCCGGTGGTGACACTGTCGCGCTCGCTGATCGTGCCGTTCTTGCAATTCTCGCCGCATCGCGGCCTGCGGCAAAAGGCCTATGAGGCTTGGGTCGCCCGCGGGGCTTCGGGCGGCGAGACCGATAACCGCGCCATCGCCGCCGAGATTTTGGCGCTGCGGGCCGAACGCGCGGCCCTGCTTGGCTATGGGTCTTTTGCCGATTTCAAACTGGAACCCGAGATGGCGAAAACCCCAGCAGCTGTGCGCGATCTGCTGCTGCGGGTCTGGACGCCTGCCCGCGCCAAAGCGCTTGAAGATGCCGCAGTTTTGCAAGCAAGGCTGGCGGCTGACGGCATCACCGGGCCGCTCGAGCCATGGGATTGGCGCTATTATTCCCAAGCCCGCAGGCTGGCCGAACATGATCTGGATGAGGCAGTCTTGAAACCCTACCTCAGCCTTAAGTCGATGCTGGAGGCCTGCTTTGACTGCGCCAACCGCCTGTTCGGGCTTGAATTTCGCGCGCTGGATCTGCCGCTTTACCATCCGGACGCAAGGGCTTGGGAGGTGACGCGCAACGGCCAACATGTGGCGGTCTTTATCGGCGATTACTTTGCGCGCGGCTCGAAACGCTCGGGGGCTTGGTGCTCGGCGATGCGCTCGCAACGCAAATTGGGTGGCGAGGTGCGGCCAGTGGTGGTCAATATCTGCAACTTCGCCAAGGCCACGCCGGCGCTGCTGTCCTATGATGACGCGCGCACGCTGTTCCATGAATTTGGCCACGCGCTGCATCAGATGCTGTCGGATGTGACCTACGGCTTTATCTCGGGCACCTCGGTGGCACGCGATTTTGTCGAATTGCCCAGCCAGCTTTACGAACATTGGCTGGAAGTGCCCGAAGTGTTAGAAAAACATGCCCGCCATGTCGAAACGGGGGCGGCGATGCCCGCCGAACTTTTGGCACGGCTTTTGGCGGCAGGCACCTATGATCAAGGCTTCTCGACGGTGGAATTCCTTGCCTCAGCCCTCGTCGATCTGGCCTTCCACGAAGGGGCGACGCCCGCGGACCCGATGCAGAAACAGGCCGAAGTGCTTGAAGCCCTGGGCATGCCCTCAGCCATCCGCATGCGCCACGCCACGCCGCATTTCGCACATGTGTTCTCGGGCGACGGCTATGCCTCGGGCTATTATTCCTACATGTGGTCTGAAGTGATGGACGCCGATGCTTTTGCAGCCTTCACCGAGGCAGGTGACGCCTTTGACCCCGCGACTGCGGCGCGGCTGGAAAAATTCATCCTCTCGGCCGGAGGCTCGGCACCGCCAGACGCGCTTTACACCAAATTCCGCGGCCGAATGCCGGGGGTGGAGCCACTGCTAAAAGGCCGCGGCCTGTTCGCGACCTAGCGGGGGCGCTGCCCCCGGCGCGCTTGCCTTGCGGCAAGCCCGCCTCCCCCGGGATATTTGCACCAAGATGAAAGCGGCGGGTTTTGCTCTTTCATCTTGGTAAAAATATCCCCGCCGGAGGCTTCCGAAGTTTGGCGGGGGGACTGAACTATCTTAAATCGCGCGGGGCGCGGTCGAATTTCGCGCGAAAGGCGCGTGAAAGGCTTGAGGCAGAAGAAAAACCGCAGCGCAGCGCCACTTCTGCCAGCGGGTGGTGGGTGTCGGTGATCATCCGGCGCGCTGCGGCCAAGCGCAGGGTCAGGCCATAAGCTGCGGGGGTGAGGCCGAGGTTTTCGCGAAAAAGCTGCTCCAGACGTCGGGTCGAGAGGTTCAGGGCGGCGGCGATTTGGCTGGCGGGTTCGGGCGCATCAAGGTTGGCTTCCATGCGGGCAACGGCGCTGGCGATGCGGGGATCGAGGCGCGGGGTTTGTGGCGTTGCGCGCAGTTGCGGCTCGGCGGCTGGGCGCGGGCTGGTGATGAAGCTTGCGGCGGTTTGGCGGGCAAGGCCTGCACCATGGCGGCAGGCGATCAGGTGCAGCATCAGATCGGCGGCGGGGGCGGCACCGCCTGCGGTAAAGCGGCTGCGGTCGATCACATAGCGGTCGGGCAGCACCTCGATATCAGGATGTGCGCTGCTGAGGTCTTCCAAATCTTCCCAATGCACCGTGGCCTTATAGCCATTCAGCAGCCGCGCGCGCGCCAGCACCCAGGGCCCTGCGTCGATGCCACCGATGGCTGCGAAACGGGGCGCTATCCGGGCAAGGTCGCGGATCAGCGGGGCAGTGGCGACTTCGGATTGGCGAAAGCCTGCGATCACGATCAGCGCATCTGCGCCTGTCGCCGCGGCGAGGGGGCCGGAGGAGGGCAGCTCGATGCCGCAGGTCAGCGGCGCTGCTTGGCCGTTGGGGGTGACCACGCGCCAGCGAAAGGCTTCGGTGCCAAGGTGGCGGTTGGCGGCGCGCAGCGGGTCGAGGGTGGAGGCGACCTCGAGAATAGAGGCCTGTGGCAGCACCAGCAGGGCCAGGGTCAGCGGTTGCTGCGATGCGGCGAAGATCGTTGCGCTTTTTGACATAAAAGTTTCGTAAAATGACAAGCGGCGCTTTGCAAGCCCGATATGCTGAGGCCAAACCTTAAGGAGGATTGCGATGCCCTTGGCCATGAACCGCGACGTTTTCATCACCTGTGCTGTCACTGGATCGGGGGGCACGCAAGACCGCAGCCCGCATGTGCCGCGCTCGCCTGCCCAGATTGCGGCTTCGGCGATTGATGCGGCCAAGGCGGGGGCGGCGGTGGTGCATTGCCATGTGCGCGACCCTGAAACCGGCAAGCCCAGCCGCGACGGCGCGCTTTACCGTGAAGTGACCGAGCGCATCCGCGATTCGGGCACCGATGTGGTGTTGAACCTGACCGCCGGCATGGGCGGCGACATCTATTTTGAAGGCTCGGAAGATATGGGCCGGATGGGGCCACGCTCTGATATGGCGGGGGCGACCGAGCGGGTGGCGCATGTGGTGGAATGCCGGCCCGAGATTTGCACGCTGGATTGCGGCACGATGAACTTTAACGAGGCCGATTACGTCATGGTCAACACGCCGGGCATGTTGCGCGCTATGGCGCAGCAGATGACGGCGGCGGGTGTGCGCATCGAGATCGAGGCTTTTGACACCGGCCATCTGTGGCTTGCCAAGGAATTGGCGCGCGAAGGCGTGATCCCCGCGCCGACTTTGGTGCAGCTGTGCATGGGCGTGCCATGGGGTGCGCCGGATGATCTGAACACCTTTATGGCGATGGTCAACAATGTGCCCGCCGATTGGCAATGGAGCGCCTTTGCCATTGGCCGCAACCAGATGCCCTATGTCGCGGCCAGTGTTTTGGCGGGGGGCAATGTGCGGGTTGGCTTGGAAGACAATCTTTGGCTTGAAAAGGGTGTGCTTGCCACCAATGCGCAATTGGTCGAGCGCGCGGTTTCGATCATCACCAATCTGGGGGCGCGGGTGATTACGCCTGCCGAAGTGCGCGCCAAGCTAAAGCTGGAAAAACGCGCGCCTTTGGCCCGCTGAGGAGAGACCCAGATGACAAGAAAAGCAGCGATCATTGGTGGCGGGGTTATTGGCGGCGGTTGGGCGGCTCGGTTCTTGCTGAACGGCTGGAATGTCTCGGTCTTTGACCCTGATCCAGAGGCCGAGCGCAAGATTTCCGAAATCCGCAATTACGCAGGCATCACAATTACTGGACTCGTGGGCCGGACTTATCAAATTCAATCGTCGTCGAACATGACAAACTGGACAGGCCCAGCGTCTGCATGCCGACCAGAATATTGGCGATACGGCGGTTGCCAT
>OBPM01000034.1_pt1 | contig 37353 bp, 37 predicted proteins | sample 1493981 | NCBI WGS metagenome assembly OBPM01 (sample SAMEA3275485, study PRJEB22092) | marine metagenome | reverse complement strand
GGAAATAGCCCTCCATCAGACCGTACCCTAAACCGACACAGGTGGACTGGTAGAGTATACCAAGGCGCTTGAGAGAACCACGTTAAAGGAACTCGGCAAAATGCCTCCGTAAGTTCGCGAGAAGGAGGCCCCATCAGTAGGCAACTATTGGTGGGGGGCACAAACTAGGGGGTGGCGACTGTTTACTTAAAACACAGGGCTGTGCGAAGCCGTAAGGCGACGTATACAGTCTGACGCCTGCCCGGTGCTGGAAGGTTAAAAGGAGGGGTGCAAGCTCTGAATTGAAGCCCCAGTAAACGGCGGCCGTAACTATAACGGTCCTAAGGTAGCGAAATTCCTTGTCGGGTAAGTTCCGACCTGCACGAATGGCGTAACGATCTCCCCGCTGTCTCAAATGCGGACTCAGCGAAATTGAACTGTGTGTCAAGATGCACACTACCCGCGGTTAGACGGAAAGACCCCATGCACCTTTACTCCAGCTTTGCACTGGTATCAGGATTGTGATGTGCAGGATAGGTGGTAGGCATCGAAGCAGGGACGCTAGTTCTTGTGGAGCCTCCCTTGAGATACCACCCTTCGCACTCTTGATATCTAACCGCGGCCCGTTATCCGGGTCCGGGACCCTGCATGGTGGGGAGTTTGACTGGGGCGGTCGCCTCCCAAACAGTAACGGAGGCGCGCGAAGGTAGGCTCAGACCGGTCGGAAATCGGTCGTTGAGTGCAATGGCAGAAGCCTGCCTGACTGCAAGACTGACAAGTCGAGCAGAGACGAAAGTCGGTCATAGTGATCCGGTGGTCCCAAGTGGGAGGGCCATCGCTCAACGGATAAAAGGTACGCTGGGGATAACAGGCTGATGATGCCCAAGAGTCCATATCGACGGCATCGTTTGGCACCTCGATGTCGGCTCATCTCATCCTGGGGCTGGAGCAGGTCCCAAGGGTACGGCTGTTCGCCGTTTAAAGAGGTACGTGAGCTGGGTTTAGAACGTCGTGAGACAGTTCGGTCCCTATCTGCCGTGGGTGTAGGAGACTTGAGAAGAGTTGCCCCTAGTACGAGAGGACCGGGGTGAACGAACCACTGGTGGACCAGTTATCGTGCCAACGGTAGTGCTGGGTAGCTATGTTCGGACAGGATAACCGCTGAAGGCATCTAAGCGGGAAGCCCCCTTCAAAACAAGGTCTCCCTTGAGAGCCGTGGAAGACCACCACGTCGATAGGCCAGAGATGTAAGTGCAGCAATGCATTCAGTTGACTGGTACTAATTGCTCGATAGGCTTGATTTGATCCAGAAACAGCAAGGCACAACAAAACGTGCCAAGCCTGGAAAACGTTGCAATCAATAAACAACGTGTCAAAAGCATAATGACTTGGAACAATAAAACCTGATGTTGAGGGGCGCAGAAATAGCGCCCCATGCTTCTTCTTCGGTTTGGTGGCTATAGCACGAGCAAAACACCCGATCCCTTCCCGAACTCGGCAGTTAAGTGCCGTCGCGCCAATGGTACTGCGTCTTAAGACGTGGGAGAGTAGGTCACCGCCAAACCTAAAAAGAAGCATCCTCTCTAAACGATAACAATAAATACCCTGATCACAAAATACCTCAGGGCATAAACCAACCGTCGCGGGGTGGAGCAGCCCGGTAGCTCGTCAGGCTCATAACCTGAAGGTCACAGGTTCAAATCCTGTCCCCGCAACCAAATTCCATAACGATATCAAATAGATAGAACCCGACCTAAACAGTCGGGTTTTTGCTTGTGCAGTTTACATCAACGCCACATCAACACCCCGGCAGAAAAATCGCATTCGAGCGCAGTCGCGTGCACGGATATGCCTTAAGCGGCAGTCGACATGGCCGTATACCCGCCAGCCGAAAAACCCATCATCGACACCCGGTTCTTGTTGATAAACGGGTAGGCATCCAGCTGCACCTTCACCTCGCCCAGCACAGCAGATACATCGGCAGGCCGTTCCCACACCCGAGCCGCAGCCGCGGCATCGGTATTTCCACTCGTTTTGCTAGGATGGTTCGGCAGTACGAAGATAAAGCCTGCCGGCTCGGCGTTTCGGATCACAAAGTTTCGCCCGCCATCAATCGCCGCGGTGCTCACCGTCTCGCTCGCCGCCGATTGTGCCACGAAGTCGAACTTCAATCGGGAATTTATTTGGGTGACTGGCAGCTCTGCGTCAACGTGGCGGAAAAAGAACGCAGGTTCTGATGCCTCGAAATGCGCGTGATAGGCCGGTGACGAGATGCGATCAATGCATAAGTGTGTGCAAGGTTTAACGTCAAGCAAGCAATCTTGCTATAGGGGGCGTCTCGCGCCTCTGCCAGCGCGGGTTCAACGGCGTGCAGTTGGGTGGCCAGATCAAGGCCGGGCCGGCCTTTGTCGATCGCGGCGTAGATGCCATTCGGCGCATTTCAGCCTGCTGGCAATGTCGGGGTGGCTTGCGTGAGGGTGCGGCTTTATCATAGATCCCTGTGGCCCCCGAGGGGATATTTCAATGAAAAAGACCGGCCTAAGACGATAGGAACACGAGAGAGCAGATGCGTCGGATCACCCATGCCCTTCAAGGACTTGCAGCCTTTGTGCTGATCCTGGCGATGAGCATTGCTCCGGCGGCGGATGCGGTGAGCCACGGCCCGGGCAACCTGGCCGCCCAAGCAGACCATTCCGCATGGGGCAGCGAACAGGCGGCACAAAAGCTGCCAGACCGGCCCGAGGATCATCGTACCGATACGCAGGATCGAGGGCACCACGCTGGCTTTGATCACGATCATTCGACAAGCGTCATCCTGCAGACAAGCACCGTAACCGAGCCTGCTGCGCCACAAGGCCTGTCGATATTCCAAAATCAACAGAGGTCGGGTATCGCGCGCGATGGCCTCAGACGCCCGCCACGAAGCGGCTTGTCGATCGTTTAAACCGGATGGCCAGGCTCTGCTGACGCCATCCAGATCGATGTCTCCCGCTTCAGGACAACTTTATGACCATTTTTTCTACGGCGCTGCAACGCGTCGCACTGCCGCTTGCCACGATATTGCTTTGCCTATTCTGGGCAAGCACAGCGCTGGCGCATGCCGTCACTCTGGGCGACAAGGGCTATATTCAAGAAATCAGCGGCCCACAGATTATTCCCTTCCTGTATCTTGGAGCCAAACACATGGTGACGGGATACGATCACATCCTGTTTCTGTTTGGCGTCATCTTCTTTTTGTATGGGATGCGCGAGATCGGCGTTTACGTCACGCTCTTCGCCATCGGGCATTCGGTAACGATGCTGGCAGGCGTTTGGTTCAACTTTGGCATCAACGCTTATGTTATCGACGCCATCATCGGCTTTTCGGTGATTTACAAAGCGCTTGATAACCTTGGGGCGTTTCGGGTTTGGTTTGGCATTCAGCCAAACACCAAGATCGCGACGCTGATCTTTGGCTTTTTGCATGGCTTCGGGCTTGCTTCAAAGATTATTGAATACAACATTGCGCCAGATGGGCTGCTGGTGAACTTGATCGCCTTCAACGCAGGCGTCGAGATTGGGCAGCTGACAGCGCTGGCGATGATCCTTTTGGTGATGCAGCGCTGGCGTGCCTCACCTGCATTCGCAGCGCAGGCTTATCGCGCAAACGTCATCATGATGGGACTTGGCTTTTACCTGATGGGCTTTCAGCTCCTCGGTTTGGCAATGGCTTGAAGGACTGGAAACACATGCAACAGAACATAGACACCCGCCGCTCTGCCCCACAGCCGCTTCGCGCTGAACGCTCAAATCAGGTCCGCACAATTGCGGCCACATCGACAGGCTTGCTGCGCTCTAGTCTTTTGTCGGGCGTGACGGCTCTTGCGGTGCTTGGCATCGTCTACATGCCCGCCGAATATGGGGTTGACCCGACAGGCCTTGGTGCCGTGCTGGGTCTGGCCGAGATGGGCCAGATCAAGCAGCAACTTTATGCCGAGGCCGAGGCCGATGACACAGACCCGCGCTTTGGTCTTATGGCATCAGATCCAGCGGTTATGGCGCGGCTCGACCAGATTGAAGCGCAGCTTGCCAGTATCAGGGCTGCCATTGGGGCGCCTGCTATAGGTGCGGCATCCACGACGGCAGCTATTGCGCTTTCCAGTCCGGCAGCGGTGCTAAATGCACAGGCCCCTGCCAGCCAAGCGCCTGATACTTCGTCAGGCACCACCCCAATCTGGCGCGACGAGGTCAGCTACACCCTTGCGCCCGGCGAGGGGATCGAAGTGAAGCTTGCCATGCAGCAAGGCGAAGTGGCCCGTTTTGAATGGACCGCGAACGGCTCTGTTGTGAACTACGACACGCATGGCGACGGTAACGGACAAAAAACCAGCTATGAACAGGGCCGCAGCACGCCGGGACAGGTGGGAGAATTGACTGCCGCTTTTTCCGGCAACCACGGCTGGTTCTGGCGTAACCGAACCGAAGCGCCTGTCGTCGTCACCCTGCGCACCGCAGGCGATTATGCTCAGTTGAAAGCGCCATAGCTTGCGGAACCGGTGGCGGTTCAATTGGGTCGCCACCCATCCTCTGCGTCAAGGCCTGTCGGTGGCTCGGTGCGCCCAAGCAACCGTCCCACTGCTCAGGCGCAATTTCGCACATTCTTTGATCTGGCGAAGGCCACCCTCAAACTTTGCAAAGCTGTCAGCTGATCTCTGTCAGGGCTGTGGCAAGCGGGGTCACGCTCCAATCGGTGCCAAGCAGCAGCACATCTTCCAGTGCGCGCGCGCAGGGGCTTGCCAGCGCATCGCGGCCGAGCAGACGCGCGGGGGCCGAGATTGCCATATCCAGCGCCTGCTCTGGCGCGATGCCGACGTTTTTGATCAGCCGGGCTAGACCCTCCGCCATGGTGATATGGGCGCCTGCAAGCGAGCCTTCGGCATTGACCAGCCGTCCGGCTTCAAGATGCAAATGCTGGCCATAAAGCGTAAAGCTGGGCGAGCCGCCGACGGTTGACATCGCATCAGAAACCAAAAACATCCGGCCTGGAACGGGGCGGGCGCGGATGGCAAGCCCCAGCATTTCATCGGCCACATGATGCCCGTCGCAGATGATCCCCACATAGGCTGCCGAGTTGATGCCGGCCCCCGTCACCCCGGCTGCGCGGTTCAGCATTGGCGACATCGCGTTGAACAAATGGGTAAAGCAGCTTGCTCCGGCATCCAGCAGCGCACGCACCTGCTCTGCCGTGGCGTCCGAGTGGCCAATCGACACCACAGCGCCCGTTTCCACAATCTGCGCCACTTGGGCAGGGGTCGTGCTTTCGGGGGCCAGCGTGATTTTAACAAAGATCTCTGCCGCACGCAGACGCTGAATATGAGCCAGAGTCTGCGGCTCGAAGGGGCGGACATATTGCGCCAGATGCGTGCCGCGCCTTGCCACCGAAATATGCGGTCCTTCAATATGCAGCCCCAAAAGACCCTGTGACCCTTGAGCGGCAAGCGCGGCTTCGACCGCGCGTTCTAAGACCTCGGGCGCATCGGTGATGACTGTGGGCAGAATGCCGACGGTGCCAAAGCGGCGATGCGCGGCGGCCATACGGGCAAGTGTCGTCACCGATTGATCGTTGTTCAGCAACGCATCCCCGCCGCCATTGACCTGCAAATCTAGAAACCCCGCGCAGACTGTCCCCGCAACCTTGACCAGCCGCGCATCGGCAGGCACCTGAGCGCGCGCGCGCAGGTCTCCCGTCCGCGCTCCTGTCACCGCAAGCGCCATGCCTTGCCGCAGCCGCTGCCCGTCAAACAGCGCGTCGGGGGCGATCCAGATTGGGGCGGCAAGGGTTGCGCACATGGGCGAGATCCTATGTCGTTGGAAACAAGAAGAAATACGGTCGCAGGGCGGATTGCACCTTTGCCAAGGCCAAAGCGCGCGGCAAGCCATGCGCGCTGCGCCGCGCGCTTGCAACCTCTGCTGCTGCAAAATGGCGCAAAAGCGCGTGATCGGGCAAAGTGACGCGCTCTAGATCGGCAAACAGCGCGGCCACTGCGGCCTCGGCTTGCGGGGCGGGCCAGTAATAGCGAATGCGGTCGGCAAGGCCGAAATGGCGCTGGTCATAAAGATCGCCTGCCTTTTGGTGATAATGGCCTTGCCAATAGCCCGGAGCAGCCAGCATCGCGGCCTCCATCACATCGGCCAGGCGGGGTCCATGCGGACCCCCCAGATCTGCGCGGATCTGGTCCAGCGCATAAAGTGCCGCGCGCCAAGCGAAGGTCAGTGCGGGGCCAACCTTTTGAAAGGCAAAGCCAAGTTCGGCAAGGCGGGGAAACACGGCGGGATCTTGGTAATCGGTTGAATGCGCCTCGAGGCAGACCGCCGGCCAATCTTGCAGCGCGCGCAACAGCTCTGGGTCGCGCGCAAGCGGTAAAGCATGCACCTTCTGGGGCGAGAATTCGACCCCCGGCTGCACCACAAGCCCGCCGATTTGATCCAAGGCAGCGCCGATGCCTGCCGACTCGAAAGCCAGCTTATGCGCGGCCAAGGTGGCCATTGCGGCTGCGGGCGTGGTGGCGGGGATATCGCCTGCCTCATCAGCGCGCGCGCCCCCCGGTGGGGGCACCTCGGTGCCAATCACAAACAACAGATCCGCAGGATTTGGTGCCGCACGCAGGGCCACGGCGGCCAAATCTGCACTGCGTGCGGCGGTTACGGCATCGGGCAGTTGTGCGGTTTCACCCGCACAGCCTTCAGAGCAATCCAGATGCAATTTGCCAAAGCCAGCCCGAGCATAATCGGCCACCAGATCGCGTGCTTTGTCCATTGCCGCCGCCGCGGGTAGGGCGCGCCAAGCCTGAGGCCCCAGATGGTCGCCACCAAACAGCAGGCTCTTTGGCTCGACTCCCGCCGCCTGCGCAATTGCCGTCACAAAGGCAATAAAATCTGGCGGGGTCATGCCTGTATAGCCGCCGTCTTGGTTGACTTGGTTCGAAGTGGCCTCGATCACCAAAGGCGCGCCCAAAGTCTGCGCGAGAGTCAACGATGCCTCCAGCACCGCAGGATGCGCCGAACAGATCGAGGGGATAGCAACAGCCTGCCCACTGCGATTTTGCGCGATGATCCGGCGCAGAGGCTGGGTCATGGCTGCGCCTCGTGCCAAGCGGCATAGGCCGCCCCGCGTGCGCCAGAGGCATCGCCACCCTGTGCCAAACGCAGTGGCGGGATCGCAAAATCCTTCAGCGTCGCCGCGGCAAGCCGCTGGGCCAGATCATCGACAAGCCCCGGCGCATTCGAGAGGCCGCCGCCGATCACGATCACCGCAGGGTCAAGCGTAAAGCAGAGTGTGATCAGAAAATCGCAGGCCAGATCCAGCCAAATCGCCCAAGCCTGTTGCAGGCCCGCGTCGGTGTTGCGCCCCTCGATCACCTGCTCTGGGCTTAGGATGCGGCCCGTCACATGCGCCGCGATCCGCGCCAGCCCCGGGGCCGAGAGTAGCGTCTCGGTGCAGCCCTTTCGTCCGCAGCCACAGGGCAAAACCGGCAGGCCATGCGCGATCATCGGCCCCGCGGGCAGCGGGAAATGCCCAAACTCGCCACCCAATCCCGCAAAGGCCGGCATCACTTGCCCGCCTGTCACCACGCCGCCAGCAAGTCCGGTGCCAAAGATCAGCGCCAGCGCGGGATCACAGCCTTGGGCGGCGCCAAAGCGCGCCTCTGACAGCGCCAAAGCGCGGCAATCATTGACCCATACCACCTCGCGTCCGGCTGCGCGGGTGATATCGACAACAAACGGCTGCCCCGAGGCGGCAAGATTTGCCGTCAAGGCAAGGCCCGTGGCAGGGTTTATCAACCCCGCAGCCGAGACGCCCACCGCAACGCCAGCTCCGGCTTGTGCCTCGCACCAAGCCACCGCATCGGCCATAGCTGCGACCAAATCGCGATAGGATTTCGGTGTTGGCCATCTGGTGCGGGCGGTCAGCTGCCAAGCCGCGTCAAAGACCTGCGCCTCGATCTTGGTGCCGCCCAGATCAATCCCCGCCGCCATCAGCACGCCTCCACGGGATGCAGCCGTACATGCGCCACCACCCGCGTCAGCGTGCCCTTGCCCGCAAAGGGATCATCGACGTCAAACCCCATCGAATCTGACCATACCGCCGCCAAAACCTGCGCCAAGGCCACATAAAGCGGTGCCGCCCAAGGTTCGGGATAGGGCTGCGGCAACTGCGGCAGATGTAGCGGGCTATGAGGGAATTGCTGCGCAAGCTCGACTGCAAGATCGGCCTCATAGGCAAGCGTTTGCGCGGTGAAACTGCGAAAAAGCCAGATCTGGGTGCCTTGATCGACAAAGCTTTTTGGCCCATGCCGAAAGCCCAAGGCGCTGTCCCAGAGTGCGGGGGTTTGGCCTGCCGACAACTCCATCACTTTCAGCGCAGCCTCGCGTGCGGCAAAGGCCAGCGCGCCGCTGCCCAAAAACACCGCGCGATCTGGGCGGCGCAGGCCTGAGGCTTGGGCCGCATAAGCGGGCAGCAGGGCGGTAAGGTCTTTGGCCAAATCGGCCCAACGCTTGGGGCTTTGTTTGGGCGTAAGGGTCTGATCCAACAGCGAAAGCGCGGTCAAAAGCATGGTCGAAAAACTGGAGGTCATTGCAAAGCCTGCATCATGGCAAGCTTCGGGCAGGCAGATCACTTTGCAACCCGCACGCGCCGCAAGATGCGAGGCGGCATTGCAGGTGACGTTCAGCCTTGGCCAATCGGGCGCAAGCGCGTCCAGCGCGTCTAATAGCCCAATCGATTCTGCCGAATTGCCCGAGCGGCCAAAGGAAATCACCAGTCTTGGCTCGCCGCGCAAATAGGCATGCGGGCGCGCGACGATGTCTGTTGTGGCTATGGCGCAAAGGCGCGGGCCGGTTTGGCCTTGCAGACCTGCGGCAATGATCTCGCCGATATAGGCCGAACTGCCCGCACCGCAGAGCCAAATCTCGGGCACTTGCAGCGCCGCAATCCAGGCCCGCAAGGCTGCGACATCAAGTGTTTGCCCCCAGGCCTGCCAGATCGCGGGTTGCGCATGTATCTCGCGCCATGTGGCGGTTTGGGATAGGGGCATCATCGGGTTTGCGTCACTTTGGAAAGGGTGCTGGGCTGGTCGGGGTTCAGCCCTAGAGCAAGCGCTAAGTTGAGTGCAAGTGGATAGGTCAGGCAAAGCAAAGCCGCCGCTGCGGCCGCGGGCGTCAGGCCCTGCGCGCCCGCATCCGAAGGCCGCAGGCGAAACACTGTGCCCCCTGCGGCGCGAAAGCGGGCCTCGGCGGTATCAAGGCTGTCTTGCACATCGGGGGCTTCGGTATCCAAGATCAAGATCAGCAATGGGTTTGTGACCAATTGCATTGGCCCATGCAACACCTCGCTGCTGGAATAGGCCTCGGCATGCAAAGCGCAGCACTCCTTCAGCTTCAGCGCCAATTCCTGCGCCGCGCCAAAGCCTGTATCGCGGCCAATCACATAGACATGGCGCGCGCGTAACAGGGCTGCCAAGACGGCCGAGGTTTGCGGCAGGCTGACACTTGCAAGCGCTTGGATCGCTGCTGCCGAAGCTGCCGCACGCGGGACATAATCGGGGCGCAGCTGGCCCAGCAGTGCCATGCCCCCCCCGATCGCGCCGACCACGGATTTCGTGGCGGGCACCGCCAGTTCGGGGCCCGCATGAATGCGCAGCGTCGCTTCGGCAGCCTGTTCGACCGCGCTATCTGTGGCATTGACCAGTGCCAAGACCCGCGCGCCCGCCGCCTTTGCTCCTTGCGCCGAGCGTAGCAGATCTTCCGAGGCGCCCGATTGGCTGATCACCAAAACCGCCGCCTCTTGCAGCCGAACCCCCTGCCCAAGCGAAAACACCGAAGGTGGAAGTGAGGTCATCGGTAAACCCAATTCACGCATGATCTCATAGCTTAGGATATTGGCCGCAGCATCCGAAGAGCCGCGCGCTACGGTATAGATCGCGCGCAGATCACCCAGATCGGGCAGGCGCAGCTGTTGTGCGACGGCCTTGGCAAAAACCGCTGGGGCTTGGGCGATTTCGGCGGCCATATGCGTCGTTAATTGTGGCGCGTGCGCAGTCATTTGCGCAAACCAAAGGCGTCAAGCTGCGCCCAAACCTCGGTCAGATCGACGACTTGCCCCGATTGGCGCGCCTCGTCCAGTGCAAGAGCGGCAATCCCCGCTTCCATCGCGTCAAGGATCGACACCGGCAAGCCTGCCGATTGGCCGCGCATAAAGCGGGCAATGTCACGGCACATCATCGCATCGGCGCCATAATGCGCGCCTTTGCCGGCTGCGCCGCTGGTGTAATCATGATCAGCAAGCCGCCTGCCATCGCGCGCGGTCACCTTCAAAAAGCCGCGCACAAAATCGCCCTCGGCCATGCCCTGCGCGCCCATGACGCAAAAGCGGCGATGCTCGTCCGGCGCGTTCAGATTGGTGTGAAAGGCAAGGCTGCTGCCGGTTTCATAGTGGAGAATTGCGGTTTGAAAATCGATAATATCGCCATCCGAATGGAAGGGATCATCCGTCGCGTTCCACACCGATTTCTTGACATGAAAAATCTCTGCCTCGGCATTCGAGGCGGGCGCATAGGCGGGCACAAAGCTTTTGCGCCCACCAAAGGATGCAACCCGCAAAGGCCGTGATCCGGTGATCATGTTATAGATATCAAGATCATGGCAGCATTTTTCCAGCATAAAGCCGCCGGTCAGATCGGTTTTTCGCCGCCAGTCGCGCATGAAAAAAGCGCCATGATAGGGCGCGATATGCTCATTGGCTTCAAGCGATACGATCTCGCCCAACTGCCCAGCTGCCAGTGCTGCGCGCAGATCGACCATATGTTGCGAATAGCGCAGCACCAAGCCCACCATGGCGCGCCCAGCTCCGCCGTGTTTGGCCAAAAGCCGCGCCAGCTCGAGTGTCTGGGCAATCGAAATTACCACCGGCTTTTCGGTGAAGATCTGCACACCCGCCTCAAGACCAAGGCGGATTTGCTCGAGGTGAAACACATTGGGCGAGAAAACGCAGTAAAGGTCAGGCTTGGCCTCTGACAGCATCTTGGAGATGTCGTCATAACGCTCAATCGCCTCGCCGCCGCCCAGCATCTCTAGATGTGTCGGGTTCGGGTCGTAATAGCCCACCACTTTCGCCTCGGGCATCTCGGCCAAAAGCGTGCTGAGAACATGTCCGGCCCGCAGGCCCATTCCCGCTGTGACAATGCGCATGGCTTATTTCCTTTGTTCATCCGCCAAAGACGGGGCTTGCAGGCGCGGCATGACTGCGCCGTTTGCATCAAACACATGTGCGTCTTGCGGGGCAAAGCTGAGGCCAATGTCTTCGCCCTCATGCAGAAGGCTGTCGCCAGCCAGGGCGGCGCAGATCTTTGGCCCGCCCAGCATGACGCCATAAGCAATCGCCACTCCGCCCAGCCGCTCTAGAACCCGCAGTTTCATCGTAAGGCCTGCGCCCAAGGTCAGGTTTTCGGGGCGTATCCCCACCTCGACCGTATCGCCGATCTTGGCGTCGCCAAAAGCCACCGGCAGGGTTATCCGCGCACCACCAGTGATATCAACCGTTAGCCCATCCGGCCCCGTGCCCACCACGGTTGCCGGCAAAAGGTTCATATTGGGCTGACCGATAAAGGTTGCGACAAAGCGCGTGGCGGGGTGATGATAAAGCTCCATCGGCGTGCCGAATTGTTCGATCCGCCCCTTGTTCAGGACCACGATGCGGTGGGCCATCGTCATCGCCTCGATCTGATCGTGGGTGACATAGATCATCGTCGCGTCCAGATCCCGTTGCAGCGCCGAAAGTTCGACCCGCATTTCGCCGCGCAGCGCCGCATCAAGGTTAGAGAGAGGCTCGTCAAACAAAAACACCCGCGGATTGCGCACAATGGATCGCCCAATCGCAACCCGCTGCCGCTGCCCTCCTGAAAGCTGCCCGGGCTTTAGGTGCAGCTTGTCATTCAATTGCAAAATATCCGCCGCACGCCCAACCTTTTGGCGCACATCTTCTTCGGGCAGTCGGGCGACACGCAGCGGAAAGGCGATGTTTTCAAACACCGTCAAATGCGGATAAAGCGCATAGGATTGAAACACCATCGAGATGCCGCGATCCACTGGTGCCGCCCGTGAGACATCGACACCGTCAATCAATATCCTGCCAGAACTGGCCTCTTCCAACCCCGCAATAATCCGCAACAGCGTAGATTTGCCACAGCCCGAGGGTCCAACAAAAACCACAAACTCACGGTCACGCACGGCTAAGTCGATGCCATGCAGCACCTTGGCCGTGCCAAAAGATTTGGTCAAATGGGAAAGTTCCAGCCGGGCCATGTCGAAAACCTATTGAGTCAGAGAAAAGAGGCGCGGTCGTCCCGCGCCTCTGCCGTGGTTTACGCGCCTAGCGCACGGCGGCCAGTTCTTGGCCTGCGATTGTCACCAATTCATCGACCGAGCCTTCGCCCAACAGGATGCCTTGAACCATATTGGTAAAGACCGCTTGCAGAGATTTGAAATCTTCAACCATTGGCTCTGGGCCGCCTGTCGAGATGCCGGCGACAAAGACCGGCCATGGATCTTGGGTGTAGTAGACCTCACTCATGCCCGCTTTTTGGTAATCCAAGATCGGGGTCAGGCCCCAAGTGCTGTCCAGATCATATTGCGCCTCGCCCGAGGTCAGCGCCTTGGCCAGTTTGACCGCCAGATCTTCGTGGCCGGTGCCTTTGAACACAGCAATCGAATCCGTGATCAGAATCGTGCCGGAATCCCCCGATGGGCCGTGTGGAATAGGTACGATCATCTGACTTGGCACTTTTTCGGCATGCTGCCCCTTGCCCCATGGGCCGGTCACATACATCGCAATCTGGCCGTCGTTGAACAGATCCTTCATCTGGTCACGCTCCCATTCGATGGGGCCAGATTGCATATAGGGCAAAAGATCTGCGTAAAGCTGCAAGGTCTCGCGGGTGTTTTTGCTGTCAAGCGCGGGCTTGCCTTCGGCGTCAAACACAAGTCCGTCGTTGGAATACAGGAAATCAAGGAACATATGCATCGTGTTGTCAAAATCCTTGCCCGCAATGCCGATGCCTGCTGCATCGGTGTTGTCGGTCACGGTTTTCGCCAAGGCCACCAGATCGGCATAGGTCTCGGGCGCTTTGCAGGCTGCACCTGCGGCCTCGACGACTGCGCAGTTGATATAAAGCGCCTTGGTCGAGAAGGCATGCGGGATGCCCCAGTATTGGCCGCCTGAAGACACCGTAGACAGCACGCCGGGTTGGAACTTGGCCTGTTCTTCGGGGGTAAAGCTGACCGGAACGATCAGGTCGTTCTTGGCCAATTGCCGCAGGGTCCGCGAGCCCATATAGGCCAGCGACGGCGGATCGCCGGCGGCTGCCAGTTGCATGGATTTATCTTGGCAGGTGCCCCATTCCACCGCCTCCATATTCACCGTAACCCCCGGATTTTCGCCGATAAAGGTGTCGATCACTTTTTGGTCGGCAGGGCGCACTTCGCCGCCGCACATGATGAAATGCAACTCTTCGGCTTGGGCGGAAAGGGCCGAGCCTGCCAACAGCGCTGCGGCGACGGAAAGTGTTTTTATAGATGTCATTCTAGTCTCCCTTGGTTGGATGTCTGATGGTCACTCTTTCACCGCGCCCGCTGTCAGACCAGCGACGAGGTATTTCTGAAGGAACAAGAAAAACAGCAGCACCGGCAGCACGCCGGTCAAGGCTGCGGCCATCATCTCGTTCCAAGTGGTGTCTTGATAACCGACGAATTCAAACAGACCCGCCGGCAGCGGCTGGAATTCGCGTTTGTTGTTAAAGGTGATGGCGAACAAAAATTGCTGGGCATAGGCACCGATAAAAACCGAGGTCGCCACCACAATCAGCCCCGGCGTTGCCAGCGGAATAACCACGCGGCGCAGGGTATAAAGCCGCGATGCGCCATCCACATAGGCGGCCTCTTCCAATTCGCGCGGGATCTTTTCTAGATACGAGCGCAGCAACCAAATTCCCGTCGGGATCAAAAACGCCACCCCCGGAATGATCATCGCCCAATAGGTGTTTAAAAGCCCAAGCGTGCGCAAAACCCGATACAGCGGGATCAAAAGCACCGCGCCGGTGAACATATTAACCGCCAAGAAACCGCCCAAGGACAGGGCTTTGAATGGAAACTCCAGTCGCGCATAGGCATAAGCGCCCGGCACCACCACAATCATCGTGGCCAAGGTCACCGCCAGAGCAATAAACACCGAGTTAAAAATATAGCGCCCCAAAAGCGGTACGGTCACCCACATATCGCGGTAAGCCTGCAAAGAGAAATCCTTGGACCACCAGGAAAACTCGGCCGTCATCAAATGCGACATGGGGCGCAAACTGACGCGCAGCATTTCAATAAAGGGCATCAAGATAAACAACAAAAACAGAAAGGTGGCGATATAAAGCCCGATTTTTTGCCAGATATTCAGACGGTCAATCAGCATCTTATTTCGCCCCATAATAGCGGTTCACACGGTTTAAAAAGTAAAGATAGGCCAATGAAAACAGGGCCAGCAGCGTCACAATCACCACGGCCCGCGCCGCCCCTTCGCCAAAGCGCTGACTGGAAATCGCGACCTTATAGGTGTCGATAATCAAGGTTGTGGTCGCCCCGCGAGGACCTCCCTCGGTTAAAATCCAGATAATCTCGAAACTGTTGAACGTCCAAATCGCCGACAGCAGCGCCATCGAGACAATAACGGGCATGATTTGCGGAATTGTGATGCGGCGAAACCGATACCAGCGCCCCGCGCCATCGACCCAAGCCGCCTCATAAAGATCGCGGGATACGCCTTGCATTGCCGCCAGCAGAAACAGCGTCACCATTGGCGTGCCGACCCAAACATCCGTCACCACCGCCGAATAAAACGCCGAGGTTTTACTGGCCAAAAGTGCAACACGATCCTGTACAAGGCCAAACTCTTGCAGCAGACCCGAGATCAAACCGAAATAGCCGTTATACATCCATTTCCAGCCAATCACGCCAATCGCTACAGGAATGACCCAAGGCGGCATGACCAAAATTCGGAACAGCGCTTTGCCCGGAATCGCCGCATTTAAAAGCGTCGCCCCGATCAGCCCCATAATTAATTTCAGGCTGACCGATAAAAACATCCAATAAAATGTCCGCGCCACCGTGTCATAGAATTTCGGGCTGGCCATCAGCGCGGCGTAATTAGCGAGCCCGACATAAGACTCGCCGCCCAAAGTGGCATCGGTAAACGACAAACGGATGGTTTCTGCCAAGGGCCATGCGACGATCACCCCGATGAACAAAAGTGCAGGCGAGATCAGCATCCAGGCAAAGGCCGCTTCAGACAATCCAGAGCGCGCCATAATCGGCGCGGTGCGGCCAGAATCCTGCATGCAGTGACGCCCTCCTGAATTCAGCGAATCGTCTAGATAAATTATGATACCAAAAATTAATTTAAATGCTGCCAATATAATACCAAACGCCAAAAAATCTGCTAAGTGGTGCATATTTCTGTGGTTTTTTCCTGAAAAATATTCATCTAGACGAAATTACACGATATTGGTAATGTCAAAATAATACCAATTAGGGGGCGAAAATGCAGGATGATTTGGCACTGTTTCGCCCCGCGGCCTGGTTGCAGAGCGGGCAAGGCCCCAGATATGAACAATTGTACCGCCATCTGCTGGCGGCAATCACCTCGGGTCAACTGGCCAGTCAGTCGCAACTGCCGCCCGAACGCGATCTGGCCGAGTTGGCCGAGGTAAGTCGTGTGACGATCCGCAAAGCCGTGGCGCAATTGGTGGAAGACGGCGTGTTAGAGCAGCGGCGCGGTGCAGGCAGCTTTGTGCGCTCACCGCCGTCGAAAATGGAGCATTCCTTATCGGCGCTGATGTCCTTTACCGAGTATATGCGCCAGCGTGGCAAGGCCTCGACCAGCCGTATTCTTCAGCGTGGCATGTTCTCGCCCACGCCCGACGAGCAGATGGCGCTGGGCCTGCCCGGAGCCGAGATGTTGGCGCGAGTCGAGCGTTTGCGCTTTGCCGATGATGTGCCGATGGCACTGGAGCGATCGTCTTTGCCGCGCGATATTTTGCCCGATCCTAATCTGGTCGATGTCTCGCTTTATGATGTGCTGCGCACCCGTGGCGTCGCCCCAACACGGGCGGTGCAGCGGATTACGGCGATCAATGCCACGGGCGAAGATGCGCGGCGGATGAATCTGGCCGAAGGAGCGGCCGTGCTGCGAATTGACCGCACAGCCTATTTGCCAAACGGGCGGCCAATCGAGTTTACCCGTGGGCTTTATCGCTCGGATATCTATGATTTCATTGCAGAATTGCGATTGGATGCCGGATGATGCTTCGATTTTCCGCCCGGATCGAGGGCGCAGAGATTATTTGCGAAATTGGCAGTGATACCGCGCTGACTGCGCCTGTGTTTTGCTTTTCGCTGATGGCCGCACCGCGCGTCGTCTCGGGTGGGGTGATGCAGCGCCGGCTTGCGGGCTATGGCGAGGTGATTTTGCCCGATATCGCTGCGGGGCAGAGCCATCGGCTTGTGCTGGCCTATGAGTCGCCCGACTATCGCCCAAAGAACCGCGCTTGGCTGCCGCTGGGGGCCTATCTTCGGGTGGGCAAAATCGTTCATGCCTTGCCAGAGGGTTTTGCGCTGGGGGTGCGGCTGGGCTTGGCGGCGCAAGACCGCGCGCCATCCCCCGAAGCCTTGCCGCCCGATGTCTTGCCGCTGCTGCCGCCGCCGCAAAGCTGGCAGGCGACGGGTGGGAACTTGGCCTTTGCCACGCTGCGGCCTGATCCTGCCTTTGCAGGGGTTGCAGCCCTTGCGCAGCGGGCAGGGCTTGCGGCCTTTACCGCCGCTGAGGGGCTCGAGGTGCGCCCAGAGATCACCACCGATTTGGCGCCGGAAGCCTATCGTATTGGCATCACCGCGACTGGCATTTCGATTGTGGCAGGCAGTCTTGCGGGCGCGCATTATGCGGCGATCACCCTGCTAAGTTTGCGCGAAACTTGTGGCGGTCGGCTGCCCTGTGGCATCATCAGCGACACGCCCCGTTTTGTCTGGCGCGGACAACATCTTGACTGCGCGCGGCATTTTTTCAGCCTAGATAGCATCATGCGTCTTTTGGATGTGATGGCACTGCTGAAGCTGAACCGTTTTCACTGGCATTTCGCTGATGATGAGGCGTTTCGGCTTGAGTTGGACTATGCCCCCGAACTGGCCCGCAAAACCGCTTGGCGCGGCGAGGGGCAGATGATGCCTGCGGTTTTTGGTGGCGGGATTTTGGCAGGCGGCAGCTACAGCCGAGCCGATGTCGCCCGCGTGCTGGCCCATGCTGCCTCGTTGCATATTGAAGTCATGCCCGAGATTGAGAGTCCGGCGCATTCGCATGCGCTGATCAAGGCGATTTCGGGTCTGCGCGATCCAGGCGATAATGGCGAAGAGATCTCGGTGCAGGGCTATCTTGATAATGTGGTGAACCCCGCGATGCCTGAAACATGGCAAGTTTTGCCCGCCATTATCGAGGAGGTCGCCAGCCTGTTTCCGATGCAGCTGCTGCATTTGGGCTGCGATGAGGCCCCGTCTGGCGTCTGGTCGGGCAGCCCTGCGGTTCAAGCGCTTATGGCGCAAGAGGACTTGCAGACTTGGGGCGATGTTCAAGGCTGGATGATGGCGCGATTGGCGGCACATCTGGCAGCCAAAGGCATTCGCGCAGCGGCTTGGGAAGAGGCCGCCAAGGGCAAGAATGGCGGCATTGGTCATGGTGCGATTTTGTTCAGCTGGACAGGGCAGGGTGCAGGTCTCGCCGCCGCCCATGCCGGCTATGATGTGGTGATGTGCCCTGCTGCGCACACCTATTTCGATTTGGCTCATAGCTCTGATCCCGAGGATTGGGGCGCGACTTGGGCGGGGATTTTGCCGTTGGACAAGACGCTGTTATGGGATCCTGTGCCAGCCGAAAGTCAGGATATTGCCGCGCGTATCTTGGGCGTTCAGGGTTGTTTTTGGGGTGAATTCACCACCCAAGACGCTCAGGCCGAGGCGATGATCGCCCCCCGCATTTTCGGCCTTGCCTGCAAGGCCTGGGAGCCGCAAGCCACCACCTCGCCGGCGCGTTTGCGCGCGCTGATCCCTTTTTATGCCCCGATCTTTGACGCAATGGGCTGGGTCTTGGCCCCGATCTAGCGCGGCACTGGCCTTGAAGCCGCCGGTTGAAAGGGCAGTAAAATGCTTGCTGTTTCATGTTTGAATTGAATGCATGGTACAGCGCCCTCCTGTCTTAAATTCCTGTTAGGCGCTTTGCCAGACACTGGCCTTGTCGTGTTTCGGAGGTCGGGATGTCTGTGAACCAAGCTGTCGCCATTGCCGTATTGGCGGACCAGTCAAACGTGCTGCAAACCGGCCCAAGCAGCGGAGGCATGCAGGCCGCAGCGGCGCTTGGGCAACGATCGGATCGGCGGCGGCGATGCCTTGGTCGTGACCAAGAAACCTGGCAAGGGTTAGCCCCGCGGCTCAGGCTTTTGTTTTAGTGAGTTTTACGCATGGCCAACCCCTATCTTTCTGCACCGTTACAGGCCTTTTGGCGCCATGGCGTGGCGGCATCTAAGGGGGAAGATTTCTCCCATCTTTTCACGCCAAAGTTCTCGATCGACCAAAACGATGTCATCGCCACCGCGGGAAGCTGTTTTGCCCAACATATCAGCCGCGCGCTGATCGCTGCCGGCTGTCGGATGCTTGACGCAGAGCCTGCCCCCCGCCAGCTGCCGCCCGATACGGCCAAAGCCTTTGGCTATGGTCTTTATTCGGGGCGCTATGGCAATATCTATACCGCGCGCCAGATGCGAGAGCTGTTGGAAGAGATTTTCTGCACGCCCGCGCAGCCAGTGCTGTGCTGGCCGCTTGGTGCGGGCTGGGTGGATGCGCTGCGCCCCAGGCTTGAACCCGAGGGACTGGCCAGCCAGCTGGAGGTGGCGGTTCAGCGTAAAGAGCATCTTGCCGCCCTAAAAGCCCGACTGCCAGAGTGCAGCCTGTTCGTGTTTACCCTTGGCATGACAGAGGCTTGGCAAGATCTGGCCAGCGGCCGTACCTTGCCAGTCTGCCCTGGCATCATTGCCGGCAGTTTTTCTGATCTGACCACGCGTTTTGTGACTTTCCGCTATCCAGAGGTGATGGAGGATCTGACCCGCCTGCGTAACCTGTTGCATCGGCTCAATCCTCAGATGCGGCTTTTGCTGACAGTCTCGCCGGTGCCGCTGGCCGCAACAGCTTCGGGCCGCCATGTGCTGGCCGCCAGCACCCGCTCTAAGGCCACCTTGCGCGCCGCCGCAGAAGATTTTGCCGATGCGCACGCCGATGTTGATTACTTTCCCTCTTTCGAGATTGTCACCTCTCCGGCCGCACGCAGCCCGCGGTTTGAGCAAAACCTGCGACATGTGCGTGCCGAGACGGTGGATGCCATAATGGCGCTTTTTATGCAGGCCTATGGTCTTGCGCCGGTGATGCCTAAAGATCTTGCTCTTGCCGCTGCGCCCACGCCTGCGCAAAGCGACGACGCAGATGACCGCCTGATATGTGAAGAGGCGCTGCTCGACGCCTTTGCGCCACCTTGACCTTTTTCAATCCGCCAGTTCCAGCCACCCCGCTTGAGCGTCCGCTTTTGGGTCTCGTCTTGGGCAATTCGCATGTGGCCGCCCTCCGCCTTGCTTATACCCAAATACAAGATCGTCCGCCGGGGCTTGTGCTTGAGTTTCTGGCCTCGGGTCAGGCGGGGCTGGCAGAGATCGCTCTTGATCGGGGGGATCTTATTGCCACCTCGCCCCGCACCGCTGCAGATTTCCTGCGCTTTGGGGCGCGGGCGCGCATCCCTTTGGCCGAGTACGATTTTTTCCTGATCGTTGGCCTTGGTTTTAACGTTTACGGCCTTGAACCGCTTTATCGTGAATATCGCTGCCCCGGGCTAAATGGCTGGCAAAGCGCCCATCCAAAACGCAGCCTCGTCTCAGAGGCCGCGATGAGACAGATGATTGCGGCGCCTTTGCGCAGCTGCCTGTCGGGACGGGTCGCGGCCTTGTTGCGCCAAGGCTCGGACAAGCCGATCTTTCAGCAGGCGCAGCCCCGCCCTGCCGAGACATTGCTGTTGCAAAAGCACTATCCAAGCCTGCGTCGCGCCGTAGCGCGTGGCGATGCACAAGCTCTTAGCGCCCTGTTTGAGCAGGCCGCCGCATTGGCCTGTCTGGATCACTACCTGCCACAACCGCCTGAAACACGGCACAAAGGTTTGCTAACCGCGGTGGCCTATACCGAAAATGCCCCGCGCCTGACGGCTGATCCTGCAAGGCTGCAACGCCAAGCCGCAAATGATTTTTTGCATGCAAACGGCGTTTATGGCGCGCGGATGCTGCATCATCTGGGACAGGCTTTGGCCGTGCAGCCGCGCTAAACCGATGCTTTTGCTGGGCGGGCAGAGATTTTTGCGGCGTTAATCATCGATTCAGCTCTCTTGGGATAGGCTATCCGAACCTGCGCGCAGTGGAGTTGCTGATGACCCTAAAGACCCTAGAGACCACGGATATTGAAACGGCCAACCGGCTAATGCTGTTGACCAGCATGGTGATGCGTGTGCGTGCAAGCGACGGCATGGTGCTGATGGCCAATGCGGCGGCTGATCGGCTGGTGGGCGGTGGCAATGTCCCCGTTGTGGGCTGCAAACTGCCAGAGCTTGTGCGCGAGGGTGACTATCTGCTCGACTGCCTCGGCGCGGCGGTGCAGGCCAGCGATCCGGTTGAATTTCATGTCCATCTTGCCGAGGAAGATGCGGTCGTCACGTTCCACGGTTTCTTGCGTGATGCGCAAGAGGAAGTGCCAACGCTGGTGCTGAATGGCCGTCTGGTGCCCAAAGATGCTGACCTTGTCAGCAAGATGCAAGCGATCGAGCGGGTTCAGGCGGTGATCGAATTTGACACCGAGGGCAATATCCTGCGGGTCAATGATAATTTTCTTACCCTGATGGGATATGAAGAGGTCGGGCTTAAAGGCCGCCACCACAGCCTCTTTTGTCGCAAGGCCTATGTGGCCTCCAGCGATTATGCCGAGATGTGGCGCAGGCTTGCTGGTGGCGAGATTGTGGATGGCGAGTTCGAGCGGATCACCTCTGCCGGGGCGTCGGTCTGGATTAGGGCCAGCTATAATCCGATATTTGGCCCCGATGGCCGCGTGGCCCGCGTGGCCAAATTTGCAATGGATGTGACGGCGGCCAAGACCATCTCGGCCGAAAATGCCGGCCGGCTGAATGCCTTTGGCAAGGCTATGGCGATGATCGAATTCGATCTTGACGGTAATATTATCGAAGCAAATCAGAAGTTTCTTGCACTGATGGGCTACAGCAAGGAAGAGTTGATGGGCCAGCACCACCGCATCTTCTGCGACCCAGACTATGTCCGCAGCGCAGCTTATAAGCAGTTTTGGCAAAAGCTATCCGGCGGTGCCTTCGACATGGGTGAGTACAAACGCTTTGCCAAAGAAGGGCGTCCGGTTTGGTTGCAGGCCAGCTATAACCCGATTGCGGGTCCGGATGGCGAAATTGCGCGCGTGGTCAAAGTTGCGATGGATGTCACCGAGCAGCGCTTGACGATGTCGGATCTTCAGAGCCGCGTTTCGGTGCTGTCGCGCACGGAAATGATGCTGGAAATGGATGAACGCGGCTCGATCCTTTCGGCCAATGACCTGTTTTTGACCCAAACCGGCTACCAAATCGAAGATCTGCGCGGCAAGGCAGAAGCGATGTTTTGGCATGTTGACGCTGCTGAATCTAATGACTTTCGCCTGCATTGGCAGCGCCTAAAAAAGGGAGAGCCGCAATCGGGTGAATTCCGCCGCTATGGCCGTGGCGGCCAAAGTTTCTTTGTGAACGGAACCTACAGCCCGATTTACGATCTGGATGGCAATGTGCGCCGCGTGCTGCTTCACGGTCAGGATGTTACGACAGACCGGCTGCGCAACGCTGATTTTGAAGGCACGCTGCGGGCCTGCGACCGCTCGCTCGCCATCGTCGAATTTGACTTGCAGGGCAATGTCTTGACCGCAAATGCCAATTTCCTTGCCTTGATGGGGTATACGTCGGATCAGGTGCAGGGCCAGCATCACCGCATTTTTTGCCCCAAGGACCATGCCGCCTCGGAAGCCTATCGAAATTTTTGGGAAAAACTCTCGCGCGGAGAATATGACGCAGCCGAATATTGCCGCGTGACCCAGGATGGCCGCGAGGTTTTCATTCGTGCCACCTATAACCCGATCTTCGATCTTGACGGTCGCCCGACCAAGATCATTAAATTTGCCACCGATGTCACCGCTGAACGTCTGGCCACGGCGCAATTCGAAAGCAAATTCGACGCAATTGATCGCAGTCAGGCCATTATCGAGTTTGATCTTGAAGGTAAGGTGAAGTCAGCAAACGAGAATTTCCTGCGCCTGACAGGATATTCCCTGCGCGAGATCATCGGCCAACATCATGCGATCTTTTGTACCGCGGATCACATCAAATCGCAGGCCTATCGCGATTTCTGGGTTGGTCTTCGCAAGGGCGAAGCGCAACATGGCCGCTTTCACCGCATTGGCAAATTCGATTGTGATCTGTGGATTCAGGCCAGCTATTCGCCTTTGCTCGACTTTCACGGCAAGCCCGTCGGCGTGATCAAATACGCCCATGACATCACTGCCCAGGTCGCATTAGAGGGGACGATTCGCAATAAGGCGGCGCTGATGTCCAAGGTGGTCGATCGGCTTTCAAATTCGATCCATCAGATCAATGCCTCGACGGCACAAAGCCTCAGTCACTCTGGCGAAACCCGTACCAATGCCTCGCAGGGGTTTGAGGCACTGAATAACGCTATCGGTTCGATCGAGCTGATCTCGGCCTCATCCAGTGAAATATCAAACATTATCAAAGTTATCACAGAAATCGCAAATCAGACCAACCTCTTGGCCTTCAATGCCGCGATCGAGGCGGCGCGGGCTGGCGAATACGGTGTCGGCTTTTCCGTCGTTGCGGATGAGGTGCGCAAACTGGCCGAGCGCAGTTCGACCGCAGCCCTTGAAATCGGCAAGTTGATCGAGGAAAGCACGGCGCGCGTGGGCTTGGGCACGGAACGCTCTTACGCGGCGCGGACGGCCTTTGAACGCATCGTGCAAAGTGTTGGTGAAACCGCAACCTCGATTGATCGCATCTCAGAGTCTGCGGCCGAGCAGGAAACGGTCTCGCGCGAGGTGGTTGGCCTGATTTCCGAACTGGCTTCGGTTACGCAGGCGGCCTGAGATGCAGGGAGACAGCGACGCGCTTGGGCTGACAGCGATGCAGGTCGCGGGCCGGGCGCCTGCGGTCACCGCGACTGCGCATGCGCCAACCGTCTATCCCGCAACGGCTTTGATCGCGATGGGCGGCGTAACCCTTGGCATTCCGGTTGCGAATTTGCGCGAGGTTATGGTGCATCCGCCCGGCCTGCAACCTTTGCCCGCTGGCGGCCCCTTCGCCATGGGCTGCGTTGCCCTGCGCGGGCAGGTCATACCCGTGCTGGATCTTTCGGCCGCCCTTAACCTGCCACCCTCACGCGAGGGGTGCAATATCATTGCGATTCTGCGTTGGGAAAGCCGCGTCGTTGGTTTGCGCGCACAAGCGGTCCGGCGCATCGTCCAGTCCAGTGAAGTGCTGGTTCAAGAGATGACGCCGGCCGGGTCCGAGATGGCACGGCTTGTGCTGCCGCGTGTTGCCTTGGTCGGCCTGGAGGTTGTCAGCCTGCTTGACGCCAGCGCGCTGCTCACCGCCGCCGAGGTGCCGCATACGGCCGAACAGCCGACGCGGTCGCGCCATTTGGATCGCTCGAGCCAGTTTCTGCTCTGCGAAATCGGCGGGTGGCGCTACTGCGTTTCGGTGCGCAACATCGAGGCGACCTTGGCCGAGACCGCCGTCGACAGCAGCGTTTTGGCTCAAGGCTCTTGCGAGGGCGCGATCGAGCGGCATGGGCTCAAGATGGCCTTAATGAACCCGCAGATCTTTACCGGATTTGTCAAAGGCGGCGCGCGGCCCGCGCACTCTGGCGGCATCGTCCTTAAGCTGGAGCCGGGCCGTGGCCTGACCCTGCGCGCCGACCGTATCACCGATATTCTGCACCTTCAGCGCAGTCAGATCACCGCTATTCCGCCAACGGTCTGTGACCGCCCCGATCTGTTTCAGGGGGTGGTGTTTGATGCAAAGGGTCTTCCGTGCTATGTTCTTGATATCGATAGGCTTACCGCCGACCCGGAGGCGCAGGCTTTGGCGAGAATCGCCCATCGCAAAGACGAAGGCAATCGCGCAGACAGCAGCACAAGCGGCGCGGCAAAAGGGGTTCCGGGAACGGCAATCTTTGTGCGCGCCGGTGGTCTGCGGGCCTTAGCGATTGAGGATGTGGTGGAAATTTTGCAGCTGCCAGCTGCCTTTTGTAAGACCAAGCCCCGATACGATGGCTTTATTGACAGTCTGTTTTATCGCGACTCGCTTTTGGCGGTGTTCTGCATGTCTTGGCTGGCAGGCGAGCGTGACCCGCAGCCAGGCCAACGTCCGGGGATTGTTGTGGTCAGAAAGGCGGGCGAGCGGATCGGCCTGCTTGTTGAAGACATCGTTGGTATCGAGCGTGTTCACTTCATTGACGATGTTCCAGAGTTTTCAGGCGGCCCCGCGACGCGTCTGGCGATGCGGCAGAGCCACACCTCCGCTCGGTTTGTGGCGCTTTGGCCCGTGCAGCCTGCGGTCAAAAAGGAGAGAAACATCCACCAAATACCCGCAGCTGCGGCAGATCATCAGGGCATTTTGTCCTAGGTTACGCGACGCTGCCGCTTGGTCAGACGCTGATGCCAAACACCCAACCGACACCGGCCGTAATCGCCATGGCCGCTGCACCCCAGAACAAAACTCGCGCTGTCGCGGGCAATTTTGGCGCGCCCCCAACATGTGCCCCAAGCGCGCCCAGACCTGCAAGGCAGATCAGAGTTGAAACGACCACCGTTGGGATAATGGCATTGCTTGGCGCCAAGACGGCGGCGGCAAGCGGCAGAGCCGCGGCGATGGTGAAGGTCAGCCCCGAAGCAAGCGCGGCCTGCATCGGGTTGGCGGCATGGACCTCGGACAGGCCCAATTCATCGCGCACATGGGCGCCCAAAGCGTCTTTTTCCGTCAGCTCCCGCGCAACCAGCGCCGCTGTCGCCGTCGACAAGCCGCGCTTTTCATAGATCGAGGCCAGTTCGGCCTCTTCTGCGGCTGGCGTATCGATCAGCGCTTGTTTTTCGCGCGCAATATCGGCGCGTTCGGTGTCAGATTGCGAACTGACCGAGACGTATTCGCCCGCCGCCATCGACATAGCCCCCGCAGCCAGCCCCGCAGCCCCAGCCACCAAAATCGCCGCAGGGCTTGGGTCTGCCGCCGCAACGCCCACAATCAAAGAAGACACCGAGACGATGCCATCATTCGCGCCCAAAACCGCCGCACGCAGCCAGCCGGTTCGATTGACGAAATGCACTTCCTCATGCGCTGATTGAAACGGCTGAGACATCGGAAACTCCTGTGGTCGAAAGGCGGCCGCCTGAAAACCGCGTGCTTGCGCCAAAATAGGGCAATTCCACTGGGCTAGGCACTTCTGCGCGCGAAGGCAAGCCCCGCCCAGCCCGCAGTTTTTGGCTCTAGGCCTATGCCGCGTGAACCGCTCACGCCGGTTTAGGGGCTTTCACAAGCCTATCAGACCCTGTATGCATGCCAATCTTTGCAGGTTTGGACAGATCATGGCGCAAAATGCCACTATTTATAAAGTCGAGCTTTCGGTCTCTGACATGGATCGTCACTATTACGAGACCCATAAGCTGACTGTTGCCAAGCATCCCTCCGAGACCGACGAGCGGCTCATGCTGCGCCTTGTCGCATTCGCGCTTAATGCCCATGAAAATCTGGAAATGACCAAGGGGCTGTCAACCGATGACGAGCCGGATATTTGGCAAAAAAGCCTAAGCGGCGAGTTGGATGTCTGGGTGGCCTTGGGTCTGCCAAGCGAGAAGGTGATGCGGCAATCCTGCAATAAGGCCAGCAAGGTCTTTATTTACCCCTATGGCGGCCGGACGGCGGAAATCTGGTGGGATAAGGTCAAAAACAGCACCACTCGATTTGACAATCTTCAGGTGGCAAGTTTTTCCGAGCAAGACACCAGCGCTTTGGCGAAACTGGCCAGTCGCGCGATGCGACTTCAGGTGAATATTCAGGACGGCGAAGTGATGGTCAGTTTGGGTGAGAGCATCGTCTATGTGACCCTGCAAAGCTGGAAGACGGCGGCCTAAGCCTCGCGCTCTAACCAGTCGCGAAAATCTGCCACCACGTTGGCCTCGCAAAAAACCAGATGGGCTGGCGTAGGATAGGCCCCGTCATGCACCTCGCGGGCAAAATCTGCCATTGCAGCGATGCGCATCTGTTGCAAGCGCGCATATTCCGCGGCGAAATCTGCGTAGCGCTTGGCATGACGCGGAACATGGCCCAAGTTTTGGCCTAAAACATCGTCTGAAAACAGATATTGCGCATGCCCAGCCGAGCCCGCCCCCATCGAAATAAGGAAAAGTCCGGTCTTTTCTGCAATGGCAGCGGTGATCTCTGACGGCACCACCTCAATTTCAACCGCAAAAGCGCCGGCATCGGCAAGCGCTTTGCACTGCTGGTAGACCAACTTTGCACTGTCGAGCGTTTTGCCGACCGCTTTGAAGCCGCCCGTCCAGGTGGCCTTGGAGGGGATCAGACCGACATGGCCGCAGACCGGGATCCCGTGATCAGCCAAAGCTCGCACGGTTTGCAAACTGCCCGAGCAGTAAACGCCATCCGCGCCATGCTTGAAAAGCGGAAAGGCCCACTTCAAGAAATCCGCAGTGTCGCCAATTTCGTAAAAATTATCACCTGGAAACGCAAATGCCGTGGGGGCCGCGTCGCGGAACTGGCGGTCAAAGATCATCGCTGCTGGTACCGAGAGCAGTTCGATGCCCGCGGCCTCTGCCGCCTCTGCTTCGGCCAAAGTTTCGACCCGCAGCATGGCAAACTGATGCTTGCCGCGTTGGTCAAGCAGATCTTTTACTGTCAAACGCTGTGCCATTATGCCACCTGAATCAAGACGCGGCCGCCTGCAACCTTGACGGGGAAGGTTTTCAGGTTGATGCAGACCGGTGAGCGTTTCGCCTCGCCCGTGCGATAGTCGAACTGGCCGTTGTGTTTGGGGCATTCGATCAAATGCTCCATCACCAGCCCATCGGCAAGATGCACGTTTTCATGGGTGCAAAGCCCTGATGTGCAATAGAAATCGCCCTCGGGGGCGTGATAGATCGCATAGGTAGCCCCCGCATGATCAAAGCGGATCAGGTCTTCTTGGTCGATGTCATCAGTGGCGCAGGCGTCAATCCAGTTGGTCATTTTTGGCTCCTATTCGGCAGCGCCCAGGGCGCTTTTGTGGAAATCTTCGCGATAAGGCATGGCACTGGTGGGCAGATCGCGGCGCAGGAAATACTCTTCATTGTGCAATTGCCGCCGCAGCGCGGGCCACATCTCGGCATAAGCCGCAAAGATCGAGCGACTTGGCGCGGGCAGATCGTGTTTGATTAGCGCATGCAGTGCGGGCAGCGCGTGATAGGGCACCATCGGAAACATGTGGTGTTCGATATGGTAGTTCATGTTCCAATAGATAAATCGCGAGATCGGGTTCATATAGACGGTGCGCGAATTCAGCCGATGATCGGTGACGTTATCGGCCAAACCGCCATGCTGCAAAAGCCCGGTCATCACATGATGCCAAGCGCCATAAAGCCGTGGCAGGCCGATCACCATAAAGGGTAAAATGCTGTGCAAGATCAGCGCAAGCACAAGGGTGGCGGCATAGATCAGCGTCCAGATACGCGCCACAAAGATGACTTTCGCAGCCTCGCTTGCCGGAATATAGCTTGCTTCTTCGGCGCCGAGCCGCCCCGCCGCGTTCAGCAGCATCCGCGACCAGCCCGCATAGGCATCAAACAACCCAAAGAAGTTGCCGATCAGTTTGAACAGCACAGGTGGGCGCATGATCGCCACCTCGGGGTCGCGCCCGACGATATAGGTGTCGGTATGGTGGCGCGCGTGGCTCCAGCGCCAACTGACCGGATTGCGCACAATCATAAAGCAAGCAATCTGATAGACCACTGCGTTCATCCAAGCGGTTTTGAATGCCGTGCCATGCGAGGTTTCATGCCAGCGGCTGTCCGAGGCCGAGCCGTAGAGCACGCCATAAGCCAGCCAAAATGGCAGTGACCAGGCGCTGGGCCAAAGCAAAACGCCCGCTGTCGCAAAGCTGATCATAAGGGCGTAAAGCAAAGCCGTGTCGCGCAGGGCTGGTCCGTCAGAGCGTTGCATCAGCTGCTTCATCACTTTGCGCGGCACCTCACTGTGATACCACTCGGCCGCCGCAAGCCCTGTTTCCACCGCCCGCACGCCATCCGGCCCAAGCAAATTGTAATCGCGTTTCGCCATTTGGTGTTCTCGCTGCTGTCAAAAGTCTAAAGACAATAGAACGTAAATTCCAAAATCCGGCAACGCGGAGCTTGTAGTTTTTCGTCAAATATCATCATGCTTCGGCAAAAGCTGAGAGGGTTTGACGATGAAGCGCATGGGCATGGTGGATTTGGCCGCGGCGGCGGGGGTTTCAGTGGCGACGGTGGATCGGGTTCTGAATGGCCGAGAGGCGGTGCGCGACGACACGCGGGTGCGTGTGGCCGAGGCCGCGCAACGCATTGGCCATCCAGCCGCAAGACGGTTGTTGCCGCAGGCCGCAGATCTGCCAAGGTGTCGGATCGGAGTGCTTTTGCACAAGCAGGGGCAGGATTTCTATAAGGCTTTTGCCGAAGAAATTGCCCTTGCCGTCACGCAAGCGGTTGGAGTGCAGGCCGAGTTGGTGCTGGAGTTTTCGGCAAGCCAAGCGCCAAGCGAGATGGCCGGACATCTGCGCGCCATGGCGGGGCGCTGCGATGTTTTGGCCGCTACCTCGGTCAACCACCCCGAGGTTTCGGCGGCGGTGGAGGATCTGCGCGCGCAGGGCCTGCCGGTGTTTTCTCTGCTGTCCGATTTCGCGCAAGGCGCGCGCGCGGGCTATGTTGGGCTAAACAATCTGAAGGTTGGTCGCACCGCGGGCTGGTTGATGGCGACGCTCTCACCCGAGCCGGGGGTGATGGCAATCTTTGTCGGCGGCCACCGCTGGCACGGTCATGATCTGCGGGAAACCGGTTTTCGTGGTTATCTGCGCGAATGCGCGCCGCATCTGACGGTGCTTGATCCTTTGGTTAATCTTGAGACGCGCCAATTGACCTATGATGCAACTTTGGGGCTTGTGGCACGGCAACCCAAGCTGCGCGGCATTTATGTGGCGGGCGGCGGCATGGAGGGGGCGATGGCGGCGATGCGCGAAACGCCTCTGGTCAAGCGTGTGCCGATCATCGTCTCGGCGCTGACCCCAGACAGCCGCGCGGGGCTGGCAGAGGGTCTTGTGGCGATGGTGATTGACACACCGCTGGAAAAACTCTGCCGCTTTGTCGTGGCCAAAATGGTCAGCCTGCGGCAAGAAGGGCAAGTGCAAGGCACGGCACAGTTTTTCCTTCCCCCCGATTTGCATGTGGCAGAGTCGCTTTAATCTCTCAGAATGCCAAAATTCGTCAAAAACCATCAAGACTGAATTTCGTCGCAGAACTTTATAATTGCTCGACCTGAATAATAGAATAACAATTCCATATTGTCGGGCGTTCCGGCGATTCTCTGGAGTTTGATCTAAATGCTGCCTTTTGCGCTGAACCATATGACCACCCCCAGCTTGGGTTGGCAGTCTTTCTTGGCGCTGGCCAAGGATCTGGGCTGTGTTGGGGTTGAATTTCGCAATGATCTGCAAGGTCCGCTGTTTGGCGGCGATGATCCGGCGGATGTGGGCGCTGCGGTAAAGGCTTTGGGGCTGCGTTTTCTGGCTTTGGCCGAGGTCAAGATGTTCAACGATTGGTCCGAGGCCAAACGCGCCGAGGCCGAAGCGCTGATGAAAATCGCTGTCGCCGCAGGGGCCGAGGCGATCAGCCTGATCCCGCGCAACGACAATGTGGCAACCGCGCGCGCCGACAGTTTGGCGGTGACGCAGACCGCGCTGCGCGAGCTGCTGCCGATGCTGCGTCATCACGGCTTGAAGGCCATGGTGGAACCCTTGGGGTTTGAGGTGTGCAGTCTTCGTTATAAGGATGTTCTGGCCCAAGCTATCGATGCGGTTGGCGGGCAAGGCACCTATTTTATGGTGCATGACACCTTTCACCACGCTTTGGCAGGCGGCGGTCCGATCTATGCCGAGATGACCGGAATCGTGCATGTCTCTGGCGTCAAAGATCCGATCTACCTTAGTGACATGCGCGACGAACACCGCGTCTTGGTCGATGGTGATGATTTGCTGGGCAATGTGGCGCAGATCCGCGCGCTGGTGGCGGCAGGATATCGCGGCCCGATCAGCTACGAGCCGTTTTCAAAACAGGTTCACGACCTAACCGCCCCCAAACCAGCTTTGGCGGCTTCAATGGAATTCATCCGCGCAGGTATCGCCAGCGCGTAGGAATACCGCCCTAAGCGGGCGGTCCGGCGGGGAGAAAAGGTGTGCCGGACACCGAATTGTGGAGGAGAGAGACATGAAAAAGACCCTTATGATCGCAGGCTTTGCAGCTTTGATGAGCACAAGCGCTATGGCGGGTGGCATCGGTGTTTCGATGGCGCTGTTTGACGACAACTTTCTGACCGTTTTGCGCAATGGCATGGATGCCAAAGGCAAAGAGCTTGGCGTCGAGCTACAGATCGAAGACGCCAAGAATGATGTGGCCAAGCAATTGGACCAGATCAACAATTTTATCGCCTCGGGCGTCTCGGCGATTATCGTCAATCCGGTTGACACCTCGGCCACCCAAGCGATGACCGATGCGGCAGCGGCGGCCAATATCCCGCTGGTCTATGTCAACCGTCAGCCGATCAACGTCGATACTTTGCCAGACAATCAGGCTTTTGTAGCCTCGAACGAAGTTGACTCGGGCACTTTGGAGACCATCGAAGTATGCCGTCAGCTGAAAGAAGCTGGCAAGGACAAGGCCAGCGTTTACGTCATGATGGGCGAGCTTTCCAACCAAGCTGCCGTGCAGCGCACCGCTGACATCCATGATGTGATGGCTGCTGGTAAATGCGCGGTCGAGCTGACAATCCTCGACGAGCAGACCGCCAATTGGTCGCGCGACCAAGCTCAGTCGCTGATGACCAACTGGCTGTCTTCGGGTGCGCCCTTTGATGGTGTGATCGCCAACAACGACGAGATGGCGATTGGTGCCATTCAGGCGATGAAAGCTGCGGGCATCGACATGGCCTCGGTTGTGGTCGGCGGTATTGACGCAACCCAAGACGCTTTGGTGGCCATGCAGGCCGGCGATCAGGATGTGACCGTGTTCCAAGACGCCGCAGGCCAAGGCGCCGGCGCTCTTGAGGCCGCGATCAAACTTAGCAAAGGCGAAGCTGTCGAGCAAAAGGTCTATATTCCGTTCCAGCTGGTAACCTCTGCCAATGTCGCAGACTTCCTGAACAAGAACTAAGCCAAGCAGAAGGGAGGGGCGGCGCAGTGCGTCGCCCTTTTTCTGGATCTGGCGAACTTCAGCCGCCAGACCCAAAAGACGACAACAGGAGGAAAATTTGTGTCCACACCGACGCATGGCCTAGGCGGCCTAAAATACGATCCAAGCAAAAAAGCACGCCCGCCGGAATTGAACGTTTTTATTGCCTTTGTGATTATCGTGGTGGCTTTTGAGCTGCTGGGGCGCATCATGGTGGGCGATAGTTTTCTGTTCAACACCCGCGAGAATGTTGAAGGCATGTTCAACACCGCTCGCTTGTCGATCATCATTTTGCAGGTGGCCACCGTGGGCATCATTGCCCTTGGCGTGACGCAGGTGATTATTACCGGCGGCATTGATCTGTCGTCGGGCTCGATTGTTGGGGCCTCGGCCATGGTCGCGATGAGCTTTGCCCAGACCGCTTTGGTGAATGGAAATCCCAATCCAAAGGCGATTTTTGGCGATTGGGCAATGGATTTGCCCGTGATCTTGCCAGTTTTGATCGGCATGACGGTGGGCGTTCTGGCCGGTCTGATCAATGGCGCACTGATCGCTTACACAAAAATCCCGCCCTTTATTGCCACCTTGGGCATGATGGTCTCGGCGCGCGGCTTTGCGCGTTGGTGGTCGAACGGCAATCCGATTTCCTTCCCGACCGAAGGCTATAACGCCATTGGGCGCGGCATGAATCCGGTGATCATCTTTGTTGGGCTTGCGGTGTTGTTTCACCTGCTGATGACCTACACAAAATATGGCAAGCACAGCTATGCCATTGGATCCAATGAACAAGCCACCCGCATGTCGGGGATCAATGTCGATCGCCATAAGGTGCTGGTCTATGTGATCGCCTCGGCGCTTGCCTCCCTTGCGGCGGTGGTGGTCTCCTCCAAGGGACAGACCGCGCAGGCCAATATGGGCGTGATGTATGAATTGGACGCCATCGCTATGGCGGTGATTGGTGGCGTGTCGCTGCAAGGCGGGCGCGGCTCGATCCTTGGCACGGTGATTGGCGCGCTGATCTTTGGCGTGATTATCTCGGGCTTCACTTTTCTAAAGCTGGATGCCTATTACCAAGAAATGGTGAAAGGCGCGATTATCGTCGGTGCAGTTGTGCTGGACCAATATCGGCAACAAGGGCGGGCTAGGGCATAATTATGAGCGAATTCATCCTAGAGACCCGCGGCCTGACCAAACGCTACGGCGGCGTGCATGCGCTAGAGAGTGCCGATTTCACCCTGCGCCCGGGCGAGCATGTGGCCGTGGTGGGCGACAATGGCGCTGGCAAATCCACCTTCGTGCGCCAGATCACCGGCGTCGAGCAGCGCAGCGCCGGCGAGATCTATTTCGACGGTCAGCCCGTCAGCCACGCAGGCCCGCTTGAAGCGCGCGAAGCCGGTATCGAAACCGTGTTTCAGACCTTGGCTTTGGCCGATGATCTGGATGTGCCGTCAAACCTGTTTTTGGGGCGCGAATTGTTCAAGCTGCGGCTGGGGCCGTTCTCGATTCTGGACCGCAAGGCGATGCGCGCACGCACACTCGAGGCTTTGAAGACCACCGCGGTTAAAATCCCCAATGTCGACAACCCGATCCGCAATATGTCAGGCGGGCAGCGGCAATGTGTGGCGATTGCCCGCACCGCCGCTTTTGCCAGCAAACTGGTGATCATGGACGAGCCGACGGCGGCCTTGGGGGTGCAGGAAACCGCGCAGGTCGAAAACATCATTCGCGGGCTGAAGGCGCGCGGCGTGCCGCTGATCTTGGTCAGCCATAACCTGCGGCAAGTGTTTGATCTGGTGGACCGCATCGTGGTATTTCGGCGCGGCCGCATTGTCGCCTCGCTGAACAAGGGCGAGACCGATGGCAATGATATTGTAAGCTATATCACCGGCGTCAAAGGCAACCCCGACAGCGATCTGTAACTGCTGGCGGGGCTAGGATCACGCGAGCAGCTGCGCCGGTGCAGGGGCTTGACCGTCATAGCCACCCCAGACCGACTGATCGAAATGCACGACCGATCCTGTCATCATGCCGCTGTCGTCTGATGCCAGCCACAGCACCGCCTTTGCCACTTCGGCCGGATCCAAAAGCCGGCCGAACGGCAGGCCCGCCTCTGCCTTTGCTTGCCAATCGGGGTCTCCAGACTCTTGCAGCTGGATCGTCTTTTCGTGGTCTGACAGCATCCAGCCGATATCCAGCTGATTGACCCTGACGCGATTGCGCATCAGCGCAAAGCCAGAGTTGCGTGTCAGCGTCGAGAGGGCGGCTTTTGACGCGCTATAGGCTGCCAAAAAGGGTTGCCCCGCGCGGGCCGAAGCCGAGCCTATATTGACGATCCGCCCCTCAGTCGCTCTGCGCGCCATATCTTTGGCGGCATCCTGCATCAGGAAAAACGGCGCGCGGACATTGACGGCAAACATCTGGTCAAACAGCTCGGGTGCGGTGTTAAACAGATTGCCACGGTCGGTTAGCCCTGCGGCATTGACCAAAATATCAATCTGACCAAACCGCGCCACCACCGCAGGCACCACCCGCTGCACGGCGGCAATCTCGGCCAAATCCGCCGCGATCATCACGACGGGCACACCGCTTTCGGCGCTAATGCTTTGGGCAAGCGCGTCACCCTTGGCCTGATCGCGGCCAACAATCGCAATCCCCGCAGCCCCTGCCTGCACAAAAAGCCGCGCAATCGCCGCACCCAATCCCTGCGTGCCTCCGGTGATCAGCGCAATTTTTCCGTCAATACGGTTCATTATGGCTCCTATGATTTGTTCATGGCATCAAGCGCGTCGATTTGGGCGACGAACTCTGCCGCCGTTTGGCCCGTGGCCAGGGCCTGCTGCATATACTGCGCCTGCGACTTTGGCGCGATGCCACCGATGGGCGGGTTGTTGTCCAGATTGGTCGGAAAGGGATAGCCCTCGGCCGAAGCCGCAATGACATTGGCGACATTCACCCCAACAGCCGTTTGCAGCACCGGATAAAGCGCGCGCACCATTTTACTGCGATCGACCGTTTCCATCGCCCGGCCAAAGGCAGAAGAGACTTGCAACAGGTTCACCATGCGAAAGCGGTCGGGCGTGTGATTGGTGCCCGCGCCATGCATCACAGCGGGGTTGAAGAACAGCAAATCGCCCTTTTCCAGCGGCAGTTGCACAAAATGCTGCGCGAAATAGGCCTGAAACTCGGGGCGCGCAAAGGCCAGATAGCCTTCGAAAAACTGCTGCGAAAATGGCAGCAGCATCGTGGGGCCAGTGCTGACCGGCATATCGCAATGCGCCACAGCACCCTGCAACGTCAGCATCGGCGAGATGGCATGGATATGCGAAGGGAACTGCGCCATCCGGTCTGATGTCATAAACCCAAGGTGGTAATCGCGGTGCGGCGTTTGCGCAGCCCCCCCCGGATTGACCCGATTGACCTGCGCCGTCATCTGCGAGGCAGGCCCAAGCCAAGCCTCTGCCGCAAGCGCAATGCCCTGTGCGCTATAATAGGCAGAAAAGTTTTCAGGATCGGCAAGACAATGTTTTTCCAGTGAATTCCAGATCCGATCATTGGCACCAGGCTTGGCAAAATGGTCGCCACCGCCCTTGGCCGCCTGCTTTTCCGCCGCAATAATCTTGTCAAAAATTACCGAGGCGCGGTCGATCACGCTGTGATCTGCCACGCCCTGCCGAATGACAATAATACCCGCTCCGTCGGCGAAAATCCGGCTCCATTCCGCCATCAGCGCGGCACGTTGCACAGGATCAGCGGCGGCAAGATCGACCGCCGTACCTTGATAGATCGGGATGTTTTGCACGATATCGCAGGCCATTGGCGTGGCGGCAGGATCGCTGGACTGGCCCACAATCTGCTTAAATGTGTCAAAATCGCCGCTCTGTGCGGTCAACCAAATCGGGCGGGGGGTCTTTGGATCGCTCATCACTTTATCTCCTTGCTCACCTTGAGCCTGACGAAAGACCGATGCCAAGCATAGTTGCATTTCCCCTCAAAAACACCTCAACATGAGGCATGTCGTCCCGCTTTACTCATAAAGAGATCGCGCATCAGGCTGGACTAAGCCTTGCCACCGTTGACCGTGTCTTGCACGGCCGCGCTCATGTCAGTTTGGCCACCAAGGACCGGCTGCATGCCGCCCTGCAAGAGCTGGAACAGCAATATGCGGTCAGCCCGCTGCGCCAGACCCGCGTCACGCTGGATATCGTGATGCAAGCGCCCGAGCGGTTTTCCTCGGCGGTGCGCGCGGCCTTTGAGGCAGAACTGCCCTTGGTGCGCCCAGCCACCTTTCGCGCTCGATTTCATGTGGCCGAGGTCATGCGCGAGGCCGAGATCACGGCACTCTTGCGTGCGATTGCCAAGCGCGGATCACAAGGGGTGGTGCTGAAAGTGCCCGCCACCCCGGCGATTGAAATCTGTCTGGCAGAGCTTGCTGCGCGCAAAATTCCAGTGATCAGCTATGTCACCGATGTCTCGGTCGGGTTGCGGCTTGCCTATGTCGGGATGCAAAACCGCCATGCAGGGGCAACAGCGGCCTATCTGCTGGCCAAGATGGCGCCAAAGCGGGCCTCGCGGGTCTTGGTGACCCTGTCAAGCTTGGGGTTCGAGGGGGAAGAGGCGCGCCGGATTGGCTTTTGCCGCGCGCTTGCCAACCATGCCCCGCATCTGAGCGTGACCACGGTGTCAGAAGGCTTTGGCGTCGACCGCGCCACTGGCAGCTTGATCGACCAAGCACTGGCAGAGCATCCCGATATCGCCTCGGTCTATTCGATTGGCGGCGGTAATCGGGCGATCCTTGACGCTTTTGCCGCCGCGAACCGCCCGATCGAGGTCTTTGCTGCCCATGATCTGGACCGCACCAACCGCCAGTTGCTGAAAACCGGTCAGGTCAGCTTTGTGATCCATCACAGCCTGCGCCAAGACGCCCGCCGCATCGCGTTGCATTTCAGCAAACATTACCGCCTGATCGCCCAAGACACCCAGATTGAAGACAGCGAGATCAGCATCGCCTGTCCGGTGTTTTAAGCCGTGCTTGGTGCAGGCGGAACGCACGATGCTGCTTGTGTCAGACTATGTAGATGCCTGTGTGAGCCGCGCCGGGTTTACCGAAGGGTAAAACTGTCGGAGACTTGCTCATGATGGAACAGCCATCCAACAAGAAGGCCTCAAAGCCGTATTCACCTGAGGTTCGCGAGACAGTCCTCGCGTTTGGATCCGTCAGGCCAATGAGATCCTGAAGAAAGCATCGGCGTATTTTGCCCTTGTGCGAAAGGCAGACTGGAACCGCTTCAGCGCCGCCGGTAGCGGCTCGACCGCCCGTTTCGCAAGTGACTGCTTTCATTAACGCGCATCGCTGTGAGTTCGGTGTCGCGCCGATGTGCAAAATGCGGCAATTCAGCCGATGCACGCCTCTTGGCTGGCTGTAATGGTGCAGCAAGTCTGATGGCACACGACGCGCAAAGTAACTGCCACGGTTAAACGTATGGGATGTTTTTGGTCAGCATTTTGGTCCACACAAATCGATGCCTAAGCTGAGGCAAGCTGCAATATGTGGGAATTAACAGATGCTGAGCTAAGCTCTGGGCATGGCATTTGAGAGAAGCATGGTGCCGCAGAAGGGACTCGAACCCCCGACCCCATCATTACGAATGATGTGCT
>OBPM01000033.1_pt1 | contig 39057 bp, 36 predicted proteins | sample 1493981 | NCBI WGS metagenome assembly OBPM01 (sample SAMEA3275485, study PRJEB22092) | marine metagenome | reverse complement strand
CGATGGCAGACGGATCGGCAACCTCGCTTGCGGGCGTGACCGTGCTGGACCCAGCGACGGTTGAGATCAAACTGTCGCGTCCAGATGCAACCTTCCTGCATGTCATGGCTTTGAACTTTGCCTCTGTGGTGCCAAAAGAAGCAGTCGAGGCCGCGAATGGTGATTTCGGCAAGATGCCTGTCGGCACAGGTGCCTTCAAACTTGCGGAATGGACCATTGGCCAAAAGTTGATCTTTGCCAAGAACCCCGACTACTGGCGCGCTGGCCTGCCCTATCTGGACACTGTGACCTTTGAAGTCGGCCAAGAGCCTATCGTGGCGCTGCTTCGGCTGCAAAACGGCGAAGTCGATGTCCCCGGCGACGGCATTCCACCTGCCAAATTCCAGGAAGTCATGGGTGATCCAGCACAGGCCGCGCAAGTGGTCGAAGGCGGTCAATTGCAGACCGGCTATATCACTTTGAACGTGACCATCCCGCCGCTGGATAATGTCGAAGTTCGCAAGGCCATCAATATGGCGATCAACAAAGACCGTATCGTGCAGTTGATCAACGGGCGCGCTGTGGTGGCAAACCAGCCGCTGCCGCCGTCGATGCCCGGCTACACGATGGATTATAAGGGCTATAGCTATAACCCTGAAGAGGCCAAGAAGATGCTGGCTGATGCGGGTCTGCCTGATGGCTTTGACACCGAGCTTTATGTGATGAACACCGATCCAAATCCACGGATCGCACAGGCCATCCAGCAAGACTTGGCAGCGATTGGCGTCAAAGCCTCGATCCAATCTATTGCTCAGGCCAATGTGATCGAAGCCGGTGGCGCGGGCACAGCCCCAATGATCTGGTCCGGCGGCATGGCTTGGATTGCAGACTTCCCCGACCCGTCGAACTTCTTTGGTCCAATCCTTGGCTGCTCTGGCGCAGTTGATGGCGGCTGGAACTGGTCCAAATTCTGCGACGCTGCGATTGATGCCGAGGCAACTGCTGCCGACAGCATGATTGATCCTGCAGCACCCGAGCGCATGAAGATGTGGTCGGATGTTTATATGAAGGTGATGGAGCAAGCGCCTTGGGTGCCGGTGTTCAACGAACAGCGCTACACCATGAAATCGGCGCGTATGGGCGGGGCTGACAATCTCTATGTCGATCCGGTCTCGATCCCTGTGAACTACGACTACGTTTACGTTAAGGAGTAAGCTGCATGTGCAAGGCTTGTGATTACACGATCCACGGCGCGCAACATCACTTTGGCTGGGACAATTCATTTGCCCCGGTCGAAAGGGTAGAGCCCGGCCAGACGATCAAGTTTCACTGCCACGACAGTTCGGCGGGCCAGCTTGGCCCGTCGTCCACAGTGGCGGATGTGGCAGGGCTTGATTTTGGTAAGATCAATCCGGTGTCCGGCCCAATTTGGGTTGAGGGCGCAGAACCAGGGGATGCCCTAAAAATCACGCTCGACAGTTTTGCCCCACAAACTCAAGGTGGCAAAGGCTGGGGCTGGACGGCGAATATCCCGGGCTTTGGCTTGCTTGCCGATCAATTCACCGATCCGGCCCTGCATATCTGGTCTTATGAGGCAGATACGCTGACACCTGCAATGTTTGGCAAAGAGGGGCGCGTGCCTTTGAAGCCCTTCGCGGGCACAATCGGCAATGCTTTGGCGGAAAAAGGCCTGCATTCGATCGTGCCACCCCGGCGCGTTGGCGGCAATCTGGATATCCGCGATCTTGCAGCCGGCACGACGCTTTATCTGCCTGTTGAGGTTGCAGGCGCTTTGTTCAGCGTGGGCGATACCCATGCCGCCCAAGGCGATGGTGAAGTCTGCGGCACCGCCATTGAAAGCCCGATGGACGTCATCCTGACGCTTGATCTGGTCAAAGGCGCCAATCTGAAAACGCCACGCTTTACCACGCCCGGCCCCGTAACGCGGCATCTGGATGCCAAGGGCTACGAGGTGACCACGGGCATTGGTCCCGACCTGATGACCGCCAGCCGTGATGCTGTGGCCAATATGGTTGATTTCCTTTGCGCCACGCGCGGCATGGCGGCGGTTGACGCCTATATGCTGGTCAGCACCTGTGGCGATCTGCGGATTTCTGAAATCGTGGATATGCCGAATTGGGTGGTTAGCTTTTACTTCCCACGGTGCGTCTTCGAATGACCCCTCAAAGCGATATTGCAGCCGAGACCAGTTTGGTCTCGGCACCTCCCGTGGTGCTGTCACTGCGTGATCTGACTGTCTCGGTGCGCAGCCAAGCTGGGCTGGTGCCGCTTGTCAGCCAGATCAGCTTTGACCTGCGGCGTGGGGAAACTCTGGCGATTGCGGGCGAAAGTGGGTCTGGAAAGTCGATCACATCACTTGCAATCATGGGCCTGTTGCCGCCTCCTGCGGTGCGGATCACCGGTGGCAGTATCGAGTTGAACGGTCAGCCGCTGTCCGCGCTGGGCGAAACTGATATGCGCCAGATCCGCGGCAACCGCATTGCGATGATCTTTCAAGAACCAATGACCTCGCTGAACCCGATGATGAGCATCGGTGCGCAATTGATCGAGGCGATCAGGGCGCATTCGACCCTGTCGCAGCAAGACGCACGGGCCGAGGCTATTGCAGCTTTGACCGCCGTGCGCCTGTCTGATCCGGCGCGAAGGATGCGCCAGTATCCGCACGAGCTGTCGGGCGGTATGCGTCAGCGCGTGATGATTGCGATGGCCTTGGCGCTTAAGCCCGAGGTTTTGATCGCTGACGAGCCGACCACCGCCCTTGATGTAACGGTTCAGCGCGAGGTGCTGGAACTGCTGCGCGATTTGCAGGCCGCACAGGGCACGGCGATCTTATTGATCACGCATGACATGGGCGTCGTCGCCGAAATGGCCGACCGCGTTGTTATCATGCGTCAGGGCAGCGTGGTGGAAACTGGCGATGTCGCCCAGATTTTTGCGGCCCCCGCGCAAAGCTATACCCGCGAGTTGCTGGCCGCTGTGCCGCACATGGGACAAGGCGGCAACGCAAAGGCGCGCCCCGATACGGCCGTCGTCGCCGATCTGCGCGAGGTTAAAGTCGGTTTTGATATCCGCGGCGGGGTTCTGAACCGCGTTACCCACCGCGTGCATGCGGTTGAAGGCGTCAGCTTTGACATCCGTGCAGGCGAGACGTTCTCGCTTGTGGGCGAGTCTGGCTGCGGTAAATCCACCATCGCGCGCGCCATTGTCGGGCTTGTCCCACATCAGGGGCAGATCACGATTGCTGGTCAAACAGTTGGCACAATGACGGCGGCTGCGCGACGCCGCCTTTCCACCTATGCCCAGATCGTGTTTCAAGATCCGATGTCCTCGCTTGACCCGCGCATGACGGTGGGCGACCAAATTGCCGAGCCGCTGCTGATCCACGGCGATCACAATGCGCTCAGTCGCCGCGCCCGTGCGTCCGAGCTGATGCAGAAGGTCGGTCTGACACCCGCGCAGTTGGACAATTACCCACATGAATTTTCAGGCGGTCAAAGACAGCGCATTTGCATCGCAAGGGCTTTGGCGCTGACGCCCAAACTCTTGGTGGCCGATGAAAGCGTCGCCGCTCTTGACGTCTCGGTCCAAGCGCGGGTTCTGGCGCTTTTGCAAAGCCTGAAAGAAGAGTTTGGCATCGCCATGCTGTTCATCAGCCATGATATGGCAGTGGTCGAAAATATCTCCGATCGGGTCGGCGTGATGCATCGCGGTCAGATCGTCGAGATGGGCAGCCGCGCCCAAGTGTTTGGCAATCCGCAACACCCCTACACGCGCCGCTTGATGGCAGCGGTTCCCGTGGCCGATCCAGCCTATCTGCGCCCAGCAGAGACGCGCCCTACCGATGAGATCGTCAGCCACGTTTATAGCAAGGGTGCGCAGGTGTTGCGTAATCGGCTGCTTGAAGTCAGCCCAGGCCACCTGGTGGCCGAGCAGGTCTAGGCAGGCGCGGCGCGTTTGCGCAGGGTCGCCGTCCACGCCCAAAGCGATTTTCGGCGGCTTTAAGACTTTGGAAAACACTTGGCACGATCTTAAACCGAACTGCTCTTGATGATTCGGAGGCCGGCGGTGTCAGTGAAAATGAAAATATTTGGCATCTTTGCGCTGTCCTTGCTGCTGGCATGGGGGGCGCTTGGTTTTGTGGCGCGCGGCTTGCTGTCACAAAACCAGTCACTCGAACACGATTCGGAACAAACCGCTGCGGTGGCGCAGGGGTATTTGCCGCTGGTGATCCGCATCAAAGACATCAAGACCAATGTGATTCAGGTGCAGCAATGGTTGACAGATATCTCTGCAACCCGAGGCGCCCCGGGCTTCGATGACGGCTTTGCCGAGGCCGCCAGTTATGCCGAAAGCTTTAACACCGATGTCGCTGAGGCGCGCCGGCTTGCAACCGAGCTTGACCTGACCAAGGTTCTTACCGCCCTAAAAGAGCTGGAGGCGGCCTTTCCAGCCTTCTACGCAGGCGGACGCACTATGGCGCAGGTCTATATCGATAAGGGGCCCGAGGGCGGTAATTTGCAAATGGGTGCCTTTGACAGTGTGGCTGAGGTGATGGGCATTGCCACCGACAAGCTTGTGGCAACTGTCGAGGACGAGGCGGCGGCAACGCTCGCCGAGCTTTCCAGCAGCGCAGCAGCGGCATCTGCCGGCAACAACGCCCTGATCTTGCAAATGGGGCTTTTAGCTTTGGCGGCTGTTGCCGTCACAGGCGTCGGGCTGACGTATTTGTTTCGCAATTTATCAACCTGTTTTAATAGTCTTGATGCTGATATTGCGACTGTTATGGCCGGTGATGCCGAATCTGCACTGCGGCTGGACCCCGCGCGCAAGGATGAATTCGGGCCCGTCTCACGCGCCATCACGGCCTTTCGCAGCAGCCTGATTGCTGGCCGCGAACAAGAAGCGTCAATTCGCGCTGCCGCCGAACAAGAAGACCGTCTGCGCCGCGAGGCTGAGCATATGCGGCTTGAACAGGCGCAAGCCGAGGCGCGACGCGCGGCGGCCGAAAAAGCCGAAGCCGAGGCTGTGCAGAGCCGCGAGCGCGCGACCGCGACAGAAATTGCCGAAGTCGTCGCTGCTTGTGCCGTGGGCGATTTCTCGCGCCGTCTTAAGACTGATGACAAGGCAGGCGTTTTTGCCGACCTCTGCCAAGGCATGAACCAGATTGGTGATGTGACAAATGAAGGCCTTGGCGCGGTACGCAAGGCCTTGGATCATCTTGCAAAAGGCGATCTCACCTACCGGATGCCACAACATTTCCGGGGCGTTTTTGCCGATATTGCGATGGCCATGAACCAGACCGCGGCAAATCTCACAAATACGCTGTCTGATCTTTCGGTTTCCTCAGAAGCTGTGGATGCCTCATCGCGTGAGATTTCTGATGCCACCGAAAATCTGGCCCAACGCTCGCAACAAAATGCCGTGATGCTGGAGCAAACCGCCGCAGCGCTGGCACAGATGTCAAACACGATCAAAACCTCTGCCGCCTCGGCCGAGACCGCGCGGATTGCTGTGGCAGAAATTTCGGCCAAGGCGACCGCGGGCCAAGAGATTGTGAACCGCGCCGTCGCTGCAATTGATGAAATTCAGTCCTCTTCAGACGGCATCACCAAGATCTTGCAGCTTATGGGTGAAATCTCGTTTCAGACCAATCTTCTGGCTTTGAATGCCGCGGTCGAAGCCGCGCGCGCGGGTGAAGCGGGTCGTGGCTTTGCGGTTGTCGCTTCTGAAGTGCGCGCCCTTGCCCAGAGATCGTCAGATGCTGCAAATGAAATCTCGGAATTGATTGACACATCAGGCAGCAACGTCAAACACGGAGTTGATTTGGTCTACGACTCTGGCCGTGCGTTGCATGATATCGTGGCAAGCGTTGCAGATGTATCCGCTAAGATCACGGAAATCGTAGCAGCGTCGCGCGATACCGCGCTGAGCATCGGCGAAATCTCTAATGCCACCAACGAGATCGATCGCACGACGCAGCGCAATACAGCCGTGTTCCAAGAAACAAGCGCAGCCGTTCGATCGCTGCAAGCAGAGGCCACAAGCCTTGCACAAGCCGTTGGGGCCTTCCGGCTTGAAGCCCGCTCTAGCATTGCGGCGTGACGCGCGACATCATTCGACCGCGTCTTGGCCCCTGGTTGAAACCAATGGTGGTGATGTCAAAGGGTATAAAAGCCCGCAAACCAACAGAAGCACGAGGTCTATTTGCGATATCCGTCTAAGCGGCAGCGCCAAGCCTACTGCGTGTAGCCGGCTGATGAAACTGATTTTCTTTCAGTTTTGCCGCTTTCCATGCAGCCCCTAACCTAATGGCGACCCCGGGAGGAATCGAACCCCCAACCCCAGACTTAGAAGGTCCGTGCTCTATCCAGTTGAGCTACGGGGCCGCATTCTGTCTATTTGCTGTATCGCGCGGCGTCACGCAAGGCTGCGCGTCATGAAAACCGAATTTGGGTCTTCAGCATAGCCTTCAAATGGCGGGCATTCGGTGAAACCGGCTTTGGTGTAAAGTGCGCGGGCGGCGACAAAGGTCGGCTGTACGCCGGTTTCCAGCGAAAGCTGCGTCACCCCTGCCGCGCGGGCCTCAAGTATCAGATGGTCAAGCATGGCTTTTGACAGCCCGCGCCCGCGGGCCTCGGCCAGCACATGCATGGATTTGATCTCGGCATGGCTGCCGCTGAGGCGTTTAAACGCCCCCATGGCTTGCGCCACACCTGCCTCGCGCAGCACGAAAAACGCCACCTGCGGCACGGCAAGCTGGCCTGCATCCATCATATGGATGCTTTCGGGCGGGGTGTCTGCGTGCATATCGGCGGTATGGCGCGCCATCAACAGGGCCAGATCCGCGCCAAGCGGGCTTTCTTTGCTGATGGTAAAGCTCATTTCCGCCTCGTTTGTCCAAATTCGCTGCCAGCTATCCGCAATTTCCCTGCCGTGTAAAGCGCTCTGCTGCGCGCTGGTCACAAGGCCGCTTGAACTTGGCTGGTAAGGCTTTATGTTCACATGAGTTCTCGGGGCGGGGTGCAATTCCCCACCGGCGGTAAGGGCGCTTTGCCCAAAGCCCGCGAGCGCCTTGGTTTTCTTGGTAGAAAACCTTGGGTCAGCAGATTTGGTGTGATTCCAAAGCCGACGGTATAGTCCGGATGAAAGAGAACAGATCGAAGGACGCCTGCGCTTTGCCGGGCGGCTTTGGATTTGCGCACGCCCCTGTGACGGATTGGATCGGGGTTTGCGCGTGGCGGTAACAGATCAGACAGAGGCAGAGGCGGGTCGCATTGCGGCGGCTTTTGCACAGGCGATTGCGCTTGGCGCGGCGCAAGAGGGGGCGACGGCGCCCAATCCTGCCGTGGGCTGTGTGCTGCTGGATGCGCAGGGCGCGGTGCTGGTGGCGGCCGCGCATCTGGGGGCGGGTCAGCCGCATGCCGAGGCCCGCGCGATTGCGATGGCGCGGGCGGCTGGGGTCGAGGCTGCGATCCACACCGCCGTTGTCACGCTTGAACCTTGCAACCACACCGGCCGCACCGGCCCTTGTTCCGAGGCGCTGTTGGCCACGCCCGTGCGCGTGGTTTGGTATGCCTTGCCCGACCCCAATCTGCCTGCGGCGGGTGGCGCAGATCGGCTGCGTGCGGCGGGGCTTGCGGTGCATGCGCTGGCCGATTTGCCGCATCCTGCGCGCGATGATCTTTTGGCCAAGGCGCGCCGTTTGCTTGCGCCCTTTGCCAGCCGCGTGCAGCGGGGCAGGCCTTTTGTGACCGTCAAACAGGCGCTGAATGCGCAGGGCAGCATGATCCCGCCTGCGGGGCAAAAGACCTTTACCACTGCGGCGTCCTTGCTGCTGGCGCATCAATTGCGCCGGCGGGCCGATGCGATCCTGACCGGATCGGGCACGGTTTTGGCCGATACCCCCAGCTTTACCGTGCGGCATCTGCCCGATATTGCGGGCAAGATCCGCCATCTGAGCCTGCTGGATCGGCGTGGCCGCATCCCGCGTGCTTATCTGGACCAAGCCCGCGCCAATGGCTTTATCCCCCATATCGAAACCGACCTGACCCAAGCCCTGCAGGCCTTGGCGGCCCTTGGCTGCAACGAGGTGTTGATCGAGGCAGGCCCGGCCCTGACCCAAGCCGTGCGCGAGCTGGGGCTTTGGGATGAATGGGTTTTGATCCAGCAAACCGCCGCAGGTGACACCGTCACCACGACCCGCAATCTTTGAAAGGACCGACCAGATGTTTTCCGGCATAATCGAAAGCCTTGGCCGCGTAGAGGCCGCCAATTTTGACGCGGGCAAGTTGATGCTTCAGGTGGCCACCGGCTTTCCCGATCTGACGCTTGGCGAAAGCGTGGCGATCAATGGCACCTGTCTGACGGTGGTGGAATTTGACGCGCAGGGGTTGGCTGCGTTTTATGCCAGCGCCGAGACATTGGCGCGCACCAATATGGGCGCGCTGCGCCAAGGCGGCTTGGTCAATCTGGAACGCGCGGTGTCGCTGTCAACGCGGCTGTCGGGGCATTTGGTGCAGGGTCATGTTGACGGGCTGGCCAAGCTGCACAGCATCACCCCCGAAGCCGGCGCCTATAAGATCGAGCTTTTGTTGCCGCCGCATCTGGCCAAATATTGCGTCGAAAAGGGCTCGATTGCGCTGGATGGCATCAGCTTGACGCTGAATGTCGTCACCGATCTGGCCTCGGGCGAGGCGGTGATTGGCCTGACGATCATTCCGCACACCTGGGCCCATACCAATCTGCAAACCCGCGCGGTCGGCGATCTGATCAACGTCGAATCCGATGTCTTTGCCAAATATGTGGAGCGTCTATGCAAGCCATAGCCCTAGCGATCGAGCAGCTGCGCCGTGGCGATCTGCTGGTCATTCCCGACTGCGGATTGCTTGCGGGCACGCGGCCTGCAGCGCAAGCCGCGGCACGGCTGACCGATGCCGCGCCGATTGATCTGCCCGAGGCGGTGGCGGCGCTGTTAGATCTGGCCGATCTGCCGCTGGCCCAAGCGCGGTTGCTGCCAGCCCCTGCGGCGCGGCTGGCCGATTGGGCGGCGCAGCAGGCGCTGCCTGTGCTGACGCTGGCCGAGCTTGCCGCCTATCATCTGCGCAGCACGCGCGGGGTTGATCTGGTGGCGGTGGCCGATCTGCCGACCGCCTATAGCCCGACGCCGTTTCGCGCGCATGCCTTTATCAGCCGCGATGATGGCAGCGAACAGATCGCCCTTGTCGCCCCCGGCACCGCCACGGGTGCGCCTTTGGTGCGGGTGCATTCTGAATGCCTGACGGGGGATGCCTTTGGCTCTTTGCGCTGCGATTGCGGTCCGCAGTTGCAAGCGGCGCTTGGGCTTTTGGCGGCCTCGCCGGGTGGGATCTTGATCTATCTGCGCGGACACGAGGGCCGTGGCATTGGTCTGGCCAATAAAATGCGCGCCTATGCGCTGCAAGATCAGGGGATGGATACGGTCGAGGCCAATACCGCGCTTGGCCTGCCCGAAGATGCCCGCGATTATGCCCAAGCCGCCCAAATGCTGCGCGCATTGGGCCATAGCGCGGTGCGGCTGCTTAGCAACAATCCCGATAAGGCGATTGCGCTGCGCCACCACGGCATTGCGGTGACGGGGATCGAACCTTTGGTGATCCCCGCCAACCCTTTCAATCGCGCCTATCTGCACACCAAGGCGCAGAAGTTCGGCCATGTGCTGCCGGTGCAGAGCCTGCCTTAGACCAGCGCCGCGAGGCTTTGGTTCAGCGCCAGCACCTGTGCCACGGCATGGGCGGCTTCGGCGCCTTTCTTGACGAAATGCGTCTGATAAAAGCCGTTCAGTACGTCAACGGGCTGATAGTTATGCGGTGTCAGCGAAACCGAGAACACTGGCACGCCAGTGGTCAGTTGTGCTTGCATCAAGCCATCCACCACGGCGCTTGCAACGAAATCGTGGCGATAGATGCCGCCATCCACCACCAAGGCTGCGGCAACAACGGCGTCGAATTTGCCGCTTTGCGCCAGCTTTTGCGCCAGCAGTGGCATCTCGAAAGCGCCGGGCACCGCAAAGGCATCGACGCGGGCGGTGGGCATCAGCTTGGCGGCCTCTGCCACAAAGCCTTCATGCGCGCGCGACACGATGTCGGCGTGCCAGCTTGCTTGAATAAAAGCGATACGGAGTGTTTTGTCTGTGGTCGTCATTTTGGAACCTTTGCATGTTTGCGACAGGTCCCAGAGCGTAAAGCCAAACGCCAGCCGACCCTAAGCAGGGTCGTCAGCCTTTGTCCTCTTCCATCCGGACTATACCGTCGGCTTCGGAGTTACACCGAATCTGCTGACCCTTCGGCGGTAAGGCCAAAGGCGCTCGCGGGCTATACCGCCGGTGGGGAATTACACCCCGCCCTGAGAACAACCTTGGTCTAGCAAGAGATCGCCAGCATGGCAATGCTTAAGCGGGCGGCTGGAGTGGCAGGCATAAAATGGCGCGGAAATCGTTGACATTGGTCAGGGTTGGCCCCGTCACCACCTGCGCGCCCAAGGTGCCAAAGGCGCTATGGGCATCATTGCGGCCAAGGGCTGCTGCCAGATCAAGCCCCAAGGCCCGCGCCTGCGTCAAAGTGTCAGGGCCGATCACCGCGCCTGCCACTTCGGCCGCGCCATCGACGCCGTCGGTGTCGCAGGCCAGCGCATGGATGCCCGCCGCCCCCTGCAGCGCCAGCGCCAGCGCCAGACAAAACTCGGCATTCGGCCCGCCGATGCCATCGCCGCGCCGCGTCACTGTCAGCTCGCCGCCCGACAGCAGCAGCACCGGCGCATCGCCTGCGCGCAGGCCCGCCTGCACCTGCCGCGCAAGCGTGGCTTGGGCAGCTGCGACCTCGCGCGCCTCGCCCTCTAGCGCGTCGCCAAGGATCTGCACCGCAATGCCCTGTGCGCGCGCAAGCTCGGCTGCGGCCTGCAACGATTGCGCTGGGGCCGCGTAGATCTTGTTTGTCACCCGCGACAGCCGCAGATCCGCAGGCGCGATCACCCCAGTTGGCCGCGCCAAGGCAGCGCGCACACTGTCTGGCACATCGATCTGCCACTGCGCCAGCACCGCCAGCGCCTCTGCCGCCGTGGAGGCATCGCCCACCGTGGGCCCTGATCCGATCATCGCCGGATCATCGCGCGGCACATCCGAGATCATCAGGCACAGCATCTGCGCCGGATAGGCCGCGGCCGCCAATTGCCCGCCTTTGACGCGGCTAAGGTGTTTGCGCAGGGTGTTCATCCGGTCAATCGGCGCGCCCGATGCCAAAAGTGCGGCATTCACCGCCGCCTTTTCCGCCAGAGTGACCCCTTCGGCAGGGGAAACCAGCAGCGCCGAAGCCCCGCCCGAAATCAGCGCCAGCACGAAATCCTCGTCGCCACAGCCTTGCAACAGCGCCAGCATCCGCGCTGTAGCCTCTTGGCCCGCGCGGTCGGGCACCGGATGCGCTGCCTCGACAATCTCGACGCCCTGACAGGGGCGGGCATAGCCGTAGCGGGTGATCACCAGCCCCTCGCAGGGGCCCCAAACCGCCTCGACCGCCTCGGCCATCCGTGCGCTGGCTTTGCCTGCGCCCACCACCACCACCCGCCCCGCAGGTTTTGGCGGCAAGGCCGCAGCCAAAGAGCGCATCGGGTCGGCCACCTCGACGGCACGGTCAAACAGCTGGCGCAGCAGGGCTTCGGCGGGGAAGGGGGATGGGGCGTTCATGCCGCCAACTTAGAGGCTGCGTCGCCTTGGTCAAGCCACCACGCGCAGCCGCCGCATCGCCAGAATTTGCGCCAACAGCGCCAAAGGCGGCACCGCCCGCATCATGTCGCGGATCATGCCGATATCGCCGCGCAGCCCCGCCCAAGCGCCATATTTCGCGCTTTTCATCGGGCTGATCACCTTGGGCCAAGCCACCACCGCGATGCGCTGACCTGCGGCAATGCTCAGGCGGTTCAAGAACACCTCGAAGCCAAACTTTGGCAGGCTGGTCAAGGCCGCCAGTTGCGGCGCGATCAGGGTCTTGGCCATCACCCGCTCGCCCGAGATATAATCCAGCCCGATCAGCCGCCACAGCAGGGGCGCATTGCGCCGCAGGCTGATCGACAGATCGGCCTTGCCCTGCACCACCGGCGTGATCAGCGCCGTCAGATCCGCCGCCGACAGCCCGATCAGATCGGCATCAACCAACAGCAGAAAGCTGCCCATGGCTTGGGCAATGCCTTGCGCCAAGGCGGCGGTCTTGCCGACATTCTGCGACAGCGAGATCAGCCGCACCCCCGCCACCCGCGCCACCACCGCCGAAGTGCCATCGCTTGATCCGTCATCGACGACGATCACCTCGTCGATCAACGGATGCGCGCGCACTTGTTCCAGTACGGCAGCAATCCGCGCGGCCTCGTTATAGGCGGGAATGATGCAGCTGACGCTCATGCTTGCCGCCGCTGGTGCAAAAGATAGCCCGTGATCGCCAGCAGCCCCAACGCCAAAAGCGCAGCCGAGCCGCGATAGATATAGCCATCAATCGCGCTGTAAGCCGCGCCCAGATAGTAGCCAATCGCGCAAAACAGCAGGGTTTTTGGCAGGCTTCCCAGCAGGTTATACCACAGATAGCTGGCAAAGTTCATATGGGCGAGCCCCGAGGCCAGCATGATCGGCAGGCCCGCCGAATGCGTCCATTTGCCAAACAGCAAGGTGCGCCCGCCCTTGGTGGCGAAATGCGTGCCCAAAGCCAGTTTGCGCGCTTGGCTGAGCCCCAGCCAGCGCGCCACGCGGTCCGGCAAAGCCGTGGCACCAAAGCGGCCAAGCGCATAGATCAGCCCATCGCCAATCAGATCCCCCGCCACGCAGACCCAAAACACCCCGATCAGGTTCAAAGCGCCCTGATGCGCCAGATAGGATGCGACCACGGTGACAATCGGGCCTTCCAGAATGGCAAAGGGCGCCAAAACCCACAGCCCATAGGCTTGGATCAGGGCAATCACGGTTTCATGGCTTGGCAAGGGCGGCACCTCTGGTTGCGGGGGTGGGCACATCTTCGGGTCGCATCGCATTGCCGCGCCAGTCAAAGCCATCGCTGGCCCAAGCCGCGACCCAAAGCACCGGCAAAATCGCATCGCGGCAAAGCCAGGCCAACAGATCCAGCGGCCCGGCAGGCCAGCCCGAGGCCCGCGCCAAGGCCAGCTCTGCGCCATACCACAGCAGCATCAGCGCCAGCACCAGACTGGGGCCGATCACGCCCAAGCCCGCCAAGATCAGCGCCGCCAGCAGCGGCAGGGCAGAGCCCGCCAGAATTTCCGCCAGATACAGCCGTGGAAAGCCCAAGCGCCGCACCTTCGACCAGCGCAGCTGGCGCCGCCACACTGTGCCAAAGCTGCGCGCGCCAATCGGTTGGTCGAATAAGGTCCGCGTCAGCCGCACCTGCAACCCTGCCGCCCGTACCAGCTTGGTCGAGGCGACATCCTCGGCCATCTCGTGGCCCAAGGCCGCCAAGCCACCCGCAGCATTCAGAAAATCGCGCTGCCAAAACAGGATCTTGCCCTGCGCAAAGCCATTGCCCATGGCCGCTGAAGCCAATTGCCAGCGGCCCTGAAAGCTGTTCAAAAACCCGCATTCCAGCCGTGCCGCAAAGCCAATCGGCCGAATGCCTGCGGGTGGCGATGTCACCAGCCCCGTGCCCGGACGCCACTCTGCCAACAGCCGTTGCAGATAATCGCGCGGCAAAAGCACATTGCTGTCAATCATCACCACAAAGGCGCCCTTGGCCAAAGCCCAGCCCTTGGCCAGATTGTTCAGCTTGGGGTTGCCCGAGATCCGGTCTTCGCCGATCAGCAGCTGCGCCTGCACTGCGGGATGTGCCGCAAGCAACTGCTGCACCAATGGCACCACGGGATCGCGGGCATCGGCGACGCAAAAGATGATCTCGAAATCGGGATAATCGGCGGCAAAGCTGCTGGCCAGCGTCTCTTGTAGGTTGTTCTCCAAGCCACAGACCGGCCGCAGCACGGTGATCTTTGGCTGCGCGCTGAGCCCCGCTTTTGCTGCGAAACCCTGCTTTATTTGCGCCAAAACGATACTGGCCAGCTGCACCAAAAGGCAAAACCCGGTAAAACTTGCCAAAACGATTGCAATAAAGTCCATCTTAGGCCTCGCCGATCAGACGGGCTTCGGCCAGATGCCCCAAGGGCTTGGCCTCGGCCGCAAGCTGCCAAGTCAGCCGCACCATCTCACCCGAGCGACGCTCGGCCAGCGCAGTGGTGTTCTCAACCCAATCGCCGCAATTTGCATAGACCATTCCGGCTTCTTCCAGCAAAGCCGATTGATGAAAATGGCCGCAGATGATGCCATCGGCGCCATGATGCCGCGCAAGGGCAATCAGACGGCCCTGAAAATCGTCTTGCTTGCGGATGATGTCATTGACCCGCGCCACCAGCCAATCTACGCGCTGGGCAATTGGCAAATCAAAGCGGCGCAACCAATGCTGGGCAAAATCGCCCAAACCGCGCAGCATGTTTTCCGCCTTGGCCGCAAGCCGCGTCAGCAGGGGGAACCGCCCCGTCAGCAGATCGACGCAATCACCATGGATGACCAGATACTGCCGCCCATCCGCGCCATGATGGATCACATGATCGGCCACGCTGATATTGCCAAACTGCGTGCCAATATAGTTGCGAAAAAACGCATCATGATTGCCGGGGGTATAGATGATCTGCGTGCCCGCCTGCGCACGGGCCAGCAACAGCTGAAGGATCGCATGTTGGTTCGGCGTCCAATGCGCGCCCAGCCCGTGCCAAGTGTCAAAAATATCGCCAACCAAAAAGATCTTATCCGCCGGATGGGCTTGCAAAAATCCCAGCAAGGCCGCGTCTCGGCAGGCGCGTGCGCCAAGGTGCATATCCGAGATAAACAGGCTGGATAATCCATTCGCGCCGCGCTGGTTGCTGCTTTGGCCTTGCATGGTGTTGCCACCCTTTCTGTTCGTCTTGCGCCGCAGGCTTGGCGCCATGCCGCGCTGTCTGTGAAGCCGCCAGACCCCGATTTGGCCCAATGTGACCAAGCCAGCCGACAGCCGCCTGTCAGCAAGCTTACGTCTTTGTAAACTTGGCGGGCTTTACCTACAGCAGGATGACAAGAAGATTTCAGTTCTGTAACGCGGGCCAAAATGCCACCGCGCCCTGCGGTGGGGCAGGGCGCGGGGAATGAAATTGGCCGTTAGGCGGGCAGTGCCCTCAGGTTTTCGCCGTGGGCGCCCCGCCTTCAAAACGGTTGCCATAACGGTAATCGCAGGGCGCTTCTTGCATCTGCAAATGCAGCCCGTTGCCGGTGTAGGGATGCGCGCGGGCAAGGTCTTCATCAAACTCGATGCCAAGCCCCGGCGCCTCACTTGGGATGATATAGCCGTCCTGCCAGGTGATGCTGTTCTTGATCAACGCCAGATGAAAGGCCCCGCCGGTCTGAATGGTCTCGGCCATCAAAATATTGGGGATCGAGGCCGCAAAGTGGATATTGGCCGCCCATTCCACTGGCCCCGCATAAAGATGCGGCGCCATCTCGGCGTTGTAAACCTCGGCCATGGCGGCGATTTTCTTGGCCTCCCAAATGCCGCCAACACGGCCCAAAGCCGGCTGCAAGATCTTCACCCCGCCCAAGCGCAAAAGCGCGCCAAACTCGGCCTTGGTGGTCAACCGCTCGCCGGTTGACAATGGCACCGGCACCGCCCGGGCCACTTCGGCAAACTCCGCCAGATTGTCCGGCGGGATCGGCTCTTCATACCAAAGCGGATTATAGGGCGCGATGGCCTGCCCCATGCGGATCGCACCGGGGGTGGAAAACTGGCCATGGGTGCCAAACAAAAGATCAGCACGATCGCCCACTGCCTCGCGGATCTTGGCGCAAAACGCGACCGAGCGGGAAATATCGCTCATCGCAGGCTCATGGCCGCCGCGAATGGTATAGGGGCCGGCGGGATCAAATTTCACCGCCGTAAAGCCCTGCTTCACCGCCCGCGCCGCCGCCTGCGCCGTCATATCGGGGTTCACCCAAAACTCCGCCGCATCCTCATCAGGCTCGGGATAAAGATAGGTATAGGACCGCACCTTCTCGTTCATCTTGCCGCCCAAAAGCGCCCAAACCGGCCGATTGCGCGCCTTGCCCAGAATGTCCCAACAGGCAATCTCAAGGCCCGAAAATGCCCCCATTACCGTCGGATCCGGCCGCTGCGTAAAGCCCGAGGAATAGGCGCGACGATACATCAACTCGATATTCTCAGGGTTCTCGCCCAGCATATGGCGCTCAAACACATCCTCGATCACCGCCTTCATCGCGCGTGGCCCCACGGTCGAGGCATAGCATTCGCCATAGCCCACAATGCCGCATTCCGTCGTCAGCTTTGGAAAAATCCAATAGCGCCCGCCCCACCCCGGCGCAGGCGGTGCCACCACGAAAATCTCCAGATCCTTCAACTTCATCGCAAGCCCTCCTGATATAGCCCAAGCCTAACCGGCCAAACCCGCCAAACTATCCCAAGCCCGACAGCTTTCGTCGCTTTCATCTTGGCACAAATATCCCACGGGGGAAGCGCCGCAGGCGCTGGGGGTGTGAAACCCCCATCCCCCCACTAGCGCATTTTCCCCAGCAGCGCCGCAATACTGGCCGCCAAAGCCCGTGGTTCGGCCAAAAACGGCGCATGACCACAGGCGATTTCGGCCTGCGTCATGCCTGCGGCCATGCTGCGCTGATAGGCGGGCGGGATGGCGCGATCTTGGGTGCAGACAATCGCGCCGCGCGGCAGATCGGTCCGCACCTCTGCCAAAGCCGTCTCCATCGGCGCCAGCGCTTGGCGGCAAAGCTGGGCGCTGGCGTCAGCGCAATCATGGAAAAACAAATCACGCGCCCGCTCGGGCGGAAAGCCAAACAGCCCTGCGGCGCGGTCCACCTCAAAGGCCCCCGCCATCGGCTGGCTCGGCCCCGCGCGCCGCATCTGCGCCAGCGTCATCCCCGCCACCGGCACATAGGCGGCAAGATAGATCAGACCCGCAACATCTGCCGAAAGCCCAGCCGCCGCGGTGATCGCAAATCCTCCCGCCGAATGGCCCAGCAGAACCGTCGGCCCGCGCAGCGCGGTTGCAATCGCGCGCGCCTGATCTTGCAGGCTGGCGGCGGCGTTGCGCCCCGGCAGGTCTATCGCCCGCGCGGCGATGCCAACTGCCGCCAGCTCGGGCACAAGCTGATCCCAGCACCAGGCCCCAAAGCAAGCGCCATGGATCAGCAAAACCTCAGTCATGACCAAGGCTGCGCAGGAAATCCGCGATCACCGCCGCATAGTCATCGGGCTTTTCCACCATCGGCAAATGCCCCGCACCCCGCATCAGATGCCAGCGGTGGCCCAAGATCAGCTCGGCGGTTTCGCGCACCAGATCGGGTGGGGTGGTGCCGTCATTTGCCCCTGCGATTACCAGCGTCGGCAGGGTCAGCGCCGCGGTCGGGGTATAGAAATCGGTGCCGCCAATCGCCGCCGCACAACCCGCCCAGCCGTCAAATGCGGTTGCAAGCAGCATCTGGCGCACGGGCTCTACGCCCTCGATCTCGCGCCAGCGCCGCCCGAACATTCGCTCTAGGGCGGCGGGCGCATAGGCCTCGGCACCGGCGCGCATCACCTCGATCCGCTCGGCCCAAAGCGCTGCCGAGCCGATCTTGGCGGCGGTGTTTGACAGCACCATGGCGCGCACAAGATCCAGCCGTTTGACCGCCAGCCCCTGTGCCACCAGCCCGCCAAGGCTCAGCCCCACCACCACCGCATCGCGCAGACCAAAATGCGCGATCAAGCGTTCTGCGTCGCGGATCAGCGCCCCCATCGCATAGGGCGGCGGCGGCACATCCGAAGCGCCATGCCCGCGCAGATCAAACCGCAGCACGCGGCAGCCCGCAGGCAGACGCGGCACCACTGCGTCCCAGATGTGCAAATTGGTGCCCAAAGCATGGATCAGCACCACCGCAGGCCCGCCAACCGGGCCGCTGATCTCGGCGTTCAGCCGAATGTCATCCAGATAGACCAGTGCCATCTTAGCCCCCGAACCGTGCCAAGCTGTCTGCAAAGACCGCAGTGTCGACATTGCCGCCCGAGCCTATGGCGATCACCGTATCGGGCAGATCATCGCGAAACAGCGCCGCCGCCAGCGCCACTGCGCCGCCCGGTTCCAGCACGATGCGCAGATGCTGAAACGCCAAAGCCATCGCTTGCAAGGCCTCGTCATCGCTGACCACCAGCCCCGCGCCACACAAGCGCTGCAAGATCGGAAAGGTGATCTCGCCGGGCATCGGTGTTAAAATCGCATCGCAGATCGAGCCTGACATCTGCGCATTGCGCAGCCGAGATCCTGCGGCAAGCGAGCGGGCCATATCGTCAAAGCCTGCGGGTTCTGCCGTGCGCACCTGCATCCGGCCTTCCAGCGCCAGCGCGATGCCTGCTGTCATGCCGCCGCCGCCGCAGCAGGTCAGCACCTGTGCGTCGCCGTCAAATTGCTCGGCAATCTCCAGCCCTATTGTGCCTTGGCCCGCGATCACCTCGGCATCGTCATAGGGTTTGATCAGCACCAAGCTGCGCTCTGCCGCAAGCTCTGTCCCCAAAACCTCGCGGTCAACGCTGTGGCGATCGTATAAAATCACCTCGCCGCCATAGGCGCGGGTATTGGCGATTTTCACCGCAGGCGAGCCTTCGGGCATCAAGATAACCGCAGGCAGGCCGTGGCGCGCGGCGGCCAAGGCCACCCCCTGCGCGTGGTTGCCCGAGGAAAAAGCGATCACCCCGCGTGCGCCACGCAGCGCCGAAACCGCCGCCCAAGCGCCGCGAAATTTAAAGCTGCCGGTCCATTGCAGGCATTCGGCCTTCACAAACACCCGCCGTCCGGCGATGGCATCCAGCAAGGGCGCATTCAGCAAGGGGGTGCGCCTTGCATGGCCTTGCAGGCGGGCGCGGGCTGCTTGGATCATCTGCAAATTCATTGGCAGGCTCCGATAAAGGCGTGCAGCAGGGCCTGCGCCTCGGGTTCATCCAGAAACGGAATATGGGCGCGGTCTGGCACTTCGGCCACCAACATATCGGGCCTGCGCCGCTGCATCTCGGCCAAAGTATCGCGGCGCAGCAAATCCGAATTCGCGCCACGGATCACGGCCAAGGGTAGGCCCGCGCAGGCGTCAAACAGTGGCCAAAGATCGATCTCGGGCAGCGCCAAAGCCGCCAGCAAAGCCTCGCGCAGGGCAGGGTCATAGGTGATCTGCAAACCGCCGCCCGCAGCCTCGCGGTAATGCAGGCGGGCCTCTTGCAGCCAGCGGCTGGGTGGCACATTGGCAAAGCCAAGCATCAGATCGGGCAGGCGCGCGGCCATCTCGGCCTGAGTTTTGGCGCTGGGCGCGCGACCAACATAATCGGCGATCCGCGCCATGCCGCCTGCATCAATCTGCGGGCCGATGTCGTTCAGGCAAAGGCCAAGCAGCCGGTCTTTGGCCACCGCCGCCAGCATCATGCCGATCAGCCCGCCGCGCGAGGTGCCCAGAACGGCGGCCTTGGCCACGCCCAGATGATCGAGCAGTTCCAAGGCGTCGCGCCCCTCTTGCGGCACGGTATAGCTTGCGGCCCCGGTCCAATCGCTGCCACCGCGACCGCGGTAATCCATCCGGATCAGCCGACAGGGCGGCAGACCGGCGCGCATATAGTCAAAATCGCCCATGGTGCGGGTCAGGCCCGCCAGACACAGCAAGGGCATCCCCGTGCCCTGATCCGAATAGGCGATTTTGGTGCCGTCACTGGTGGTAAAGCTGGTCATCCGGGCCTCCGTTTTGCCGCAGGTTGGCACGAGCGCGCGCGCGGCGAAAGGGGGGCGCGGCATTTGCGACGCTTGCACCAAAGGCCTTGGGCCGCTATGCCGCCTGCAACTTGTTAAAGGCAGAGCCATGGCCAAAGATCCAATTCCTCAGCGTCCCACCTCGAAAAAGGTCGGCAATCTTGCAGGCCTTTGGCCGTTCATCCGCCCCTATCGCCCCATGGCGATTGCTGCGGGCCTTGCGTTGGTTAGCACCTCGATGGTCAGTCTTGTGCTGCCGATGGCGGTGCGCCGGGTGATCGACAGCTTTGGCGCGGGCGACTTTTCGCTGTTGGACAAATACTTTGGCGCGGCGCTGATTTTGGCGCTGCTTTTGGCCTTTGGCACCGGCATCCGCTATTACTTTGTCACCCGTCTGGGCGAGCGTGTGGTGGCCGATATTCGTGCCGCCCTGTTCAGCCGCGTGCTGGGGCTTTCGCCGGCCTTTTTTGAAAAAATCATGACCGGAGAGGTGCTTAGCCGCATCACCACCGACACCACGCTGATCTTATCGGTGATTGGGTCGTCGATCTCGGTGGCGCTGCGCAATCTGCTGACCACCTTTGGCGGCATCATTTTGATGGCGCTGACCTCGGCCAAGCTGACCGGGCTGGTGCTGTTGATCGTGCCCGCGATTGTGGTGCCGATTGTCACGCTGGGGCGGCGGTTGCGCAACCTGAGCCGCGACAACCAAGACTGGATCGCGCAATCTTCTGGCAAGGCATCAGAGGCGCTGTCGGCGGTGCAAACCGTGCAGGCCTTTACCCATGAAGACCGCACCCGTGCCGAATTTGGCGCGGTGAACGAGAAATCCTTCGCCTCGGCCAAGGCGCGCATCATGACGCGGGCGCAGATGACCATGATCGTGATCTTTTTGGTCTTTGCCGGCGTGGTCGGCGTGCTGTGGATCGGTGCGCGCGATGTGCGCGATGGCACCATGTCGGGCGGCCAGCTGGTGCAATTTGTGATTTATGCGGTGCTTGTGGCGGGGGCCGTTGGGTCTTTGTCGGAAATCTGGGGCGAGTTGCAGCGCGCCTCGGGCGCGACGGAACGGCTGGTCGAGATGATCAACGCCGTTGATCCAGTGCCAAGTGCCGCGCATCCGCAGGCGCTGCCGCGGCCTGTGCGCGGCGAAGTCACGCTTGATAATGTGCAGTTTCAATACCCTGCGCGGCCCGAACGCTCGGCGCTGGATGGTGTCAGCCTGACCGTGGCCCCTGGCGAGACCGTGGCGCTGGTTGGGCCTTCGGGCGCGGGGAAATCCACCGTGCTGCAACTGTTGATGCGGTTTTATGACCCGCAGGGCGGCGCAATCCGCTTTGACGGCATTGATCTGCGCGACATGACGCGGCAGGATTTCCGCGCGGCGATGGCGCTGGTGCCACAAGATCCGGTGATCTTTGCCGCTTCGGCGCTGGAAAACATCCGCTTTGGCCGCCCCGATGCAACCGAGGCCGAGGTGATCGAAGCCGCGCGCGCCGCCGCTGCCGATGACTTTATCACCGCGCTGCCGCAGGGCTATGCCACCTATCTGGGCGAGCGCGGCGTGATGCTTTCGGGCGGGCAAAAGCAGCGCATCGCGATTGCGCGCGCGATTTTGCGCGATGCGGCGGTGCTGTTGCTGGATGAAGCCACCTCGGCACTGGATGCGGAATCCGAACGCGCGGTGCAATCAGCGGTGGATCGTCTGGCCGAAGGCCGCACCACGATTGTGGTGGCGCACCGCTTGGCCACCGTCAAACGCGCCAACCGCATTGTGGTGTTTGAGGCCGGCAAGATCGCCGCAATCGGCACCCATGACGATCTGGTCGCTCAGGGCGGGCTTTATGCGCGGCTTGCGCGGCTGCAATTCACCGATGGTGCCGCTTAGGGGGAATTTACCCGGTTTTTTCCCATGAGGTGCCGTTGCTTTGCGCGTCAATCTTCGACTAGGCTAACTATACCTCGGATGTGGGGTGTGTAGCCTAAGGAGACGATTATGGGTTTGTGGAGTTTCGTAAAAGACGCGGGTTCCTCGCTGTTTGGCAGCAAAGCCGAGGCGGCCACGCTGCCGCAAGCCGAGGCCGTCAAAGCTGATATGGAAAAGATGGGTCTTGATACCAAGGGTGTCGAGATCAAGGTCGATGGCGACAAGGTCACGGTCGAAGGCCGGGCGGTCTCGCCCGAGATGAAAGAGAAAATCATTCTGGCCGCTGGCAATATCCAAGGCGTGGCCACGGTCGAAGCAGAGTCTGACGCCGCAGAACCAGTGTTCTATACCGTCAAAAAGGGCGACACGTTGTCGGCCATCGCCCAGCACACCCTTGGCAAAGCCAGCCTCTACCCCAGCATCTTTGAGGCCAACAAGCCGATGCTCAGCCATCCCGACAAGATCTATCCCGGCCAGATGCTGCGCATTCCCGCGCAGGGCTGATCTGATCCGACATATTCCCCCCCGCCTCAGCCCCACTGAGGCGGGGATTTTCATGCCTGAAAGGTGACATTGCGTCATCGTGCAAGCTTGCCCTTGGCAAAACCTATCGCATTCCCCATCTTGGACAGATAACAGGCCGAAAACGGCCGAGGAGGAGGAACGAATGGGAAGTTTTGCGACGCTTGCGGATCTGCAAGCCATTGAGGCCGAGTCTGCTTGGGCAGACCGCGCGCTGCCCGCATCGATCTACGGGTTTCTTTCGGACACTGCTGCCACGCATGGCAGCCGCCCTGCGATCAGCTTTCAGTTGCTGTCAGACCCCAAAGCGCCGTCGCAAACTCTGACATGGCAGGCGCTGCATGGCCGTGTCACCCAAGCTGCCAATCTGTTTCGCAGTTTGGGCGTGGGCGAGGGCGATGTGGTGGCCTATATCCTGCCCAATGCGCTGGAAACCGCAATCACTTTGCTGGCAGGGGCGACGGCAGGCATCGTCAACCCGATCAACCCGCTGCTAGAACCTGAACAAATCGCCGCTATCTTGCGCGAGACGCGGGCGAAAGTGGTGGTCACGCTCAAGGCCTTTCCCAAGACCGACCTGCCGCAAAAGGTTGCCCAAGCGCTGAACAACGCGCCCAATGTCAAGCATGTGCTAGAGGTTGATCTGAACGGCTATCTGACGCCGCCCAAAAGCTGGATCGTGCCGCTGGTGCGCCCGAAAAATCCCGCGCGCCACACCGCCCGCATTCTGGATTTTAACGCCGAATGCCGCAAACACCCCAGCGACCGGCTCAGCTTTGCCGACCGCAAGCACGATCACATCGCCGCCTATTTCCACACCGGAGGCACCACCGGCATGCCCAAGGTCGCGCAACACCGCGCGCGCGGCATGATCTACCAAGGCTGGCTGGGCAAGCGGCTGTTGTTCAACGAATCTGATGTGATGTTCTGCCCGTTGCCGCTGTTTCATGTGTTTGCCGCTTATCCGATGCTGATGTCGGCCATCGCTTCGGGCTGTCATATCGTGTTCCCCACCCCCGCGGGCTATCGCGGCGAGGGGGTGTTTGATAACTTCTGGCAATTGATCGAACGCTGGAAAATCACCTATATGGCAACGGTGCCCACGGCGCTGTCGGCGCTGCTGCAACGGCCGGTGAATGCCGATATCTCGACCCTGCGCGGTGCGTTCTCCGGCTCGGCGCCGCTGCCGATCGAGCTGTTCAACCGGTTTGAGAAAATCACCGGCGTGCAGATCGTCGAAGGCTATGGGCTGACCGAATGCACCTGCCTTGTCTCGATCAACCCGCCCGAAGGCACCAAGAAAATCGGCTCGGTCGGTCTGCCCTTTCCGCATTGCCATGTGCGGATCTTGCAAAAGACCCCCGAAGGATTTCGCGATTGCGCGGTGGATGAGGTCGGCGAGATCTGCATCGCCAACCCCGGCGTGATTGCTGGCGGCACCTATACCGAGACCGATAAGAACAACGATCTTTTTGCCGAAGACAGCTTTTTGCGCTCGGGCGATCTGGGGCGGCTGGATGCGGACGGCTATCTCTTCATCACCGGCCGCGCCAAAGATCTGATCATCCGCGGCGGTCACAATATCGACCCCGCCGTGATCGAAGAGGCGCTGATGGGTTGCGACGGCGTTGGCTTTGTCGGCGCTATTGGCCAGCCCGATGCCCATGCCGGCGAATTGCCCTGCGCCTATGTCGAGCTGGCCAAGGGCGCGCGGTTGACCGAAGCCGAGCTGCACGCCTATGCCCGCGATCACATCCTTGAACGCGCAGCGCTGCCCAAACATATCGAGATCCTGCCCGAACTGCCCAAAACCGCTGTCGGCAAGGTGTTCAAACCCGATCTGCGGCGTATGGCGATCACCCGTATCTACAACGCCGCTTTGACCGAGGCAGGTCTGCCCGCACAAGTGACCGCCGTGATCGAGGACAAAAAACGCGGTTTGGTGGCCAAGCTTACCCGCTCGGACGCAGTCACCGACGCGCAGATCAGCGCGGTCTTGGGCCAATTCGCCCAAGGCTGGGAGTGGGAAGCGGCACAGTAGCGCTGCTTTTTGCACGCATGTTTGGCTTTCGGGGCATCACAGAATGTCCCGAAAGCGTGGGTCTATACGGACCAAAAACGCCTTGTTTCCCTCGAACTCTACAGTTCCGTCGCGAAACTTTTGTGGCCTGTAGACCACAGTCTTGCCGCCGCGTGTCGACAGTTGGATGCGCGCGCGCGCGATCCCTTCGTCAAAATCCAACGGGCTGTCGCAGGTGTCGATCACCGCGCTGACGCTGCGGCGGGTCACGGCGTGGGAATCGTAGCTGCCGCCTTTGGCATCTGACACTCTTGCCTGCATCCGCTGCGCAAAAACGCCTTCGTCAAAATTTGCCAGATGAAACATGTAGAAATGCGCGCTGACCACAACAGGCCCATCAGCGCGATGCCCCCCAGCCGAACTTGCTACTGCGCGTGACATCACATTTGGTTTGAAATAGCCTTTGTGCAGCACGCCATTGCGCCGTTGGGCCAGAATGGGTTTGCGGGAGTCAAAGGCGGCTTCGGTGGTTGGATCATGGATAACATCGACCCCGTTGCAATAAACATAACCTTCCGCCCTTGTTTCGGACAAGGCCTCGGGCCAGCTTAAGCCCGCCGCGGGGTCGATGCAGACAAACTCGTCGCAATCACCGCGGATCACATAGTCATAGCTTTGAAACAGCTCGGACAGTTTGCGGGTATGAGCTGCTGCCAATCGGCTATCATCACGAACGCGCAGGCCTTCTCGGCCGGTTAAGACTTCTACCTGAAGCCCGCTTAAATCGACAGCACTTGTCCAGTCATCACCATCCAGCATCACATGCAGATGTGCGCGCCCGCAGATTTCGGAATAATATTTGATCCAAAGCGCCAGAAAATAGTCGTCCTTACGCACATGCGTCAAAGCCGCAATCCGTGTCATTCTTTATCTCGACTCTTTACCCAAACACTACGTTCAGAGTGCGCTTATCTGAGGCGTATTGGCCAGAGCCTCCTTGCCTGTCTAAGGCTTCCGCGCGGATGCGTTGCCATTTCGCCGCAAAACTTGGGCTTGCGGTGGCAAAGCCGGCCTTGGTCACAGCAAAAGCGGGCGCAGAGGAAAGCGCCCACTTGGGTCTGCGCCGCAGAGCGGTTTTACCGCAGCAAGGTCGGCAAATCGTCGCGCGAGGGCCAGGATTTCACCAGCAAGGGCAGGCCGAACATCGCAGAGATCAGTCTGCCGCCCCTGATGGCCGAGCCGCGCTCTTTGGGCGCTGACAACAGCTTCATCGGCCAAACCAGTTTTGACATATAGGCCCCGCCGCGCATGGCCGAGGTGCGCGGTTTGTGGGGCAAAAGTGGCGCGTTGCCAAGGATGTGGCCGTGGGGCAGGGGCCGGAAAGGGTTCGACAAAAGCAGTGGATGCTTGTCCATAATCTGGTTGGAATAATCCGGCGTCGGATGCTCGCGCAGATAGATGTCTTCGTCTTCCAGGCCGACATCCAATGCCGGAAATTTCCGCAGCAACCGCATTGCATTGCGCGCGGTGCCAATTGGCGCAAAGCCGGCTTGCACCACCAAAAGCGCCTGCGTGCCGGTCATCGCCTGCGCATAGACCTGCGCCAATGCCGCCACGACCCGTACCGATTTCATCGCCGCCGCTGCACCGCCTTCGGTCTGGGCGGTGATGATATGCAGGGTCGCCGCATCTTGGCCAATACTCAGCAGGCCGGCCCGTGCCGCCTCTGCCGCAGCACGGTCAGAATAGAGTCGCGTCAGTATCGTCGTCATGTTGCACCTTTTTTCGCGGGGCCCGAACGGACCGGTTAACGTGTCTTACAAAGAGCCTGCGCCCCCTTCGGCAAAAGGCTGCGCCGTGCCATGCGCCGCTTTTGCAGTCTCAGGATAAAGCGTTTCTGCGCCACTGTCGCCTGTGTTGCGCAAACCCTCTGTACTGCGCAGGGGCAGGGCAAACAGCAGCGCCAGAGCCAAAAGTCCGGCCTCGAGCAGAAATACCGATGTATAGGGGGTGGCGGCAGAGGCCCCGATCGCCTCATGCGCCAAGATCATGTCGCGGATCAGCCCACCTGCTGCAATTGCCAAGCCTGCTGCCGTCGCCTGCACCGCGCCCCATGCCCCAAGTGACAGGCCAATCTGTTCACGCGGGGCCGAGCGCATGATCGCCGTCAAGGTGCCATGGCCAAACAGCCCCGCTCCAAAGCCTGCCAAAAGTGTGCCCATCAGCAGCACTGGCACCGAAAGCGCCGCCGAGGACCAAACGATTGCGCCAAACCCCGCAAGCCCCAGCACCGCACCATAAAGCGCCATATCCATTGGCCGCCCCCCCCGGCCCAGCCAGCGCGAGGCCATGGTAAAGCCAATCAAGCTGCCACAGGCCAGAAACACCGTAAGCCGCGTGGTTTCAGCCACGCTCATATGCAGAACTTGGCCGCCAAAAGGCTCGAGCAGCACATCCGCCATGCCAAAGCCTGCGGTGCCAAGCGCAATCACCGCCAGCAGCCGCAGCATGCCCCGCCGCTCGGTCAGCCGCGCCCAAGCTTCGGCAAAACCCACCTCTGGCCCCTTTGGCGCCGTGGCACGCCTGCGGTCGCGTGCCTCTTGCTTCCACATCGCAAAGAAATTCAACGCAACCGTGACCACGGCCGAGCCTTGAATGACCTGAATCAACCGGCCCGGGGTGTAATTTTCAAGTAAGGCGCCGTAACAAAACGCGCTGACGATCATGCCAAGCAGCAGCATGACATACATCAGCCCCACGACTTTGGGTTGATCCTCTTCTGGCACCAGATCCGTCGCCAAGGCCAGGCCGATGGTCTGCACAATATGCACCCCCGCTCCCACCAGCAAAAACGCAAGCGCCGCCGAACTCAGCCCGATCCAACGCGGCGCATCAATCGCCTCGCCATAGCCAGACAGCACCAAAAGCGCAAAGGGCATGATGGCAAAGCCGCCAAATTGCAGCATGGTGCCCCTGAAAATATAGGGCAATCGCCGCAGCCCCAAAGCCGATTGAAACCGATCCGAGCGAAAGCCAATCAGGGCGCGAAAGGGTGCAAAGACCAAAGGCAGCGCCAACATCCCGCCCACCAGCGTTGCCGGAACCCGCAGCTCGACAATCATCACGCGGTTCAAGGTGCCCACCATCAGCACCAAGGCCATGCCCACAGTCACCTGAAACAGCGACAACCGCAGCAACCGCGCCAAGGGCACTTGTTCCGAGGCCGCATCAGCAAAGGGCAAATAACGCAGCCCAACGCCCGAGATCTTGCGCAGCGCAAAGCTTTTGTATTTGAACATTGGCCGGCTCCAATTTTCTAGGGAAGGCCAGCTTCCCCGCGCGAAAGTTGCAGTGTGAGACCCTTGTGCCGGAGGACAAAGAGCCTCACACCTTCGTACACCGCCCTTGGCACAGGACGGATCAGCCTAGTTCGACGCCAGAATGGCAGGCTGCTTGATCACAGCAACCGCAGTGCTGCCATCTGGCAAGGTGATCAGCACCTCTTGGCCCGACAAAGTATAAGACGCCTTGGCGGCCTCTTGCTCTGGCAAGACCAGCGAGGCCGACATCGCCCCCGCGCCCAGCGGCTTACCCGACAGAAAATCCGCCACCCAAGTCGTGTTGCTCAATACTGCCACATGGACGGCAAACGACCCAACGGCGACTGCGCTCAGAAACAAGGGAATCCCGACAGTTGGTTTGACGACAAGCCACATCTTTGCATTGTTCATGATGCGCTCCTATCCAAGCCAGGGGGTGGCAACGGCAACCAAAAGATGCGCGATAAGGGCGATAACGCCAAAAACGCGCGTGCCGTCGATCAAATAGCTGTGGACTTCTTCAGCTTCTCTCAAGGTCAAGCCGGTTGGCCAAACCTTATCAGGGTCGTTTAACATGATGTTCCTCCGTGCCCTCGTCGTCGCATTTAAAGCGTGGCGGAGAGACGACATTAGCTCCGCCCAGCCCAGACAAGCGAACGACTCACGTTTTCTTGCTGCGCTGATTTGACGCTGTCACTCTTTTGTGACGTTGGCAATTGTCTAGTAAAGTTGACAGTTTTGCCTTAAATTTAAGGGCGTGAGGCGGGCCGCCAAGGTTTTTTCTCATGCAAACAAAAGCCTACTGAGGGAATTTTTTGCAGCGCCGCAATGGGTGGGCGGCGCAAGTCAAGTTAAATTTGCAACAAAATTCAGAAAAAAATACGCCGCGCTGATTGTCGGGCCATTGCCATCGCAAATTCCATCGGTCCAAAATTCGCAGTCTCAGGCCAAGTTCTGCGGCAGGCCATCACAAATCTGATCATCATCACCCTTCTCGCCGACAAAGATATGCAGATCCAGCGCCGGGGCCGTTGGCCCGTCAAAAGCCCCCATCGCCCCCGCAAGCCAAATTCCGCCCCGCTGGATCCCAAAACAGCGATGCGCCGCAAACCGCGAAAAACCCCCGCCGCACTTTGGCTCAAGAAGCATACCAGCGCAGTGCCGCTGTTGGCTCGGTTTGCAACTGCGCCTTTCACCTCGGTCGATGCAAAATAATGCCCCGAGCTGTTTCGGCACATGCCGCAATGACTGGCATTTGGCGCCGCTAACTCCGCCGCCACCGAAAACCGAACCGCGCCACGCACAGCTTCCGTAATGCATTTTGTCGCGCCAAAACCACCATTTCATCTTGGCACAAATATCCCAGGGGGGAAGCGCCAAAGGCGCTGGGGGGGGTGCCCCCCCAATCTCGGCATCCAACAGCCGTTCACGCAGATGTTTCATCCCTGATAGGCTTTGTTATTTGACCGAAAGGTAAATCAATGGGAGCCTAACCCCTAACCAAAGGAGGCTCGCAATGGATATGCTTTATCTCGCCCTTGCCGCGGCTGTCTTTCTCAGCAACGCCGCGGTGGCAATCAGCTCTGGCACTTCAGGCAGGCGCCGCTAACCGCGCTACATCTCTGCCGTGTCCATCCAGATGGTGACTGGCCCATCATTATGTAGCGCCACATCCATATCCGCGCCAAACACCCCGTTTTGCACCGCCATGCCATGCGACGCCAAACGCTCCGAAATCTTTTCATAAAGCCCGCGCGCCAGATCCGGCGCTGCCGCATAGGAAAATCCAGGCCGATTGCCGCGCAGATCGGCGCCCAGGGTGAATTGGCTGACCACCAGCGCCGCGCCGCCCACATCCGTCACCGACAGGTTCATCTTGCCCGCCGCATCCTTGAAGATCCGCAGCTTGGCAATCTTGGCGGCCAAACGCTCGGCCTCAGCCTCGGTGTCGCCCTGCATGGCGCAGACCAAGATCAACAGCCCCGCGCCGATCTCGCCCACCACAGCGCCCTCAACCGTGACACTTGCCCGAGAGACCCGCTGCAGCAAGGCTCTCACAGCTCATGCGCCCAAGGCGGGTTTGCCCCCGCACGGCTGACGGTGATCGCCGCCGCGCGCCCGCCCAGATCCAGCGCCGCATCCAGCACCGCATCGCTGACCGTCACAAGCCTGGCCTTGTGCAGCACCCCCGCTTGATGCAAGGCCGCCAAAGCGCCGGCGTTAAAGGTGTCGCCCGCGCCCACCGTATCGGCAACGACGATCTTTTGCGCCGCCACAAACCGCTCTTGCGTCGCGGTAAAGGCCCGCGCGCCCGCAGCCCCTTCGGTGATAAAAACTATCTTTGGCCCCTTGGCTAAAATGCCGCGCGCCAAGGCGGCAATATCGCCCGTGCCTTCCAGCCAGTGCAAATCCTCATCCGACAGCTTAACAATATCAGCCCGCGCGATCATCCGTTCGATCCGCGCGCGATAAGGGCCTTCTTTGCCCGCAATAAAGCCAGGACGAATATTTGGGTCGATCATCGTCACCCGAACCGCACACTCGCGCGCCTGCAAGGCCTCATAGCTGCTGGCCGCAGGCTCGGTGACAAGCGAGATGCCGCCAAAGAACAAGGCCTGCACCGAAGCGTCAAGCTGTGGCAAATCCGCCTCTGCCAACATGCTGCCAGCGGTGTTCTCGTCATAAAACGCATAAGTCGCCTGACCCTGCACCAGTTTGACAAAAGCCACCGTGGTGGGGCGACCTGATCGTGCGCAAAACTTGGTCTCAACGCCCGAGGCCGCCAAAGTCTCGGCCAAGATCTCGCCCAACATATCGGTGGAAATGCCACTGAAGAAACCTGCCGGCGCGCCCAAACGGCCCAATGCAATCGCCGTGTTGAACACCGCGCCGCCGGCATAGGGCGCAAAAGCCGCCTCGCCCAGAGTGCTGGTGCGCGGCAACATATCAATCAGCGCTTCGCCACAACTCAGAATCATCTCGATCTCCCGAAAGTTTTGCCGAGCTTATAGGCCTACGACTGTTAGCGCAAACACCCGCTTAGACGAAATAGGGCGCCAAATTTGACCGTACCCGCGCTAAAGGCGTCTCTCCCGACAGATCGGGTACAAAGACCTCGCCGGTAATCGCCTCATAGGCGTCAATATAGACCTGCGCCGTCGCCGCGATCATTTCCGCCGGAATCGCTGGAATATCATCAACATAGGGATCACAGCGTGCCCCCACCCAAGACCGGATCACATCCTTGTCAAAACTTGGCGGCCGCGTGCCTGCGGCAAAAGCCTCGGCATAGCCCGCAGCCAACCAATAGCGGCTTGAATCTGGCGTATGGATCTCATCGGCAATCAAAATCCGCCCCTCGGCATCAAGGCCAAATTCATATTTGGTATCCACCAAGATCAAGCCCCGCGCCGCCGCCATCTCTTGCCCGCGCGCAAACAGCGCCAAAGCATAACCCGAGACCTCATCCCATTGCGTCTGACTCAACAGACCCTGCTCCACAATCTCTTGCGGTGTCAAAGGCTCGTCATGACCACCGTCAAAGGCTTTCGAGGTGGGGGTGATAATCGGGGTCGGTAAGATCTGATTGTCGCGCAGCCCCTCGGGCAAGACATGGCCATACATCTCCCGCACGCCCTTTTTATACTGGGTCAAAACCGAGGTAGATGTCGTTCCCGCCAAATATCCGCGCACCACGATCTCGACCGGCAATATCTCAACCCGCTTGCCAATCACCACATTGGGGTCAGGATAGGCCAAGACATGATTGGGGCAAATATCTGCCGTATGGTCAAACCAGAACCGCGCCATCTGGGTCAAAACTTGGCCCTTGAAGGGAATCGCCGCCAAAATTCGGTCAAAGGCCGAGATCCGGTCCGAAGACACCAAAATTCGCCGCGCTGGCCCCCCTGCCTCGGCGGGCAGATCGTAACAATCGCGCACCTTGCCAAAATAGGGGTTCGGCAATTCGGCAATGCGAGCATTTTCAAGAATGCGGGAAAGATCAGTCACGGGCGGCCTCCGTTCAAACTAGGGGCGCTATCGCGCGCGCGCTCGGTCTTGTCAACTAAACTGAGGCCAATCGGCTTTCATCTTGGTCTAAATATCCCCCGCGGAGCGTTCGCGGCCAAGGAAGGGAGCCTCCGGCGGGGATATTTAGACCAAGATGAAAGCCAAAGCGCAGTCTAGTTAAAAAGCGCAGGGTCGTTCAGATAAAGCGCTCCCAGTCCTAAGGCGGCGAGGGCCAGCAGGGTGAAGCCGATTTTCCATCGGCTGTAGGGGCGCTCGCCGCGCAGCTCGCCGCTGTCGCCATTGACCACAAAGCGATAGGTTTTGCCGCGATAGTTATAGGCTGCGACCCAGACTGGCAGCAGGATATGTTTAAAGCTTTCTTGTGTGTACTCGGTGTCAAGGCGGGTGATGCGTTGTGCGTCGCCACCGATGTCGCGACGCACATCGGTTTCGATCTGTCGGGTCATGATCTGATGTGCGGTCTGATTGGCTGTGGCCAGCGGGACCGTATGGCTTTCGGCTTGAAAGCCGGCGAGGTAATCTGGGGAATAGGGCTTTAGCTTGGTTAGATCCCAATCGGTGAGGGCCTCGCCAAGATGGGGTGGCAGGCTGGTTGAGCCGAGCACGATCACATCATTAAACCGCCGCTCTACTTGGCCCGCGGCCAAAGACCAACGGGTTTTTTGCACAGTTTGCTCGCGGGATTCGTGGCCGCCATTGACGCTGACGGTAACGGCACGGGTTTCGGTGTAATGATCGCCGCGCTGGCCTGTGTAGTGGCTGCGGGTGGCGGCATCAAACGTCCAGAACGGCAGGTAGATGCCTGTCATCTCGCGGCCCGCGCGGGTGTATTGCAGCAAGGGATTGGGTGCGAACCACAGGCTGCCCAGCCAGCGCTTTAGGCTGTCGCGCGCTTGAGTTTGCGTCAGGGCGAAGGGCAGAAGGGCTTGTGGTTTGAGACGGCGCTGGCTGCCGGTATCCACCACCACGGGCGTGTCGCAAAAGGCGCAATCGCGGGCGTGGTTTGCACCCTGAAACGCCACCAATGCACCGCAATTGGGGCAGCGGGTGCTGCGGGTTTCTGCTGAGGTTTGCGCCGGCAGATCTTGGCGCAGGCCGCGCGCCAGATCTTGTTCATCAAAGGCTCGGGCAAGGCTTGGCGATGGTGTGGGGGCGAGCTTTTGTTCAGACCCGCAGTGCTCGCAGCGCAAGCGGGTCAGGCTTGGGTCAAAGCGCAGGTCTGCGCCGCAGCTGTCGCAGGGCCAGCGATGGTCTTGCTGCACGGCCATGGCAGCTTAGCGCGTCACGGGTGGTGGGGGCGGTGGCATCTGGGAGAAGAGCTGCGCAAGCTCGGTTTCTGCGGCGGGTTTCCAGCCGTCTTGCCCGCCTGTCCAGACCAGCGTGCTGGGCGACAGAGCGGCAGTGTTTGCCAGTGCGGTCATCTCGCTATGCGAGAACGGACCCTTGGTCGCGCCGTTTTCGGCCAGATGCCACAGTTTGTCAGCCGGCGGCGGTGGTGGCGGGGATGGCGGCGTAACGGTCGCGGCCACCCCGGGCACAGCCCCCCAAGGGCCGGTGCCGGCCATCTGCGCGCCAAGACCTGCCGCCAGCCCCATGCCTGCCATTGCGCCAAAGCCGCTGTTGGGCTGCGCCATGCCTTCGGCGGCGTTGAACTGCATGTATTTGGTCAGGTCGCCCGCCACCCCTATCGAGCTGCGCTTGTCCAAGACCTTTTCCACCTCATCCGGCAGGCTGATGTTTTCGATATAGAATTCGGGCAGGCTTAGGCCATAATCTGCGATCTTGGGTGCGATTGCGCTGGCGATCAGCTGGCCGAGATCGGCGGTATTGCCCGCCATATCCAGCACCGGAATGCCGGATTTGGCCAAGATTTGCGAGGCTTCTTGCACGATCACATTGCGGATCTGCGCGCTGATTTCATCGGCGGTGAATTCGCCATCGGTGCCGACGATTTCGCGCAGGAAGACCGCCGCATCCGTCACCCGCATCGAATAGCTGCCAAAAGAGCGCAACCGAACGGGACCAAATTCGGGGTCGCGGCAGATGATCGGGTTTTGCGTGCCCCATTTTTGATCATTAAAGCGGGTGGTGTTGACGAAATAAATCTCGGATTTAAAGGGGCTTTGAAAGCCATGATCCCAACTTTGCAGGCTGGTCAGGATTGGCATGTTGTTGGTTTGCAGCTCGTAAAGTCCCGGGCTGAACACATCGGCCAATTGGCCTTCGTGGATAAACACCGCCACTTGGCCCTCGCGCACCGTCAGTTTGGCGCCGTATTTGATCTCATGGCCCTCGCGCTCGAACCGCCAAACCATGGTGTCACGGCTGTCATCGGTCCAAGCGATCACATCAATGAATTGGCCGGAAAGAAAATCGAGAAGTCCCATGTCTTATGTCCTTTTTCACACCAAAGCCGGCGTCTGTCTTAGGGGGAGCCGTTCATCAGCTGCTTTGCCAGCCGCACCGCAATTGGGCGGGCCTGTTCCAGCGTCATGCCCGGGCGCAGGGCGGGGTTGTAAAGCATGCGCAGCATCAGTTCGTCTTGCCGTGTCAGCAATGCGAATTCTTCATCATCATTGAAAATCGAGGGGCGGGCCTGCGGGCTGTCATTGGGCAGGCCCATCGCTTGTGCCAATTCTTCATGGATGCACGACAGCCGCAGCAGATCGGGATGTTCGGCGCGGATCACCACAAGTGCGCTTGTGTAGATGCTGTCATCACCCTCGCTTTGCGTCACCGCAAGGCAGTAGGTGGATTTAGGCAGATCCAGGATCGTCCGGCGGTCGCTGGCGGTCAAAGCGGGCATGCTTTGGCGCAGCACCGGCTCTAGCGCGCGGCGTTCATCTTCGGCAACGATGGCGATCAGGACATTCGGATTGGTCGTCTCAAGCGTCATCGGCAGGCCGGTCAGTCCTGAAAGCCGTTGCACATAAGAGGCGATCATCGCGCGATCACTGGCCTTTTGCGCCGGGGGAACCGAGCTGCCAAAGCGCAGAGCGATCCGTATCGGAGCCTCCCAGCGCCGCAGCGTTGCCTGAGATTGCAGCTGCAAGGTCTGGCCGCCGCGGCGGGTATATTCGTTGTAAAGCGCGATTTGCAAAAAGGTGCTGGCCAAGCGCTGATCGTCAAAGGGCGCATCGGGGCCGCCTGCATCGCTGCGCAGCAAGCCTTGGTCCAAAAGCTGCTCTTGCACCTGCGCGTAGTAGGATTGCAACTGCGCGCTGCTTGCGGCGGGGCGCTGCGCGGGGCGGATGGTAGCAGATTGGCCCGTCTGCGACGCGGCGGGTGGTTTGGGCAAGCTACAGCCTGCGACGGCCAGCGCGAGCCCCAGCCCCAGCCAAAGCGTGACAGGCCTGCGCCCGCGCATGGTTAAACCGCCGCGCCGACAGGGCTGCTGCCGATAGCGCCGCGCGCCTTGGCCGAGGCTAGACTGTCGCGCAGATCCTGTTCCATCTTGATCAGCTCTGCCTCTGCCGCGGCGCGCTTGGCCTTGCCGGCATCCGCGATCTGTAAGCTTTCTTCGATGGTCGCCACCAAGGTCGCATTGGCCTTTTGAACCGCTTCAATGTCAAACACCCCGCGCTCCATCTCGCCGCGCACAACGCGATTGGCCTGTTGCAAGTTTTCGGCATTGGCGGTCAGCAGCGCATTGGTCAGATCATTGGCCGAACGCACCGCCTCTGCGGCCTCGCGGCTGCGCTGTATCGTCACCGCCTGCGCCAGCTGAGTTTCCCAAAGCGGCACGGTATTGACCAGCGTCGAGTTGATCTTGGTCACCAGAGATTTGTCGTTTTCCTGCACCAGCCGGATCGAGGGCAGCGATTGCATCGTCACCTGCCGCGTCAGTTTCAGATCATAAACCCGCCGTTCCAGATCATCGCGCGCCGACCGCAGATCGCGCAGTTCTTGCGCAACTTTCACCTGATCATCCGGCGCGGCCTGATTGACCAAAGCCGCCTTGGCCGGAATGTCGCTGGCATCCAGATCAGCGAGCTTGGCCTCTCCGGCGGCAATATAAAGCGCAAGTTCATCATAAAAGCCCAAAGTTTTGCTATAAAGTAGATCCAGACTTTTGATATCTTTCAACAGCATATGCTCGTGCAGGTTCAGATCATCGGTGACTTTGTCGATCTGGGTCTGCACCTCTTCGAATTTGGCGATAAACTTTGCAAAGGGGGCTGCGCGGCCGGTCAGCTTTTCCCACCAGCTTTGTTTGCGCCGCACATCCAGTTCCGAAACCGAAAATCCGCGTAAAGTGCTGACGATGGTTTGCAAAGCGTCGCCCGCGGGGCCGACATCCTTATTCTTGACGCCTTCAAGCATGTCTTGGCTGATCAGCTGCAATTCACTCTGCGCGCCTGCGCCAAAGCTGATGATCGACTGCGTGTTGCTCATGTCGATTTCTGCCATCCGTTTGCGAATATCCTCGGCTACGGCAGCAGGGGCTGCGGCAAGCGCCACCACCTCTTGGTTGGGTTCGGCCAAAACAACGGCTACCGCTTCTGCAAGGCGGGCGGGTGTGTCAGTCATCGACAGGCTCCTTCGAACAGCGGGCTTGCGTTCCTAAGGGGTAGATTGACCTATACGATTGAGAATTTCTAGCGACAGTTTGATGAAAACATCGTTAAAAGCTGGGTATTTCAACAAAAATCGTAGGGCTTTGCTATTTCTCCAAAGCCAGCCGCTCTCGCAGCACGCTGATTTCGACCTCTAGATCCAGATGGTCGTTTTCCAAAAGCGCGCGGCTGCGTGCGGCAAAAGTGGTTTCAAGATCGGTCAGCAGCGCTTCAAAGTCGGCCCGCGTTTTGGCATCGCGCATCGCCGCATAGGCATCGGCAAATTTCGCCGTCGCATCGCGCGCGCCCATCAAATAGACGGTCAGAAACTTGCGCGCGCCGCTGAGGTCGCTGGGATCGTTTTCGACCTGTCGGAACAAATCGCGCGCCACGCTGGCAAAGTGATCGACCCGCGCCTCTAGGCTCGCATCGCCCGCCCGCAAGATTGCCTCGCGCATTCCGGTCAAAAACCCTTCGCCCTCGCTGACCGCGCGCGACACCCGCTCGATGTCAAAGTCGGTCAAGCCCTCCATACCCTTATTGGTCAAAGGATCAGGCTCGAAAGCCAGCATGTGCAAGGTCATCCCCACCATGCCATAGCAGATCGGCACCACCAGATCGGTTTGCGTCATCAGCCCGCCCAAAAGCAGCCCCACCCCCATCAGCACGGCGGCAATCAGCTTGTGCGGAATGGCCGGATGCTGCGCAATTTTGCGCGCTTCATAGGCCAGCTGTGCGCGTACCCCTTCGCGGGTCAGCCAAGCCGCCAGCAGCATCAGGCCACAGGCCAAAAGCCCCAAAAGCATCGCGCGTGGTGGGCTGCGAAAGGCGATGATGGCATATAAAAAAGGCAGCAAAAACAAAATGGTGGGCCTGCGTGCCTCGCGGCTGGCGGCATCTTGTGGTGCCGGAGGCTTGTTCGAATACTTCCCCGCAAAACGACGCGCCATCACACGGCTCCCTGCACAGCAACATAGATCATCAGGCCCAGCAGCAGCAGATAGGCCATGGTCCGAAAAATTTGGGCAGACATCAGCGATCCCTTCTTGCAGCGCTTGTGGCCAGTCTCAAAAGCATAGGCCGCAACCACTGGTTACGCCAAGGGGCAAAGCGCGCGGCTTGCCCCTTTGTCCTTCAGGCCAAGATTATTCGGGCCGACGGGGCCGCCCTGCCACAGGCGGTTTGCGCGGACCTGCGATGCCTGGCTTGGCGCCCGGTTTGCCCGAAGGCTTGCCCGCAGGTTTGCCCAGACGCACAGGCTTTGCGCCCTCAAGCCGCCCTGTGGGCTTGCCGGCAGGCTTGCCAAAGGTCTTTGGCGCCGGCCGGTCTTCGGCCTTTTTGGCAGCGGTGCCAAAGCGGGGGCGTGGGGCCTCGCTCCAATCTGTGACGGGCGCATTGGCTTCGGTTTGGTCGCGGCGACCTTTTGGGCCACTGCGCGCGCCTTCGGCACGAATGATGCGCGGCGCGTGCGAGATCACTTCGCGCGCCCCCCGCACCACCTTTTTCGGAGCCTCATCCTCGGGGGTGCGGCCCTCGCCCAATTGATCGCGCAGCACCTTGCCGCGCACCTCTTCAACATCGCCGGGTTGCAGATCGCCCAAGCGGAAGGGGCCATAGCTGACGCGGATCAGCCGGTTCACCACCAGCCCAATCGCCACCATCGCGCGACGAATTTCGCGGTTCTTGCCCTCGCGCAGACCCACCGTTAGCCAAGCATTCGCGCCCTGAATCCGGTCGATCACCACCACCATCGGCTGAAACTTTTCGCCTTCAATCTCGATGCCCTTGCGCAGCGGTTCCAGATCAGGATCGGTCGGATTGCCATTCACCCGCACGCGGTATTTGCGCAGCCAGCCGGTCGAGGGCAGTTCCAGCCGCCGCTTCAGCCCGCCATCATTGGTCAAAAGCAAAAGCCCTTCTGAATTCAAATCAAGCCGGCCCACCGACATCACCCGCGGCAATTCGGGCGGCAGGTTTTGAAACACCGTTTCGCGGCCCTTTTCATCGGCCTCGGAGGTGACCAGACCTTCGGGCTTGTAGTAAAGCCACAAACGCGGCTCTTCGGCCTTGCCGATCGGCTCGCCGCGCACGGTGATTTTGTCTTTGGCGGTGACGTTCAGTGCCGCCGAGGTGATGACCTTGCCGTTGACGGAAACCTCGCCCAATTGGATCATCCGCTCGGCCTCGCGGCGCGAGGCGATGCCGACGCGGCTCAGGACTTTGGCGATGCGCTCGCCTTCGGGGGTGCCGGCCTGCTTGGGCGTGGCGGGGGCGGCTGCGGGCTTTGCCACGGCTTTGCGCGGCAGCACAACGCGGTGCGATTTGGGAGTTGTATTTTCGGCCATCAAGGGCATCCTTCTGCGGGAACGCGCAAGCGCGGGCGGCGCGCACTATGCGGGCCTTGCTGGCAATCTAAGCGCCAAGGGGGTAGGAGGCAAGCATGACATTTCGATCCTTCATGCAGGCCGCCTTGGACGAGGCCCAGGCGGCGGCCGCGCGCGGCGAGGTGCCGATTGGCGCGGTGGTGGTGCGCGACGGGCAGATCTTGGCCGCAGCCGGCAATCGCACCCGCGCCCTTTGTGACCCGACGGCCCATGCCGAGGTGCTGGCGATCCGCGAGGCCTGCCGGTTGTTACAATCTGAACGCCTGCCCGAGTGCGATTTATATGTGACGCTAGAGCCCTGTCCGATCTGCGCGGGCACCATTGCCGCCGCACGCATCAAGCGGCTTTATATCGGGGCGCTGGATCCAAAATCGGGCGGCACTTTGCACGGGGCGAAGGTGTTTTCGCATGCCCAATGTCACCATATGCCCGAGATTTATGACGGCATTGCCGCGGAGGCGTCAGA